>JACXTT010004083.1_pt1 | contig 21863 bp, 32 predicted proteins | sample 9270951 | NCBI WGS metagenome assembly JACXTT01 (sample SAMN15532306, study PRJNA645909) | rock metagenome | isolation source: weathered quartz diorite | place: Puerto Rico | collected 2017-06-21
GCCGGAAAGCTGCGGCCTATCGCAGTTGTTTCGACGTCCAGGATTCCGAGCCTCCCAAATGTGCCGACCGCAGTAGAGATGGGCTACAAGGACCTGGTGATCAATTCGAGCATAGGACTGGCCCTTCCACCCAAGACGCCAGCGGTGATCGTGGATCGATTGCGCGTCGCGCTGAAGAGTGCGGTGGATAGCCCCTTCTACATAGAGGCTGCCAATGCGCTACTTTGAAGATTCTGCCCAGTTCAAAGTTTGGCTCCAGAAGGACTTTGACCGATATGGCGACATCATTCGCAAAGCAAATCTCAAGGTCGAATGAGATCGCTACCACGCAGAGTTGCGAGCAAGCTCGAGACAATCTGCAATAGACGGTGACGGCCACAGAGGCGTAATCCGGCGTTCGGCGTGTCGCTCTGCTGGTGCCCGGCTCAGGCACATGCAGAGCGACACGCCCAGGACTCATTCAAGAAGCCACCAGTTGCATCGCGCGCGATTCGCGGCGGTTGACCCCGCCAGCTTTGTTGCCGATCATCGGCCGCTTCTCACGCCAATCCGGTCATTGAGCGATTATGTGGCGACTGACTGAGAGTGGCCGACTTCAGTCATGTGAGGGGAGGGCGGGCGCTCCCGCCCCCTTCTGGCCAGCCGCCTGCGCCTACTCTGGACAGCCGGAGCCCGGCTTGAATCAGTCGTCCGAGACGAAGATAGAGATAAAAGCTTGGATGAGGTATTTCTCCGCACCCGGTTCTCTATGACCTCGGGAAGACGAGGCGAAGAATATCGAAGGACTACTTATCAGTAGTTCGAACTGTGGCATAACGGAAATCGAAATAGCGGGCCGGTCATCGCCAGGACGGAGAGAAGCCCGTTTTCATATTATGCGCGATCATGCGCGCGCCTGGCCAAGGTAGCCGAAGGCTGAGATTGCGCCGATGGGGGTCAATACCAGACGCCGAACAAGAGCAGGAAGAGCACATCCGAGAAGAGACCGCCTTGGAACTTACCTTGAAGACCGAAGCTTGGGCGCCGCCAGTGATCTTCGTGAGCCGCCCAACTCGGACGGAGCGGACATTTTCCACGGCGCCACAAGCGGATGCGGCCAACGCGATGGTGGACGCCTTTCGGCCGCGGCTGGCGCAATTCACACGGGACCGTGGCCGGCTTTAAAGAGCGGGGCGGCGTGCAATCCGAAGGCGCGGCCGCGAAGGGGCTAGGGGGGGGGGCGTAGGGTCAGTCGTCGCGCCAGTGGTGCCATTCGCGGCGCTGCGCTTGCCATGCATGCTCCTGGCGCTCGCGCCATTCATGTTCTTGATGTTCCCGCCACTCATGTTCGCGCCACGCGCGAGCGCGCCAGTCTTCGTAGTAGCCTGGTGAGAGCACGACAGGTTGCCGCTGGATCACCACAGGAGCCGGCTCCTCATAGACGGGAGCGGGGGCATACACCGGCGCAGCGACGTAGGGAACGGGGATACCCACTCCTACATCCACGCTGACATGAGCTTGTGCGCCAGCCGAGGCAAAGGCAGCCACGCCCGCCAGAAGCACCAACGACAGAACCTTTCTCATAGAGAGAATCCTTCGACTATGACTTACGTGGATAGAAATCGCTGTAGCGAGGATGCTTGCAACGGCGACGGGGTCTCGGCCGCCGTCACAAGCATCCTCGACTAGTGTTGACGCTTGGACCGAAGCTGTTTGACGTGCTCGGTAACCGAGCCTGCGTCGGTCACTGCTTCTTGGTGGCCTCAGCGCCGCCGCCGCTAGTGGCCTTGGCTGCGGGAGCCGTTGCGTCCGCCTTCGACTGCTCTGCCGAGGCCATGCTGGCTTTCGTCTTTGCTACGTTCTTCTCGTGCTTGGCCTCGCTAACCTTTGCCGGCGCCTTGCCTTCCTTTTCTTGCGCACCCGCGGCCGGAACGTCCTTCTTGGCTTCTTCCTTTACGGCCGGTGCGGCCTTGATATCGGCTGCCTTGTCTTTGGCGGTCACGGCGGGTTGTGCGGGGAGGACGCTCGGATGAGCCGAAGAGGCCGGCGCACCGGTCTGAGCAGCAGCGGTACCAACGAGAGCGATAGAGGCGATGGCGAGGAGAAGCTTTTTCACGGTGACATTTCCTTGGGTTAGGTGACAGCGCAGCATTGTGCCGTGCTCACTTCCAAGAACGGGGCTGATCTGCACCCTGTTGACCGACAAGTCGTGACAATCCGTAAGCTTTGCAACCGTTGAAACAACTTACGAAATGCGGATGAATCGATGTTTGGATCAAGGGCGGCAACTACGACGCGGAGCAATTCGATTGCTGATGGTGAATCGGAAAATCGAAATGTTGAGTTCGCTCTGCCATCACCGGACCGCGCCATGGAACACCCCCAAGACATCGAACTCGACTCTGAAACCGTGCCCGCAAAACGGGCGGCTGCCAAACGAAGCGCGCTTGTTGAGCGTGGTGGTCAATATTGGATTGACGGTAGGGCAGGTGGTTGCCGGCGTCCCCGCAGGATCCCAGGCGCTGATCGCGGATGCCATTCACTCCCTCTCCGATCTCATCGCGGATTTTTTGATCCTATTCGCAAGCCACCATAGTCAGAAGGAAGCCGACTAGGAACACCATTACTGGCAACACCGCTTCGAGACGGACGGCCTCGCTCGTCCTGGGGCTGCTCTTTCAGTGGGCCTCGGCATGCTGTGGAGCGCGCTGGCAAATTTCAAGAATCCTGAGGCCATTCCCTCGGTAGGCCTCCTCGGCCTTTGAGTCGCCCTGGTTGCGCTCGTCAACAAGGGGTGATTGTACTATCGGTGCAGATTGATACGGTGGCCATCCGGAAAGCCGCTTGCAGCAAGGCTTTACGATTTTGCTTCAGTCGAAACAGCACCTCTTTCGCAGCTCGTTGATTCACAAGAGTTTTGGGAGTGGGACCGTATCAATCTGCAGCAAAAGGACGATCACCCCAAGAACCCGGAACAACGCAAGGGTCAACATGATTGCAGCTATGACTTTGGGCGGATATACCCCGGTCTTACTCATTGCTGGTTGTCGCCGTGCACTGGCTTGGCCGCTACGATCGGTGCATGCGGGAAGGTAAGGTTGCAGTTGTAGTGGCGGCGGGCTGAACCAACCATTGGCGCGTAGAATCCCTTACCAGCACACATCGAGATGCGATCTTGGTCGGCCAAACTCTTGCACGTCCCGCATCATGCCTACCATCCTGCTGGTTGACGACAATGAGCTACTACTGCAAGCGTGCGCGCTGATGCCTGAAATGGAGGGCTTTCACGTTGTTGTCGCCAGCAATGGTGCCGAAGCCCTCGTCCTGGTGCGTAGTGTCCGGCCTGCGATAGTTGTAACGGACCTCAACATGCCAGTGCTCGACGGTGAAGATTTGTGTCGCGCTATAAGGGCAGATATCTTGATTACGACGACACCTGTGATTGTCTGTACGGCGTCGGCTTGGTTAGCCCCTCTGGGACTTTGCGACGGAGTGCTGCGCAAGCCCGTACATCGCGACATGCTGCTTAAAATGATTGAGTCGCTACTTGCGAACAGCTAAACACCGCCTGCAGCTATACGAATTGCCTCCTGCTTCGACCTACCTTGTCGAAGTTGCTGGCGGGGACGTATTTCAGTTTGGTCCATTTGATGGAGAGACGGCAATGTCTCTTGTCGAAGTGCTTTTCCCCGCATCACGGTTACTGCGGCTACCGTATCAGCACTGCAAACTGGATGATGATGCGGTCCTGGTTCTTGGAAGTGCTCAGCTAATGGCTGAACTCGAAGCTCCGACTGAATAGGGAGTGGACGAGACGCGTCAAACCGGGGCTGACGACCGGACCTCTGCTAAGAGGCCACTGAGGCACCTACAGTGCCTGCATGGCTTCCGATCCAGGGCCGACGACCCCCGTCCTTCAAGTTCGAGTTCTCCGCGTGGACTAAGCCCGCCGGTTTGGCGACGCGCCCTCGTTCCCGAGTACTTGACGCTCGGACAATTGCACAACGTCATCCAGGTCATCATGGGCTGGGCCGACGAACATCTGCGCACGTTCAGCATTCGTAGCAGGCGTTACGGCGAAGCCCTCATGAAGGCATCTTGCAGTTCTGCATGGCAAACGAACTGCCGTTGACAGCGTTTCATCTCCGCGAAGGCTTCGTCTACGTGTATGACTTCAACGCGTGGTGGCGTCACGAGATACGATGGAGCGGCGTATGCTGCGGCAACAGCTTGGAACGATGGTATCCGTCCATGTTCCCAGGAGAGGACCAACGCCTTGCTGCTTAGTCAGCCCCCGGCTTGGCGCAGTCTCCTTGTGGTGATGCCTCGCCATGGTGCCACAAATGGGCCAGAAGGTCGGAGGGCGCCGTCTAGCGACACCCGGACAGCAAAAAATTGCTGTCGCGCGGCGCTAATGTCAGATGCGGCGGGTATCCCAGCCGGTCGGAGTCGTGCGCCCCTCAGTCGGCCGTCGACGCGCAGGCGCTGGAAAGGGGCGCAATGTCGAAATGAGCGGCAGCATACATAGCATTGCACGCCCATACCTCTTCCCCGTTCTTATAGAAGGTGACCCATTTGCCGTCGCTGACGCAGTGGGCGCCAGGAAACACTTCGTCGTGGCCGTTCGGACCGTCCAGCGCAAAGGGCGCGTGGGGAGTGGCCCAGTAGTGGCCGCTCGGTAGGGGCGCGATCGTTTTTCGGGACATATCCTCAGCGCCGCAAGGCGTGGCACACAACGCGCGATCCGGCCCGCCGCTGAAAGACGGATTGTGTCAATCCTGCGACGGCGTGGCACCGTCCCGAGACATGCTGATGTAGTCGCACGACAAAAATCATCTCCTCTATCCGGTGCAATCTCGTCATGACGCAATTCGTCCAACTTGCTGACCGAGCCTTCGGTGTCTGCGCCATCCGACCGCCAGCGGCCATCCGTCCCGCCTTGCCTCCCTTCCATCGCGAGGTACACGAAACGTCAACCGCAGACTGGTAGGGCTTGTCAGGACTCCCGGCATAGGGGGCGTGACACCTCGCCAGGCCGGGAGACAACGGCGACAGTCACAAGGCGTTAGGACGGTGACTCCTGAAGTCGCCTACGGGGGCCTCGGAGGATCCATGCAAAATGCCATGCCACACACACCTTTAATCTGAGCCTGCGGCATGGCCGAGGGATGACCTCGCCTTGACGAAGGTAGACATGCCATCGATCGCCTCCCTGGCGGACGAGAGGGCCAGCGTGATCGCAGCGTGCGGCGCGTTTGCGAAATGCTGGAGCAACGGTGGCAGCTGTCTCCGGGAACCCATTCCTGAACTGACTTGCATGATGGTTACGGTAGCGAGGAAGCGCGGCTGAACCAAGTCGCCACCGGGGATGCCACTGGATGCACGACGTACGCTCGCAGATAGCCTGAAGCCTTTGTAGATGGCGTTGTTCTGAGACATGTTGGTCTCCTTTCATCACCGAGCATACGCTGATAACACCGGCGTGTCGGATTTACTTTCGGCTACGAAATCAACGCGTCCCATCAGCCCGGAAATTGGCGTGCAAAAACGCGATGGTATTGGGGATGTCGGATGGCGAGCGACGGTGCGTCGGGAAACCATGCGCATCGCATGGTGTCTGTCTGGGAACCTCTGCACCATGCCAGCTCAGATTAGGAATGCGGCCACAGCATTCGCTCAGACCTTGTGACGATAGTTGATGCGACCCTTTGTCAGATCGTATGGCGACATTTCGAGCGTGACGCGATCTCCGGCGAGAATTCGTATGCGATTCTTCTTGAGCCGCCCGGACGAATAGGCCCAGACTTCGAAGCCATTCTCCAGGGTGACGCGAAAACGGCTATCCGGGAGGACTTCGGAAACCCTTCCGCCAAACTCTACCAGTTCTTCTTTTGCCAAGGATGCTCCTTTAGTCTTAGTGAATGCCATGCGGCAACGTGGAAGCGAGTGCCGTATGCCGATGCGGGGATGGTTGCAACCGTATGCGCGCGACTGCGCTTTCCCCTGCGCGATGGGCGGCTTGCCGCGCTTTGGTTTCGGTGTGGTGTGTGGCATGGCGCATCGAGACGTTGGCGACGATGCGTTCAGCGCCGTCTTTGTACTCGGAGATCATGTAATTCGCGAACCATACGCCGGGCTCTTGTTGGATGGGGTACACCGAAACGGTGAACGGGGTCATGCTGTGATTCAAATTGCTGCCTGTTCGGAAGGCGCTCGGTTCGGGGGCGCGTCTGGTGTTCCCTTGTGGGAGCGGCGCGCGTGGTCCCCGCAATCGGTTGCCATTGGAAAAATCAGTGTCGAGTCCCGCGCTCTAGCGCAGGCGGAGAAACTGGTGTGGAATTGACCGTTCTTGCATCAGCGAGCGCGCCTGGTACATGCGCAGTGGCTGCGGAGCGGACGTGCCGCGGGTCGGAAAAGGTTGCGGCCGGTTGTTGCCGCGAAAGATTCGGGTGTACGCCCGTGCTGCCGCTGATACTCTTCTAGTGATAATGTCTTGCGGACAGCGCATTTGGCGTCGATGGGCATCGACGACAGCGGATGATACCACTTTTGGGCACCTCTGCTTACAGCAGGCACCCAATTCACGCAGGTACTACCTTCCCGCGGGCAATCCGTTCAAACGTAGAATCCTTCAAGCTCCATCGTCTTCCCGGATCATGGCTCGGTAAGAGGCAGCAGGATGTCAGCATACCAAGCGGAATTCAAGCCCAGGGCTTCATCCAGTTCAAAGTCCCGCGAGCCCACATCCAACCGCGCCGAATGGGTACCGAGCAGCATCCACGGCAGCGTGCGCGTGGATGAATCGGTCCTGGGCATGCGCATGACAACCGGTGCTCCGCTCGTACCGCGATGCGTCCTCGCATCGGTCAGGAAGTAGCCATGCCCCTGAAAGCGCATGCCGAACGAGGATGAGATGACTGCTTGGCGGACGACGGGCAAATGATGAAGGGTGTCGTGGAAACCTAGCGGGAAACCAACGATCAGCAACGGGGTGCCTGCTTCGATGCGGTCGCGTGGCCGGTAAAGGTGAGAGGGCGTAAAGGCCCGGTAGACCATTGTCGGCGGCAGCGCCGTACGGTCAAGTTCTATCACGGCCACGTCGATGCCGCCGCCGCTATCGAGCCCATCGCGCCAGATACTCTTGCCGTCGTGATACAGCGGAATTGAGAAGCCGATGGATTCGGCCACGTTGTTCGGATTGACATGCAACTCGATCTCGATCCGGTCGGGGAAATGCTGGGTCGGCTCGTCGATCAACACGTGCCGGCTCGTCACGACAAACAGTCGCTGCCCTCGCTTGAAGAAAAAGCCGGTAGCGTTGGTCTTTGCCTGTTGACCTTCGAATGTGGCAACGCGCGTGACGGCCAGAAGGATGGTTTCGATCATGATCCGGTGGTTCCTCCTGCTCGCTCAACAGCATAGCTGGAATGCGCCGCAATGCCACGCCTGCCAATTCGATCGCCGCCATTGCCTGGCAAAATCGTGCCGGCGTTGGCGTCCATCGACTACAGGCTTGCGCTGCCCCCCAAAGACACTACGATCGAAAAGCTTGTGCTGGTGGGAATGTGGGCGGTGTAAGAGACCGGTCATGTCTCTCCATGTCGTCGCAAGTCAGCAGCACGTGGCTCGGAGTATTAGCCACAATCGCTTGTCCCTTCGCTCAGCACTAGCGACCAGCCTTGCGGACCGCTGTCCTTTGCTTCCCGGTGGCGCCAGATTGCGCCGCGGTCCGAGCAGCGAAATGTACTGATAGTGACCGTGACCGTTCGAGCAATCTTGCTTCGCCGCGTATCAATGATGCGCAACGCGAGATGTCCTGGGGCACCGGAGGCGCACGTGACACTGCAAGCAGTGTTGCGCAGAGTAACATACCGACCTCTTGTGCCGAAGAAATCCCACTGTAGCATGCATCGCTGAACAATCCGGGATTCATTCGCGGACGTCTTCAGCGCATTGGCTTGTGGCGGGCCTAGCAAGTGCGCGGCGTTTGCTGTGAGATCTTCATTGACCAGGATGCGGCATGCCTGTATAAGAATTAGCGCAGGATCTTCAAGCGTAACCTCGAAGCGTTAGGTACACGCCCCGGCGGCGCCACTTTCTCTCCATGTTTCCTCCTTGATTGTCATGCCTCGCCCGCATTTTCAGCTCGGCGGGAATTTTTAAGGAGTCCTCACATGGAAACCGGCACTGTAAAGTGGTTTAACGATTCAAAGGGTTTTGGCTTCATTACGCCTGATGCAGGCGGCAACGACCTGTTCGCCCATTTCTCTGAAATCCACGGAAGCGGGTTTAAGTCGCTCCAGGAAGGCCAGAAAGTGCGCTATGTGGCTGGTGTCGGCCAGAAGGGTCCGGCTGCTACCAAGATCGAGCCGGTCTGAGGCATCCGCCCAAAGCGTGCAAGAAGCCCCGCCGGGAAACCGGGGGGCTTTTTCTTTGCTCGACGGTTTTGGTTTTGACCAGCTTGTAGCAGACGCCAGCGAGTACTCGATCGCGCCGCGAGCGGAAGAGCAAATAAAAAGAGATAAATTTCTGGAACGCGATCTGATTGAAGCGGAAATCGAACTGTTGGTTGATTGCCCGATCGGCGACGCCGCTCTGGACGAGGCAATCGATGTCTCGACGAATTTCCGACCCAGCGAATACGACATCGCGACACGCGCGCTTGCCGTCAACGGCTGGTGTGTCGTGTCAAACTTTTTGTCAAAGACCCAGACGCAGGCCTTATCGACCGAATGCATGGCCATGCACGACGCGCAGCTACTGACACCAGCCCGTGTAGGGGCCAATCGCGCTACCACGCTTTTGCGCGGCGATAGCACGCGCTGGTTCCAACCCGACGCGCTGAGCACGGCGCAGCAGGCGTTCGCCGATCGCATCGAAGCGCTACGGAATGCGCTCAATCGCGACCTGTTTCTCGGCCTGATCGACAGCGAATCACACTACGCGGTATATCGGCCAGGCGCCGCATATGCACGCCACCTCGACTGCCTGCGTAACAACGTCAGCCGCGTGATTTCCGCTGTGTTCTACCTCAACGAAGCCTGGCAGGAAGCCGAGGGCGGCGCACTGCGGCTCTACCTTGCCGATCAGTCATATCACGACGTCTTTCCGCGCGCCGGAACGCTGCTGCTGTTTCTCTCGGCACAGTTTGAACACGAGGTGCTGCCCGCCACGCGCGATCGAATGAGCATTGCATGCTGGATGAGGCAGCGGGTGTAAGCCGAGGCGTGTGCGCAGCTGTGATTAATGATCTATCATCGCGCCCTGGCGGATCAGATTGACGATCCGTTGTCGGATTTCGTTAGTGTCCATATCAGCACGGTGCCGATGGCATATGTGCGAAGCCAACGACATTGCACAACTGCCGATAACTACGGGGCAGGGAACCATCTACAACGGATGCTTGCCGTGTACTGAACTGCGACGATCGATTGCAAATGTCCGCGGCCGTGGACGAGGCGATGTTCGAGTGTCCGTTGAATGCATTGGACGAATGGCTGAATGCGGACTTCTGCCTCACGGGTCCGACGGAGGGCAACTCCGGAGTAGCCGTTTGGGTCGCGGTCGCGGCTCACCGCTTCAGGCTGCAATGAGGCCGCGCCCTCCCATACAAATTCGGCCATTTTCACTTTGGCCTTCGCGATTCACTCGATCGTTACACGTGAAAGAACAGGATGGCGGCCTGATGGGCGAGCATACAGGCAAGAGTTCTTTGCGGCTTTTGCCGCAGGCTTGGTTCATCGCGACGGGTTTTTCCAGTCGCCGACGGAGGGCGGGGAAGGCATCCCGACCGGCCAGGTGGCGGAGTCACTGGCGGGGAAGATGGGCATTGACCCATCCACCGCATCAACCGTGGCCACCGCCGCGACGCCCTATCTCGTCGCGTTTCTGAAAGAAAAGCTCGCCTGAGACCGACTTCAGCGGAATGACCATCAGTTCCATGCGTGCCGGGTCGGACTTGCTGCCCAGCGTGCCCTGCAGCATGCCGGCTTCCTTCTGCAGCAGCATGACCTCGATCAGGTCCGACAGCGTTTCCGTGTGCGAGATGATGTAGTTGCGCGCCACGCGCTGGCCATAGCGCGCGCCCAGTTCACGCGCCGTTGCCAGGATGGCCAGCCCGTTGCGGGTCTGCTCCCAGTATGCGTGCCAGGGCTCTGCTGAACCTCTCAAAAAACCCTGGACTGTTGGCGACGGCTCACTTGTGATACAAGATAGCCGCACGTCTGCCGTAGGCCGGTGACGTCACCTACATTTAGTTTTCTTTGGAACATTCAGAACATGGCAACAGGTACCGTCAAGTGGTTTAACGATGCAAAGGGTTTTGGGTTCATCTCGCCGGACGACGGCAGCGATGACCTGTTCGCGCACTTCTCCGAGGTTCAGGGAAACGGCTTCAAATCGCTTCAGGAGGGCCAGAAGGTCAGTTTTGAAGCCAAGCAGGGCCCCAAGGGGAAGCAGGCAGCGAGCATCAAACCGCTGTAAGTTCTCTGCGCCGCGAACCCGTCCTGTCAGGGCAGCGATCAGGCCGATGCGTGATCGCTGTGGGTGTGGAGCAGGGCGTCGAAAGGGGGGGCGCCTCCGCCTTTGCTCAACGCTCGAGAAAGGGCCTCAACTTGTCAGCGCAACTGGGATGCATCAGTTTGCGCATCGCCTTGATCTCGATCTGACGGATCCGTTCGCGGGTCACGTCGAACTGCTTACCGACCTCTTCAAGCGTGTGATCCGAGGTCGTATCGAGCCCGAATCGCATCCGCAGGACCTTGGCCTCGCGCGGCGATAACCCGTCGAGTGCCTCATCGATCGCGGCGCGCATGCTTGCGTGAACCGCGGCCTCGGCCGGTGAACTCGCCGAGACATCCTCAATCATGTCGCCGAGCGTCGCGTCGGCGTCGTCGCCCACAGGGGTCTCGAGCGAGACAGGTTGCCTCGCGCTCCTGAGGATGCTGCGCACTTTTTCCTCGGACATCTCCATGCGCTCGGCAAGGACGGCGGGATGCGCTTCCTGTCCCGTGTGTTGCAGGAATTCGCGCGAAATCCGGTTCAGCTTGTTGATCATCTCGATCATGTGGACCGGCATACGAATGGTCCGCGCCTGATCGGCAAGCGCACGCGTGACAGCCTGCCTGACCCACCAGGTGGCATACGTCGAAAACTTCCAGCCGCGCCGGTATTCGAACTTGTCTACTGCCTTCATCAGGCCGATATTGCCTTCCTGGATCAGATCCAGGAACTGCATGCCACGGTTCACGTGTTTCTTGGCGATGGAAATGACAAGACGAAGATTCGCTTCGATCAGCTCTCGCTTGGCCTGTCGCATTTTCAACTCCGCGGCACTCACCTGGCGATTGATCCGCTTGAGTTGCTGGAGCGGCAGCGAGACCCTAACCTCAATGTCGATGAGTTTCTGTTGGCCGGCCTGAATGGCCGGCAAATGTCGCTCGAGCGCGGCGCCAAACAGCCGCGAAGTCGCCGCCATGCGGCTGGTCCACTTAAGGTCGGTCTCGTGACCCGGGAACGACGCGACAAACGCCTCGCGCGGCATGCCGCAACGGTCGACGACGATCTCCAGGATGCTGCGCTCGATCGCACGAACCTCGGTAACTTGCTCGTGCACCCTGGCACACAGGCGGTCGATCGTCTTGGGCGTAAAGCGGATCAGCGCCAGTTCGCGCTGGATCTCCGAACGCAGTTGCGCAACGGCTGCCGAACGGGCTTTCCCGGTAACGGGTGCGTCCGGCAACTGCTCGAACAGGGCCCGCACGCGCCCGAAAATCGCAAGACTGTCGACCGTGAGTTGTTCGAGGCGGGCTGCGTTCGCTTTCTCCGGATCTCCGACGTCCGTTTCAGCGTCATCACCGTCCGGGTCATCGTCGGAGGCCTCTGCTTCCTCTTGAACTTCATCGGACTCTAGCGTCATTTCGCCTTCGTTCACGTCGTCGCTGATGCCGTCGACCAGTTCGTCGATACGCAGTTCGCCGGCAACGATGCGGTCCACATCGGCAAGAATCGTGGACACGACTGACGGACACGCGGCGATCGCCTGAATCATCTCCTGCAGGCCGCCTTCGATGCGCTTGGCGATCTCGATCTCGCCGGCGCGAGTCAGCAATTCACTCGCGCCCATTTCGCGCATATACATCCGGACCGGATCAGTCGTGCGGCCGAATTCGGAATCGACCGTCGACAGTGCAGCTTCCGCCTCCTCGTCCGCCTGATCGTCGGATGCCGCGGCAGGCGCGGCGTCGCTTAACAGGAGCGTCTCCGCGTCCGGCGTCTGCTCGTACACGGCCACGCCCATTTCGCTGAACGTGCTGACGATTGTCTCCATCGCAGCAGTTTGCGTAATGTTGTCGGGCAGGTGATCGTTGATGTCCGCGTGGGTGAGATAGCCGCGCTCACGGCCAAGAGCGATCAGCGCCCGCATCTGGCGTTGACGCTCCTCGTCCTGGCGCGCCATGGACGCGATATCCAGCGGTGTTGCGACCCTCTGGATCTTTCCTCTTGGAGAGCGGCGGCCCGGCTTTGACGTGACCGGGATCGTGCGGGATGCTGAATCGTCGCGAACTGAATTTGCCAATACACTCTCCTCGACGGATTGGCCGACGATCGTCGCGGACATGACGGCTGGTCAAGCCTGTCGGGGTGCGAACGAAATCGTGGAATGACGCACGGACTCGAGGCCGGAATGCCTCTCGCCGAATACAGTATGCGCGCAATGGGGGCATTTTGAATGCTACCAGACGCCGTTGTGCGGCGCAATATGCGGAGGCTACGGCCTCGTTGAGACTACACGTTTCCGGCTGCTGTGCAGCGAGCGGATGCGCATTTCGTGGGCTGCCCCCGTTCCGAGGCGCTCGCATCATCGATGCAAAGCCGATCGCAATTCACTTCGAAAATGAGCTCGCAGAAGAAATCGAAAACGCAAGATGAAATGCACAAAGTAATTGGCCCTCGTCTTGCCCGCGCCCCGCAAACGAAGCTCGTCGGATACCGGCAAGACGCAGGAGCTCTCGATGCCTTCTTGGGATGTACTCGGCCTCCACAAGAGGATGGAGGGCGCCCAGGGCCGCGTCATTATTTGGGCTCAGCGGTACATTGATCCGTTGGAAGGCCCGCAGAACGCGTAGCGCCACCGGGCTGGAGAAGAAGGAGCCGTGCTTTGGTCATGCTACGATTTTCCGAAACCAACGGGGCACTCCATGAGCATTGCGAGCTATGGCGGATACATGATTCGAGGCCTTGCGAGGCCTATGGTGGACGGCATGTTTGAGGCATCTGGGGCTGTAGAGCAGGGTCGCCAAGTGGTGGAGACCTCCGACCCGCTTGGCTATTACCCGACCTTTGAGGGTGCTGTAGCGGAAGGGCTTGCCTGGGCGAGAGAGTGGGTTGATGCCCACGGAACGAAAGTGAAGAACTAGATGGGAGAGAGCTTCTTCTACGAGCGGATGGTTGTTGTGCTGCCACGTCTCCCGGATCCACAAGCTATGCCCGACCTCGCCGCATGTGCACGGGCGTGTCCAGTCGAGCAACTCGTTACCATCGAACGTCCAGTAATGCGTGCACGGGTCGGGATGGTGGTACGTGAAGAGATCTCGGGCCTTGGCCGGAGGCTGTGCTTCACCACGCACCGCGTCTGTGTCTTCTGGACGTCCAGGATGGCGTGCACCATGGCGCCCGAGAAGAGGGTGGGGCGTTCTTTTGTCATGCTACGATTCCTTCTCCGAAAGGGAGGGGAATATGGAAATTTGGTTCGATAGAAGGAGCGCCTGGGACTTCAATCGCGATTGCGTAGCATTCCCCGCAATGGTCGAGGGGAAAGTCGTCCGGTGTCTCATTTCGCAGGAAGCCTTGCAGGACCACTTTGGCGGCGGAATCTTGGAAGCTGATCTTGTCGGAACGTTCGAAGCCAATCGCAGCGCAATTGAGGCAGTGGCGCGGAGCAAGCTGCAGACGTCCCGCGACAATCCGTTGCTTCTCAAGTCGGAAGACTTCTAGGGGCCCAAGGGTTGGGGGTTGGGCCCCCATGCATAGGCGCGCAATGGTCATGCCACCTCCTTTTCCCTGAGTACGAAATAAGTCCGATGATTCGCCCGGCGACGGCGTACAGTGGGGCATTTCGACCAACTGGAGATCGTCGTGGAATCCACCCCGAGCGGGTTTCCCTTTCATTTCGATGCGATCTACCGGGATTGCTGCCCACCGAGCGCAAAACACAAGAGAAGGTACGACAGCGCTTCTCCGGCTCAGTAGCTGAGCTCTTTGAGTAGGTGAAAATTCCAGCGGAGATCCTGAAAAGAGCAGATCGGCGGACTAGAATGGCGGCACCGTTCCAGAGGGATGTGCACATGGATCCAGACGACGTAATCCGGGCCTTCGAGCAACTGGCCCTGGATGATGATGAGGAACTGGCGGTCGATGACGCGATAGCTGGCCTGGCCGTCTTGTTGGCTGACCCAGCGATTCAAGGAAAGGAGAGGGCGCTGCTGACGCAGGTGGGGGCGACCCTCTATAGGGTCGGCCTGAACCAGCGCATGATCGCGGTTGCCAAGAAGCGCGTTCAGTAACAAGAAGCCCGCTTTTTAACTGTCCAACGTTTGGGTTGCAGTTCACTGCGGCGGGCTGGTATGCAACTATGATGTCATCCACTGAAATCGAAGTTTAGCGGTTTCACTTTCGCTGGCAAAGGGAGCGAGGACGGTTTCACTAACCTGATTCTGATCCTTTTCGCACATGCGGGGCTCGAGGGCAACTTCTTCTGAGTAAATTGTGTGCACATTTCTCGGATAGGAGGCCAACAAGAGGGTCACCGGAATATGAGACTTCATACGGACGTGGGCAGGCTGAAGGGGCGCAAAATTTCCAAGTCCTAAGTCATTCAGAAGACCTGACGGCCGACCGCGATCAGGCTTGGCTTGCCGTCGGCTTCGTCGATTCGTGGCAACTCACCTGTGGCAATTCGCTGTCTGACCGCCACGACCAGTTCAGTAGGATTCCATCGCCCCTGCTCGATAGCGCCCAAAGCATTGGCAGTGATGGCGAATCGCCCGCCACACGAGGCGCAGCGGTACATACGGCTACCATGCTGGTGATCTTTTCGAACTAGCCAGCGTCGCGCCAGTGCCGCGCATAGTAAAAACACGGTGTGATTTTAATTGCACTCACAGTCCGTCCCTCCCGAATCAACGGTCTTCGCGGTCTCTAGCCGCCTGGATGCTTTAGTTTGAATTTCCCACAGAAGTAGAAATGTCTGCCACCCAACAGAGCCAATGATTTCGCTCGGGCCTGTATACGTCGATGCCAGCGAGCGGCCGAGCTTACGTGAACTGGACCAGGAACGCATCGTGCGCCAGAAGAGCGAACGGGCCGCCAAAAACTTGCCCACGAATGGGTGGCGGCGCGTATGGCACGACGGTCGAGTCTGGCAAACTCGCTGCCGTGTAGCGCCGGGCCGAACTGGCCGAAGCAGAAGCGTCGCTCGCGCGCCTGCCGCTGGCAACCTTGCGCATGGCACCGCCTGAACGCGACGGTGGTGGAGGCGGCTGCTCAAGGCGGGCAGCCCTGCTGCGACCGCGCCGGCTAGGGCGAAGACCAGGAGGATGAGCAGGCTGCGCTGCCCGGGCATTCGGATGACGGCAACGACAGCAGCGATGACAGCAAAGGCTGAGCGGGCGGATGCCATCCGCCGGATCCAGGCGCAGATGGCCGCCTACGGGCTGCCCCTGCAAGACCATGACGGGGCGGGGTGCGGGTCGCGCCCCCCCAATTCTTCGTGAGTCACAATGACTTGCGAAGGAGCCGACATTTTCGATAGAAGGGACCTTGGAAGCTTGCTGCGCGCGGCTTATCGGACCGGTTACCGTATCAATCTACATGAACAGGACGACCCCCCCTTTATTGAGTGCGCCCGCGATGTCGCAAAGAAGCAGTGGACCGCGCCAAACCCGGGGCTAACGGCCGGACCGGGAGGCCAATGAGGCACCTACAATGCGTGCATGGCTTCCGATCCAGGGCCGGCGACGTCCGTCCTTCAACTTCGAGTTTCTCTGCGCGGACTGAGCCCGCCGGTTTGGCGACGCGTCCTCGTTCCCGAGTACTTGATGCTCGGACAATTGCACAACGTCATCCAGGCCAGCGCCGAACACAGTGAATATGAGGATCGAGTCGCTGCGCGAGGGTCCTATCGTGCTGGAAGACCTACGCGGTCAGGTCGACAGGTGGCTAACTTGGCTTGATCGTTGCTTTGATCGTCAGGTCGTCAATGATCGGTTGCGGGAGCTCAAGGGGTAGACTGGTCGCCGCAGCTTCCAAGGGAAGAGGGCGGCCATGCGTATCAGCTTGCAATTTGTCGTGCAGGGCGATGGTGGCGCGCCAGCCACCGTCACCGAAATAGCCCAGTTCGAGAGAGACGGCCTTGTGAACTACGGTGACCGCTATCGGCATGGGGAGCCCATTGCTTCAGGAGTTGTCGAGTCGGCCGTCAACCAGGTGGTCAGCAAGCGGTTCGTCAAACGGCAACAGATGGCCTGGCGGCCACGGCACCCGCACAACCTGCTGCAAATCCGGGACGGCCGTGCTCAATAACCAGCTCCGGTCTTACGTTGAGCAATGGTATCCGTCCATTTCCCGAGGAGATGACCAACGCCTTGCCGCTTAGTCAGCCCCCCGGTTTGGGGCGGTCTCCCATTCGGGTTTCTTAATGCAGTATGTAGAGAGTCTGCCGTGCCTCAGCATAGAGGCCCATGGCGATCTTCAAAATCTCATTGCGATGCCGGTCGAAGGAGGCCAGCATCCCGGCCTCGTCGGAACCGATGGCAGAGTCGAAATTCATCAGTACGCGGTCCTCCACGAAAAAGGTGATCTCCCGTGCGTTGTCATAACCCCAGAACCACACGCCATGCTTGGCCCCATCATAGGTGCGGCAGGGGTTAGGAAAACTAAGTGCCATGTTTTCGTCCTGCGTTCTACGCCTTTGATGGACTGTCTTGCCCGTTTTGCTATGCTCACTACGAGCATGTAGCGCTCCCGCTGGTGCGTATCGCCTTTCATGCTCTCGGCTTCCATCGCGGCATGAAATGCATGCATATGCCTCGATTGCGTGAAATCACTCTGCTGCATGTCCGCGGCCAACCGATTTACGTCTTCTTCTTGGCCACACCTTCGTTTCCACCCCGTGAATGAACCGTGCTGAACGGGGTTGCCGGCACTGACGGCTTTTTCGGCTGCTTCGGCTTTTTCGCTTCGCGAGTGCTGCGTAGTTGACTCTTGGCCATGGTTCTCTCCTGGTATGTTGCCAAGGCGGCAATTCCAGCATACGCGCTTAGAAGCTTCGACAGAATGACTTTCGTGACGTCCGCACGAAACCCCAGACAGGTTTTCCTTGTAGGGGGAGGCACGCGGGAAGTAGTTCAATGCAGAGGCTGATTGTCCGCTGAAAGGCTGGCACGCGGGCTAGCGCCGTGCGAGTAAGCGGTCTCCGGACGAACTGGATTGCGCCAAATCCGGACGCATTCCCACTATGCTTAAGCAAACAGGTAACAACCGCTGAATCATGATCGAGCCAATCCTGCTGGTCGCCACGCGCGTTGCGACATTCGATGGACAGCAGGCGCTGACCAATGCCACTGGCTTTTTCTTCGAGCGAAACAAACGCCTGTTCGTTGTGACAAGCCGTCACGTGCTGATCGATGAGCCGAGCAAGCACTCCCCGGACCGGATCGAGGTTGAGTTGCATGTCAATCCGAATAACGTAGCAGAGTCCACCGGCTTCTCCATTCCACTGTATCGCGACAGCAAGAGTGCCTGGCGCGATGGCCTCGATACCGGTGGCGGGATCGACGTGGGCGTGATTGAACTCGACCGCACAGCGTTACCGTCAAATATGGTCTACCAGGCCTTTACGCCCTCTCGCCTGTACCGGCCGCGCGACCGCGTCGAAGCGGGCGACTCGCTGCTGATTGTCGGTTTCCCGCTTGGTTTTGTGGATCCTCGGTTCGGTGGTGCTGTTCGGCCTGATGCTCAAGCCGGTCGGCACAGTGTTGTCGGTATTTGCGCTGGTGTTGGTGTCGTCGATGGCCAGCCATGAGTTCAGCTGGAAGGGTACGCTTCTAACCGGCGTGATGCTGGTGCTAATCAGCATGGGCGCCTTCGTCTAGGGCATCAATCTTCAGATTCCGGTTTGGCCTGCCTATATTGCAGGCTAAGGAGACCACCACATGGAACTGCTATCCAACCTGGGCCTGGGCTTTGCCACTGCGCTGTCCTTTCAGAACCTGGCGTACGCCTTCCTCGGCTGCGTGCTCGGCACGCTAATCGGCGTGCTGCCCGGTATCGGGCCGCTGGCCACCATTGCCATGCTGTTGCCGGTGACCTACACGCTGCCGCCGGTGGCCGCACTGATCATGCTGGCCGGAATCTACTACGGCGCGCAGTACGGCGGCTCGACCACCGCTATCCTTGTGAACCTGCCGGGGGAGTCGTCGTCGGTGGTGACCACCATCGACGGCTATCAGATGGCAAGGCGGGGACGCGCGGGGGTTGCGCTGGCCACTGCCGGCCTGGGTTCTTTCTTCGCCGGCTGCGTGTCCACACTGATCCTGGCCGCGTTCGCCGGGCCGCTGTCGGAACTGGCCTTCAAGTTCGGTCCCGCGGAATATTTCTCGCTGATGGTGCTGGGCCTGATCGGCGCCGTGGTGCTGGCTTCGGGCTCGCTGGTCAAGGCCATCGCCATGATCGTGCTGGGCCTGCTGCTGGGCCTGGTGGGTACCGACGTGAACTCGGGCGCCGCGCGCTTCTCGTTCGACGTGCCGGAACTGACCGATGGCCTGAACTTCGTCTCGGTGGCAATGGGCGTATTCGGCTTTGCTGAAATCATCGCGAACCTGGAACAGAAGGAAAACCGCGAGACCTTCACCGACCACATCACGAGCCTGTGGCCGAGCAAGGCGGACTTCAAGCGCATGATTCCGGCCGTACTGCGCGGCACGATACTGGGTTCGGTGCTGGGCATCCTGCCGGGCGGTGGTGCTGCACTGGCTTCGTTCGCGGCCTATTCGCTGGAGAAGAAGACTTCGAAATACGCCAACGAATTCGGCAAGGGCGCGATCGAAGGCGTGGCAGGTCCGGAATCGGCCAACAACGCCGCGGCGCAGACCTCGTTCATCCCGCTGCTGACGCTGGGCATTCCGCCCAACGCGGTGATGGCGCTGATGGTGGGTGCGATGACCATCCACAACATCCAGCCCGGCCCGCAGGTGATGACCAGCAACCCGGCGCTGTTCTGGGGCCTGATCGCCTCGATGTGGATCGGCAACTTCATGCTGATCGTGCTGAACCTGCCGCTGATCGGTATCTGGGTGAAGCTGCTGAAGGTGCCCTACCGCTACCTGTACCCGGCCATCCTGGTGTTCTGCTGCATCGGCGTGTACTCGGTGGGCAATACCACATTCGACGTGTTCCAGACCGCCGTCTTCGGTGTGATCGGATACCTCTTTATCAAGATCAAGTGCGAACCGGCGCCGCTGCTGCTGGGCTTCGTGCTGGGGCCGATGATGGAGGAAAACTTCCGCCGTTCGCTGCTGCTCTCGCGTGGTGACTTCAGCGTGTTCGTGACCCGTCCGCTGTCGCTGGGCTTGTTGATCGCCGCGGCGGCACTAGTGCTGATCGTGGCGATGCCGGCGATCAAGAACAAGCGCGAGGAAGCGTTCCAGGAAGAATAAACAATATAAGAGCGCCGGCTGCAGGGCCACCACACAACGGAGAGCGGCAGGCGGTGCTCACTTCGGCCCCGTTTAGGGGCACGCAAGTGGGGCGCCAGCGTACGGGAGCAGCGCCACCAGTACCACCGCGGTGAATCCGACGTGGATCGCGACCACCGTGGCAAGGGGCACCGCCACCACCGAGGCGCGGGCGTTTATACCCCATGCCCAGGGCACGAGCGTTTCGTCGCGGGCCAGACCGAGCGGAAACGGCACCCATCAGAAGCGCAAGCGGCGCGATCAGCAGCGCTGAGAAGCCAATCCTGGCCGGATCCGGTAACCCGATCAGCAGCCTGAAGACCGCCGGCAGCGCCACAAACGTCTATCTGATCGATGGCGCAAGCGTTGCGCACTCACTGCCGATGACATCGTTTGTTGTCAGCACCGAGTCGACGATTCACGAAGAGGGCGCAACGCCGGCGCCAATCATCGACGACGCGGCAGTCCCGGCGGCGCCGACGCGCTCGCTCTTTCACGGCATGCTGGTCCACTTGCGTTGCCTGCGCTGGATGGTGGCCGATGAAGGATGGATTCGGACTCTTCTCGAGGAAGCCGAGAACGAACGGATGCACCTGATGACGTTCATTCAGATCGCCCGACCAAGCTGGTTTGAGCGAGTCGTGATCGTGCTCGTGCAGGCCGTCTTCTTCGTGACCTACTTCCTGTTGTACCTGGTGTCGGCCCGGACCGCGCACCGGCTGGTTGGATATTTCGAAGAACAAGCAGTGATCAGCTACACCCTTTACCTGGCCGAAATCGACGCCGGTCGCGTCGAGAACGTATCCGCACCAGCCATCGCGGTCGAATACTGGAATTTGCCGACTAACGCCCGCCTACGTGACGTGGTGGTGGCCGTTCGAGCCGACGAGGTTGGCCACCGTGACGTGAACCACGCATTCGCCAATGCCCTCACAACCGGGGCAACCTTCAGCCAAGCTACGTAAGGCGATCCCCGCAATAACGAGATGCCCGCCACATCCGGCGGGCATTTTACTACTAGAGCGATTGCCGGACTTTGCTCTCAATGCCCCCGGTTCGTTCCTTCTTTGCACTTCATTTCCGCTGCCAGCATCTATCGGTCGATGACGCGATAGCTGGACTGGCCGTCTTGCTTGCTGACCCAGCGATTCAAGGAAAGGAGAGGGCGCTGCTGACGCAGGTGGGCGCGACTCTCGACAGAGTCTGGTTGAACGAGCGCGTGATCGCGACTGCCAAGAAGCGCCTACAGTAACCAGAAGGCCGCCTCGGCGGCGGGCTGCCGGTATGCACCCCGCGCCGTCAGATGTGCGGTACATCGGTAGCTGAGAGCCTGACAGGTAGCACGTGCGGCGTGCCCGGCGCGCCAACCACGAGAAGGACCGCACGTCGGCGGTCCTGGCTACGGAGCGCGGCTGGGCGCCAGCTTCTCCGTTGCTGTCCGGCATCTCAGAGTTGCAGGGCCTGCACGATGCCGCCGACATTGTTGACGGTGTTCGTCATGCTCTTCAGGTCGACGTTGGTGCGGGTCGACGCATCAACCTGCGTCACCGGGGCGAAGATTGTGTTGGGGCTGGCGAACGAAACACCGCTGCCACCGGTGATGGCATTGACGCCGGAATTCACGAAGACGCTGCCGCCGCGCACGGCGCCCATCTTGGCGTGGTCAAGGTCTTGTTCATGCGCGAGGTTCTGGATGGTCAAGGACATGATGGTCTCCTGGGTGAGCTGATTGAGTGGTTGGGGTGGATCAGTGCTGCAGGGCCGCGACCATGCCGCCCAGGTTGTTGATGGTGTTCGTCACGCTCTTCATGTCGACGTCGGTGCGAGTCGATGCATCGACCTGCGTGACCGGAGCGAAGATCGTGTTGGGGCTCGCAAACGACACGCCGCTGCCGCCCACAATGGCGTTGGTGCCGGAATTCACGAAGATGCTGCCACCGCGCACGGCGCCCATCTTGGCGTGGTCGAGGTCTTGTTCGAGCGGGAGGTTCTGGATGGTCAAGGACATGATGGTCTCCTGGGTAGGCTGGATGAACGAGTGAGCTGGTTGGGGAATTAGTGCTGCACGGCCTGCACGATGCCGCCGACGTTGTTGAGCAGGTTGCTGATGCTCGTGAGGTTGACGTTGGTGCGGGTCGAGGCATCGACCTG
>JACXTT010004084.1_pt1 | contig 21859 bp, 16 predicted proteins | sample 9270951 | NCBI WGS metagenome assembly JACXTT01 (sample SAMN15532306, study PRJNA645909) | rock metagenome | isolation source: weathered quartz diorite | place: Puerto Rico | collected 2017-06-21
AACTTTGGGCATGGTGTGAAGTGTTTTGGCGCCGGTCTTGGAATCGCGGGCATATGTTATCCGTCGACCTCGCGTAACGTCGAACTGCGGGCGGAACTCGAGAATGGCCGGATCGTACGCGGCGAGACGCGGATCAGCAAAAGCCGCCTCAAGATCCGCAGGATTTCGCTTGCTCCAGCGAATTGCAAGCCGCTGCCGGAAACGCTCACAGCCATCGCCAAGGCGGATCTCATCACCCTCGGTCCGGGTTCGTTGTTCACCAGCGTGGTTCCGAATCTGCTGGTAAAAGGAATTCCCGAAGCGATCCTCAAAGCGCGCGCCGTCAAAGCGTACTTTCTCAACCTCATGTGGCAGCCGGGCGAAACCACTGGGTTCCGGGCGTCCGATCACGTGCAGGCGATTTACGACCACAGTAAGGCGGGATTGCTCGACCATGTGGTGATCAATACGGAAAAGCTCCCCAAATCGCTGGTCAGGAAGTACGAAGCGGAAAACTCGTTCGCCGTCGAAAACGACGTGGAACGTCTCGAGGAGATGGGCATTCAGGTCGTTGGAGCGCCCCTTCTCGACCAGGGCAAAATGATCCGCCATGATTCAGACGCCGCCGCAGCCATCGCGGTGAAACTCGCCGAGCGCAGCCGGCGGATCGCATCGTGGAACCGGGCGAACCGCGCGATCCGGGCGGGCCGCGCCAACAAGGGATTCAAAGGCAGTAAGCAATAGACGGAATATGTCGAAAACAAGCGTCGTGATTCTCGCTGCGGGTCTGGGCACCCGGATGAAATCGAAGATGGCCAAGGTGCTGCATCGCGCCGGCGGACTCGCTCTGATCGAGCATGTGGTTCGCACCGCGCGCGCTGTCGCCGAACCGGCCGACATCGTCGCCGTGGTCGGACATCAGGCGGAAGCGGTGGCGCAAGCCGTTGAGCCGCTCGGCGTTCGGACCGCCTTGCAGGCGGAACAGAAGGGCACCGGACACGCGGTGGCGGTTGCCCGTCCGCACCTCGAGCATGCCGGCGGGTTGCTGGTGGTGCTGTACGGCGACGTGCCGCTGCTTTCCGCCGCAACCGTTCGGAATCTCGTGGAGCGGCACGAGGCATCCGGCAAAGATGCGACCGTGCTGACCTGCGAAATCGAAGATCCCGCCGCGTACGGGCGCATCGTTCGCGACCCTGCAAGCGGCAACGTAGCCGCCATTGTGGAATTCAAAGCCTGCACGGAAGAGCAGAAGAAGATCCGCGAGATCAATTCGGGCATCTACTGCTTTAACGCCGATCTCGTCTGGCGGTACATCGGCGAGATTCAGACTGACAATCCGGCCGGCGAATACTATCTGACCGACCTGGTCGAGATCTTCAACCGCAACGGTCACACCGTCGGAGCGATGCAGGTTGAGGATTTCAGCGAGCTGCTCGGCATCAATAACAAAGTGGAACTGGCGGCGATGGACAATTTCTTTCGTGCCCGGAAGGTTCGCGAACTGATGCTGGACGGCGTCACCATCGAACGGCCGGAAACCGTGACTGTGGATGTGGATGTCAAGGTCGGCGCCGAGGTGACGATCGAGTCGAACGTGCGTCTGCTCGGCGCCACGTCAATCGGCGACGAGTCGTATGTCGGCGCGGGGTCGATCATCGAGAATTCCACCATCGGCGAGGCCGTGGAGATTTTGCCGTATTCGCTGATCGCCGGTTCGGAAATCGGCGGCAAGGCGAGACTCGGCCCGTTTGCGAGGCTCCGCAGCCCGAACAAGGTTGGCGCAGGTTGCCATATCGGCAACTTCGTCGAGCTCAAAAACACCCAGATGGAAGCGGGCGCAAAGGCCAATCACTTCGCCTACCTGGGCGATTCGTCGATTGGATCCAAAACCAATGTCGGCGCGGGCACGATCGTTTGCAACTACGATGGGGTCCGCAAGCACAAGACCACGATCGGCAAAGAAGCTTTTATCGGCAGCAATTCGACTCTGGTCGCCCCAATCGAAATCGGCGACGGCGTGTATGTGGCGGCGGGCAGCGTAATCACCGAAAGCGTGCCGGAAGCCGCGCTCGCTCTGGGCCGGGCGCGGCAGACGGTAAAGCCAGGCTGGAAACCCAAGAGTCCGGCGAAAAACGCGTAAGCGATGCATATGAGCGCCAACAAGCAGAAGCCTTCGAAGGCGAAGCCGGCCAAAACGCAACCGCAAGCCGTTCAACCCATCGCCGCGGCGGGGGCGGCCGCACCCGCGCTAGCCCCGGTCAACCTGCTCGATCCATCGCTGTACATCAACCGCGAGCTTTCGCTGCTGGCGTTTCAGCGCCGAGTGCTCGAAGAGGCCGCGGATGAAAATAATCCGCTGCTCGAGCGCGTGAAGTTTCTGGCGATTCTCGGCTCGAACCTCGATGAGTTTTTTATGGTTCGCGTCGCCGGACTTGCAGCGCAGGTGGACGCCGGAACGACGGAAGCGGGGCCGGACGGCATGAGCCCCGCGGCGCAACTTCTTGCCATTCGCCGCGAGGTCAAAAAGCTGCTGACGGACGCGCATCGGACCCTTCAGGAATTCGTGCTGCCTTCGCTCGCCGAAGCCGGCATCCGCGTATTGCCGTATTCCGAGGTCGATCCCAAGCGGCTCGCCTCGCTCAATCGTTACTTTCAAACGATCATCTTTCCGGTGCTGACGCCGCTCGCGTTCGACCCCGGCCGGCCCTTTCCCCACATCTCGAACCTCAGCCTCAATCTCGCGGTGCTGATCCGCGACAAGCAGGGCCATGAAAAGTTCGCTCGCATCAAGGTTCCCGACACCCTGCCACAACTGCTACCGCTGAAGTCGCCGACGGCCACGGCCAAGGCCAAGGCCAGGCGGCGGGCCTCCTCGCGCCCGGTGGACTATGTGTTCATTGAACAGTTGATTGCCGCCAACCTTCCCGCGTTGTTTCCTGGCATGGAAATCCTCGAGGTGCATCCCTTTCACGTCACGCGCGACGCCGATATCGCCATCAAGGAACTCGAAGCGGAAGACCTGCTCGAAACCATTGAAGAAGGCGTGCGTCAGCGGCGTTTCGGCACTGTCGTCCGGTTGGAAGTCACCACCGACATGCCGCAGCACATTCTCGAAATCCTCAAGTCCAACCTGGAAATCGACGCGAGCGGCGTGTACAAAGTGCCTGGCCCGTTGTCCCTGAACAGGTTGATGATGCTGTACCAGAACGATCGTCCGGAATTGAAGGACAGTCCTGCGATAGCCATGATTCCGCGGGCGCTTGCGAACCTCGACGAAGAGGATGTGTTTTCGGTGATCCGGCAGCGCGACGTGCTGCTCCACCATCCGTTCGAGTCGTTCCAGCCTGTGATCGACCTGCTGCGCAAGGCCGCCCGCGATCCCGACGTACTCGCCATCAAAATGACGCTCTATCGCGTCGGCAGCAATTCGCCGGTAGTGGAGGCGTTGCTCGACGCAATGGAGCACGGCAAACAGGTAGCGGTGCTGGTGGAACTGCGAGCCCGCTTCGACGAGGAAAGCAATATTGAATGGGCCCGCGCGCTGGAACGCGAGGGGGTCCACGTGGTGTATGGGTTGCTGGGCTTGAAGATTCACTGCAAGGCCGCGATGATCGTGCGCCGTGAAGGCGACCACATCAAGCGGTATGTGCACTTGTCGTCCGGCAACTACAACGCGACGACGGCGCATGTGTACACGGATATCGGTTTGTTCACATCGCGGGAAGAGATCGCGGACGACGTGACCGATCTGTTCAACTACCTGACCGGCTATTCGGCCAAGGCCGACTACCAACGGCTGCTGGTGTCCCCGATCACCCTGCGCGAACGGGTGGAAGCGATGGTGAATCGCGAGATCGATCACCAGAAAGCCGGACGCGGCGGCCACCTCATCTTCAAGACGAACTCTCTGGTGGATCCGCAGTTGATCCGCTCGCTCTATCGCGCTTCGCAAGCCGGGGTGCGCGTGGAACTACTGGTGCGCGGCAGTTGCTGTTTACGGCCGGGCGTGCCGGGTGTGTCGGACAACATTACGGTGGCGAGCATTGTGGGACGCTTTCTCGAGCACAGCCGGGCGCTTTACTTCCGCAACGCCGGCAGCGAGGAGATTTACGTGGGTAGCGCGGATCTGATGACTCGCAATCTGAACCGCCGTGTGGAGGTCCTGTTTCCGGTGGAGGATCCAAAGCTGGTGCGTCGAATCAAAGATGAGATTCTCGATGCCTACATCGCAGACAACACCAAGGCCCGCAAGCTGAAGAGCGATGGTTCGTATGTCCGGCTAAAGGCGACGGACGCGAAACGGTCATTCAACGTGCAGGCGAACCTGTTGCGGCGCACGAAGGGCGCTTGACGAGCGGCCTTCGTGCTATCAGGAAGCCTTGGCGCCGGAGAAGAAGTCCAGGAATTTCCTCTTGGGCGGGCTCGCGTGCTGGCCGGTGGCGCCGGACGGGACTCGCGGTTCAATGAGGCCCTTGGCGAAGCGGGCGACGGCCTTGCCGAGATCCGTGGAGGGGTCGATCCACTTGCCCAGGGTAAGCGCCTTGTGCACAGAAGAGTAATCGTTCGGGAAAACCATGTGGACCGGCAGACCCAGGATCTGCTCGATCTGATCGTTGGAGATCACCTGGCGTTTCTGGCAGCGGTTCACCAGCACGGAAACGCGATCTTGTAATTCCAGCGAACGCAGAAACCCGAACTTTTCGCGAGCGAGATGCAGCGATGGTATTTCGGGCGTACAGACCAAGAAGATCCTCTTGCTTTCGCTCATGATGTCGAACGAGTACCGCTCGAGGTTGCCGGAAAGGTCGAAGACGAGACCCTGGTAGTTGCGGCGAAGAAAATCGATCAGGTGGTGGATCTGAAAGCCTTCGATGCGAAGATTGGGGTTGAGCTTGCCGGCGTGCAGCACGTCAAGATTGCCCTGCCTGGTGACCAGTTGATGCCACAGCGATTCATCCATGTTAGCGGCATGCTCGCAGGCGTCTGCAACCGAAAACTCGGTGTTGAGCTTGAGCATGAAGCGCATCATGCCCGAATTCATGTCGAAGTCGGACAGGATCACGTTGGCGTCGGGAACCTTGGACATCGCAACGGCGACGTTGAGCGCGAGAGTCGACGCGCCGACGCCGGCTTTGGCCGGGATGAACGAATAGATGTCGGTGGTGGTTTTGATCTGCGGAGGCCGTTTTTCAATCGCTTCGGCCGCGCGGGACACCGCTTCATGAACCGATTGGAGATTGATGGGCGAGGAAACGAACTCGCGGATGCCAACGCGCATGGCGTCGAGCAGCGCCTGTGGATCGCAATCCCGGCTGAGAGCGATGAATTGAATGCCAGGGGCAAGACCCTCGAGGATCTTGACCTGCTCCGCTACGTCGTTCATGGACTCGGCCGATATGAAGGCGACGTCAGGAGCGCATGCCCGGACCACTCTGCCCAACTCGTCCTCTTTAGGATACTTATCCAGGTAGCGGACGACCGAGACAGAGCCCAGGGTGTTGAGCGCTTTGCTCAAGTCTTGTGCAACGCTTTGATCCGGCGAAATGACTAAACCACGCAACATACAGACGCTTAGCCTCAGTTTTCAGACTACCGTTGAGGCTGGGGTCAGGCAATCGCGGATTATTACTAATTCCGATGGTACGAAAACCTTAGCACCAATTTTCAGACCCCACGCCCAGGCTTGTGGAGCCACACCCGGGCCTTGGTCCCTTTCGCGAACTCGAGCGATAAGATGCCGCTTGCGTCGCTGACGGCCTCATACATCTCTTCGTCATCGACTTCGATATCGTAAGCGGTTTTTGCGGGTAGGCCGAGAATGAAGTAGTGGGCGCCCTCATCGGCGTCGAGCTGGAACTTCATGTCCTCGTGGCCTTGCATGATGGTGACGCCTCCGAATTCGACTGGCTTGGTGAAGGACTCGGGCTTCAGTGTCTTGATGGCGCCGTCCGAGAACAACTGCATCTTGCCGTCGAAGAAGCCGAACCAGGTGGCGTCCTCTTCCCAACTCGAGCGGACGAAGAAGCGGCCGCCGAGTGCGTCGTGGAAGAAGGGGTCCATTTTTTCGAAGGGGAGTCCGGGCTGGTAGGGGTTCGCCCAGAGGAATTCGTAGGGAAGGCCAAAAGGGCCGCGCATCAAAAAGCGGTCCTGAATGAGGAAGCCTTGCAGGAACTGGCTTTCGATGGCGTTGACGTCATAGGCGACCATCATCAGTTCCACTGCGCGGGACAGGGCGGCGACGTTCTGGTCGGGTTCGCTGCCGCCTGCGAAGACCGGCACGCGATACTCGTTATCGGCGCCTTGCATCGGGGCTGGGTAATGGCTGAGCAGGTGCCAGGTGGGCAGATCCTTGAAAAAGCGGCGGGCGTCCTCGCGCATGTCGATTTTCAAGCCGTCCTGCAGCACGTGCATGATTTCGAAGAGGGCTGGAAGGTCCTCGCGGCCGATTCCGGATCGCCCTTCATTGAGCTGTTTGGCGGCCCCCTTTCGCCACCACTCGAGAACGACATACTTGAGGGTTTTTTCCGATTCCGCGGGACTGTCCTCGCCAAGGGCCGCCGCCGCGAGAGTCAACGACCGAACTTTCGCGACTGGCGTGGTCAACGAGAGCGGTTCCGCGGTCAATGCGCGGCGGAGTTTCGTGGCAAGAGCCGTTTTGGCGGCGGCAGGCATCGCCTTTTGGCACCAGTCGTAGACCAGGGCGATCTGGCGGATGTCTGTAGAGGTTGGCAGCATCGCCCAGTCGATGGCGGTTTTGGCGGATTCCGCCTTGCTCGTGGCGGCATAGTGGAGCGCCCAGGCAAAGCCGGGTTCAGGAAAGACCACTTGGGCTTCGACCGTCATGGAAAGCTGCCGCCAGCGGAGAGACTCGCGTGTTGTTTCGCGCTGCAGGCGGCGCAGGCGCTGGGCGTTGAGGAATACTCGCGGCGGGTCTTTGTAAATGTGGAAATCCTCGTCCTGGCCTATGGCCAGAGAGCCTAATCCCGCGAAAAGTACTACCATCCGGCCGAATGTCATTGCTCCCAGACTACCATTACACGCGGCTGTGTCAGGAGGACACAATCGCGTGTCCTCCTTGCCCGGATCGTGGGGTATGAGGCAGGGTAAGTCTTTTGTTTTCAGACTTGCGAACCCTGGCGCCAAGTTTGCTATACTTGTAAGCGAATTGATGAAGTACCTCTTTTGATTCCTGCCCTCTGTTCGCAACAGTGGCACGGAAGAAGCGGGCGGGCTTTACGGCGTGCTTGCGGGAGTCGGTTTCATGTAGTTGTAAGCTACCGCTCCTTTTTCCGGGTTTGCGGTTGCGACAGAGGGGTTTTTTGCGCCGGAAAGCAGGGGCGCAAGTTGCAATCATGGAGTCGAGGTATCAGTCGGCAAATTTTCGTAGTATAGTAGTTTCGATCTTCCCCTGGATCTTTCGGTTTCGGTCGCCGCTCGGCGTTTCCATTGATGGAGCTAATAGGACGCGGGCCTCTTTGGAGACGTACTAATTAAGCGGGTAACACTAGCTCTTTCCGGGCGAACCGGCGCCAGATCCAAATCAGCCCTAAATACAAGGGGCAACCGCCGCATCGGACACCGTGCCTTTACCTCTTGCCGGTTCCCGATGCGGCTTTTTCATTTCTAAAGCGGCCGGCCAAGCTGGTCCCACCCATGCGATTGTCCCCACCGATGGCGGTTCACAATTCCTCATGATTCATTCGCACCGACCAACAATCCCGGCTTCGACGTGGCGTACGGCTGCGCCCGCGTGCTTGCAGTAAGTCAATAAGAAGGAGTCCCGCCATTCCGCGCGAGCCTGTTTTTGTTTGCGCGGCCGGTCTAGAGCGTTGCGCCCAGTCCCCGCAACCGGACGAACTGGCGCATGATTTCGGGCTCGTCTTTGGCCTCAGCCAAAGGAATCAGTTGCGCTTCGACATAACTCCAATCCAGTGTTTTGTCGTGACGCACCGCAATTCCTTCGGCGTCGCGGATGTCGATAGCACGCGAAGCAAACAGCTTCATCACCATCAGATCCTCCGCGGAGCAGGTGCGGAGCATGAGACCTGGCGCGAACTCGAACGGTGACGCGCGTTTCACCACTAGAGACTCGAACGGCAGCGCTCCGAGTGATATATCGATGCCAACCCCGCTCGGTGAGTTGAGCAGAAGGACTCTTGATCGAAGCGCAAACTCCTTTGCTCCAGGACTGCGCGGTGGATAGTGCGCCAGGAGGGTTTCGATGAACGGAGCCTCACCGCCAAAACCAGTGAGTAGCGTAAGGTCGACATCGCGCGTCACCCGCGCCTCACTCCAACGCTGCACCGCGACTCCACCAATGAAGCAGGAGCGCCAGCCTTTTTGGTCACAAAAGTCCTGTATTTCACGGGCGTCGTCCAGCAGATCGATGAAATTCATCAGCGCAGCTTCGCGAGATGTTGCTGCATCTCGACCAAGCCTGAAGATTCCCTGGCCGGCTGGGTCTTCGTCGCTTGATTGAATGCCCGGGCAAGTAGCTTGAGAGACAGGAGGTTATCGGCGTCGCGGACTTCGCGCAGACGAATCTTATCCAATTCCGGGCCGAATTCTTTCCACGCTTGTACCCACCGCTGAACTTGTTCATCCTCGGTCATATCCTAATTATCCCTCGGAAGGCGTGCGGGCAAAGCCAAACGGGACCAGATTTGCATCGGGTCCCGTTGTTCGCAATTTGGTTTCTTCGGTGTGACTTTGATTAGAAGACGATCTTGGCCCCCAACTGCATGTGGCGGCGATCATAGGTCGAACCCGTGCATCCATAGCACGCGCTCACCGCGTTTCCCGCACCGAGATCAGCGGAACTCCCCACCACATAGAGGTTGGCGTGATTGAACAGGTTGAACACCTCCACGCGCAACTGCACGCGTACCCGCTCGGTCACCTTGGTGTCCTTGTAGAGGCCGAAATCCAGGTTCCACCAGCCGGGCGCGCGGAAGGCGTCGCGGCCGGACATCGTCGTGGGCCACGCCGAACCCGGGGCGAACGACATCGGCAAGTGCGAGATCTGCGAGTCCGAGAACGTCAGATAGTTGTACGTGTTCGGCGCCGCCGTCGCCACCAGCCCGTTGCCGCTGTTCGGCACCGTGCCAAGGAACGTCGCGCGAGGCGAGTTGTACGGCAACTGCTGTACGCTCGAATCGAAAATGCTGAACGGCTGCCCGGTGCGCGCCACAAACAGTGGATTGAGGCTCCAACCCTTGGCCAGTATGCTGCCGACGCGGTTGGTTGACAGCATGCCGCCGACCGGAACCCGCCACGTGCCCAGCATCGTCACGCGATGGCGGATGTCGAATTCCGCATTACCGCGATCCACGTTGGGATGGAACGGATCGAGCAGGCCGCGATCGAACGAACCGTTGTTGACGGTCACGTTGACGTTGCCATACTGGCCGCTCACGCCCGTCTCGAAGAACGTCGAACTCAGGTTGTCGATCGCGTGCGACCAGGTATAGTTCACCGTGAAGTCCACTCCTGAGTTGAGGAAGTTGGTCACGCGGAACCGGTTGTTCAGGGCGTTGTAGTGCGAAAAGCCCTGATTGCCGCGGTAGCCGATGGAATTGCCGAACCCCGGGTTGACCCTCGCCACGCAATCGGTCGTTCCGTCGGCCTGCAGGCCCTTGCAGGCGTCGCCTAGCGCGAAGTTTCCGAAGCCCGCCTGATTCGGATAGGCGATGCTATACAGGTCGACGCCTTTCGAACCACTATATTCCAGGCTCCAGAACGCCGCGCGCGTCACTTGCCGTTCGAACGAAAGGTTCCACATGTGGGCGTACGCGGTCTTGATGTCGGGGTTGACGATTCGCGCCCCAACGCGGGGCAACGCAAGCGAACCAGTCGAACCAGCAAGTGGTCCGAAGTTGTTCGACGAAATCGGGCCGGGCACTGCAAGCACCGCATAGTTCGGCGGATTCTGGATGATGTTGAACGTCACATTGCCGAAGTTCCGCTCGTAGCCAATGCCGTAGCCGCCGCGGACGCTGGTTTTGCCATCGCCGAAGACGTTCCAGGCGAACCCGACCCGCGGGGCGAAGTTGCCAAGCTGAGCGTGCCACAGTTTGCCTTCCGGGCTCGATGGCGAGAGTTGCAGTCCACCCTTGCGGATGTAATCGCCGAGGTTGTCGTCGGCGAAGCCCACGCCTGGCGCATACCAATTGGAATCCAGCTTGGGATTCTTGTTGTGCTGGGTTCCAAAATATTCCCAACGCACGCCGAAGTTCAACGTGAATGTGGGCCGCACCTTCCAGGAATCCTGGGCATACAGCGCGAACTCGTGATAGCGGTTGCTGCGGCTGAAGTTCGGCGAGCCAACAGGTAGCTTCACATTGCAGTCCGTGGGATTGACAGCGCACGGAAACTTGCCCTGCGGATCGACGGCGACGTTGATGTCGTTGAAATTCCCGCCCAGCAGCGCGCTCACTGCCGGTCCCAATCCGCCCTGTCCAGCGAGTCCGTCGGAGGCCGTCTGGTAGGCGGCGAATGTGCGGTTGTCGCGTTGATACACATAGGTGGCGCCGAAGCGGAACGAATGGCCGGCCCGCGAGTAGCTCAGGTCTTCATACAGCTGCATCAGGTTCTGGGGTCCGCCGGCCGCGCCGCCATTGCCCGGCGTGAACGGGTTGTAGCCGGGGAATGCGACCAGGTCGGCGCCGATCGCGACAGGACCAGTGGTGTTGGCGTACATCGTCGGGACCACGCCACGGCCGGTGAGACCCGGCTGCATGTTGGTGAGGCGGTTGAATACCACCTTGCTTTGCGAAACAAGCGATGGCGAGAACGTGTGGATCACCGAAAACAGCGCATTGTTGTTGAAGAACGTCTGGCCGAGATCGTAGTCGCTGTACGGGCTGTTCGAGAGCACGCCCACTGTATCGGATTCGCTATAGAGTGCGAACCGGCCGTACATCTGCGTCTTCTCGGAAAGGTTGTAATCGACGCGATTCACAGTCATGTAGGTGTTCTGCGGAAATCCGCCGCCTGCGTCGGTCGGCGTGTTGTACGAAACGTGAGAGAACAGCGGCAGGTTCATCGGCAGCGACGCGCAGGCCAACCCGGCGCAAGGGTCGTTTGCAAACTGCCGGCGTGAGATCGTCCCAAACTGGTTCGCGCTCGACCGCAGCCCGCCCTGTTGCTGAAAGAATGCCTGCACGTTCGATGGAGTCTGCGCGATCAGTTCCGGCGTCGGAACCCACGCAAAGACTGTCGCGTCGCTTCGCACGCGAATCCACTCGGTGCTGCTGAAGAAGAAGAGCTTGTTCTTGATCGCTGGTCCGCCAAAGGAATAGCCGAACTGATTGCGATTGAAGACCGATTTCGGCGTCTCGGTAGCGTTGTTTTGAAAGCCGTTCGAGGACAGTCGCGAAACGCGGTTGAACTCGTACGCCGTGCCGTGGAACTCGTTCGAGCCGGCCTTGGTCGCCACGTTCACTACGCCACCCGACGCCCGGCCGTACTCGGCCGTGAAGTTGCTCGTTAGAACCGAGAATTCCTGCACCGCGTCGAGTGGAATCTGCTGCCCGACCTTTCCGTTGTATTCGTCGTTATTGCTGCCGCCATCGAGAAGAATATTGGTAGAGGACTCCCTCTGGCCGTTGATCGAAACGCCGGCGCCGCGGGTGCCGAGCCCGGCGTCTGAAACATTTCCCGCCAGCGCGACAAATTGATACGGATTACGCGTCAGGTTCGGCAATTCGCGAATTTCGGTTTGCGAAATCACCTGGCCGAGCGTCTGCGTTTCGGTGTTGACCTGCGCCGTGCTTTCATTGATGTCCACTGTCGCCGAGGAACTGGCGAGTTCGAGGCGGAAATCCTGCCCGACGCGGGTTCCGACCGCCACTTTGACTTTGCGTTCGACCTGCGCAAAGCCCGTCGCATTCACTGTAATGGAGTATTCGTCCGGTAAAAGGTTCGTTGCGTTGAACGATCCGTCGACGGCGCTCATCGCAGTGCGCGTAACGCCCGTGTTGCTCGACCGGATAGTGATTTTAGCGCCGGGCACCGCGCCGCCGCTAGGGTCTGTCAGGGTTCCCGTGATCTGGCCGGTTTCCGTCTGCGCGAACATTGGCGCGGACGCCAAGAGTAACGGCAGTAGCAGAAATCCGGTAAATGGTGCGAGAAATCGGTATTGTTTCGTCACTTCGACTCACCTCATTCAGAAAAGCGATAATTCGCCCCCGTGGGCGTTAATGTACATCCAGATTAAGCCCACGGAATTATTGCGGACGCGCTTTGTGGCGACGTGGAGAATCTTTAGGGCGAAGCGCCGGTCTTCAGGGGTGAAATGGAGTGAAAGTCTAAGGCTGAAAAGGGGAGGGTGATGAAAGTGAGCCAAGCTATGATCGCTGTGTTGCGGTCACCGCCTGCACAAATCCTGGAACTGTACTCGCCAACCGATTGAGCAATAGCTCTCTCGAAACGCCAATTGCTGAAGCTTGCTGATCGAGACGTTTGTTCACATCAGTCGGATCTGCCGCCCACAATTCCTTCAAGAACGCGGAAGGACCGACAGCCGCGATTCCATGTCTCGCGATTGCATCCGATTTGAAGTCTTTCAAGTTGAACGTGACGAGGCGGTTCGCCTTGCACGCGACGGCGGCAGCAAGGACATGGCGGTCCTTCGGATGGTTCTCCATCGCCGGAATCAATCGCCGGTAGCGCTGGACCAAGGCGTCCGGAAAATACTCCCTCATGGCGGACTCTCGATACCGCGCCTTTTCTGGCGACTTGCCAAACGAACTGACAAGCGTTCGAGTGACCTCCGCGAGAATCTCATCGCTCCATTGAGGTACAAACAGCGACGGGGGCTCGGCCAGTCGCAAGAGAGTATCGGCGAGCGGCATCGGGACCAGCACACAGGCGTCGAGTGCTGCAATGAGCTTCTTCGCCATCCGCCGGGAGCTCTATTCGTCCTGCCCACCCTCGGGTATTGTCGAGTTCTCATACAGCCCGGCGTCGTAGGCGTCGCGCGACATCTGGTCCAGCGCGGTCCTGCGCCGCTTCCCGTAAACGAGCACATCACGCAACGCGACGCGACGGTGCTTGCCCACTAGGATGTAGGGTATCTCTCCAGCATCGAGCAGCCGTATCAAATAAGGGCGGGACATGCCCAGCAACTCGCCAGCCTGCTGCGTGGTGAGCTTCTTTTCCTCGGACATCAGAACGAGAGATTGCCCGCTCGACATTCCCTTCACGATGCTCCTGAGAAGCTCGTGTAGCGAATCCGGCAACACCGCGACTTCGCCCTTCGGTCCAACTACCTTGGTTGGCCCGGACCGCAACACCCGTCCTACATCGCGCAGGCTCGCGGAATCTTGCGTAGGGATCGGAATGATTTCGTTGACCATACGGACTACCTCTTTTCAGGATAGCCCGTAAGTGACATATTCGTAATATTCGCAATACTGTAAGCCAGAGACCCGTTGAACCATACCGTTTTCTATAGGCTCCGCAGCAGATCCCAGTCGGCGTTGCCGCCGGAAATCGTCACGCCTACCTTGCCGATGCCCTGCGGAACCTTGCCGAACAACACCGCCGCGGCCGCCACGGCGCCGCTCGGCTCCGCGACAATCTTCATCCGCGCCATCAGGTACTTCACCGTCTCTTTGATCTCTTCTTCCGTCACCAGAAGAATGTCTTCGACGAGCCGCTGCACGATGGGGAACGTCACCGCGCCCGGATACGGCGTGCGCAATCCGTCCGCGATCGTCCGCGACGGATCGACCGCCACCGGCTTGCCTTCGCGCACTGACAAATACCAGTCGTTGGCGAGTTCCGGCTCCACGCCGAACACGCGCACGTGCGGGTTTACGCCGCGAACCGCGGTCGCGCACCCGGCGAGCAAGCCGCCGCCGCCCGTACACACCAGTAGGGCGTCGATGTCCGGAATCTCTTCGATTAATTCGAGGCCGCACGTGCCCTGGCCGACGATGGTCCAAGGATGGTCGTACGGCGGAATCAGCGTCGCTCCGGTCTCTTCTGAAACCTTGCGGCCCAGCGCCTCGCGATCGTCCTTCAAACGGTCATAGTGCAATATCGTCGCGCCCTGATCCCGCGTGGCCTCCACTTTGGACTTCGGCGCATCGTTCGGCATCACTACCGTGGCGTGCGCGCCGGCCTTGCGCGCGGCGTATGCAACGGCCTGCGCGTGATTGCCGGACGAGAAGGCGACAACGCCCTTCTCGATTTGTCCGGGCGTCAGCAACCGGATGAAGTTGGTTGCGCCGCGAATCTTGAACGAACCCGTCGTCTGCAGGTTTTCGCACTTCAGATAGACCTGCATGCCGGCTCTGAAGTTGAATCCATGGGACGTCATGACTGGCGTCCGTTTGACGTTCGTGCGGATGTGCGCGGAGGCTTCCTTGACGGCGCCGAGCGTCACTGCGGGGGAATGCGAATGCATCAGTATCCTGCCTGCTTATCGACTACATTGATGAGTGCATTGCCGGTGGTGAACCTCTCGAAGTTGTCGAGAAAGACCTCCATTGCAATATCGAGCCACCCCGTTACGCGATCCGCGCAATGGGGCGATATTAGAACGTTTTCGAGGGAATAGAAGGGATGGCCGGCGGGGAGCGGTTCGACATCGAACACGTCGAGAGCCGCGCCGCGGATGCGCTTTTCCTGCAGCGCCTTCACCAGTTCGGTCTCCACGACAACCGGGCCGCGGCCGACGTTGAGGATCACCGCATTTGGCTTCATGACGGCGAACTCCGCCGCGCCGATGATTCCGATGGCGTCTTTGGCGTTCGGCGCCGCGACGCAGATGTAGTCGCACTGGGCGAGCATCTCGCGTAATTGGCCGTTGCCGTAAACGCCGCTCACATGCGGATCGTCCGCCGATAATTCCGGCCGCCGGCGCATGGCCAGAACCTTCATGCCGAACGCCGCCGCCATCGCCGCCGAGGCCCGGCCGATCTCGCCGTAGCCGACGATGCCCAGCGTCTTGCCGTGAATCTCTTCCATGTAATACTGCTCCCAGCGGCCTTCCGCCTGCTGGCGCAACATCCGCCGCGTATCCTTGGCGAAGAACATGCAGCCGTAAATCACAAACTCCGCGAGCGAGCGCTTGTAGGCGCCTCGTCCGTTGGTGAGCGTGGCGCTGCTTGCGAGCATTTCAGGGAACAGCATCGCCTCGACGCCCGCTGAAATCGAATGGATCCAGCGCAGTTGCTTCGCGAGCGGCAGCACCTCGCGCAACAGCCCTGCGCGGCCCATGTCCGTCAGAATCGCGTCCGCCTCCGCGATGTGTTTCTTCGCGTGTCCGGCATCGGTTGTGGTCACGATATGCGTGTCCTCCGGCAGGCGGCTCAGCAATTTGAAATGAGAGTTGGTGGGGTCACCAAGGACGAGTAAACTGATTTGGCTCATGATGGGGAGTAAATACCAGCATACGGCGCTACACTGGAAGCGTGCCGGAACATTGTACGTGCGGGGTTGAACTCGTGGCTGGAGCGCGCTTCTGCCACAAGTGCGGCAGGCCCGTTCGCGAAGAAGATCGAATGGCTGAAGACGCGGCCCTCATGGCGGCGCAGCAACCCCTGTCTGTTCCTGCGGACCAGTACCCTCCACCGTTGCCGGAAGCCGCGGAGCCGGCAGATGGTTCTTCAAACGAAATTGGCTTTCAGAACAAAGTCGCCGTACGTATCGGGGCCATTCTAGCGGGTCCGATGTACTTTCTCATCAACTTTCTTGCGATGCTGCCGGGCGGCTTCATCTTTGTTTTTGCGGGTCTTTTCGGCGCAGGCTTTCTTTCCGTCGCCATTTATCGCCAGCGTACGGGTTCAGGACTGAGCGTCATCAGCGGCGCCCGCATGGGTTGGATCTGCGGAATGTTCGTCTTTCTGATCGCGCTCGTGCTGCTGACCGTCGTCGCGACGATCGCCGCCAGCGGCGACTTCGCGCAGGTCATGCAGGAGCAGTTGAAGCGGCAGGGGCAAAACGCGGCAGAAGTGCAAAAGCTGGTGGAACTGCTCAGCAATCCAGCGGCTTTGCTCGTGCTGGGCGCGACCTTCTTCGTGATGATCACGACGGTGCCGAGCCTCGGCGGCGCGCTTGGCGCGAAGATGCTCGACACCCACAAAGAGCAGCGCTAGCGCGCCGCCTTGTACTCGCGAACGTACTGCGGAACTTCGCTCTTCTGTTCGCCGTCCGGAACCGGTTCCGACGCCGACAAACGCAGCGGCAAAACTCCAGCCCAAACCGGCAATTGATAGTCCTCTTCATCGTCCTTCGGTCCGCCTTTGCGGACCTTCGCCGAAGCCTCGTCGATTTTGAACGTCAGGACGGTTGTGCCTTTCAACTCCTGCGGCGCAGGCTCGCGGACTTCATCCCAACGGCCTCGAATCAGGTGATCGGACACGACGCGCAAGGCCCGCGATTTCGCTTCCGGATCTTCGATCTTGCGCGCGGTTCCAAACGCAACCACCGAACGATAGTTCATCGAATGGTGAAAGGCGGATCTTGCGAGCACGAGTCCGTCGACAATCGTGACCGTTACGCAGGCCTTGACGCCGGTTTCGAGTTGTCTCATCATCCGGCTCGCCGCGGAACCGTGGAGGTACAAGGTGTCGCCATCGCGTCCGAACAAGGTCGGAATGACGAACGGCTGTCCGTCGACTTCGAAGCCGACGTGCGCCAGAAAGGCGGCGTCGAGGATCTGATGGACGGCTTCGTCCGTGTGCGCTCCGCGGTCAGGTAGCCTCCGGAGTCTGGTTCGATCGGTGAGATTCACTCTCTAAGCATGCCCGAGCAACTGGTATTGTGAAAGATCCACTTTTTGTGAATTTGACCATACCAGTTGCGAAGGGGTCAAAGGAACCCATTTTGAGGCAGATTTACTCGGCGATCCGCCAGTCGATTCTCAACGGAACGCTCCGTTCCGGCGACGCGCTGCCCTCGACCCGCGAGCTCGCGGATCAACTGGGAGTTTCACGCACGACAACCGTGGCCGCCTATGAACAACTGCTCGCCGAAGGTTTTACGGTCAGCAGCCAAGGGGCTCGAACGGTGGTGGCCAAAGGCGTCCAGCGCAAAGTTCGAAAGACCGCCGCCGTCCGTCCGCTGCAACCCGCAAAGATCGAACTGTCGCGCTTCGGCGAAGCTGCGGCGAAGGCAGGCGTCGATTTCCCCACGCGCAACAAGGGCAAAGTGCTGCGTTACGACTTCGTCTACGGGCGAAGCGCCGTCGAAGTTTTTCCGTTCGAAACCTGGAACCGGATGTTGCTGCAGCGCGCCCGCAAAGCCTCCTTGCGGACCCTCGACTATGGACCCGCCACCGGCAACGAACTGCTCCGCGAAGCAATCGCGTCGCATCTGAGAAGATCGCGCGCCGTCGTGTGCGATGCCTCGCAGGTGATCGTGGTCAACGGTTCCCAGCAGGCGCTCGATCTTGCCGCGCGCGTCTTCCTCGAACCCGGCGATCAGATCGCGATCGAAGATCCGCAATATCAAGGCGCGCGGGAAGCGTTTCGCGCGGCTGGCGCGAAGCTCATCCACGTACCCGTGGACTCTGATGGTCTACGAACCAACCTGCTTCCCGACGGCGCGAAGATGCTATTTACGACGCCCTCGCATCAGTTTCCAGTCGGTTCCGTGCTGTCTTTGACCCGTCGCATGCAGGTGCTCGATTGGGCTCGCCGCGAAAACGCCGTCATTGTCGAGGACGATTACGACGGGGAGTTCCACTATGAAGGACAGCCCGTCGAATCGATGCAGGGGCTCGATGCCGAAGGCCGCGTGCTGTACATCGGAACGTTCTCACGCACAATCTTTCCAGCGCTGCGCATCGGCTACATGATTGTGCCGAAGCCGCTCGCGGCGGCGTTTGCCGCGGCGAAGTGGATTTGCGACCGCCACACGGCGACGCTCGAGCAGGAAACCCTCGCGGAGTTCATTTCCTCCGGCGCCTATGAGGGACATTTGCGAAAGGTCCGGAAACGGAATGCTTCGAGACGCCAGGCGCTGCTCGAATCGATTGGCGAATGCCTGGGCGAAAGCGTCGATGTCACGGGCGAAAAATCCGGCACACACCTCGTCATCTGGCCCCGGCGCGACATTCAGGAAGAGACGATCATCCGGCGCGCGGCGGCGAACGATGTCGGGGTGTACGGCGTGCGGCCGTACTACATGTACACAGTGACGCGATCCGGCATCATTCTCGGTTTTTCGCGGATGCACGAAAACGACATACGCGAAGGCATCCGGCGGCTCGCGCAGTGTGGCGTGCAGGCGCCTAACGCTCATTCCTCTTCACGCCGATATTCACGATAGAGACAGATGAAACTGCTGGAGATCTTCATCATGACCTTTGCCGGCATCTGGCAAGGGATCCGGCAGGACTTCAATCTGCTCGAACTCGCCGCGATCGCACTCGCGGCGGCGGCTTGGACGCGCGGTTGGCGGCCTCCGGCGATTCGAATGCCTCGCGTCAGCGATCATCCGGTTCGTTGGGCGTTCGTGCTGGCGCTGGGCTTCGTGTTGCTGCGCCTGGCGTTGTTGCCAGTATTGCCGCAACCGGCGCCGCGCGTCACCGACGAGCACTCGCACCTGTTGCTCGCGGATACGTTTATGCAAGGCCGGCTGACGAACCCGGTGCACCCCTTCTGGGAACACTTCGAAAGCCTGCACATCATCATGCGGCCGCATTACGCGTCGAATTACTTTCCCGCTCACGCGCTTTGGCTCGCGGCGGGAATTTTTGCGGCGCACAGTGCGTGGGCTGGGATTCTCGCGGAATTCGCCGTGTTTCTGCTCGCCTTGTTTTGGGCGCTTCGCGGCTGGATACCGGCGCGTTGGGCGTTATTTGGAGTGCTGCTCGCGGGGCTGCGCTTCGGCATCGGCAGCTACTGGATCAATGCCTTTCATGGCGGGTTTCTGGCTGCAACGGGCGGAGCGTTGTTGCTCGGCGCCTATCCCCGTTTGCTGAAACGTCCGCAATGGATCGACGGGCTGGCTTTGGGCGGCGGGTTGGCGCTCCTCATGTCCACGCGGCCGTTCGAAGGGTTTTTCTGTAGCGTCCCTGTCGTGCTCGGCCTGCTTTGGACGCATCGCACGCACTTCGGCGCGCTGGTCAGGATCTCGATTCCGGCCGTGCTGCTCACGGGCCTCGCAGCAGTTGGGCTCGGGGTTTATTTTCGAGCAGTTACCGGCAATCCCTTCGTGACGACCTATCAGATCAGCCAGAAGACCTACGGCTGGCCGATGGCGCTTGCCTGGGCGACGCCGCCTCGCATCGAAAACCGGCATTTGGAACTTGCGCATTACTACCAATACGAGATCGACGAGCACGAGAAAGTATCCGACATTCCGAACTTTATCGAGTATCTGACGTTCCGTCTGCAGGAATACTGGCGTTTCTTTGTGGGTCCGGTGCTGACGATCCCTTTGCTGTTTGTTGGGCGCGTCTGGCGCCGAAGGCGAATTGCAGTGTGTTTGATTTGCGGCGGACTCGCGGCGATTCTGCTCGAAGGCGCCGCATCGCCGCATTACCTTGCGCCGGCGACGGCTGCGATCGTGCTGCTGATCGTGGAAGGATGCCGGCACTTGCTGGCATTGCGAGGCATCAGCCCGATGCTGTTTCCCGCCTCGATTGCTGTCATTCTGGCGTTGCGAATCGGGCTCGAAACGGTGGGTCTGCCTTATACGCAGGCGATCAACTTTCAGTCCTGGTGCTGCCGAGTGGACGCCAACAAAGCGAAGTTGCAGGTAGCGAAGCAAATCGAACAAATCGACGGTCCGCATCTGGTGCTGGTGCGTGCTAAGAAAGATCCATATAACTTCGAACAATGGATTTACAACGCGGCGGAAATCGATGCAGCGCGAATTGTTTGGGCTCGCGACCTTGGTCCCGAGAAGAACGCGGAGTTGCGACGATACTTCCAGAATCGCAAGGTATGGATGCTGGATCCGAACGTCGATCCGCCGACGCTAACGGCGGCGACTGACTAGCGCCGCTGATCTACCACTGTTTTGCCGTCCTTCATGACCCAGCGAACGCCGTGAATCGCGGATTGAACGTCCTTCCACGGTTCCCCTTCGACGGCCACGATGTCGGCGAGAAAGCCGGCCGCGACTTTGCCGATTCGATCCTGCATCGCGAGTAGCGCCGCGCCGTTGACCGTTGCCGCCTGCAGGGCTTGTTCCGAACTCAGCCCCGCCTTGACCAGCCATTCGAGCTCCCGCGTGTTCTGTCCGAACATCGTATAGACAGCGTCGGAACCCATGGCGAACCTGACGCCTGCCGCATGCGCGCGGCGGACGGTGTCGAGGTTGCGGGCGATGTAGTCGCGCAATCCGTCGGCGGACTCGGCGGCGAATTGGAACTCGCTGGCCGCATCGATGTAGTAGCGGTTGTGGTCCACGGTGGGTACGAACCAGATGCCTTTGCGCGCCATTTCGCGAAGCGTGGCGTCGTCGACATCGGCGCCGTGTTCGATGGAGTCGGGGCCCGCTTTGACGGCGTCACGGAAGCCCTCCGGGCCATAGGAATGGATCGCGATACGTTTGCCCGCGGCGTGCGCGGCGTCGACGGCGGCCTGCATCTCTTCGTAGCTGAGCGTCTGTTTGCCGCTGACATTCTCAAAACCGCCTTCGGAAGCAAAGAGCTTGATGACGTCGCTGCCCGCGGCGATGCGCTCCGCGACCAGCTTTTTGATGCCTTCGACGCCGGGCGGAGCGGGGCGGGCGCCGATGCCCTGGCCGGCTGCGACGATGCGAGGTCCGGCGAGCTTGCCCATTTCGATCAGGTCGCGAAGGGCGAAATCGTTACCCGCAGCCGCGTTGAGGTCGCGGATCGTCGTGACTCCGGCGGCGAGGGTGCGTTTGGCATTGTCTTCCGCGAGCACGACAGCGACTGCCGGATGCTTGCGGGCCTGACGGCGCGGGTTGGTTCCCGGCGCGCGGTCCCAGAAGTAGGTGATGTGCGTGTGTACGTCGATCATGCCGGGGATGGCGGAGTAGCGGCGGAGATCGACGACTTCGGCGCCTTGCGGATACTTGCTGCCACCGCTGTCGCCGCCATCCGGCTCGATGCGAACGATTTTCGCGCCTTCGATGACGACTGCGACTTTCTCGCGAACGGGTCCGGCGCCGTCCCATAACTTGCCGACGCGCAGGATTTTCGTCTGGGAGAAGGCGGTGAGGGAGGCGGCCAGCAGGAGAAGCATGGCGGATCTTCGAATCCTCACGATCATGCCTTGCCCGCGGTTTTGGCGATTTGTTGCAAACGCTCGCGCGCCACGTTGTATTCGCATCCCACGAAGGCGATGATGCTGAGCAGATACATCCAGACGAGCAGCGCGATGGCGGCGGCGATCGACCCATAGAGGACGTTGTAGTTGGCGATGTTGCTGACGTACCAACTGAAGCCTGCCGTGGCGAGCAGCCAGAGAGCGGCGGCCACGATGGCGCCTTGCCAGACGTCGCGGAATTTGATTCGGCGGTTGGGGCCGAAGAGGTAGAGCAGGGCGGCGCCGACGATGATGGCTCCGACGGCGAGTAAGAAACGCAGCGCCTTGCCGAGCAGCACGATCCAGCCGGTGAGTTCGGCGCCGTTTTGCAGGATGCCGATGGAGCGGAGAAGCGTGGCTTCGGCGCGGTTGCCGAAGAGGATCAACGCGGAGGCGCCGACGCCGGGTAGTGCGACGCAAAAGACGAGGAGCGCGGCGACGAGGCGTTCTTTTACGGGTCCACGTCCGCGGGGGATGTGGTAGGCGGCGTTGAAGCCTTCGATGAGGCTCATCATGGCGCCGGAGGCGGCCCACAACGAGAGGCAGAGAGCGACGACGGTCAGCCAGGGGGTTTCGCCTCCGAGGATGGAGGGGCAGTGCTGGACGAGTTACTGTGGGCCTGGGGGGAGCGGTTGTAAGAG
>JACXTT010004085.1_pt1 | contig 21852 bp, 25 predicted proteins | sample 9270951 | NCBI WGS metagenome assembly JACXTT01 (sample SAMN15532306, study PRJNA645909) | rock metagenome | isolation source: weathered quartz diorite | place: Puerto Rico | collected 2017-06-21
CCGTGGTGTATGCTCATAGGTGTTTGATTTTCTCGTAGAATTCGATCAGGTCCCTTGCCGCGTCACCCTCTTCGTTGAGAGCAAAAACCTTCATCCCTCTCTCGTACTGCTCGAAGAGTAGGATTCTGGATTTGACAAGAGGCTGAGCTATTCTGGCTATGGTGGACGGGGAAACGCTAAGCACTCTCGCAAGCCCCGCCTGGTTGAACACTCTCTGACGATGCTGCAAGAGATGCTCGACCAGGCGAACTTGGGTTTTTGATTGGAAAATATCTAGCAGTTTCAACTGCGCCAGTCTCCTAGCTGTAGACTACCAGTGTTCCCACGCTCTTGCCGTCGATCGCCTTGATTATGTTCTCCGGGTCCAAGATGGACACGATTCTTGTTGGGATCCTGGACCTCTGCAGAGTCTTTATCGCTATGGGATCCAGCAATTCGTAGCTACCCGCGAAAACATGGCCGGCCAGCGCCATTTCCAATAACTTGGCTGCGGAGATCGTCTTCAAGAGTCTTGCTTGTCGATTCTTCTTGGGGTCTTCAGTGTAAACACCCTCCACATCAGTTGCGTTGACTAGGATGTTAGTTCGGGTTATCTCGGAAGCCAGAGCCGCAACAGCGTTCGTTGACTGTCCGGGCTGCAGTCCTCCGATGACAACAACTTGGCTCGTTCGGAGAAGAGAAGAAAGCATGGCGACATCCGAGGCTACAGGAGCGGAGACTCCTTCGGACTCCAAGGCGACCGTCATGAGTTGAGCATTTGCTTTTGTTATTTGTATGCCGAGCAAGTCAGAGGTTGACTCGTCAGCCTCAAGTTTTCTAGCGGTTTCGATGTACGCTCGAGCGTTCGCGCCTCCGCCCACCACGATTACAAGCTTGTTCTTTTCTTGACCTGCAAACTCGGAAAGGGTTTTGGCCATGCTTTTGATCGGAGAAGCTTCTAGATCGCGAGGGAACAGGGCTCCTCCAAGTTTAACGACGGCCCTCATCTAGGTTCAAGGCTGTGATTGATGGGTCGGTATTTATCGTGGATGGAGAGCGCACAAGATTGGACCGTTCTAGTCGGAGTCTTCGTCAAAGAAAGACGCTTTGATTTTTCGTGGATCGACTCTTTTTGTTCGGGCATCCTGGAGGTCCTCAGCCTCTTCCGCTTCGTCGACAACCTCTTCTTGTCGTTCCTTCGTTGTGGGCAAAACCGGCGAGGAAATGGTCTTCGACGGGGTTGTATGCACAGAGTCGGCTGAAGGTTTGGTGGGAGGGGGCAGAGAAGTGAGGGGTGTTAGGGTCGTCAAGGGTTGAAGAGAGCTCGTGGGCTTGGAAACCGGAGGTTGCACTAGTTGCGTCGACTGTGATAGCTTGGCGATTGGTCTTGCTTGGGCTGGGACACCAGGCTTCAACGGTGCCTGGACGGGGCTAGGTTTTGTGAGAGGGCCAGTTATTACACTTGGAGGCAGAGAAGGTTTTGGAGCCGGCGCTGGAATGTATGGAAGTCTAGTTGTGGCCTGAGACCCGGAGGTCGGGAAGGAGAGAGTCGGGGTAGGTTTTCTCACGGGGGGCGGGGGTGAGGGAGTTATGATGCCCCTGGTTTCCAGGGTCCTAGCTGGACTATCTTCCCAATTTGATACTGGAACTGGCTTTGGGGCAACTTTCTCATCTCGGGGGGCGGGAACGTTTGGTTCGGTAGTTAGGCCGCGCGCGTCTCTTAATTGGGAACCAAAAGCTAGGGGCTGGTTCACTTGTGTTTGCGAGGCGACTGACATTTTTGCAGCGGGTGGTCCAGCCTCGATGGGTGTTCTGAACGCTCTCTCCCACGTACTTGACGACATATCGGTCGAGGGAGCGGCACCGGATGTCGTTAGCGGGCTCTGATTGAGAGTTCCTGTCGAACTTCCTGCGAGCTTGTCCCCTCTGAATTCGGCTAATTGCGATTCCAGGAAGAGATTTCTTTTCATAAGGTTCTCCAGCATTTGAAGGGCCCGCTCGAGCTTCATGCCTGGTCGCAACCCGCGGTCGAATTTGATAGCTAGAACGATTGAGAAAATCGTGATTAGGACGATTATCGAGATGTCGATGGTGGTGTAAGAGATCTGGGGAAACCGGCTAAGCTCAGTTGTAAGCCCTTCACTCACACCAGGGTTGTTCGCATAAACGAGGAAGAGCCAATACGTTAACCACCCGAGGAGCGCGGTCTCTGCGGCAACGAGTTTTACTAACAGTTTCCTCATGTTAGCACACTGCCGAGTTGATGAAAAAGCGGGAATGGTCCTGAGAATTTGTTGACTCGTATTGGTCTAAGGCTTGTTGTAACCTAGCGAGCAGGCGAAGAGTCCGGTCTAAGAAGACAGTCATGACTTATTGTTCATCCCTTATCCTGTCTCTCCTCAGAGTCTTCAATATCGTATCAAGCGCAGTGTCCCAGTCCATCTCGGAGCCTCCAGCTCCGCCCGGTGACTCGGACGCGTTTGACCCTGTGCCCCCGGTCCCTGGCTGTTCGTTTGGTTTCAACTGGTTCTCGGTAGCACGCGTCGGGGGTTGCGCCGCTTCGTTGGGCCCAGGCTTCGGATAGATGGGCGGTTGTGGATTGTCGCCTGGAGGTCTTGGACGGATCGAGGATGGTGGAGGTGATGTCCACTGTCCTTGCGGACTTGGAAGCGGTCTGGCCTGCGGAGGCGCGATAGCCGGCTTGTCTGGTTCAGGCCTGAATTGTCTCGGCACTCCTATCGGTCCGAGTTCTCCTGGTCTAGGCGACGTCGAGGGCCCGCCCAATGGCTGGTAGGGAATGCCGGGAGGCCTCTGAGTCATGGGCCCCATCGGACGGGGTGCGAACGGTCCGGGGGCCGCCGGCGGAGGGAATGACCGTGGTGAGCCCCCCGGTTGGAAAGGCTGCAACCCTTGGCGGGGCTGCGTTTGGGGGGGTGGGACAATTGTTGTTGGGGATGGTTGGGTGCCTGGAGTTCGATTTGGAAGCGGGGACCACTTTTGGGAGGCATCTATCTCAGGACGTGCCTGGCTAGGTGGGGAAGGTGAAGATGAGACTGACTTCCCAGGCGGTTGCCACTTTTGCTGTATCGGGACTGGGCTTGACCCAGCAGGGGGAATAGGCGGTCGGTTCAGTTGGGTGGGCGGAGGCGTGAGTGGCGGGGGGATGTTTGCGCTCGGCTGGAACCCTTGGCTCCCAAACTGTCCTGGTTTGACTACTGGTCCGCCGCTCCCTGATAGTTGAGGCCGGGAATCTGGTTGCCACTGAGGCGGGACACTCCTTACCTGATTTAGAACAGGCGGGCTGGTTGGGAGCTGTGGTTCGGGTCTTAGGCTGGGCGTTTGCGCTGGCTGGGTGGAGGGGTCTTTTCTGCCCAGAGTGGGGAACGCCTGGCTTTGTCCCGGTGTTCCCATTGCAGGGGGCTTTGAGGGTGATATCGAAAGCGTGGGAGGTCCTTGCTTGCTAACTGTTGACGAAGACCTAGGCGATGAGGCTGGGGGTGGAACAGCATATGCGACCTGTTTAGGAATCGTAGTCGGAGATGCTCCTGCGGGAAGAACTTTGCTCGAACTGATCGGGGAGGCGACGGAAATTCCTGGCTTGGAAATTCTTGGTTTTTGCAATCCCCTCAGCGAAGCTCTCTGGTCAGGATGCTTGCGTTGGAGGAAGAGATATCCTAAGCCAGATCCACCGCCGACAGCGAGTGTCAGAACGAGGAACGGAAACAAGGGGTTGATAGTAACGGAAACCCAGTCTCTGAAGTACTGGTCCGAGAGGTAAATGTTCGCAATCGTAAGGACTAGGAGAAGGTTCAATGCCAGTGATGTTGCGAGAGGTAGACTCTTCATCAATAATCGTCCTCCGCTCTTTTTCCGACCTTATCCTTCCCGAGTTTTCCGCCGATCAAGTTTACGAGACGAGCGAACCCGTAGCCAGAACCGGCCATCAACACGATGACTAGGAACACGGGATTGAAGGAGCCGAAATACTGCTGCTGGTAGACGTTGTGATAGTATTCGACTATCATGGAGATGCCGAAAAGGAGGATTATCGCATACTCCAGTACGCATGTTACGAGAGCGTTCTCGTATACCTTGGGTTCGTTTCCCCATCCTAGCATTGCTCCAGCATCGACCTCTCCATCGCTTCTCTTTCTGGGCTGGGCCCTGCTATCCTCAGCCCCCAATAATCCTCAACGCACCAAGAAAGCCAAGCTTGACCCACCGAACATAAGCGTCTTGTAACCACAACTGGAAGCACATGGAACTCGCAACGCAGGTTTGCACATCGCAGCGGCAGCCAGTCGCAAATCACTCGTGAGAATAGCTTATCGCCTATCTCTACCATTTGTTCTGACCTCTGGGTCGTAAATTTGATAAACGGCGCGAGCCGCCTCTGAGGATGTTAGCGAGTGACAAGCTTATCGAACGAGGCTGCCCGAAAGTACGAAGTTGTGGAAGACATTCCTGGCGTGGGGCCTAATACCGCCGAGAAACTGAAAGAACTTGGCTTCCATACAGTGGAGAGTCTCGCTACAGCGACAGTGAAGGAAATTGTTCCCGCCGGAATAGGAGAAAAACAAGCCGCTAGAATAATCAATGAAGCTAGAAACAGCATTGCGCTGACATTCGTCCGAGCTGACGAGTTGATGCGGATGAAGGAGAACGTCCTCAGGTTAACCACCGGCAGCAAGGCTTTGGATGAGCTAATTGGCGGTGGACTTGAATCCCAGACTATAACAGAGTTGTATGGCGAATATGGGGTTGGAAAATCAATCTTGTGCCACCAACTCGCGGTTAACGTTCAGCTTCCACCAGCTCAGGGCGGGCTCGACGGCGCGGCGTTGTATCTGGACACCGAACAGACATTCCGACCTGAATGGATTGTCCGTATGGCGGCGTCTGTGGGGCTTGACCCGGCAAAGACAGCGCAGAGGATCATCTATTCGGAGGCCTACAATTCAGACCATCAAATGCTTCTCCTAGAGAAGGCAGATCAGGTCATCAAGGAAAATAACGTCCGTTTGATAATAATAGACTCACTGACCTCTCACTTTAGAAGTGAGTATCTAGGGCGTGAGATGCTAGCGGAGAGACAGCAAAGACTAAACAACCATATGCACAGGATGATCCGGTTAGCACGGAGTTTTAACGCCGTAGCGGTCGTTACCAACCAAGTGATGTCCAAACCTGACGCTTTCTTTGCCAACTCAGTAGACCCAGTAGGAGGACACATAGTAGCGCATACCAGCCACACGAGAGTCTTCATCCGCCGAGCCGCGAGCGGTCCAATTAGGATTGGCAGACTCGTCTCGAGCCCTTACCTCCCTGAAGGAGAGAGACTGTTCAAAGTCACTGAAGAGGGGATAACAGATGTCAGCGAAGAAGACGCGACAAAAGGACGCAAGTAGCCAGTCGGGAGAGGAGCAGGCCCTCCCCTACCAGGAAGTCGAACGATTCTTCCGCGAGATAGGAGACCGTGCCTGGACGGATGCGGAAAAGGAGCTCGATTCAATCCGGCAACAGTCGAACGGAACCGACTGGTCTCGTGGTTACGTCAAGGCGCTAGAAGGGATTCTTCTCACTTTCAGAAGCGGCGATGACAAGTACATCTTTCTGCCGAGAGCATTGCAGAAAGCTTCATCAGAAAATCTGGAGTCTCTGAGGCGGGAGTTCGCAGAGTTCACAAAGAGTACCATTCACGGTTCATACGACAGAGGATTCTTCAGAGCCCTCGAAGATTATCTCTCACTCTCGCCGGGAAACAACGGCCAGCTCAGACCTCCTGAAGTCCCAACGAAACCAATGACTTCAGAACCTAAGCTGGACCAGGATGAAGAATAGTGTTGAGCAGGATCATGGTAAAGATAAGCCAAATGATGTAGCTGCCCATTCCTATCGAGATATGCTTGCGTGGACCGGCAAGTACGTCCGGCCCAAACGCGAAGATGTACTTCACGACAAGAATTGAGAGCACGTACAGCATGACGCCGATCCCGACTGCTCCGAGTGTACCGATTACAAATCCCTCCGCTGCGGGATCTAACAAATTGTAGACAGCACCCCCCAACACTCCAAAGCCTATTCTTGACCAATACACTATCGATTGAGGAGGCAGACTCCCGCCTAGACGAGTCTCTTGCTTGCCGCTCGTCGATGTGAGCCTAGGGTCACTGGACATAATATTTGGCCCCGAGCCTCTTGGCCAGAGATAATCTTTGCTCACATGGACTCTTGGAAGAACTCGGCCGAAATCGTCCGGACCTCCTGATGAGATGAACACTTTATACATCTAATGATGGTAGGAGGCCGATCGACTTGTCAGTTCATGAGGCAGAGCCGGATGTGCCTGTCAGCGACATCATGTCCCGGCCTCCTGTGACTGCAACTGAGACCGATAACGCCGCAACGATTTCCAAGCTAATGCTCAAGCATGACATCGGTTGCGTGATTGTCGAAGACAAGTCGGGAAGACCGACCGGAATCATAACCGAGCGAGATATCGTCCAGCGAGTCGCGGCCAAAGATGTTCTTTCCTCTCAGGTGAAGGCTGTCGAGGTGATGTCGAAACCGATAGTCACGATTTCACCTACAGTTTCCGTGAACGAAGCCGCCAAAGTGATGAACAATCGGAAGATCAGACGCTTGGCGGTCATTGAGGATGGAAAGCTAGTGGGGGTTCTAACCCAAAAAGACATTTTGAACGTGACTCCCACCCTGATAGACCTCATTTACGAAAAGAGCAAGATTGGAAAGCTGGAAAGCCCGAGGCGCAGATCCGGCACCGTCGAAGGATACTGCGACGAGTGTGAGACATGGTCTGAGAACCTCGTTCAGCGCGACGGAGTCTTCGTATGCCCGGACTGCGGTAGAGACATTGCATCATCCGACGAAGGGCCCTAAAAACCGCTCGACCCACGCTAGCGGGTCAAGCCTCATCATAGAGGGATGTAAGGTTTGGACTCGTGAAAGTCTCAGAGAGACCTCGCTTCTAATTGTTGATGGAAAGATCGCTCAGATAGCGCGTAACATTCCGAGAAATGGAAGGCAAGTGCTCCGGGCAAGCGGGAAGATTGCATTGCCAGGACTAATCGACACTCATGTTCACCTGAGAGATATGAGACTGTCCTACAAGGAAGACTTCACCACCGGGACGATGGCTGCCGCTGCAGGCGGTTTTACTTCGGTGTTGGATATGCCTAATACGAAACCGATAACCGACTCGTCCAGCAGACTCAGGGAGAAGATCAGGAGGGCCAAGACAAGAATCGTCACAAACGTGGGTTTCCATGTGGCCGCTGTTCCGGACGAGAATACAATTGAGGAGGCTTGTCGTCTAGGGGCCTTTTCTCTCAAATTATACATGCCAAAACCGTTGTTCCCTTTGGAAGTCAACGATGACGACGCCCTGACTAGACTCTTCAGCGCTTCAGGACGAGCCGGCTTGCCCTTGACAATACATGCCGAGGATATGCGGCAAATCCACTTGTCCACGGGTAAGAAGCACTCTACACCCAACGAACTGGCGAGCGAGCGCCCGGCGAAGGCGGAGAAGATCGCTGTGGATCGAGTCATCAGCCTTGCCGAGAGAAGTTTTTGCCGAGTTCACCTCTGCCATCTGACTCTTCCCAGCAGCATTCTGTCAGTTCGGAGGCATCGGCCCTATGCTACCTCGGAAGTCACACCTCATCATATGCTCCTCAGCTCGCGGACAACCAAGAAGGAACGATGGAAGGCCTGGATGGTTCCACCACTACGCGACGAAGAAACAAGGCAGAAACTTATGAACCAGGTTTTGAGGGGCCTTGTCGACGTGATCGCGAGCGATCACGCACCCCACACTATTCAAGAAAAGTCCCCCGATGGGGGAGACCCCGCCCCTGGAATTCCGGGGCTTGAAACCGCCCTTCCATTGATGCTGACACTTGTCAAGAAAGAACTGATGTCACTTTCTCGCTTGGTCCATATGTGCTCTAGAAGGCCCGCCAGCGTTTTTGGGCTTAAGAGGAAAGGATTGCTGGATGTAGGCTTTGATGGAGATGTGACGATCGTTGACCTCAAAGCGAAAGGGCGAATTAGGGCTCAGGAGTTCTTTTCAAAGGCAAAATACACACCGTTCGAGAATGTTCTCACCCAAGGCAGAGTCTTCGCGACCGTAGCGAACGGTAAGGTCGTCTTCCAAGATGGGAACATAGTGGCGAGTCCCGGAGCAGGAAAAATAATCTCACCCCTGGGAGTGTCTGATTGAGGTTTCTCGTCGACGGAATGCTAGGAGGGCTAACAAGATGGTTGAGAATACTCGGACAGAGGACCGAGTATGACCCTTGGAGCGAAGATGAAACCTTGCTGACGAGAGCTGAGAAGTCAAGCATGACGTTGCTGACGTGCGACGATGAACTTTGCAGACGGGCTCTCAGCAAGAAAGTAAGCTATCTCAGGGTCCGTGGTGACAGTGAAGCCGAGAGGCTAGCACATGTTTCGAGGGAATTCGGGATCGCGTTGGACCTCAACATGGATGCGGCACTCTGCCCTGAATGCGGGAATGACTTGCATAGATCGATGCAAAAGGGCGAGCTGGGAGGGCTTGTTCCTCCAAACAGCCTCGGGGTTTACAATGAATTCTGGGTGTGCAACGGGGCTGACTGCCAAAAAGTGTACTGGAAGGGGAGTCACTGGAAGCAGATTCAAAACACTGTCCTTACGTCGAAGATACTAGCTACCAATGCTAACTCTGGATGAAGGAATCCTCCTCGTAAGAAAAACCCGGCATGGCGTAGAAGCGTACTTGGATGGCAAAGGTTTCGACCCCGGCCCGAAGGATGCCTCAGAGCTGTGGAAGAACCGAGGAGTCTTCGTTACCATCAAGGAAGTGGAGAACAATATGTTGCGAGGTTGCATCGGCAACCCATTCCCAGAGAGACCTCTGGTCGTCGAAGCCATAGAGTCTGGAATCCTAGCGGCAACTTCGGACCCACGCTTCGAACCTGTCACCTCGAAGGAAATGAGGTTGGGCGTGTGCCTTGAATTGACAGCCCTCTCAGTTCTGAGGGAGATTGGGGAAAGAGAGCGGGGTCGAGTAGAGAGTGAGATTCGAATAGGTAGGGACGGCTTGATGGTGGAAGGTTTCGGAAGGCGGGGGCTTTTGCTGCCACAGGTCGCCGTCGAAGAGGATTTTCGCGTCGAGGAGTTCTTGACCAACTGCTGTCTGAAGGCAGGTCTCCCTCCTGATGCTTGGTTGTCTGCCAAGCTGAAGATTCATCGGTTTGAAGGGCAAATTTTTTCCGAGCGGACTCCGAGCGCCGAGGCATCGGAAGTAGAACTCTCACGTCGTTGAAACCGATCGCCGGGGATTTGCCCCTTAGAGTGTACATCAGTCCGTGCGGGGTTGGGCTGGGGCATGTAACGAGGTCTGAAGCGCTTGCTCAGGAACTCTCCGATGCGGGTTGCGACGTGTTATTCTCCTCTTACTTGGACGCCCTTTCCTACTTGCGAAGGACAAGATGGAAGCACGTCGAGTCTCCGCCTATCTCGTTTCGGACTCGCGAAGACGGGACGATAGACGCCAAGCTCACAGCCACTCAGAACGGCGTCACTGTGGGGCTTTGGAAGCTTGCTAGACAATTAGTTAGCGAAATACAGGGAATTATCCATTACGACCCTGGGGTTGTCGTGTCTGACACGCGGCTCTCTACACTCCTAGCGGGCCGCCTACTCAGGCGGCCAACGGTGCTCATCGTCAACCAATACTCCGTCCAAATGCCAAGTCATCCCGAGGAGATTGGCTTGCTCGACAAGGCTATGCTTGCATACGCACGGGTCGTGTGGAAATATGCTTCCGCTCTACTGGACATCGTTTGGGGGATGAGTAAGGTCATCGTCATACCCGACCTAGATAGGCCAATAACAATCTCAGAGTACAACCTGTCCATTCCCAAGAGAGTTGCCAGCCGTGTACGATTTGTAGGCCCCCTCTCAATTCGGCGGCCCATAAAGCAATCCCGCCGCAATGCGTACCCTGGTAAACCTAAAATTTTCGCTTGCATAAGCGGACCCGCAAGGGACCGGCAGCATCTTGCAAAGCTCATGATCGACCTCCTCAAACCCATTTCAGAAAGGAGAGAGATCGTGATCAGTTGTGGCGACCCGGAGGGCTCACCGTTCCCGAGATGGCAAGACGGGATGACAATTTACGAGTGGATGGAGAGAGAGGACTACGAACTCGCGTTTAGAGAAGCGGATGTGGTCTTGAGCCGGGCAGGGCACAGCACAATAATGATGGGCATAGTAACGGGTAAGCCCCTCATCCTGATACCGCCGCCCAATCACACGGAACAGGAAAACAACGCCCGGCGCGCGGAAGAACTTGGTATCGCTACCGTCCTGGACCAATCGAGTCTTGATGGAGATCGTCTCCATAGCGCACTTACGCGAGCATTAGCTGGAAAACGGGAGTGGCCTCTCGTTCTCAAGGCTGCAATCAAAGGTCAAAACGGGACTGAAACGCTGGCTCGACTCGTTTGCTCCCTCGCCCAGGGCGCAGACGCGCGCGAGGCACGCGCTATAGTTGAGAACCGACTCTCGACACTTCTGATCTCCTGAAGCCTTCCAGTTGAAAGGAAACTGACGCCATTTAGCGCGATCGGTCCAGACGTTCTCCGAGAGGAAGCGGCTTCGGAGGCAAAGATTCGCACCTGATAGGTGCTTCCCGTTGATTCTTTGGACTTGGTTACAACAGGGTAATAGATTCTGCGAGGAATGTTACTCTACCGTCCGCTGGCTTGAGCAACCTTGAGAACCTTCTGGGCCAAGAGAACGTGATAGCAAAATGCTCAGGAGTCAACTACAATGTGTGCGTTACAGAGTCTCGGCTCTTGGTAGGGAGACGTTTTTCCCTAGGAGAAAATGTCGTTGATGTCCGTCGCTCGAGCATAAATACGCTGGAACTCATCACTAAGAGCATCATTCCACCGCTGGCTCTCGCGGTCATTGCCCTGATTGTTGTTACTTTGATTTGGTGGATCCCTGGACAGCAAAAGTTTGTCCTCCCGAGGTTTCCCTATGACTACATTGCTATGGGAACAGCATCTGTCCTCTTCGGTGCTTTGGTAGGGGCGTGGTGGAGAAGGTGGGTCGGAGTACTCCGAATAGAGATTGCCGGTGCTTACAAACCCATCACAGTCAAGCTAGTGAACAACAACAAGGCATCCGTGGTCTTTCAAGCCTTGAAAGCCTAAAACATAGTGACCACTGCCTTTCCTCTCGAAGGCGAAACGGAAACGTCCGAGATTAAGGAGGGCAGCCTAATACTCTTGTATCAAGACCAGAGGAGACAGTGGGTTACCACCGCCACGCGGGAAAAATTTCACACACACCGAGGCTACGTTGAACTGGAAAAACTGCTCGGTTCACAGTTCGGAACGACTATTACTACGAGCATGGGACAGGTCCTCTCGGTCTTCAAACCTAGAATACTTGATGTCGTAGAATCTTTCGTTAGGCCAACCCAAATCCTCTACCCCAAGGACATCGGCTATGCCCTTTACCACTTGGGACTTCGACCCGGGGACACGGTATTGGAGGTTGGAACCGGTAGCGGCGCCATGGCCGTTTCCTTGGCTCAGGCCGTCTGGCCCGATGGTCACGTCTTCACATACGAAATGCGCCCTGAATTGGTTGAAGCGGCAGCATTGAACATTAAGAAGACTGGGCTAAGCCAAGTGATCACTCAGCGGCAAAAAGACCCGTCGAATGGTTTCGACGAGGAAGAAGCCACGGCGGTTGTCGTCGACCTAGGAGACCCTTGGATAATGGTCGAGCCTGCTTGGAAGTCTTTGAGAGCGGGCGGAATGCTCGCGGCCTTCACACCGACGACAAACCAATTGGAGAAACTGTCTGCTAAGCTACGAGAAGAAGGATTCCTAGTCTTGGAGTCAGTCGAACTAATCCTTAGGAGCATGAAGACTGAGGCTGGAAAGATTAGACCCGAGACTCGCATGATAGGACACACAGCTTACACTACCATTGCCAGAAAAATTACGAAGAGGCTCGGATCGGCCGAAGCCAATCATCTATATAGCGCGGACGGGGAAAAGACCGAGCGACCGAGTGAATAGAGGAAGAACAATGGAATCCACCGGATTAGCCAGCCCCATAAGAACAGGTCTAAGGGTAGTAGCAATCATAGCCGGAGGAATGCTCATGATAGTTCCCGCTTACATCAATCAAGCGCTCTTCGGCCGGCTGAAACTGACAGTCCCAGTCTCTCTAGCAGTAAGCCTCCAACTCTTCGCGCTTGGAATCGTGCTATTCGTGATTGCCATAGGGCCCCGAAGATTGCAGAGCAACCCCCGGTCGCCTAGCTAGCATTCGAGGCAGGACCCTCAACCGCTCAAGGGGCCGAATCTACATCCAGCCCTTCAGAGCCTGCTGGTGCTCTGACTTCGCGCGCCTCCGCAAAACATCAGCACACTTCTGAAGGCTCAACTGCTTATACTCGAACCCCATCCTTGCCATCATAGTCTGAGCTCCTTTTGCCAGCCCAGGGGCCACTATGATCGGACGAAGTCTCCTTCCCGGTTTTGGTTGTATGTACTTCAGGTACTCAGCCAGCTGCTTGATCGCGGGAATGCCGGCGGAGTCCTTCTTGATCTCGATGACAACGCTGTTCCCGTTCTTGTCGAAACCGTAAATGTCAACAAAGCCAGGCTCAACGCGCCTCTCGAATTCCGCGATCTCCAGGCCGGGCTCGATCAAGCTCGGCTTGTGGATTATCGCTTTCTGCATGTCCTCCTCGCTAGCGTGAAGATAGAATTGAGCATCATCCTCCAGTCTAAAACTTGCAAGCATGTCCACACGGTCGATCACTATCGTCAAACTTTCGATGGGATTCACCCTGACAGCTCTAACAAGAAGACGAGACCCTTCAAGCTGAGATTGGACTATCGACCCGCCAGGTTGCCAGTTCACCGGCCTATAGTCGGTCGACCGATGAACCAAGACACACCCATCTTCCTTAACAACGATTACTCTTTCTCCACTCCCCAGCTGGCTCCCAGTTCGGCCTGAATAGCGAACCTCACACAACCCGACGAGCAAAATGACCATGCGAGCCTCTAATGATCTGGCCATGGTTTCATGGGCGTCCTTCAAAGTGGGAAAAGTTAGGATTGTCAATGAATCGAGCCTTCGCCGAGGACCAGAAGCAGAGCACAACGAGGAACATATATCGGCAATGGTCGTTCGATCTGACCAAGGGTCCCTTGAGAGTCTCCGAGTACTACGACAAGTTGTCGAACTCCTACAGGGAACTATACATGACAGAACAGAAAGCCAAGCATCAGAAAGTGCTTGAACTCATAGGCAACAATACGTTCGGGACCTTCCTTGACATTGGATCGGGCACGGGTGAATTGCTGTACGAAGTCGAAAGCCGCAGTGCGATGACCATTGGTCTCGACCTATCCAAAGGGATGCTTGAAAGATCCAGGGTCCTAGTTTCGGCGAGAAAGACAGACCTCGTAATTGGTGACGCCCGTCATCTTCCGTTCAGAGATTGTTCAGTGGACTGCGTCGTCTCGGTATCTGTGGCAGACGAGCAATCAGCGAGCTCTGTACTCCACGAAGCTACTAGAGTAGCTAGACCACAGGCCGCTACTATTCTAAGCGTGTTCCACCCAACTGAAAGAACACCATCCTGTATTCAGTGGGATCGGGCTGAGCATCCCGAGAGGTGCGCGCTTTCGCCCAGAGAAACACTGTACTTTTGGCAAAGAACCTAGACTCGGAAGCCTGTGCTTAAGAACGAGTGGGGCACAGGATTCGGTAGTCAATAATGTCAGGATGTTCACATCAGTGGCGGGGACGAGGACAGATGGCGAGATGCATACGATGCGGAAAACTAAAGTCTGATTTTAGGAAAGAACAACACGAACAGAGAATGGCCGCACGAGAAAATTCGGCAACGAGTGAGTAACGGCATTCTGCCCCGTCCAATCGCAAAGCCTTTTTTAGTGATAGCGGCCGAACAGCGCTAGAGGATGAGATGGAACCGTCACGAAAACCGCTTAACTTGTTGGTCAGAAAGCTAAACGGTGATGTCGCGGTCCGACTCAAGAACGATAGTGAATATCGGGGGAAAATGATCGATTGCGACAGTCATATGAACATCATCCTCGACGGGGCTCGAGAATACAGGGGAGGAGACCCCGCAACAAACTTTGGGAGCCTAATCGTCAGGGGAAGCAACGTCCTCTATATTTGCATAAACCCGCCCTCACAGTAGTTCGTTTACCCGCTGGACCAGTCGTTTTTCCGACTTGGAGGCAACTAGTTCTAGAGAGCGTCCTAACATCCTGTCTGCATTTGTCACCAACCTCACATACATGACCGAACGGTCGCGGATAAACCAGTCAATGAAAACTCGAACCTGTTGATTGCTGAATTGTCGGATCGAGCGTACGTAGTAACTCCATGGGAAGTAACTGGCAAAGTCGATTACAACCACCTCATTCGAGAGTTTGGTACCCAGCCAATCGGGCCCGAGCTCGCGGCTCGGATGGAAAAGATTCTCGGCCCTGCCAGCTATCTAGTGAAACGACAAATCTTCTTCTCGCAACGTGACTTGGAGCTCGCACTGGACGATCATGAGAAAGGGAAGGGATTCTTCCTCTATACTGGCCGCGGTCCAAGTGGGCCCATGCACATTGGTCACATCATGCAGTTCTATTTCACAAGACTACTCCAAGAAAAATTCGGAACGAACGTCTACGTCCAAGTAACTGACGATGAAAAGTACCTCGAGGCAAAGAGGAACTTGTCCTATCCGGACACTCAACACTGGGCAGATGAGAACATACTTGACATTCTAGCGACAGGCTTCCATCCCGATAAGACCTTCATCTTCCAAGATACGGAATTCGTGGGACACGCCTATCCACTAATCCTCAAGATTTCAAAGCGCATCAACTACAGCCTGACCAAGGCAGTGTTTGGATTCACCGGAGAGACGAACGTAGGAATGCTCTTCTATCCGAGCATACAAATATTGCCGACCCTCTTCGAGAAACGCCGCTGTCTCATCCCCGCTGCGATAGACCAAGACCCGTACTGGAGGATCCAACGCGATATTGCAGAGGGCCTCGGCTACCACAAGGCAGCTGCGATCCACAGCAAGTTCGTCCCTCCTCTGACAGGGTTGAGCGATAAGATGAGCTCGTCCAAACCAGAAACCGCAATCTATCTAGACGATGACGATTACACCGTCAAGAGCAAAGTTAACAAGCGCGCCTTTTCCGGCGGCCGAGCTACAGTGGAAGAACACCGACGGCTCGGTGGAGACCCTGACATTGATGTTCCATTCCAGTGGCTATACATGTTCTTCGAACCGAACCAGCATAAACTAGACAAAATCCGAGATGACTACAAGTCAGGCCGACTCTTGACCGGGGAATTGAAAGAAATTCTAGTAGCCAAGATCACAGGTTTTCTCAAGGAGCATAGGAAGAAACGGGAGGAGGCTCGCAATCACGTTTCGGAATTCAAGCACAGTGGAACTCTAGCTAGAAAAATGTGGGAAACGGATTTCGAGAAACTCTAGAGCCAAACCCTAGGTTCTCAGATTGTTCGACTCGGATGCGTTGGATTCATTTCGGAGAGCCGGCAAGATGGTAGCTCAGCTACGGGACGAAGTGCCCTCTCTCGTGAAGCCTGGCACCGCAGCCCTCGAGATTTGCGAGTCCGTTGAGAGGAGAATTCGCGAGTTGGGAGGAAAACCAGCGTTCCCAGTGGGAATCGGAATAGACGAAGTCGCGGCCCACTACACATGCCCACCCGGAGACTCTCTGAAGGTCCCGTCCGGTTCACTCGTCAAGGTCGACTTTGGGATACATATTGATGGATATGTCACTGACACCGCTGTCACGCTGTCCCTGAGCCCTTCCTACGCTCCACTCGTGAGAGCTGCTGACGAAGCCTTAGCAAACGCTATCCACGCATTCCGGCCAGGAGTCAAACTTTCCGAAATCGGCCGCATCATACAAACGACGGTAATGCGTTACGGCTACCGCCCAATCCGCAACCTGACAGGGCACAATATCGAACGATACACCGTGCACGCGGGAAAATCTGTTCCCAACGTGGGCGAGATCAATGGTGCAAGAATAATGGAGGGAGAAGTCTATGCCATCGAGCCATTCGTAACCATGCCAACAGCAAAAGGTAGCGTGAGAGACGCACCCAACGCCTACATCTACAGATTCATCAAATCGAAAGGCGCGAGAGACGAATCATCGAAAAGAGTCCTCGAAACCATTAGAGAACAATTTGGGCCCTTGCCCTTTGCAGCAAGATGGCTACAGGATAAATTCTCTCGAGAAGTCATTTCGACCAGCCTCGAGGCACTGGTCAAGGACAAGTGCGTGGGCTCCTACAGGGTTCTCGTAGAGGAATCAGGGAGACCTGTTGCGCAGTCCGAACACACGGTCCTAGTAGGCCGCGACGATTGTTCGGTCTTGACAGGTCGGCTAAGATAGGCACCCGTCAACCCATTAATCCGTTGGGGCGCTTTCTCAAGTCTTCCGCGTAGATTCCATTGATGAAAAGGGACGTGTTCCCGCATTGGCTGCACCGCCCTTCAGCTTTGAAGACGTAGTCTCCCATAGAGAAGGATTTGATCTGCTTGAAGCTACACTGCGTGCAACGCACAACGGACAGGACCTTCGGTGAAAGTACTCCGCTCGCGGAATATCCCCGCCGCACCCGGAGCACAGTCAGGGCGACAAGTGCGAATGCGACTACAGTGATGGATAGGTAAAGAATAGCGTTTGCCTGAGCGCCTGCCGGGTCGTTCCCCGGAGACTGGAGAGAGTTGAGTCCTTGGTTGAACGTATAGATGGCGATCATGAAGAGGGCGAGGGACACGACAAGTACCACTATGGATACTCCTCCCTGCCTAGGTGCTGACAAATCCGGTTTACCCCTTGTGGCTGACTGTTCTTACTGGCCGATGCCTATAGTATTGCCAATGCCGGCAACGATTATGGTGTCGCCAGGTTTCGTCCTCTCTATAACGAGTCTTTTAATCCTCTCGATCACCTTCTCGCCAGCCTCAAGTATCTCCTTCTTCATCGGAGTAATCGCTTCCTGGATGCTCTCCTTCACTATAACCGCGTAGACGGGAATCCTGTTTTTGGTCGCGGCCTCCTCTATCTTGAACCGCTCAGTGCCGATTCCTCCAATCGCGGCACCATACCCTTCGCTAATCTCGCCAGAACTCTCGCCTTCAAATTTTACCGCGGCATCAACCATAACGACCATAGTTACGCGCCCAGGGTTCTCTTCGATGAGTGACTTTATCGCGTCTCCCGGTTTGCCCACGTTACCTCCGGGCCCTTCCGCCTTGAGAGCGATAATCCTTCGATCTTCCAGAGTGGTCTCAGCCACAACCACGTCCTTCTCTACCTTGCGCTTATCATGATCCTTCATCAATCGAGATGCAACGAGCGGCCCAATCCCATCACCGATTGGCTGTCCCTCAGCGAACGCCTTCGCCGCGCCAAGATAGGCCTCAGCCTCCTGCATGATCAAGGGCAGAAGGCTCTGAAGCTGAATAATGATGAAGAAGCTACTTGTCTTGCGGCCCAGCAAGTAGAAGTGCCGGATAATGCGGTAGATCGTGTTCAGAGCCCAAGAGGCTTCAACCAGGTTTTCGAGATTGTTGAGCTGAGAATCATCAGCACCTGGCGCGATCTTGCGGACATCATCTTTGAATTTTTGGTCGCGAACGTCAAGCAGGTGATCGAACTTACCTACTATTCCAGAAGGATCCATATCAACTGGGGTTATCAGGAATTGCTCCATCAAAACGTTCAGTTGCGGTCCGGGATCGAAGCTCGGTCTGCCAACATCCTTGATTGTCTTAAGGCTCAACTCTCTTGCTTGAATTCTGATGAAGTCTAGTCTCTTCAGTCCACGGTCGATTTCGAGCAGGTACATCCTCATTTGGATTCGCTGGCCGAAGAAGATGAAGAGGATGAAGAATAATGAGATTACTACCTGGAAGACTTGTGCTAACGAGCCCGTTAGATCGGGCAAGAATTGCATCGGCACAATTGTCGTCATAATGACGGCGGCCTTGGACAGTTGCGATGATATGGCGTATGAGGGTTATAAATGTTGATTCTAAAATTTACCGCAATCGATATTTTTCTGAGAGCTGATTGTGGAGAATCATCATGGTGGGTTAGCAAAATTGCATGTTGTTGTAGAGTGGAGTTGGCAGCGGTCTAGGTTTCGCGTGGGCTCTCGCACCACACTACCACCAAGATCGCCTGGGAGATTCACTTCCGTGTTCGGAATGGGTACGGGTCCTAGCTCCCAGCTATGGCCGCCAACCCCGACCTCTAAACGTGAGTCGAACGGCGAGGGCTAGATAAAGGCTTCTTATTCGACTCCCGTTCAAAATCGAAAATCGTTACTTCGGTCAGCTCTTCGCTTAGCAATGGCGGCAACCATGACTATGAAGAGCAAAGTGAAAACCCCTGCGACTACGAAGAACGCCGGGAATCCACCAACCTTGATCAGTGTAAGGTCGGGGACGCCTGATACTGTGACAGTCGTCTGAGCCTGCCCCGTTACGAATCCGGGCTTCGAAGCCTGAACTGTAAGAGTTGTCGTGGACGATTGTAGCGGCGACGAGTAGACTGCAGTATAGTTTCCGTTCCCATCATCGGTCAAGCTTCCGAATGATCCTGCAGGGGCAGTCAAGTAGACGTTTGCACCGGGCAAGGGAACAGACCCGTTTGTTACCCTTATGAGAAGCACGATCTCCCCTCCAGGAGTCACAGTAGAGGGTCTTGGCGTCACGACCACCCCTAAGGAGGGCAAAGGGTCTAGAGTAACCGAAGTCTGAGCCGTGCCATCGTTGAAGCCATTGGCGCTCGCCATAACTGTCAGGGTGGTGACAACAACAGAGCCGACGAGGGGAGCTGTATAATTTGAAACGTAGATTCCCGGGGCAGATGACGTGGGTTGGGTAAACCCTCCGCCTACGGACGAGGAGATCGATAATGCCGCCCCAGAAACAGGGGTCGTACCATTGGACACTGAGACAGTGAGGAGGGACGTGTCACCCGGCTTGAGGCTTGAATCCTTCGAGGATATCGTCACCGACAATCTGGGAACTTGCGGACCTAGGCTGTAGACCTTGTAGTCCTCGCCACCGAAGAAGACATGCCCGTCGGCAACGGCAGGCGATGAGGACACGGGGCCACCGGTTAGAAATCTCCAGAGAAAGCCTCCGTTGAGCGTTAGAGCGTAGAGATAGTTGTTGGACGCTCCAACCAAGAGCGTTCCTGTCCCAAGAGCTACTGCCGGCGACGAGGTGATACTCGCACCCACGTTGTATCTCCAGATCGAAGCTCCCGTAGTAGCGTTCAACGCGCGAATATTCCCGTTTCCCGTACCGAAATAGACGACTCCATTGTTAACGGCTCCCGTGGTTGCAGCAGTTCCACCAGTGTTGAACGTCCACAGCGTCGCCCCCGTCAATTCGTTCAACGCAAGGAACCCAGAGTTTAGCCCCACATAGACCCTGCCATAGGCCACAGCTGGCGAGGTCGTGATTTGAACGGTTCCTAGAGGAGCCACCTTCCACAATTGTGTGCCACTAGTTTCGTTCAACGCAACAATGTAGCCATTATTCTGCCCAAAGAATACTCGCCCATTATGGACAGACGGCGAGGAGATTATCGTATCATCACCCAAATACTGCCAAGCGGTCGTCCCGTTCGAAGTGTTGACCGCCATCAACTGGGACCAAAACGAGACGAACCACGTCCCATAGAACACTTTTCCATTATCAATGACTGGTGACGAGGTAAGCGGGCTAATGTTTCCGACACGCCACAATTCAGCGCCCGACTGTTCGTTCAGTGCGTACAAGTCACTGTCGCGCGACGCGAGATAGACCACGCCATTGGACACGGCGACCGAAGCGTAGACTGAGGCGCCTGTCTTGAAGACCCATTTTGTCTGGCCAGTATATTCGTTGATCGCGTAAAGGCTCCCGTCCCACGAGGGCACGAACACCATTCCATCAGCAACCGCGGGTGATGCGTAGACCTGCGCACCTGTCGCAAGACTCCATGCAACAGAAGCTGATCCCGGAGCCGATGATTGTGTCACGCCCAGTCGAAGCTCGTCATAGTGAAACATCGTCCAAGGATGATCTGTACCGCCCGGAGGAACCATTAGAGTCGAGATGGGCGGAGAAGAATCAACTGTGATTACTGGGGTGGCGAAGGCCAGCAAGACGATTACAAATAGGCCAGCCCATCGCATTCAGTACGAAACTTCCCACAAACAATGATTCCTTGATGAACTCGTATGTTGAAATCACGAGTTCCCGAGCCTAAAGAATCCTGTAACCAGACGAGAGCCTGTCAGGGTTGGGACTGCTGTGGAGTTTTACGTGGAAAGTATTATCAGTAGGATTCTTCGAAACCGCCACGTCAAGTGCAGGCTACAATGCCAGTCTATGCGTTCTTGATCTTCTATCGAGTGCGTCCGCTGAGCGATGCTGATAAGAAGAAGGCAACGATTGAATGGGATCAATTTAAGAAGAAAATCCCGAAGGATATTGCCATAGTGGGCGAATATGCCCACATATGGGGAACGACCTACAACGGAATGATAATTGTCGAGTCAAGGGAGCTAACCGCCTTTCACGATTTCTGGCATCGGTTCAGGGAACAGACCCGCTGGTACGTCCCCGAGACTAGAACGTACATTGCCCAGAAAGAAGAGGAACACTCGCACGATTGAGACGCACGGGCTCGGAAAGAACTCCGGCTTACCGTAGAGATTTATAGCGAGACTTCTCTGCGACTGTTCCGTGGCGGGGCCGTAGTCTAGCCAGGGATGACGACGGGCTCCAGAATCCCAAGAATACAAACCTAAGCACGGGTTTGCAGACTCCGCCCGAAACCTTGGGTGGAGAATGATGATATTCGGGAGCGCGTTGACTAGCGAAGAAACCCGTAGGCGGGGAACTACGCGAGACTCGGCGGATGTCGTGGGTTCAAATCCCACCGGCCCCACCATTCGACTCAAGGAAAGTAGACCGTTGATAAGCGTGCCCGCTTCGGCGAGGGAGAACGAACTCGTTCTTATGGTGAGATCAACCAATCCGCAGGGTGTATTCGAAAAAATCTCTCGAGTGGACGCCCTTGGAGACTATCGACTTGTTCCATCGAGAACTCTCAAGATCCAAGATGTCTACTTCGACACGAAGGATCGTTCGCTTAGTAGACATCGCCTGAACCTGCGCCTTAGGGAAGAGGAAGGAGTTTCGTTGCTCACCCTCAAGAAGAGCCCGAGTTTCTTCACGCTGAATCGGAATGCGCGGGACGAGACCGAGGTCGAATGGTCTCCAGCAAATTGGAATTCAATTGTTAGAGAAATCAGTCGGTATCGAGTGCGACTGAAACCTCCCGACGGCGAACCAGGATTCAAGCGTTCGAAACCCGTCGACTTTGTGCTCGCCCATGGACTTGAATCAATCCAAGTCCGGGAAACACTTCGGAGGCCCATGGAAATCGTATCCGCTGGTCAAGAACTGCTAGCGGAACTGGTTATGGACACAGTAACTTACCATTTCCGCATGGGCGATATCTGCATAGATGAGATAGAGGTCGAGTCAAAATCAAAGCATGGGGCCGAAAGACTCGAAAGCATAGCCGAAGCCCTAATCCAAAAATTTGCCCCCAATCTCTATCGATGGAGAATGGGAAAGCTGAGAACAGGAACAGTGATCGAGAGGCTATTGACCACGGGGAAGTTGGAAGGACTCGTTTCCGCCGACAGCAGGTTGAAGCCAAG
>JACXTT010004086.1_pt1 | contig 21849 bp, 20 predicted proteins | sample 9270951 | NCBI WGS metagenome assembly JACXTT01 (sample SAMN15532306, study PRJNA645909) | rock metagenome | isolation source: weathered quartz diorite | place: Puerto Rico | collected 2017-06-21
AGCAGGGCTGCGTCAACCCCGACGCCTCCACGCACGAGAACAACGACGCCAACTCGTACTTCACCTCCGGCAAGGCCGCGATGGTGCAGATGTTCCCGTTCGTGATCAAGCAGTTCGAGCAGGCGCTCGGCAAGAACCTCGGCATCGCCAAGCTGCCGCAGTCGGGGCCGCATCCCGGCCGCACGGCGGCGAACTCGTTCCACAACTGGGTGATCCCGAAGAACGCCAAGAACAAGGACGGCGCCTGGGCGTTCATCCAGATGGCTGTCGACAACAGGGGCGCCACCGACCTCGAGAACATCGTCGGTGCGCTGCCGACGAACAGGGCGGTGCTCGCCGCAGCGAAGGATCCGTTCACGCGCTTCTTCGCGCAGGTGGCGGCGAAGCCGCAGGTGCCGCTGCTCGACTCGATCGTGCCGCTCAAGGTTGCACTGCTGTACTACGTGCAGCTGCAGGCGGCGTTCGCCGGCAAGACGAGCCCGCTGCAGGCGATGCAGAACGTCGACAAGGGTCTGAAGACACTCAACCCCTGATCGCCCAACCGACACCGACGCTCCGACGGAGACCCCGCGGCACAGAGTGGCTGTGGGGTCTCCTCTACGTCGTGCCGGCGCTCGCGCTCGTCGGCATGTTCATCGGGTATCCGTTCGGCAGCATCGTCTACCACGCGTTCACGCGCTGGGACGGGATCGCGCCGGCGCAGTGGGTGGGTCTGCACAACTTCAAGATCCTCTGGCACGACCCGCTCTTCCTGCGCTCGCTGCGCAACAACGGCATCTTCGCCATCTCGGTACCGATCCAGGTGGTGCTGCCGCTCCTCGTCGCGTACGTGATCCACCGGCGCGTGCCCGGCTGGCGCTTCTTCCGCTCCACCGTGTTCCTGCCGGCCGTCTACGCCACGGTCGTGATCGGCATCCTCGCCGCGACCGTCCTGCAGCTCGACGGCCCGCTCAACCAGGCGCTCGGGTCGGTGGGTTTGACGTCGCTCGAGCGCGAATGGCTGGGCAGTTCGAGCACCTCGCTGCCGGTGATCCTGCTCGTCCTCGTCTGGACGAACTTCGGCTACAACGTCCTGCTCTACCTGGCCGGCATGAGCGCGATCGACCCCTCGCTCGAGGAGGCCGCGCGCATCGACGGCGCCGGCTGGCTGCGCATCCTCTTCTCGGTGGTGACGCCGAACCTGCGGCGGGTGCTCGAGATCGTGCTCGTCGTCAACACGATCACCGCCTTCGCCTTCATGTTCGTCTACATCTACACGATCACGAACGGCGGTCCGGGCCAGGACACCTACGTCTCCGAGTTCTACATCTACCAGCAGGCGTTCACGAACCAGAACATGGGTTACGCGGCCGCGATCGGCGTCACCCTCGTGCTGATCGTGCTGGCCATCGGCGTCTTCCAGATCCGGATCCTGACGCGGGAGCGGGACTGACATGTCCACCGCGGTGGAGGTGGCAATGGCGCCGCCGCCCCCGGCGAGGCGGCGGCTGCGCATGAAGCACCCGTGGCCGTTCGTCGGCGGCCTCGGCCTGCTCTGCGCCTCGGGCGTGCTGCCGCTCCTCTTCATGGCCTTCACGGCCTTCCGCACGCAGCGAGACTGGGACAACTCGCGGATCGGTCTGCCGACGACGTTCTCCTTCGGTGCCTTCCAGCGCGCGTGGACGGACGCCAACATCGGCATCTACTTCCGCAACTCGGCGATCGTGACCGTCAGCACCGTCGCGCTGACGGTGGTGTGCGCGACGCTCGCGGGCTACGGCTTCTCGAAACTGCGCTGGCGGCTGCGCGGCGCGACGTACCTCTTCGTGCTCTCCTGGATCGCGATCCCGCCGCTGCTCCTCATGGTGCCCATCTACGTCGAGATGGTGCAGCTGGGGCTGCTCGACACGTACGGCGCCGTGATCTTCCTATACACCGCGCTGAACCTGCCGTTCAACGTCTACCTGATGACCGCGTTCTTCCGGTCCGTGCCGGACGAGCTGATCGAGGCGGCGCGGATGGACGGCGCGGGGATCCACCGCATCTTCTTCCGCGTCATGGTGCCGCTCGCCAGGCCGCCGCTGGCGACGCTCGTCATCTTCAACGTGCTCTGGGCCTGGAACGAGTTCCTCTTCGCGCTGCTGATGTTGCAGTCGGACTCCGTCAAGACCCTCACCGTCGGCGTGCTCCAACTCCAGGGGCGCTTCGTCACCGACTATCCCGCGCTGATGGCCGGGCTGCTGATCACCTCGCTGCCCGTCATCGGCGCCTACCTCGTCTTCCAACGCCATCTCGTCCGCGGCATCGTCGCGGGCGCCGTCAAGTAGGAGGTTGCCGTGAGCCTGCGCCGCTTCGAAGGGAAGTCCGTCATCGTCACGGGAGCCAGCCAGGGGATCGGCAAGGCGGTTGCCGAGCGCTTCGCCGAGGAGGGTGCCGACGTAATGGTGACGGGGCGCCGCGCCGGGGTGCTCGACTCGGTGGTCGCGGGGATCGCCGCGACGGGCGGGTCGGCGTGGGCGTTCACGGCGGATGTCAGCGAGCCGGCGGATGTCGCAGCTTCGGTCAAGGCGGCGATGGAGCGCTGGGGGCGGATCGACGTGCTCGTCAACAACGCCGGCATCGGGGAGGAGGTGCCGTTCCTCGAGATCGGACTCGAGAGCTGGGACCGCGTGCTCAACACGAACCTGCGCGGCGCCTTCCTGATGGCGCAGGCGGTGGCGCGCGAGCAGGTGCAGACCGGCGGCGGCTCGATCGTCCACATCGCCTCGATCGACGGCTCCGGGGGAGACGGGCCGTACGCAAGCTACAACGCCTCCAAGGCGGGGCTGCTGGGGCTCAACCGGACGATGGCGCTCGAGCTCGCCGAGCACGGGATCAGGGTCAACTGCGTCAGCCCCGGCTTCACGCACACGGAGATGACCGAGTCGGCGGTGCCGCCGGAGCTGATGGACTACCTGACGACGCGCTTTGCACGCGCGCCGATGCGGCGCCTCGTCACCACGGCCGAGATCGCAGCTGCGGTCGCCTTTCTCGCCTCGGACGACGCGTCCGCGATCACCGGCGTCGACCTCACTGTCGACTGCGGTCTGACGGCCAACTGGTTCATCCTCGAGACGCTGGAGTCGGTGTGATGGGTCTGGCCTTCCGGCCAGACCCGCCTTTCGGCGGACGTCGACATCGGGTCAGACCAGAAGGTCTGACCCCGGGAGACAGACGGGTCGGACCAGAAGGTCTGACCCCCGTATGACCACCATCTCCGGGTGGACCGCGATCACGCTGGAGAACGATCTCCTGCGCGTCACCGTGCTGCCCGAGAAAGGCGCCGACGTCGTCGAGTTCCTGCACGTCCCGACCGGCGTCGACGTGCTCTTCAAGGCACCGTGGGGGCTGCGGCCGCCGGGTGCGCCGCCGCGCGAGGAGGCCGGCGGCCTCGAGTTCATCGGCAACTACGAGGGCGGCTGGCAGGAGTTGCTGCCGAACGCGAACGACGCGTGCGCGTACGACGGCGTCGAGCTGCCCTTCCACGGCGAGGTGGCGCTGCTGCCATGGGAAGTCGAGCTCTACGAGCCGCACGCGGTGAGGCTCTCGGTCCGCTGCCGGCGGCTGCCGCTCCGGCTCACGCGGGTGATGAGGCTCGAGAACGGGCGTCCATGGCTTGCCGTCGAAGGCACGGTGACCAACGAAGGAGAGACCCGTGCCCCCTTCGTCTGGGGTCAGCACCTCGTCCTTGGGCCGCCCTTCCTCGAGCCGGGCTGCCGGCTCGAGCTCCCGGCGGCGAAGATCGTGACGGCGGACGATGTGTGGGAGGAGACGGCGCGGCTCGAACCGGGCCAGCGCTCGGAGTGGCCGCACGCGATGCTTCGCGCCGGCGGCACCGTCGACCTCCGGAACGTTCCCGGCCCCGAAGCCGGTAGCCACGACGATCTCTTCGTCGGCGGCTTCTCCGACGGGCAGGCGAGTGTCGCCAACCCGCGGCTCGGCCTGACGTTCCGGCTGCTGTGGGATGAGCAGGTCTTCCCGTGGGTCGTGCTCTGGCAACCGTACGGCGGGGCGGTCGACCCGTCGCTCGCCGGGTCGTACGCCCTCGGTCTGGAGCCGTGGACGTCGCGGCACAACCTCGCGCGCGCGATCGACAACGGCGAGGCCACCTGGCTGGAGCCGGGCGAGTCGCTGTCGACGACGGTGGCCGCGTCGATCGAGGCCGATGCCTGATCGCCTCACCATCCGCTCGATCGAGACGACGCCCGTCCGCGTCCCGCTCGCCCGCACCTACAGCGGCAGCACTTACTGGATGACGCACCGCTCGACGATCGTCACGCGCGTGGTCACCGAGGAAGGCGTGGTGGGCGAGGCGTACGCCGGCGACGAGGACGCCGACCTGCTGACGATCGCGGGGATCGCCCAGGACGAGATCGCGCCGGTCCTCCGAGGTGAGGACGCGTTCGCCGTCGAGCGCTGCTGGGAGCTGACGCGACCGGTGACCTTCGACATCCTCCGCAACCGCCGGCTCGGGCTCGTGGCGAGTGCCTGTGTCGACGCCGCCCTGTGGGACGCCGTCGGCAAGGCGCTCGGCATCCCGCTCTGGCGGCTCTGGGGCGGATACCGCTCGCGCCTGCCGATGATCGCCATCGCCGGCTACCGCGACAGCCCGCTCAGCGTCGCCGAGGAAGTGGCCGAGCTCCGGGAGCTCGGTCTCGCCGGCATGAAGCTGAAGGTCGGCTCGGCGAGCATCGAGGACGACGCCGCCCGCGTCCGTGAGGCACGGGTGGCGGGCGGGCCCGACTTCGTCCTCGCCGCCGACGCCAATCAGAAGTGGACGCGCGAGGAGGCGGTCCGGTTCGCACGCCTCGTCGAGGACGAAGGGCTCGTGTGGCTGGAGGAGCCGTGCCGCTGGGACAACGACCGGCGCGACCTGCGTGAGGTTCGCATCGGCGCGCGGGTGCCGATCTGCGCGGGTCAGAGCGAGTTCTCGGCGGCCGGCTGCCTGGACCTGATCACGGGCGGGTCGATCGACGTCTGCAACTTCGACTCCTCCTGGTCGGGCGGGCCGACCGAGTGGAGGCGAGTCGCGGCGGCGGCCGCCGTGCTCGGCGTCTCGATGGCCCACCACGAGGAGCCGCAGATCGCCGGCCACTTGCTTGCCTCGATCCCGCACGGCACCTACGTCGAGTGCTTCCACCCCGATCGCGACCCGATCTGGTGGAACCTCGTCGCCAACCGGCCCGCGCTCATCGACGGGGAGATCGAGCTACCAGACGAGCCGGGGCTGGGGTGGGAGCTCGACCTCGAGTATCTGGAGGCGCACGCAGTTGCGTGAGAACGGTCTACGCCACGCGCATGCGCTCGACCATGTCCTCGTCGAGCTCGACGCCGAGGCCGGGCCCGGTCGGCACGGCCAGCATTCCGTCCCGGAGCTTGAACGGCGTTGCCAGGATGCCGTTCACGAGCGGCGAGTCGGCCACCGAGAACTCCGACCACGTCGGTCGGTCGAGAATGGCCACGAAGTGGAGCGACGCCGCCACCAGCACGCCCGTCGAGAAGCAGTGCGGCACCACCTCGACCGAGGTGGAGCGGGCGAGCTCGGCGATCTGGCGCGCGACGGTGAAGCCGCCGCAGCGCGCGACGTCGGGCTGCAGCACGTCGAGATGGCCGCGCTCGACGAGCGCCCGAAACGGGCCGATGCCGGAGTGCGCCTCGCCTGCCGCGATGCGGACCGCGGCCGCGTCGGCCAGGCGCCGGTAGCCGTGGAGATCGTCGGGTTGGAGCGCCTCCTCGAACCAGTAGAGATCGAGACCCTCGACGTGGCGCAGAAGCTCGAGCGCCTGCTTGACCGTGTACGCGCGGCCGCCGTCGATCATCAGCGCCCGGTCGGGACCGAGCGTCGCGCGGGCGGTCTCGATCAGCTCGATGTCTCCCTTCAAGCTTCGCCCGAGCGGGCCCCAGCCGAGCTTGAGCGCCAGATACCCGGCGGACGCGGCGCGCTCCGCGATCCGGCGCACCTCGTCGGCGGTCCAGGGCATCACCTCGCTGGCGTAGACCGGCACCTCTTCCAGGCGACGCCCGCCGAGCAGGTCGGCGATCGGTCGGCCTGCGGCCTTGCCGGCGATGTCCCAGAGCGCCATGTCGATGGCCGAGATGACGTGCAGCGCGGCACCGCCGCGGCCGTAGTGGTCGGTGCCGTGGAACATCAGCTGCCACACCCGGTCGATCCGCAGGGCGTCCGCCCCGACGATCAGCTCGCGGATGCCGCGGGCGATCGAGTGCGACGCCGGCATCTCCACGATCGTCCGCGCGACGTACGGCGACGTGTCCGCCTCGCCGATGCCGACGATGCCCTCGTCGGTGTGCACCTTGACGAGGAAGGCGTCCTGGGTGCCGTCGGCGCGGCTAGCGTCGACCTTGTCGAGACGGAGCACAATGGGCTCGACATCGGTGATCTTCATCAGATGCCAGAGGCTAACGCGTGTTGAGTGGGCGGAGAGCGCTGGTGACGGGCGGGGCCAATGGGATCGGCCGGGCGATCGTCGAGCGCTTCGCTGCCGACGGGGCCATGGTGGCCGCTGTCGACGTCGAGCCCGTGCCCGACCTCGGCGCGAGCGTCGTCGGCTTCGAGTTCGACCTGACGCAGACCGAGCGTCTCGAGGAGCTGCTGGACGACGTCGAGGCGCGGATCGGGCCGCTCGACGTCCTGGTCAACAACGCCGGCATCTATGAGCCCATGGCAGCGGTCGAGCTGTCACTCGAGTCGTATCGCCATGTGCTTGCAGTCAACCTCGATGCGCCGGTCTTCCTCGCCTCGCGCGCCGGCGGCCGCATGGCGAAACGCGGCTACGGCCGCATTGTCAACATCAGCTCCATCCACGGCCGCTTCGGAGAGGAGCTCGCGCTCTCCTACGACACGGCGAAGGCCGGTCTCGAACAGGCGACGCGGACGCTGGCGATCGAGCTCTCCCGGCACGGCGTGCTCGTCAACGCGGTCGCCCCGGGCTTCGTCTCGACGCGGATGGCGGTGGTGGACGGCGTCAACGAGCTCGAGGGCGAGTGGTTCACGAACATCTACCTGGACAACGGCAAGCTGCCGATTCGCCGCTATGCCGAGCCGCACGAGATCGCGGCGCATGTGGCGTGGCTCGCGAGCGACCAGAACACGTACGTCACGGGGCAGGTGCTGACCGTGGACGGCGGCGTCACGGTGACGTTCTGATGCCGGACCGCCGCGAACGGGCGCTCGAGGTTGCGCGGGCCGCGGGAGCGAAGGCGCTGCTGGCCGCCCGTCCGGCGACCGTGACCTGGCTGACCGGTTTCGCGGACGAGATCGAGTGGGGGCCGAGCCCGTTCGCGCTTTCGCCGCTCGCGCTCGTGACCGCCGACGGTCCGCCGATCCTCGTCGTCAGCGACGACGCGGCCGACGCCGCGGCGGCTACCGGCTGCGAGGTTCGCTCCTACCGCGGTTTCTCGGTCGAGCCGATCGACCCGGTCGGCGGCGCGATGAGAGCCCTGCGCGAGGCCGTCGGCACCCGCCGCGTCGCGAGCGAGGCCGGGTACCTCCCCGCGGCGCTCGCCTCCGAGATCGACTGGGTCGACATCGGCGACAGGCTCCGCCTCGTCCAGGCGGTGAAGGACGACGACGAGATCGAGCGCATCCGCGCCGCCGTTGCCCTCTGCGACGCCGGCCAGGCCGAGGCGCGCGCGAGGGCCGCTCCCGGCATGACCGAGCTCGAGCTGTGGACGCACATTCGCCTCGCCGTCGAGAGCGCGGCGGGCGCGCGGACGCCGATCGTGGCCGACTGCGTGGCGGGGCCGCGCACCGGCGACATCGGCGGCGCCCCCGAGAACAGGCCGATCCAGGAGGGAGAGGTCGTCCTCGTCGATCTCGTGCCGCGCCACAGCGGCTACTGGGGCGACAGCTGCGCGACCTTCGCGGTCGGCGAGCCGTCGGCGCGCGCGATCGAGCATCACCGCGTTGCGCGAGAGCGGCTGGAGCGCGTGCTGGAGGCCGTCAAACCGCGAGCGGTCGCCGCCGACCTCGATGCGATCTGTCGCACAGGGCTCGACTACCCGCACCACTCGGGGCACGGCCTCGGCGCCGACTGGCACGAGGAGCCGCGCATCGTGCCCGGCAGCCGCACGGTGCTCGTGCCCGGCATGGTCGTCGCCTTCGAGCCCGGCTCCTATGGGGACGGCGAGGGCGTGGGGGTCGAGCAGGTCGTGCTCGTCACCGAGGACGGCTACGAGACGCTCTCGCGCCACGAGCTCGACCTATGAGGAGTTGCACGCAAACGGGGTGGGCAGGAGGATGGAAGTCCACGAGAAGGAGGGACACATGACAGGACGACGGCGTCTCGCAATGGCGCTGGTCGTGGTCTGCGTCGTGGCTGCGATGTCTGTGGGTGCGGGGCTCGCGTCGCGCTCGGGCACGGGCAGCACGCGTGCGTTTCCGACGGGCCCGGTCAACCTGACGATGTGGTGGTGGGGCCAGCAGGAGGCCGCTGGCGCCACGGGCTGGCTCAAGCAGACCGTCGCGCTGTACCACAAGAAGCATCCGAACGTGACGATCAAGACCGTGCTGCAGACGACGAACGGTCTCGTTCCGGCCTTCAAGGCGGCCGCCGCTGCCAAGAAGGGGCCGGACATCCAGTACTTCTGGGGCGGCATCTGGTCGCTCGAGGACGCGTGGGCGGGCTCGACCAAGCCGGTCTCCGACTACATCCCGGCGTCCGAGCTCAAGCACTACCTCAACACCGCCGAGGACACGTACAACGGCAAGATCTGGACGGCTGGCTGGTACGTGCAGCCCTCCTTCCCGGTGCTCTATCGCAAGGACGTGCTGGCGAAGGCAGGCGTGGCGGTGCCGCACACGTGGACGCAACTCCTGTCCGCATGCGACAAGCTCAACGCCAACGGCATCACGCCGCTCGCGGGCGGCATCAGCGACGGCTGGTTCGGCGGGTGGCTCTACTCGATCATCGGCGCGCAGGGCGTCCACTCGATCGGCGACGTGCTCGCCGCGGTCGCCGGCAAGCAAAAGTTCACTGCTCCGGCGCACGCGGACTGGTGGACGCGGCTGCAGGAGCTCCGCGACCACAAGTGCTGGAACAAGGACATCAACTCGGTTCAGCTCTACCAGGGTCAGGCGGAGTGGGCCGCGGGCAAGGCGGCGATGACGATCACCGCCGGCTCGGACGTGAAGAAGTTCGTGACGCAGGTCGGCGTGAGCAAGGTCGGCGTGATGGCGCTACCCAAGTGGGGCAACGGCCCCTATGCCGGCAGGCTCGGCTCGACCTCGCAGACGATCGGGATCACCCAGTGGACGAAGTACCCCGAGGTGGTCGCCGACTTCATCATGTTCATGCACACACCGGAGCGGATGAGCTCGTGGTTCAAGATCACGGGCGCGTTCCCGGCGGACGACCGCTTCAACACGAAGCTGATCACGATCCCCCAGCAGAAGGTGCTCTTCAACCTCGTCAAGCACGGGGCGCCCTACCTGGAGAACTTCATCCCCACGGAGTTCGACTCCAAGGCGAACTTCGCAGAGGCCCAGCTTCTCCTGGCCGGCAAGATCGACGCGAAGCAGGCCGCGAGTGCGTCCGAGCAGATAGCGGCGCGCATCCGGCGGACGAATCGAGACCTGATCTCGAACTTCGCCACGTGGGCGAAGTCGTACAAGTAGTCAAAGGGTCTGGCCTTCGGGCCAGACCCGCTTTTCCGGCGTCCAAGAACGGGTCTGACCGGAAGGTCAGACCCAGGTCTGACCCATGAGCGTGCGCGAGGTCGACCGCGACGGGGTGCGCGCGATCGCACTGCGTGGGACGGCGCTCGACGTGGTGGTATGCCCGGACGCAGGCGGCAAGATCCTCGACCTCGTGCACCGGCCGACGGGTGTCAACCTGCTCTGGCGGAACCTCCGCATCCCGGTGCAGACGACCCACGCCGGCGCCCCGTTCGACGACGTCTGGTGCGGCGGCTGGGACGAGCTCTTCCCCACCGACCAACCGTGCGAGCTCGACGGCACGAGCTACCACGACCACGGCGATCTCTGGATCGGTCCGTGGGACTGGGCCGTCGAGCAGGACGACGGCGATGCGGCCGTCATCCACCTGCGCCGCTACAGCGCGTCCCTGCCGTGCCTGATGGAACGGTGGGTCTCGCTCGACCGCGACGCTCTACAGCTGAGCGTGCGCTACCGGCTCAGCAACGTGGGCGTACGGCCCGTTCCCTTCGTCTGGAACGTCCACGTCGCGCACGCGATCCACCCGGGCTCGCGCCTCCATCTGCCCGCTCGGACGGTAGTCGCCGTGCCGCCCTATGCCGGGCGCATCGAGCCGGGCCGCGACGTTCCGTGGCCCGGCGGCGGCGGTGATGATCTGAGCCTCCTGCCGGCCCCCGACAACGGACTCAGCGAGTATTTCGCCACGCGCGACCTCGAGGACGGGTGGTGCGCCGTCACGCACCCGCAACACGGCATCGGTCTCGGCTTGGCCTTCGACCGGAGCGTCTTCCCGAGAGTCTGGCTCTTCGCAGCCTACGGCGGCTGGCGCGGGCATTACTTCGTGCTCACGGAACCGTCGACCGGTGTTCCGGGAAGCCTCGCCGACAACGTCGCTCAAGGCTTCGCGGCGGAGCTCGCCGCCGGCGCGTCGCTCGAGACCGAGGTCGTCGCGACGGTGCTCACGGACCTCGAGGATCCGGCAGCCGTCCTCCACAGGGCTGCTCGCGCGGGATGAGCACGCCCGAGGTCTCGCTCCCGCTGGCCCGCCGGCGCCGCCGCGTGCGCCTCGGCCGTGGCGAGCCGATCGTCTGGATCGCGCCCGCGCTCGCCGTCGTCCTCTTCGTCTTCGGCTACTCGATGGTCGAGCTCGCGAAGCAGGCGCTCGAGCACAAGGGCCACTGGGTCGGGCTGGAGAACTTCCGTCTGACCGTTACTGACCCGACCTTCCAGACCGCCCTCGAGCACAACGCCCGGCTGCTGCTCGCGGTGCCGGTGCTCGTCCTGCTCGCGCTCCTCTTCTCCGTCCTCCTGTTCGAGGCGCTCAGAGGGTGGCGCTTCCATCGCGCCACGATCCTTCTCCCGTATGTGCTCCCGATCCCGGTCGTCGCTGTGATCTCCGGGCAGATGCTGCAGCTGGACGGGCTCGTCAACAAGGCGCTGCGCGGCGTCGGATTGGGGCATTTCGCATACGACTGGCTGGGCCAGCCGGGCTGGGCGCTCTGGACGATGACCGGGGTGATCATCTGGAAGGAGCTCGGCTTCGGCGTCATCCTCTTCCTCGCGCGACTGATCTCGCTCCCCGCCGAGACGTTCGAGGCGGCGCGGATCGACGGCGCCCGCTTCTTCCGCCTGCACCGGAGCGTGACGGTGCCGCAGCTGACGGGCGTGATCGCGTTCTACGTCGTCGTCGAGGCGATCACGATGGTCTCCTGGGTCTTCAACTACGTCTACGTGATCTCGCAGGGCACGGGCGGCCCAGGCGACGCGACGCAGGTGACAGAGCTCTACATCTACCAGAGCGCCTTCCAGTACTCGGCGCCCGACCTCGCGGCAGCGGCCGCTGTGATCCTCTTCGGCGCCACGCTCCTCTTCATCGTCGCGTTCTTCCGAATCCAGCGTCGCTCCGGGTTGATCGGTGCCAATGAGTAGGGCACTCGGCCGGCCGGTCAAGCATGCGGTGCTCGTGCTCGCGTCGTTCGTCGCTCTCTTCCCCGTCTACGTGATGGTGACCGGGGCGTTCAAGACGCAGGCCGGCTTTCTCGGCAGCCCGTGGTCGATCCCGTTCCATCCGACGCTCAGCGGCTTCCACGCCGCCCTCAGCGACCAGTTCCCGCGCTGGTTCCTGAACAGCGTCATCCTCACGTCCGCGTCGGTGGCGGCCACCCTTGCCGTCGCCTCGCTCGCCGCCTGGGGGTTCGCGCACTGGCGCTTTCCCGCCCGCGACGCGCTGCTGTCGGCGCTCGTCTCGCTGATGGTCGTGCCGCCGGTGGTGTTGCTCGTGCCGCTCTTCGTGTTCGGCGCGAGGCTGGGTTGGATCTCCACGTTCCGGCTCGTGATCATGATCTACGTCGGGCTGATGCTGCCGTTCTCGATCTTCATGCTGACCAGCTTCTTCCGGACGATCCCGTCGAGCATGATCGAGGCGGCCACCGTCGACGGCGCCTCGTCGTTGCTCGTCTTTCGCCGGATCGTCCTGCCGCTCTCGGCTGCTCCGCTCGCCACGCTCGCGGTCGTCAACCTGCTCTGGGTCTGGAACGAGCTGCTGATCGCGCTCGTCTTTCTGCAGGACGACTCGAAGAAGACGCTGATGGTCGGCATCACCGGCTTTCAGAGCCGCTACAACCTGAACGTCCCCGCGATCATGGCCGGCCTGACGCTGGCGACGCTGCCGATCGTGACGCTCTACCTCTTCGGTCAGCGCTTCTTCGTGCGCGGGCTGGTCTCCGGCGCCGCGAAGGGTGAGTGAAACCCTCGATGGTGTGACCCCCTAGGGGCGATGCCGGCAGCGGGTGATTTGGTAACCCTCCCCGGGTGAGGCGCCGCCGGCTGATCGAGAGGGTTCTGCTGACGCTGGTCCTCGGCGCCGCCCTCGTCCTCGCGGCGCTCGCGGACGGCAGGCCCGTCCCCGGCGCGCCGTCCTGCCCGATGACGCCGGCCGACTCGTTCTGGCACGCCGACGTGTCCGCACTTCCCGTCCTGCCCCAGTCGGCGACGTGGGTCTCCAGCATCGGCGCGACGGCCGGGCTGAAGGCGGACTTCGGCTCGGGCCTCTGGAACGGCGGCCCGATCGGGATCCCCTACACCACCGTCCCGGGCACGCAGCCGCGGGTGCCGGTGTCGTTCTCGTACGCGGACGAAAGCGACCCCGGCCCCTACCCGATCCCGCCCGATGCTCCGATCGAGGGCGGCTCGAACTCGACGGGCGATCGCCACGTGCTCCTCGTCGACCGTGACGCCTGCAGGTTGTGGGAGCTCTACAGCGCCTACCCGAACGGCGGCGGCACGTCCTGGTCGGCCGGCTCCGGCGCGACGTGGGATCTCAACTCGAACGCCATGCGCCCGCTCGGCTGGACCTCCGGCGACGCCGCCGGGCTGCCGATCCTGCCCGGCCTCGCGCGCTATGACGAGGTGGTCGCCGGCGACATCGACCACGTCTTCCGCTTCACCGCTCCGAGGACGGCCCCCGCCTACGTCTGGCCGGCGAGCCACAAGGCAGGCACGGGCGGCTCCTCCGACCCGCCGATTGGCGCCTGGTTCCGACTCAAGGCGAGCTTCGACATCAGCGGCTTCTCGCCGCAGAACCAGGTGATCCTGCGCGCGCTCAAGAAGCACGGCATGGTGTTGGCGGACAACGGCTCGCCGTGGTACCTGAGCGGTGTCCCGGACCCCGGCTGGAACAACACCGACCTGCACGCGCTCGGGTCGATTCCGGGCTCCGCGTTCGAGGCTGTCGACGTCTCCAGCCTCGAGATCTCGAACACCTCCTACGCCGTGGCCGGCGGCTCCCCACCGCCGCCACCGCCACCGCCGACCGAGCTCGTGGCGAACCCCGGTTTCGAGACCAGCCTGACCGGCTGGAAGATCGGTGAGAAGCGCACGACGCTGGCGCGCGTCTGCACCGTCGCGCACGGCGGCTCCTGCTCGGCGCAGCTCGGCCGGACGCGCACGGGCAACGCGATGCTCGACGACTCCCCCAACACCGTCGGCTCGACGGCCGCGGGCGCGACCTATGCCGCGGCGGCCTGGGTGCTGGCGTCGGCGGGGCGCTCGATCACGCTGCGTCTGCGCGAGCTCAGTGGCGGGACGCTCGTTCGAACCAGCCTCGTGACCTTCACGGCGAACGGCGGCTGGCAGCAGCTGGCGGTCACGAGCGCCGCAACGGCCGGGAGCACATCTCTCAGCGTCGAGGTGGTTGCCTCGCTCGTCGCGGGCTCGAAGGCGTACGTCGACGACGTGTCGCTGACGCGGAGCTAGATCCGGCCGCAGCGATGTCCGCCGATGTGAGCTCGGCGAGCGCGCTCTCGAGCGCTTTCGTGACCGCAGCGAACGCCTCCTGATAGTGGCTCAGGGGCTGCTCGAGTCGCTGCTCGAGCGCCAGATAGGCCTCGAGGAGCGCGGGTTGGACATCGCGTGCGACCTGCTCGCCCTTCGTGGTCAGCTCGATCAGATAGGAGCGCCCATCGTCCGGATTCGGGATTCGGCGGGCGAGCCCCGCGTCGACGAGTCGCTGGATGTTGTCCCGAAGCGTCGTGGCCGGAGTGCCCGACAGCGCGGCGATCGCCGACGGTGTAACGCGTGCGTTTTCCCTCAGGTGGAAGAGGAGGGCAAGCAGGAAGCCGGGGAGCCCGAGCGGCGTCACCGTCTGCTCCACGATCTGTCCGACGTACTGCGAGATCGTGCTTGCCTGGAGGAAGAGCCGCCGATCGGGCATCTCGTCAGATCGTAGACTTGAGTTCGGATTGTTGCGTTAACGCACTATATTTGCTGCGTGCACGCACTATCTCGGCGTGGCGGCGCGATCCTCTGTCTCGCCGTGCTGCTGGCGGGCTGTGGCGGCTCGCTTGCAGCAAGAGTTCCGGCCGAGCTCAGGGGGAGCTGGACGGGCTCCTACCTGCTGGCAGGACGCGACAGCGTTGCCTTCGTGATCGGCCGGGACGGCGTCGTGGTCGCACTCGGCGAGAGTCATGCCGGCGCGCAACGTGCACAGTTCACGGTGCGGTCGGACACGCTCAGCGTCAGCATCCCGGGCTTGCCGACGGACGTCGTCTTCGCAGTCCGACGCGACGGGGAGCGCCTGGTCGGGACGGCGACGCAGGGCACGTTGCGCGGCGCGGTTTCGGCGGCGCGCGGGAGCGCCACCGCGCGGCTCGCGCCCGGCTTCTATCGGGCGGGCTCCCGCATGTACGCGGTCGTGGACGACCCGTACGGGCCGCCCCGACTCGACGATCTCGCGACCGGCGAGGTGCACGGCTTGTTTCCGGGCGGCATGGGCATTGAGATCGGTCACGGCTTCGCCACGCGCGACCCCGTGGCCGGACGCGCGCGCTTCGGAGCCCAAATGGCCGTGATCGACGGGAAGACGGCAGCTCGTGTACCGCTGCGTCAGTACGAGGTTCGGTTCCCGTCCGGCTCCGATCTCCTTGCCGGAACGCTCACGCTTCCGCGCGGATCTCCTCCGTATCCGGCGGTGGCGTTCGTCACCGGGTCGGGCCCGACCGTCCGCGCGTACCTCCCCGACCTGCAGGCGCTCCTCGTGGAGAGCGGCGTCGCAGTGCTGAGCTACGACAAGCGCGGCGTCGGCCAGTCGGGCGGGACCTATCCGGGGGAGTCGGCGACCGACTCCACGCTCGCCATCCTGGCTCGGGACGCTGTTGCCGGGGTCCGCTTTCTCGCGCGGCAGCCCGAGATCGACCGCCGCCGAATCGGGCTCGCCGGACACAGTCAGGCGGGCTGGATCATGCCGCTCGCCGCGCGTCTCGAGCCGAAGATCCGCTTCATGGTCTCGTTCTCCGGCCCGGCGGTGACGCCGGGCGAGAGCGACGTCTACCAGACCCTGACCGGCGAGGGCGAAAACCACACGGGACACACACCGGCGCAGATCGAGGCCGACGTCGCTCGTTTCGGCCCGAGCGGCTTCGACCCGCTGCCGAGCATTCGGCGCGACAGGATCCCGATGCTCTTCGTCTACGGCGGCCTCGACCAGCACATTCCGGCGCGCCTCTCGCTGAAGCGCCTGCGCCCGATCGCATCAGATCGCTCCCGTGACGTCACGGTCGTGACCTTCCCCAAGGCGAACCACGCGCTCGTCCAGACATCGACCGGACTGACGTCGGAGATGCTGCGGTCGGATCGCTTCGCACCGGGTCTGTTCGCGACCGTCAGGCGCTGGCTCGCGAGGCACGTGCTCGCGGCCTAACGCCGGGCTCGCCCTACGCGAGCCAGGCCGCCCAGCGAGCACGCGCAGCGAGGCAGTGCTGCAGGCCTTCGTAGGCCTTCACCGTGTCCTTGCTCTCGCGGTGCGGCAGCCGCAGCTCGTTGGTGAACGCGGCGAGGTCGTCCAGGTCCCAGGCGAGACGGTAGAAGTCCATCGCAGCCGGATCGACCTTCCGACCCGGGTCGTCGCCGAGCATCCAGAGATCGCGCTCGGGAGGTGCCAGAGCCACTGTGTCCCAGTCGACGAGGACGTAGCCCTCACCTGTTCTCATCACGTTGCCGGCGTGCGGCTCGCCGTGCGTGATCACCCAGTCGCCACCGTGCGCCGCCACGTCTGCGCGTAGGCGGTCTGCCAGTGCAAGCAGCTCCGCCACGTCGGAGGCGTGACGTGCGAGGGCTTCCCGGGCGGGCTCCGAGAACGGGCCCCCTGACCAGGGCTCGTCCAGTTCGCGAAGGGCGGCCTCGAGGTGTCCGCGACCCGGGACATCGAGATCGAGCCTGCGGGCGATGGCCGAAACCGCCGAGGTTGCCAGGTGGAGCTCGGCGATCATGTGCACGACTGCGTGGCGCTCGGCCGGGTCGTACTCACCGAACCGGCCGGCCTGTCCGCCCACGAACGGGAAGAGCGCGACGGTGTGGCGCGAATCGGCCCGGCGCAGCGACGCGCCGCCGCTGTCGAGCACGGGCGCCAGGACGAAGTCGAGACCGCCGTGCCGGAGCGCAACCGCCGTCTCGAAGGCGCGTCGCAGCCCGTCGAAGACCGCGTCGCGCGTGTCCCCGAGCCAGGGCTTCTGGTCGAGGTCGTCGACCGTGACGAAGGCGGGGCCGTCCGCGGCGTCACGGACGACCCAGTGGTAGCTACCCCCACCTACGGCTGCGTAATCGGCCGTCTCGACCTCGAACCCCCAGCCGTCGGCGAGCAGCGCAGGCAGCTGACCGGCGTCGAACGCGTCCGGGAGCGCTCTCATCAAGGACGGCGTGCGGCTTCCAACCTGCCCCAGAAGTCCTGGCCCGACCTGACGTACGGGCCGTCCGGGTTCTCGGTGGGGTGATCCCAGGCCATCCGCGCGCCCGTCGCCAGCGCACGCGCCACCAGCCGGCGGCGCTGCTGGCTCGCGCGGACCTCCAGGCCAAGCCGCTCGAGATCCCAGCGCGCGTCCGCCGCCTCGAGTAGCGAAGAGTGCTCGTCGGTCGAGCCGGACGCGTCGGCGAGGTTGACGCGCTCTCCCGGGTCAGCGGCCAGGTCGTAGAGCAACGCCGGCTCGCCCAGCTCTCGCACGACCTTGAGCGGGCCGCGCACGAGCGTCACCTGCGGCGCCCGCACGCCTTCGGCGAGGTACTCGAGCGGCACGTCCCGCGACGGTGGCTTCTCGCCCGAGAGCGCGGGGACGAGGCTGACGCCGTCCACGGTCGCCGCGGGTTCGAACCCGCCCCCGAGGTCGCCGAGAGTCGGCACGAGATCGAGCAGCGAGACCGGCGAAGCGACGCGCGCCGCGGAGAAGCGCCCGGGCGCGTGCACGATCAGCGGCACGCGGATCGAGTCCTCGAAGGGCGCCATCTTGTACCAGAGGCCTCGCTCGCCGAGCATGTCGCCATGGTCCGACGTGACCACGACGACTGTGTCATCGGCGAGGCCGTGCTCCGCCAGCGCGTCGAGGATCGAGCCCACGTGGTCGTCGACGAGCGAGATGGCGCCGTAGTAGCCGCGCCGCGCGAGGAGCACCTGCTCGGGTGAGACCGCGATCCGCTCAGCCGCGACCATCGTCCGCAGCCGCCGCGTCGGAGCGTCGAGCGGCTCGGGAGGTCCGGGGTACGCGGGCGGGTCGATCTCGACCCCCTCGTAGCGATCCCAGTACGGTGCCGGCACCTCGTAGGGGTCATGCGGGTGCGTGAAGGACGCGACCAGCAAGAGCGCGCGCGACGGATCAGCGGCGCTCTCGGCGATCACGCGGCACGCGTGCTCGGCGACCTCGGCGTCGTACTCCACCTGGAGCGTCGAGCGGACGGGCCCGGCGCGGAGCACGCTGCTCAGGTCGTGGTACCACGGCAGCGTCTCGTCGTCGGCCAGCCGCCAGTCGGGTACCCAGTCGAGTCCGGCCGGGTAGACATCGGGCATCGGCCGCTCTTCGAATCCGTGCAGCTGGTCGGGCCCGATGAAGTGCATCTTCCCGGTGAGCGCCGTCCGGTAGCCGAGGGCCCGCAGGTAGTGCGCGAACGTCGGCAGGCCCGCCGACAGCTCACCGGCGTTGTCGTATGCGCCCGTGCGCGACGGGAGCATGCCGGTCATAAGCGACGCCCGCGACGGCACGCACAGCGGCGACGCGCAGAGCGCGCGCTCGAAGACGACCCCCTCCTCGCCGAGCCGCTCGAGGTTGGGTGCCCGCACGACCCGGTTGCCGTATGCCGTCAGCGCCCGCGCCGCGAGCTGGTCGGCGAGCAGGAGCAGGATGTGCGGGCGGGCGGTCAAGGGGCACTGGGCCACTGCCCGACGTGCCGGCCTGCCGCGTCGGGGCGTGGAAGCTGCGCGTGCGCGGCGGCGACGGCCGCGACCCGGCCTGTCACGGGCTCGACCATCGGCGTCACGCGCCCCGCCTGCGTGTCCACATGCAGGAGCAGATGTTCGCCCGTCGCGACGATCTTGCCGGTCTGCGGCTGGGACACGCTGTGAAAGAGGTGCAGGCGCTTCTCGTCCGCGCCGAGCACCTGCGTCTCGACGGTGAGCGGCTCGTTCGCCTTCGCCTCGCCGAGATGGCGGATGTGGGTCTCCACCGTGTAGGCGCTGTGCCCCCCTGCGAGATACGACGCGTCGAGACCGACGTGGCGCAGAAACGCATCCGTCGCGCTGGCGAGGACGTCGAGGTAGCGGCTTTCGGTCATGTGACCGTTGTAGTCGACCCACTCGGGGCTGACGACGGTGTCGTGAAGGCGCAGAGGCCCGGACTCGTCGACCTCATCCGTCTGCGCATGGGCACCGTCGAAGAGCGCCGCCTCGTGCCTGCCCACCACCTCCCCTGCGGCGTAGTCCTGGGAGCGGAGCGCTTGCAGGATGGCCACGAGGTTGTCGTCTCGCCGCTGCTCGAGCTCGCGCACGGAGAGCCCCTCGGCCTGCTCGTCGGATTGGGCGGCGAGCGCGTCCAGAAAGCCGTCCGTCAGCTCGGGGACATCGGTGAGCTTCGTCCACGGCCATTGCAGCGCCGGCCCGAACTGGGACATGAAGTGACGCATGTCTCCTTCGCCGCCGGCGATCCGGTATGTCAGAAACGTTCCCATCTGCGCCCAGCGCAGACCCGGGCCGTAGCGGATCGCGTCGTCCACCTCGCCCGTCGTGGCGACGCCGTCGTGGACGAGCCAGAGCGCCTCGCGCCAGAGCGCTTCGAGCAGGCGGTCGGAGATGAACCCGTCCACCTCATGCCGCACGACGAGCGGCTTCATCCCGAGCGAGGAGTAGAAACCGCATGCCCGCTCGACGGTCTCGGGCGCCGTCGTCTCCCCGGCGACCACCTCCACGAGCGGCAGCAGGTAGACCGGGTTGAACGGGTGCCCGACGAGGAAGCGTCCGGGGCGGGTCATCGCCGACTGCAGGCGGGTCGGCAGCAGCCCCGATGTGGACGAGCACACGAGCGCGTCGGGCGATGCGTGCGCGTCGATCTCTGCGAGCAGCCGTCCTTTCAGGGCCTCGTCCTCCGGCGCGCTCTCCTGTACGACCTGCGCACCCTCCACGGCCTCCGCGATCGTCGCCGCGAAGCCGACCGTCCCGCGCCGGCGCGGCACGAGGGTGAGCCGCGCCCACGCGCGCTCGGCGTTGACGAGCATCTCCTCGACGCGGCGCGGCGCCTCCGGGTGAGGGTCGTGGACGACGACGTCGAGACCGTTCTCGACGAGGCGACCCGCCCAGCCACCTCCGATCACACCTCCGCCGATCAGCGCGACGCGGGTAACGCGCTCCATGCTCAGCTGCGCTTCGTCAATCGCAGCCGCTCGCGCACCTCGTCGGGGCCGAGCACGCGGACGTTCATCGATTCGAGAATCGTCACGGCCCGCTCGACGAGAGCGCCGTTGGTCGCCTTGACGCCTCGCTCCAGCCAGATGTTGTCCTCGAGGCCGACCCGCACGTTGCCTCCGGCGATGACGGCCATCGCGACAAAGGGGAGCTGCATGCGACCGATCGAGAAAGCGGTGAAGACGCAGCCGGCGGGCAGGTTGTTGACGAGGGCCAGCAGCGTTCCGGGGTCGTCGGGCGCGCCGTAGGGAATGCCCAGGCAGAGCTGGATCAAGGCGGGCTCCTCGATCAGCTCCTCCTCGATCAGCTCCTTCGCGAAGACGAGGTGGCCCGTGTCGAAGACCTCGATCTCGGGCCGTACGCCGAGGTCGCGGATCTGCCGCGCCATCTCGCGCAGCATCGAGGGCGTGTTCGTCATCACATAGTCGCCCTCGGCGAAGTTCATCGTCCCGCAGTCGAGCGTGCAGATCTCGGGCATCAGCTCACGGACGTGCTCGAGGCGTTCGGCGGCGCCCGCCATGTCGGTGCCCTCGGGGTTCGGCGGCAGGGGCGACTCGGTGCCGCCGAGCACGAGGTCACCACCCATCCCTGCAGTGAGATTGACGATGACGTCGGTGGAAGCCGCGCGGACTCGCTCGACGACCTCGCGGTAGAGCGCAGGGTCGCGCGAGGGTCCGCCCGTGGCGGGATCGCGCACGTGGATGTGCGCGATCGCGGCGCCGGCACGCGCCGCCTCGAGCGCCGCCGCCGCGATCTGCTCCGGCGTGATCGGGACGAGCTCGCTGCGCGCCGTCGTCGCTCCGACGCCGGTGACGGCGCAGGTGACGAATGCCTCCGTGTTCACGCGGCGGCGCCAGCGATCTCGCCGCGGAGGAGGTCGACGCTGAGCCGGAGATGCTCGACCACCAGGTCCGGCAGCCGCGGGTCGCGGTCGCGGAGCGCGGAGAGCAGCTTCTCGTGGTCCTCGACGTACGTCTGCCAGGGGTAGTCCGGGTGATGGCGGAGCAGCATTCGCGTCTCGGCCGCGAGGGTGTCGTAGGCGCGGTCGAGACGCGGGCTTCCCGCCAGCCGGACCAGCTCCTGGTGGAAGCGCAGGTCGGCGGCGATCACCTCCTCCGTCGGCCGTGCGTGTCCCTCCGCCGCGCGGCGGAGCTCGTCCATCGCCTCCTCGAGCGGCGCCAGGTCCGCAGGGGCATCGGTCTGCAGCAACCGCCGGGCGACGCCGACCTCGATCGCCTCGCGTGCGACGTACACGTCCATCCGGTCGCGCAGCGACATCGCGTTGACGAAGTTGCCGCGGTGGAGAACGTACTCGACGAGCCCCTCCTGCACGAGGTGCCGGATCGCCTCGCGCACGGTGCCGCGGCTCGTCTTCAGCTCGCGTGCGAGGTGAATCTCGCGGAGGTGCGACCCCGGCGGGATCGACCCGTCGACGATCGCCTCGCGCAGAACACGGTGCACCTGCTCGAGGGTGGACGAGCGTTCGACGGCGGGAAGGTTCCACACGTCGCTCATGTGCCTCGCATCATGTCAGATTGACCTACAAACCGACATCTGGGAGAATCGCCCGGTCCTGATCCCGGGGCAACGGCTCGAGGAGGCAGAGCATGAGGAGGGCAAGGACCGACGTGGACAACGGGCACACGGAGGCCGGCGGCCTCACCCGAGAAGAGCTCCTGAAGCGCGCAGCGGCCGGCGGTGGCGCGATCCTCGTGGGTGGCAGCCTGGCGGGCGTCGCCCGGGGAGCGACCGACGCACTCGAGGCAGCGGGGCCGAAGCGGGGAGGCACGTTCCGCATCGGCGTCTCGGGCGGGTCGGCGAAGGACTTCATCGACGGGCAGAACATCGTTACGCGGCCCGACCAGGCGCGCATCGTCACGGGCTGGGAGACGCTCGTCGTCTTCGACTCGCAGTTCAAGCTCAAGTTCGACGGGCTCGCCGAGAC
>JACXTT010004087.1_pt1 | contig 21849 bp, 19 predicted proteins | sample 9270951 | NCBI WGS metagenome assembly JACXTT01 (sample SAMN15532306, study PRJNA645909) | rock metagenome | isolation source: weathered quartz diorite | place: Puerto Rico | collected 2017-06-21
GCGATGGCCGGCTCGTCGCCGGCCTCCCCGTCGGCGTCCGCGCCGGCCCCGGCGCCCCCATCCGCGCCCGACCGCCTCGCCGCGAATTCCGCGCCGCGCGCCAGCGAGTCGCGGGAGGTGCCGGTGGTCATCGACGCACGGGGGACCGGCGCCAAGCCGGCGCTGCTGCCGAAGGTGAAGAGCGCGGAAGGAACGCCGGTCTACACCGCCTCGAACGTCAACTACCAGTCGCTGCTGGACGGCGGCCAGGCGAAATACGTGGTCGCCACCCGCGGGGCGGCCGGACGCAATCCCTTCGGCTGCGGCCCGCGCCTCGCCGCCGACCCGGCGCCCGCTTCCGCCGGGGTCCGGGTGCGCGCCGCGAGGGCGGAAGGGGCGAAGCAGGGCGACCTCGTGCTCGCGCCCGGGGAGGCGAAGAAATTGCAGGATCCCGGGGCCCGCGCGGCGATGAAGGCCGGCAAGGTGCTGGTGGTGATGGACAGCGCGGTGGGCGGCGTCGAGGGCTCGCTCGGCTGCGCGCCCGAGCCGTTCCGCATCGCGCTGAGATGATCCTCCCGTGTCGGCGCTGATGGGCCGGGTCAGGCCCGGCGGCCTGACGATCCTGATCGCGCTCGCGGTCTTCGCGGGCGTCAGCGTCGTCTACAGCTGGGATTTGCCGCCGTGGCGCGACCTCGAATACCGCCTCTACGACCGGCGGCTGATGGCGGCCGCCCCGCCGCTCACCGACGAGGTGGTGATCCTGGGCAAGGACGACGCGGCGGTCGCCGCGGCGGGCGGCGACTTCACGCGCGAGCACTACGCGAAGGCGCTCGCGTCGCTGGCGACCTGCGGGCCGAAGGCGGTCGGGCTCGACATCCTCTTCATGAAGCCGGGGCCGCCCGAGCGGAGCGCCAACTTCGACCAGGAATTGGCGCTGGCGTTGAAAAAAGTTCCCGCGGTCGCCGCGGCGCGGGTGGACGATAACCGCGAGCAGCAGCTCCCCTTCCCGCCCTTCGAGGCCTCCGCGCGGGGGCTCGGCTTCATCAACATCCCCGCCGAGAACGACGGCGTGGTGCGCCGCGCGTGGGGCACTTTCCCCGCCTCCGACGGGCTGAAGGAGGGCTTCGCGCTGGCGCTGGCGCGCGCGGCCCGCCCCGATTTCCCGGCCCAACCGCGCCGCTACCTGATCCGCTACCGGGATTGGGCGCCGGGGAAGAATTTCCTCGGGCTCGCCCGCTTTCTGGGGGGCGAGCCCCCCTGCGCGGCGGTGAAGGACCGCTTCGTCCTCATCGGCAGCTGGCGCGAGGTGGAGCACGACCAGTTCGCCACCCCGCCCGCGACCCTGCGCCCGCGCGAGCAGGGGTCGGACCTCGCGGCCGACGCCGACGGGGAAGGATTGCGGAAAAACGCGCACGACTACGGGGTCATGATCCACGCGCAGGCGCTGCTCACCCTGCTCCACAACGACGCGCCGCTGCGTCCGCCCGCGTGGGGGCAGGCGCTGGCGACCCTGCTGGGGCTCGCGGGGCTGCTGCTGATCCACGCGCGCTGGTTCAAGCGCCCGGCGCGCCTCGGGCTCGCCGCGCTGGCGCTGCTCGCGCTCTGGCTGGCGATCCTGTGGATCCTCGGCTCGGCGTTCGCGCTCTTCATGGATCTGCTCTACCCGCTGCTCGCCCTGGGCGGCACCGGCTTCGCGCTCTACTACCGCGCCGCGGCGCGCGAGGGGCGGCGCAAGCGGGAGATCGAATCGCTGTTCGGCCGCTTCGTCTCCGCCTCGGTGGCCAAACGGCTGATCGCCCGCGAGGACGGGGTGCCGCTGGGCGGGCGGCGCAAGACGATCAGCGTGATGTTCAGCGACGTGCGCGGCTTCACCGCGCTGAGCGAGACCCTCTCCGCCGAGGCGATGAGTTTGCAGCTCACCGACTACTTCACCGCGATGGTCGAGGAATTGTTCAGGGAGGAAGGCACCTTCGACAAGTTCATCGGCGACGCGCTGCTCGCCTTCTGGAACGATCCCGAGGACCAGGCCGATCACGCGCTGCGCGCGGTGCGCTGCGCGGTGGCGATGCAGAAGCGTCTGGAGCTGGTCAACCGCGGTTTCGTCGCGCAGGATCGCCCGCCGCTGGCGATCGGCATCGGCATCCACACCGGCGAGGCGGTGGTGGGCAACCAGGGTTCGCGCATCCAGTTCGCCTACACCGCGATCGGCGACACCGTCAACACGGCGTCGCGCCTGATGGGCAAGGCGCTCGCCGGCCAGGTGGTGGTGAGCGCGGCGACCGCCAACGCGATCCCCAACTTCGACGGCGAATTCCCCGGCGCGGTCGCCACCCGCTTCGAGGTCAAGGGGAAAGCGGAGCCGGTCCCGGCGTTCGTGATCCAGGTGTGGGAAAAGCCGTCGGGCGCTTGAGGCCGCGCCGGGGCGATGTTCTCGGAATGATGATTCTCGTCCGCTCCCGGCGCGGGCTGTTCCGGGCGGTCACCGCGGCTCAGCGCTGAAGCAGCCCGTCGCCGAGCCAACGGGAGAGGGCGGCGGCGGCGAAGGGGGCGGCATCCCCGCGGTCGAGGGATTCGCAGAGCTCGGCGAAGGTCGTGCCCGCCTTCACGGACGAGAGGAGCGCGGCCTCGTCCGACTCGAGCGTTCGGTGATAGACGGTGAAGCCGCGCCGCCAGACGCGCAGCGCGATCGGCTCCGCGCGCGGCTCGCCGGGGTCGGCGCCCGCGGCCTGCAATTCACCCCAGGTTTCGTCGGCGCGGGTCTGCAGCGGGACCCGCCGCAGCGAGGGGACCGGGCGGATCGCCAATTCCCCCAGCGCCTCGGGGGGGCGGGCGCGGACTTGCTCGAGGGTCAGCAATTCCCCGGCGTCGGCGGCGACGAAGGCGTGGTTGCGCGCCCGCTCGAGGGCGGCGAGGTCGTCGGCGCCCGCGAAGCCGGCGAGCGGGCGCGCGGCGAGGAGCTCCGGGAGCGGGTCGCCGGCGCGGTCGATGTCGTTCGAGCGCGAGGGGTGGACGAGCAGGAAATCGGTGACGAGGTTGTGGAAGCGTTCCTCGCCCAGCCACCGGCGCAGCGCCGGGTACTCCAGCCGCAGCGCCTCGAGCAGCCGGAAGAAATACATGTCGGCGTAGATGTTGATGCGCCGCGCCGCGGAGAGTTCGCCGGTCTCGCGGAAGACCGCCTCGAAGCCGGGGACTCCGGGATCGCGTTCGCGCAGCGCCGCGAGCCCCTCCTCCGCGCCGGTAGGGGCGGTGATGAGGGCGCCGAAGTAGCGCTGGAGCGCGGGCAATCTCATGACGCGGCGGCCTCCCCCGGGATCGCTGGGGCGGCGTCGAGAACCGCCGCCTCGCGCCGCGCCGCCTCGCGCGCCACCGCCGCCAGCTCGGGGAAGGGCGGGATTTTGTCGTCCCACTCGACGAGGGTGGGGATCGTCCCGAACCGCCTCACCGCCGCGGCGTGGAGCGCCCACACCTCGTCGCAGACCGGGTGGTCGTGGGTGTCGAGCCGCACGCCGGGGAGCACCGAATGGCCGGCGAGGTGGAATTGCTTGACCCGGTCGGCGGGAACCGCGTCCAGATAGTCGAGCGGATCGAAGCCGTGGTTGCAGGCCGAGACGAAGATGTTGTTGAGGTCGAGCAGGATCCCGCAGTCGGCGCGGTTCGCGACTTCCGAGAGGAATTCCCATTCCGTCATCTCCGAATCCCGGAAGGTGACGTAGCTCGACAAATTCTCGATCAGGATCCGCCGCCCCAGCCGTTCTTGGACGATTCCGATCCGCGCGACGAGGTTGGCGAGCGCCTCCTGCGTGTAGGGCAGCGGCAGCAGGTCGTGGTAATTGATCCCTCCGTCCGCTCCCCAGCAGAGGTGGTCGGAGACGAAGGCCGGCTCGATCCGCGCCGCCAGCCGCTTCAGCGCGTCGACGTGGGCGAGATTGAGAGGATCGCTGCCGCCCAGCGAGAGCGAAACCCCGTGCATGACGACCGGCACCTGGCGGCGCACCTTCTCCAGCACCGCCAGCGGCCGCCCGCCGTCCATCAAAAAATTCTCGGAGATGATCTCGAACCAGTCGACCCCGGTCGGCGGCTGTTCGAGCAGGTGCTCGAAGTGGACCGTCCGCAGGCCGACCCCGTGGCCGAGGGTTCGGGTGTCACACATGGTTGAAAACGCGGGCTTCGGGAGCGGCGGGATTCACGGGAGGTTCAGGATTCCCCGGACAAGCATCGGGCTTTCGGGTGCGACCTGCGCATTTCATTCGACGGGGTCGCGGGGACCGTTGGGTTCGCGCCAAGCAATTCCGTCGAGCTCGCAAGGACGGGCCCGCTCGAATCGGCCGTCGGCCCTGAAAAGCAAACGGGGGCGGGTCGCCCCGCCCCCGGAATTCACGGGCGATGAATTACTTGCCGGCCGACGCGGGCATCGGCGCCGACTCGGCCTTCTTCTCGGCCTTGTGCTCGACGACCTTGCCGCCCTTGGCCTTGCACTCCTTCGCGGAGACGGTGACCCAGCCCTTCCCCTTGCAGGTGTTCATGCCGGCGCAGCCGTGGGACTTGTCGGCGGCGGCGCATTCGCCGTGCCCCTTGCAGGCGTTGATGCCGGTGCACTGGACGTTGTCGGCCTTGGCGGCGCTGTCGCCCGCGATGAGGCCGGTGGAGGCGAGCAGCGCGGCGGCGGAGGCGGCGATGAGCATGCCCTTGGTGGTCTTCATGGTGAAACTCCTTGAAGTCGGTCGCCGGGGGAAATTTGACCGCTCGCGCGGCGCCGGCTTCCGGGGGTGAAATCCCCCAATTTTACGGGCGGGATAACGGGACCCCGTCGGCGGATATTTCCAACCGGTTCGAATTGTGCGCGAGATCACCCGGCGCGGAATCCCGCCCGGGCGAAACGCAACGCGTCACGCCTCGGGGCCGGGCCGGATCACCCCAAATTTGATATGGCTTCAAGCGCCGGCCGCTTCGCTTTCGAGCGGCATCCTGCCGCGGCCGGCGAGGTAGGCGTCCCAGCGGGCCTGGCTTGCGAGGACGGCATAGGCGTAGCCGTTGGCGGTTTCGCCCATCGCCTGGTGGAGCTCGTAGTTGCCGGCGCCCATGTTGTAGACGGTGAAAACGGCGTCCCAATTTCGATACTGCCGCTTGAGGTACGCGAGGTAGGCGGCGCCGAACAGGACATTGGTGGCGGGATCGTTGAGCCGGTCGAGGCGGCCGGGCGCGCGCCCCTCCTCGTCCATCGCCCGGGCGGTGGCGGGAAGCACTTGGGTCAGCCCGACCGCGCCCCGGTTGGAGAGGGCGCCGAGGTCGAAGCGGGACTCCTGATGAATCATCGCCAACAGGGTGCTGTCGGGAATTCCGTAGGCGTCCGAGGCGCGATGGATCGCCGCGGCGACCGCGGCGGCTTGCGCGCCTGCGGGACTCTTCCCGTCGCGCAGGAGCCGCTCGAGGGCCTCGTGCAGCCGCTGTTCCCGCGCCGTCCGGTTGGCCGCAAGCTGTGTTTCTTTCGGCGCTTGCGTCATCGAAATAGTCGGCCCGGGGAGCGCCGTCGCGCAGAGCAGCAGCGAGGCCCCCAATCGGGAGAGAACTTTAATCGAATGATTCACGGGTGGTAACTATGACCGGCTGGATGGTGGGATGTCAAGCGAATAACGGTTTATTATTTTTAATAATTTTCATCAATAATGATTTAACTGAGAGCCGTCCTGAGCGGACAAAAAATGTAAATTTTTATGTAAATTTGCAAATCAGTCAATTTTTTATGGTTTTTAATCAAATTATACCTGATTATTTTGAAATTAATTGTAATAAAATCTGATTTTAATGGAATGTATAAATATTTTAATTGATATATTCTTGATTTTTTTTAGATGATTTTCCTTTTTCACCTTCAATAACTGTAAATTTATTCCGCTTGAAATTCAAAAACGACAGATAATTTCGTAAAGAAGTCAATCTCACTTTTTGGAGCGGGCGGAGGTAGAACCAGCCCCATCCGGCGGCGAGCAGGTGGGTGAGCCCGACGAATCCGCCCCCCCAGCGGGCCTTCATCAGGAAGGCAAGCCCGGCCGCAGCGATCGAAAGCCAGGCGAAAATCCGAATCGGTACCGGCAAGATGAAAAGGACGAGGAGCCGCATCGAAGGGGCGAGCAGGGCGAGGGCGCAGAGCATCGCCATCTCGGGGACGAAGGAACCGGCCAGCGTGAACCCCTCGTGCCGGTAGCCGAAGAAGAGGCCATAGATTCCCCACGCCGCCAGCGGCGGCAGGATCACGGCGCCGAGCCAGAAGCGGACGAAGCGCGCCGACCCGATCATCTGCTCCAGCGCGCTGCCGAAAAACCAGTAGAGCAGGACGGTGAAGAGAAGTCCGAACGGATTGGCGTTGAGCAGCGGGTAGGTGACCGGCGTCCACCACCGCCCCGCGAGCAGTCCGGAGCCGGTCAGGGTGAGCCGGGAAAAGAGCAGTTCGGCAAAATCCCGCCGCCAGAGGCCGGCGCCGAGCGCCGCCGCCAGGAAGATCGCGCCCTGGAGGATCGCGAGGAATTTGCTGGCCCGCCCGAACCGGGGCAACCCCGATCCCCCGCCCCCGGGGTAACCCGACCCGCTGACGCTCGCGCCCATCGGCGACTACTTGCCGGCCGCGCCGTTCGGGGCGGGCGCGCTGATCGGGATCGGCGCCGTGGCGGCAGGGGGGGGCGCCGGCGCCTTCCAGTCCTGACCGAAATAGTCGCGGTAGCGGGCCTTCGCCGCCTCGTCGGCGGCCGGGTCGCAACCGGCCTCGAATTTCTCGGGCGGCCGCTCGCCCAGGGTGACGGCGAACGTCCGCACCCGCCCGCGCCGGCTCGCCAGCAATTCGGCGGCGGCGCCGGGGGCGCGCTCCTCGAGCCGCTTGCCCAACTCGTCGGGGGTGGCGACCCGCCAGCCGTCGAGGGCGAGAATTTCATCGTTGACGTTGAGCCCCGCGGCGGCGGCCGGGCTGCCGTCGGGGATTTTGCTCACGGTCAGCGGCGCGCCGGGGGCGCCGGCGAGCCCCGCCCCCAGCCATGCGCCCGCCCCCTCGCGCCCCTCGACCTTCGGCGCGACCTCCTTGAGGGTGATCCCGAGCGGCTTGAGCGCGGTCGTCCAGTCGACCGGAGCGGCGCCGTCCACGTGCCTGGCGAAGAATTCGCCCGACCAGTCGCCGGGGACCAATTCGCGCACCGCCGCCTTCACCTCGTCCTCGGCGTAGCCGCGGCCGTTCTTTTCCACCTGCGCGTGGAGGCGGCGCAGCAAATCGTCGAGCGAGGTCTTGCCGCCCGAACGGCCGCGCAATTCGGCGTCGAGCAGCCAGCCGACCAGCTTCCCCTTCACGTAGTAGGAAACCGCGGTGTTGCCCGAGTCCTCGTCGGCCCGGTAGTACTTGACCCAGGCGTCGAAGCTCGCCTCGGCGACCGGCTGGTTGAGCCGCCCCGGCGTCTCCTCGTACTGCTTGACGGTCTGCGTCAAATCTTTGAGGTATTCCTCGAGGGTGGAGACCCCCGCGCGGCGCAGCATCAGGTCGGCGTAATAGTCGGTCACCCCCTCGGCGAGCCACAGCGAGCGGGTGTAGTTCTCCTTCTCGTAGTCGAAGGGGCCCAGCGCGCGCGGGCGCAGCCGCTTGACGTTCCAGAGGTGGAAGTATTCGTGGCTGATGAGCGAGAGGGTGTTGAGGTAGCCCTCGCGGCGCGCCATCGCGAAGGGGTCGGCGAACATGTGGGCGGAATTGAGGTGCTCGAGCCCGCCGCCCGCTTTCGGCGCGAGCTCGAGGAGGAAGGCGTAGCGGTCGTAAGGGAGCGCGCCGAAGATCGCCTTGCCCTGCTGCACGATCTTCTCGCAGTCGGCGGCCAGCTTTTTCAGATCGTACTCGCCGCGGCCGAAGACCGCGACCTCGTGCGGCTTGCCGTCCACCGTGAATTCCGCGACCGCCGGGTTGCCGACCAGGAGCGGGGAATCGACGAGCCGGTCGAAATCGGGGGCGGTGAACCGGTTCCCGCCGGCGGCCGTCAGCCCGGTGACGATGCGCGCCATCCCCTTCGGCGGGGCGAGCGCGACGGAGACCGGCTCATGCGTCCGGCCGGGGACGAACAAAAAAACCGAGGCGCCGTTGAGCGCGATCCGCTCGTCGTCCACGAAGCTGGTGCGGACGGTCGGCTCGAAAGCGTAGAGCCGGTAGCGGATCGTGATCCGCTTCGCCCCGCGGGCGGCGACCCGCCAGGAATTCTTGTCGCGCTTCTCGACCGCGAGCGCGCCGACCCCCTCCCCTTCCGCGCTCACCCGGTCGACATGGCGGGCGAATTCGCGGATGAGGTAGGAGCCGGGCGTCCAGGCCGCCATCTTCAGCTCGAGCGCGTCGCCGCCCACGCCCTCCACGGTCATCTCGACCTGCGCGCGGTGGCTGGCGGGGTCGGGAAAGGAAACGGCGTAGCGGATGCGGGGGGCGGGCATGGGGGCTCCGGGCGGGGCGGACCGGGCGGCGAGCGCGAGCAGGGCGCCCAAGCCGGCCCGCGCGAGGCGGGAAAACGGGGGCTTGACGGTCGGCAAGGGGCCGGAATTATGACCGATCGAATTTCCCGCGCAGGTTCCATAATCCGCCCATGGCCGAAACCGAGGCGCTGCAGAAAATCCCGCTCTTCGAAAAGCTCCCGGCGGCGCAATTGCGCGCGCTGGCCGACGCCTCGCGCCGCGAGCTCTACAAGCCGGGCGAGCCGATTTTCCGGCAGGGGGACGCACCCGAGGCGCTCTACCTCGTCGAGGAGGGGGCGGTCGACATCGTGCTGCCGGGCGAGGGGGAGGAGATCATCGTCGCCACCTTCGCCGCCGGCTCCTTCTTCGGCGAGATGGCGATCTTCGACAAGCAGCCGCGCAACGCCACCGCGCGCGCCGCCGAGGCGAGCGCGCTGCTCGCGGTGCCCGGCAAGGCGGTCGAGAAATTGTTCGACGCCCACCCGGCCGCCGCGCGCCAGTTCATCTCGGTCATCTCGCTGCGGCTGCGCAGCGCCAACGAGATGCTGGCGCGGCTGCAGATTCGCAACGTCAACGAGGTGAGCGACGAGCGGATGACACTCGGCGAGCGGATCGCCGACATGGTCGCCCGCTTCGGCGGCAGCTGGACCTTCATCGGCATCTTCGGCGCGGTGATGTTCGTCTGGATGGGCGTCAACACCTTCGTGCTGATGACGCGCGCCTTCGACCCCTACCCGTACGTCTTTCTCAACCTGATGCTGAGCTGCCTCGCCGCGCTGCAGGCGCCGGTCATCATGATGAGCCAGAACCGCCAATCGATCAAGGACCGGCTGCAGGCCGACCTCGACTACCAGGTCAACCTCAAGGCCGAGCACGCGATCCAGCAATTGCACCGCAAGCTCGACGAATTGCGCGCCGCGCTGCTCCAGCGGGCGACCGCCGACGAGACGAAGCGGCGCAAGACGAAGGAGGAGGCGGCCGCGCCCGTACCCCCGCCCGCGGACGGGGGGGACTGAGCGCGTGCGCGGCGGCGAATTCCTCTGGGTCGGCTTCGAGGGGGACGCGCTCGACGGCGCGCTCGCCGCGCGGCTGCGCGCGCTCGATCCGCACGGGCTGATCTTCTTCACCCGCAACATCGCGGGGCGCGGCGGATTTGAAAAATTCTGCGCCGACCTGCGCGTGCTGCTGCCGGACGCGCTCTTCGCGATCGACCTCGAGGGGGGGCCGGTCGACCGGCTGCGGCAGCTGCGCGGCGGCCCGCGCCCCTCGGCGGAGGCGCTCGCCCTCCTCGATTCGGGGGGGCGCCGCGCGGCGGGGCGCGCGATCGGCGAGGAATTGCGCCCCTTCGACATCAAAGTCGATTTCGTCCCCTGCGTCGATCTCGGGCCGGCGAGCCCCGGGACCGGGCTCGAGCAGCGCCTCTTCGGCGGCGACGGGGAGACCGTCGCGCGCCTCGCGGGGGAATTCCTCGAGGGGCTCAACGCGGCCGGCGTCGCCGGCTGCCTCAAGCACTACCCCGGCCTGGGCGGCTCCGCGGTCGATTCCCATCTCGCGCTCCCCGTGGTCGAGGGGGACGCCGGCGCGCGCGCCGGCCATTTGCTGCCCTATGAAAAACTGGGCGGGCGCGTCCCCTTCGTGATGGTCGCCCACTGCCGCTACCCGCAGCTCTACCGCGACGAACGCCCCGCGACGCTCAACCCGGAAGCCTACGAATTCCTGCGCGGCCCGCTCGCCTTCGCCGGGGTCGCGATCTCCGACGACCTCCACATGCAGGCGCTGAGCGCCCACGGCGCGATCCCCGAGCTCGCGGTGAAATCGCTCGCCGCCGGCGCCGATTGCGTGCTCATCTGCAAGGAACTCGGCGCCGGCGAGGCGGCCGCCCTCGCCATCGAGAAGGCCGTGTCGGCCGATCCCGCCTTCGCGACATCGCTGGCCGCTTCGCGCGCCCGCCTCGCCGCCGCGCGCGCCGCCGTCAACGCCGCGCGCTGAACAGTGGCCCCGCCGCGCTCACCGTTCGCGCAGCCGCGCGGGCCGGGCGATGCGGCTCTCGGCGCATTCCTTGCGCGTCCCCGCGTCGTCGAAGCCGGCCTCGTGCAGCGCGGCGGGACGGCTGGCGAAACGACGCATGGCGGTGGAACCCCGCCCTCCGCCATCCGGGAGAAATAGCGGGCGGCACTTGCTAAAATTCCCCCACCGAAGCCGCGTCCCCATCGTCTAGAGGCCTAGGACACTGCCCTTTCACGGCAGCGACTGGGGTTCAAATCCCCATGGGGACGCCAACGCAGTTGGCGTAAATGGCGCTACTGCCCGCAAGGCAGCCGGCTCCCGACCAAAATCTCGCCCAACCCGCCCACTCCTGCGACAGCGCGCATTTGCCGCGAGAGAGCGATCAGCGGGAGCGGGGCCGGCATTTCACGACCCTTTCCTACCCGGTTACGCACAAATCGCAGAAGTTGGCGTGAATGGCGCTACTGCCCGCAAGGCAACCGGCTACCGTCCAAAATCTCACCCAGCCCGCCCACTCCTGCGACAGCGCGCAATTTGCCGCGAAAGAGCGACCAGCGGGAGCGGGGCCGGCATTTCACGACCCTTTCCTACCCGGTTACGCACAAATCGCAGCAGTTGGCGTAAATGGCGCTACTGCCCGCAAGGCAACCGACTGCCGACCAAAATCTCGCCCAGCTCGCCCACTCCTGCGACAGCGCGCAATTTGCCGCGAGAGAGCGACCAGCGGGAGCGGGGCCAGCCTTTCACGACCCTTTCCTACCCGGTTACGCACAAATCGCAGCAGTTGGCGTGAATGGCGCTACTGCCCGCAAGGCAACCGGCTACCGTCCAAAATCTCGCCCAATCCGCCCACTCCTGCGACAGCGCGCGGTTTGCAGAACGGGAGCGACCCATGGGAGCGCGATCCGATCCCTGCGCCGAGCCGCCGACCCGGTTACGAACCCCCGCCACTCCCCATCCGCAAGGCGACCAGCTCCAAGTAAAATCTCGCCCCGCCCCGGCGACCGCGCGCAGATTCCGGAATCAATTTCACCCCCTTCCTTTCAATCCTCATCTCCTCGGAGCCCCACCCATGCAAGCCCGCACAACCCTCGTCGCGATCGCCCTTCTGTCAGCCACCCTCCTCCCCGCCGCGACGCTCGACAAGCTCGACCTCGCGCTCGGCCGTACCGAGCAGACGCGGATCGCGACGCCGGTCTACGCGGGCGCGCCCCCGCTCGCGGTCGGCGCGGTCACCGCGACCTTCGACCGCGGTGCGAAGATCGTGCGCGGGAGCGCGCTGCACGGGCCGACCTATTCGCTCGCGCCCGCGATCGACATCCCCGCGCTCTTCGCCCGCGCGCTGCGCGAGGAGGGGAAGGCGATGGGCTTCGCCGCCCCCGCCGCCCCGGAGGCGACCTGGACGGTGAGCGCGACGATCCGCGACTACCACATCGACAGCTACCAGAGCTCGGGGTGGAGCGCCGCGCTCTACTACGGCTTCCTCGAACTCGACCTCGAGCTCGCGAAGCCGGGCGAGGAGTCCCGCCGCTACCACTACCGGCTCAACGACTACGATGCCGCGTTCAGCTTCGGCACCCGGCGCGGGAGCGCGGAGAACGCGCTGACGCGGCTGCTCGTCACCGGCGCACAGGAGACGCTCGCGCGCCTCAACCGCGCGGTCTTCAAGGCCGGGCCCGCCGCCGGGATCGACGCCCGGCTCGCGCGCATCGTCGAGTCCGGGGTCGCCGGCCGGGAGAACGACCTGCGGCTGGTCGCGCTCTCCGGGCTGCCCGCCGCGGCCCCCGCTCTGTTGCAGCGGCTGCCGAAGGAGCTCGAGGCGGGGCGCCGCGCTGACCTGGTGGCCGCGCTCGCGCTGCTCGCCGCGCCGGAGGGCGTCGACGCGGTCGTCGCGAGCTACCGGCGGGAGGACGAGGATGTGCGCTGCGCCGCGGTCAAGTCGTGGGGCGCCGTGGCCGACGAGAACGCGCTGCGCCACCTGCGCGAGCTGGGCGCGAGCGACACCGACGAGCACTGCAAGGCGCTGGCGGTCTGGCTGCTGCGCTGAGCCCGCCGCCCCTCAGCCGGGCGCACGGCGCAGGTTCTCCCGCGCCGGCGCCTCGAACCGGGCGAAGCCGAGACGGGTGAGGAAAAGGCGCGGCCGCGCGAGGAATCCGGCGAGGATTTCGTGCCGTTTCTTCCTGTAGAGGAACGCCGGCACCCAGCCGTACTCGGCGCGGATCTGGGTTTCGTATTCGGCAAAGCGTTCGGGCGACGACCCCAGGATCGCGAGGTCGCAATCGAGAACGACCTTCGCATCCGGATCGTCGCCCGCCGCGTGCGTCTTCGTGGCGAGGATCAGCCGCTCCACGCGCGCGATCCGCGCCGGCTCGATTCCGGCGTCCCCGAGCATCCGCGCGGCGAGCGCCGCGCTGCGCGTCTCGTTGTCGGGGGCCGAAGTGTCGTAGACCGCGTCGTGGAACCACAGCGCGAGCTCGCAGGCGGCCGGGTCGGCGGCTTCGGACTTCAACTGATCGAAAACCGCGAAGCACTCCTCGAGATGTTGCAGCGTGTGATAGCGGCGGTGGGGTTCGGAATATCGTGCGGTCAGGTCGCTCGCAAACTCGCGCAATTCGGGAAGCCTCGAAGTTGCGATGCGTCGCGAGATGCCGGGGGGCGACACCAGAGTCCCTGTGCGTACTTCGTGGCGGGTTATTTCCGCTTCGCGGATTTCTTCTTGGGCGGGCTGAGCGTGAACGGCCCGCCGAGGATGCCGTGGTGGACGTCCTTGACTTTGTTGCCGGGGCCGACGAGGACCACGGTCGGCGCGAACTTCTTCGCCTCCTCCATCTCCATCGGCGAGTAGGTGGCGACGATGATGAGGTCGCCCTTGCGGATCTGGTGCGCCGCGGCGCCGTTGACGCCGAACTCGCCCGGGCCCCCCTCGATCGCGTAGGTGATGATGCGGTTGCCGTTGGTGACGTCGTAGATGTGGAGCTGCTCATAGGGGAGGATGTGGGCCAGCTTCATGATCTGCGGGTCGATCGAGAGCGAGCCTTCGTAGTCGGGGCGGGCCTCGGTGACCGTGCACCTGTGAATCTTGGATTTGAGGAGGATGACGCGCATGGTGAAAATTCCTTGGGGTGGTTGATCAGGTCGTAGAGGCGATCGGCAGTCGCCCGATCGTCACGGTGTCACGGGGCGAGTGCCACTCGCCCCTGCGCAGGGAGGCGGCGCCGGAATTCACGGGATCGACACCGGTTCGTTGTCGATGAGGCGGGTGGGGCCGAATTTGGCGGCGAGCAGGAGCAGGCAGTCTCCGGTGAGGGTGTCGAGGGTGCGGAAGGAGGCGGCGTCGACGACGTCGGCGTAGTCGAGGCGGGCCAGCGGCTGGCGGCCGACGATTTCGGCCATGCGGCGGCGGATCGCGTCGCCGCGCGGTTCGCCGCCGGCGATCAGCGCCCGCGCTTCGCGCAGCGCGTCGTTGAGCGCGAGCGCCTGCGCGCGCTCCTCGGGGTTCAGGTAGACATTGCGCGAGGAGAGGGCGAGGCCGTCGGGCTCGCGCATCGTCGGCCCCACGAGCAATTCAACCGGAATCGCCAGGTCGCGCACCATCTGCTTGAGCACCGCGACCTGTTGCGCGTCCTTCCGGCCGAAGACCGCGAGGTCGGGCTGGACGAGGTTGAAGAGTTTGTTGACGACGGTGCAGACGCCGCGGAAATGGCCGGGGCGGATCGCCCCCTCGAAGAGGGTCGCGATCTTCCCCGGCTCGATGAAGGTGTCGAAGCCGGGCGGGTAGATCGCGCCGGCGGTCGGCAGGAAGAGGACCTCCGCCCCCTCGCGCTCGCACAGCGCGCGGTCGCGCGTCAGGTCGCGCGGGTAGCGCGCGAGGTCCTCGTTCGGCCCGAATTGCGCCGGGTTGACGAAGATCGAAACGACGAGGTCGCCGCCGGGGCATCGCTTTTTCCCCAGCCGCATCAGCGAGGCGTGCCCCTCGTGCAGGAAGCCCATGGTCGGGACGAAGACGATCTTCACCCCCTTCGCCTTCACGGCGCGGGCGTACTCCAGCATCTGCGCGGGGGTCGTCAGTACGAGCATCGGGTTCGGTTCGCGAATTGCAATCAGCGCTTCGACCCCAGCGCGGGCGCGGGCGCCGAATACGATTCGGAATCGCTCGGGAAGGAGCCGCCCCGGACCGCGGCCTTGAAGGCGGTCAGGCCGGCGAGCACCGCGGGGCGCAGGTCGGCGAATTTGCGCACGAAGCGGGGCGGCTTTTCGGTGAGGCCGAGCAGGTCGTGCCAGACCAGGACCTGGCCGTCACAGGAAGCGCCGGCGCCGATGCCGATGGTCGGGATCTCCAATTTCCCGGTGATCCGCGCCGCCAGCTCGTCGGGCACACATTCGAGGACGAGGGAAAAGATCCCCGCGTCCTGGAGCGCGAGCGCGGCGTCCACGATCGCCTTCGCAGACTTGGGCGATTTCCCCTGCACCTTGTAGCCGCCCAATTTGTTGACCGACTGCGGGGTGAGGCCGAGGTGGCCCATGACCGGGATCTCCGCGTCGAGGATCGCCCGGATCGCGGGGATGCGGTTGACGCCGCCTTCCAATTTCACCGCCTGAGCGCCGCCTTTCTTGACGAAGGCGCCCGCCGATTTCACGGCCTGGCGCGGCGAGAGGTGGTAGCTGAGCCACGGCATGTCGCCCACCACCAGCGCGCGCCGGGCGCCGCGCGTCACCGCGGCGGTGTGGTGGACCATCTGCCTGAGCGTGACCGGCAGGGTCGAGTCGTAGCCGAGGGTGGTGTTGCCGACCGAGTCGCCCACCAGGACGATCTCGAGCCCCGCCGCGTCGGCGAGCGCCGCCTGTCCGGCGTCGTAGGCGGTGACCATCGCGAACTTCTCGCCGCGGACCTTGAAGCCTTGCAGGTCGGGGACGGTGAGGCGCTTGTCCGGCCTCGCTGCGGGCGGCGTGGCGAGGCCGTAGAGGGTCTGCGGTGGATCCGAATTTCGAGATTCGAGATTCGAGATGAGCCGTCGCCCTGCGGGCTCGGCGATCCCGGGTTCGTGAGACCCGGGATGGCGGGATGCGGGCGGCCGTGCGCCCGTCGGGGAAATTTTCGGGTCGGACATCGGGCTTCCTCCTGCCGGCCGGTTGCCCGGTCCAGCGAATGAGCCGATCGAATTCGTCTCTCGAAAATCGCGAGCGCGTTGCGTTGCGCGGCGCCGCGGGCCGTCAGCTCCCCGCCGGTCCCAGAGTAAGGGTTCGCGGTCGAGGGCCTTGAACCATTTTAACCGATCGGGGCGGTCGGAGATTCCAAATTTCTCGTCGTTGATGGAACGGCCCCGCTGAATGGTTCCACAAACTTGACGTTTCGCCGTCGGTCGCCGCTTTCCGCCGTGCCGTTGCCTTGGCGAGCCGGCTTTCTTTGCGTCCTTGGCGGTCAATGTTCAAATCTTCCCGGGCAACTCCGCGAGGGATTCGAGCAGGAAGTCGGGTTGGGCCGCGCGCAGTTCATGCGCGGGATGCAGGCCGGTGGGGACGACCGCGACCCGGGCGCCGTGGGCGCGCGCGCAGGCGACGTCGAGCGGGGTGTCGCCCACCAGCAGCGTCTCGGGGGCGGTGAAGCGGACGCCGGTCGCCGCCTCGGCGGCCGCCAATGCGCGCGGCAGCAGCGGCGGCCGCTCGCGATCCTCGTGGCCGAAGGCGCCCCACGCGTAGTGATCGTGCAGATCGCCGGCGCGCAATTTGATGCGCGCGCCGTCGGGATGGTTCCCCGTCAGCACCCCGACCGCCAGCCCGCGCGCGCGCAGCGCGGGACCGCTCTCCTCGGCGCCCGCGTGGACGCGCGGCGGCTCGAGGGTGAGCCAGTTCTCGAGCGCAGCGAGGTAGGCGGGCCAGAAGGGGGCGGTCGCCTCGGGCGAAAAGGGCTCCCCGCGCTTGGCGAAGATCGCCTCGAGGATGCCGCGGTCGGTGCAGCCGGCGAATTCGATCCCGTTGAGGATCGCCTTGGCGTCGACCCCGGGCCACAATCCGTCGAGCCCCTCCTCGAACGCCCGCCGCGCCGCCCGCCCGCAGCTCACGAGCGTGCCGTCGATGTCGAACAACACCAGGCGGATCGGCGTCACGGGGGGATTATCCGGCGTGCGGTCGAAGGGATGAGTGATGAGCGATGAGGGTGGGATCCCTCGCAGCGCGGCATTCCGACCTCATCACTCATTCCTCATTCCTCATCCCTTGCTCCATCCCTTGCTTTTAAAATCCCCGCATGAGCCTCCCCCGCCTCGACAGCGCGCCGCGCCTGCACGACACCGTCTTCCTCGCCCCGGGCAGCGTGGTGATCGGCGACGTGGAGATGGGCGCCTTCTCCTCGCTCTGGTTCGGGGCGGTGGTGCGGGGCGACGTCCACTACATCCGCATCGGCGCGCGCACCAACCTCCAGGACCGGGTGGTGGTCCACACCACCCGCGAGAAGCACCCGACCGAGATCGGCGACGAGGTGACGGTCGGCCACGCCGCGGTGCTCCACGGTTGCAAAATCGGCGACCGGGTGCTGGTCGGGATGTCGGCGACGATCATGGACGCGGCCGAGATCGGCGACGACTGCCTGGTCGCCGCCGGCGCGCTCGTCACTCCCGGCACCAAAGTGCCCGCCGGCTCGCTGGTGGTCGGCTCGCCGGCGGCGGTGAAGCGGCCGCTGCGCCCGGATGAAATCGCCGGCCTCAAGCGCTCCGCCGAAGGCTATGTCGACTATGTGAATGCTTACCGGGCCCGCGGCTTCAACCCCGTCCTCGGCGGCGGCCCCCTCGTCTGGCCGGCGCCGTGGGGACGCAAGTCCTGAGCCGGTGTCCGCCCCGCCGAGCGCTGAAAGGTCGAATCGCGACCGTTCGTGGTCAAGCGCGCGGGCGCGTTGAGCCGACTCGGGACCTGCGTACAGCCGCGAGCGCGCCGCGTTGCCCGGGGGGGCGCGTCGTTCCATGCGCCATCAATGCGGGCGCGGCCTCCCGACCGTCAACTCATGGATGAACGATCTATGGAACTCCCCACCCTTCGCCCCCGCCCGGTCGCTCGCTGACCCACGCCCCGCGCATCGCAATATTCCGCCATGCTCTCCCGCATCGAAATCGTCGCCGACCGCTCGCCCGGGGGCGACCGCTTCCTCACGCTGCGCCGCTACGCGGTGCGCAACCGCTATGACGACGGTTCGGTGTCGCCGGAATACCTCGTCGATTTCATCGACCGGCGCGGGCTCGATTCGGTCGCGGTCACGCTCTGGCATCGCGACGGCGCCGCGCTCAAGGTCTGCGTGCGGCGGGGAATCCGCGCCGCGGTCTGGTTCCGCCGGACGCTGGCGCGGCCGCTGCCGGACGAGCGGCCGTACGATTTGCCCTATGAGGCCATCGCGGGCTCGGTCGAACCGGGCGACGTCGGCGAAGCGGGGCTGCGCGCGCGCGCCTGCGCGGAGGCGCGCGAGGAGGCGGGCTGCGAAATCCGGCCGGAGGATTGCGTTTTCCTCGGCTCGCTCCTTCCCTCGCACGGGCAGTCCTCGGAACGGATTTATCTGTTCGCCGCGGAAGTGGATCCCGCGCGCATCGGGATCCCGCGCGGCGACGGCAGCGTCAACGAGTCGGCCGCCCCGCCTCCGGAATGGCGGACCGCGGCGGAGATTCTCGACCTGTGCCGCGCGGGGGTCATCGAGGACCCGAAGATCGAGATCGGACTGCGGCGGTTGCAGGAACGGCTGTGACGACGCGCGTCATCTCGGTTCGCCGTCGTGCGGGCTGAAACGACGACGCCCACCGCGCCCGTGCCTGTTCCGCAAGGCCGCGTTCTCGTCATTTCAACCCCAACGGCAAGGAGGCTCGATTGCAGACCGGATAAGCGAAACCCCACTCCCCCACCCCCAACAGCCTAATCCCCGAGGTCGGTCTCGTCCGATCTCGCATCCCGCACCTCACTTAAGGAGTCCACAGTGAAGCGCGTCCATATTTCACTCATGACGTTGTTCGCGGTGCTGGCGCATGCCCAGCTGCCTGACCCTTTCATCAACAATTGCTATCCGAACTGCAGCACGATGCCCCAGCCCAGCTCGGGCTTCAACGTGTCTGAAGGCACCGCGGCCGGGGCGTTCACCGTCGGCGGGACGCTGTCCGCCAAGGGAGCGCTCTCCGTCAACGGAACCTTCTCCGCCTCCACAAACACCATCGTCACGGTGCAGACGTGCCCCAACGGCTCCTGCAGCGCCCAGCTGATCAAGGATGCGATCAACCGGCTGCCCCCGGTCAGCACGGGCAATCCGTTTCACGGCGGCATCGTCGTGATCCCCCCGGGTGAGTATCAGCTGCAGTCCACCGACACGCCGATCGTCATCCCGCAATCCCTCGTCCTCAAGGGTTCGGGGAATTCGACGGTAATCAAGTCCTTCCTGACCTCCTCCCCCGCGATCAGCATCGAGACGGACGACCCCGTGTCGATCAGCGACCTGACGCTCTACAACGGCTACCCCGCGTCGAGCGCCGGGACGGGCGCTGGCATCGCCGTGAACGGCCGCTACGGCACCCGCTGCTCCCCCAACGGCGATCCACTCGTGCAGTGCACCTTGAACAGCCAGAGCAAGCTGTACAACATTCAAGTGAACGGATTTTTCATCGGCATCGACATCCGCGACGCGGCGGTTTGGACGGTCTCCAACTGCGTGATCCAGGGCAGCACGGGGTACGGCATCTACGTCCACGGCACGACGCTCTGGGACGCGGGAGATTCGTCGATCTCAGGCTGCTTCATCACCGGTTACGGGACGAACACCTATCTCAGCGGCATCGTGACCGCGGGCGTGCGGCAGGAATCCCACGGCGGAATCCGCTTCTACGGGAACAAGGTGATGGCCGCCCAAGTGGGCTACGACCTGCAGATGGCGCCGGGGGCGGGCACCGGGAATCTGGCGATCACCGGCAACAGCATGGAAGGCTTCAGCTCCACCAGCCCCGGCCCGCTCGCGATCCGGCTGGGAATGATGGACCCCAATTCGGGCGGCGGATTCACCGACGTGATGCTGAGCGGCAACGAATTCGGCGCGAGCGGCGTGCTGGCGGATTTCGGCGTCCGGAAAATCGCCATCACCGGCAATTCGTTCGACCGGGTGGCCCTGAGCGGGCTGACGCCGCTGGTCGTGAAGACCGCGAACGTGTCGGTGACCGGAAACACGTTCTCCAGCAACACCTACGCCGGCACCGATGCGCCGGGGATCAAGGTCTTGAACGGTGCCGATGAGGTGTCGCTGGTCGGAAATTACTTCAACAACTACTACACGAAAATCCAGAACCTCGCCTCGAACAGCGCCAACGTGACGTCTCTGAACGCCGGTCCGCTCGGCTACGACCTGTTCGGCGGGCTGACGAACGGCGGCGACTATGGCTTCGACACCTCGCTGCGGATCAACGGTCACGTCAACAGCTTGGCGCCTGGCGTGATCCAGTCTGGCGAACCCGTGGGGTACGGCAATTCGTTTATCCTCGGTAACAACTACTTCGGGAACAGCGGCGGCACCGTGTCGCGCATCAACCCGAGCCTCGGCGGCTCCTATCTGGCGATGACGGCGCCGGGCAGCGGGGCCGGGATTTTCCGTTTCCGGCAGTTCACGCCCTCGGCCGCGCTGCCCGGTGGGATCTACACCGCCGCTGTCATCGACGCCTCCGGCAACTTGGGCATCGGCTTGGAAAACCCGTCGGAACGGCTGCAGGTGTCGGGGAACGTGAAAGCCGGTGGTTACGCCGCCGTCACGGGCGGCTACGGGCAATCCGGCACCGGTGGAGAGGTCCTGCGCACCGTACGCGGGGAGATCGACGGCGGGTCGGGCGGCATGACCCAGGGCGGCGGATTCACGAGCGTCAGGCGTTCGGCGGGATGGTACACGGTCACGTTTTCAACCGCGTTTTCAGCCAAGCCTGCGGTCACCGCGACCACGGTGACGAGCATCGCGTCGTTCGCGGTGGTGACCGCGAAGGACAACGGCTCATTCGACGTGAAGACATTCGCGCAAAACGGGACGATCGGCGACATCACCTTCGATTTCGTCGCTGTCGGACAGCCCTAGCGGCGTCTTCCCCGCTCGAGCGGCACCTGCGCCGTCACGCACCCCATCCGACGGCGCAGGGTGCCCTTGCCGGTCCGCGGCGATCTCAGAACGCCCGCCCGATCGCGAAGTGGACCTGGTAGCCCGGCTCGCCCGGCAGCGGGCGGAAGGGGCGCGCGTATTCGAGCCGCAGCGGCCCCAGCGGCGAGAGGTAGAAGAAGCCGGCGCCGTAGCTCCAGCGCAGGTCGCCCGAGAAGCCCTTCTCCCCCACCGCGCCGCCGTCGCTGAACAGCGAGAAATGGACCTTGCGCGCGAAGCCGACCGGCAGCCGCAATTCCTCGTTGACGACCAGCTGCGTCATCCCGCCCAGCGGGTTTCCCGTGGCGGGGTCGGCGGGGCCGAGCAGGTCGCGGCGGAAGCCACGTACGGTGCCGTCGCCGCCGGCGTAGAAGCGCTCCGAGAGCGGGAAGGCGTCGAACGAGAGCGGCGAGGTGATCCAGCCGGCGCGCAGTCCCTGCGCCCAAGTGAGGCTCGTCCCCAGCGGCCGGTAGAGGAAGCCGGTCGCGGTCAATTTGGTGAAGCGGATCGCGCCGCCGGCCAGCAGCGGGTTGGCGTACTCGATCCCCGCCGAAAGCAACTCGCCGCGCCGGGGGTTGAAGGCGTCGTCGCGGCGGTTCCAGACGATCGCGCCGCCCACCGAGGGGACCGAGGTGCTCCGCTCGCGCAATTGCGCCCGGCTCTTGTCGAAGCTGATCCGCACGTCGCCCAGGGTCACGCGGGTGAGCTGCGCGACCCCCTGCAGCGCGACGCGGGGGGAGAGCGGCCAGCTCGCGCGCGCGTCGAAGCCGCGCCGCCACTGGTCGTAGGAGACGGTGGAGAGGAATTGATAGCGGCCGGTGACCGCGAACTCGATCTTCGAGCCGAAGATCCCGGGGTCGCGATAGGTCAGCTCCCCGCGCCGCTCGAGCGAGGAATTCTTCAGCCCCAGCGACAGGCGGCGGGCGCGCCCGAGGAAATCGTCATGGGTGACGAGCAGCGACTCGCGGAAGTTCTCCTCCGAGTCGTAGCCGAGCGAGCCGCCGAACTCGAAGCGCGGCCGCTCGCGCACCGCCACGCGGAGGTCCACCGCGCCCGGCGCGCCCCCCTCGACCGGCGCGGGATCGAGCGCGACCGCGCTGAAGACGCCGCTGCGGAAGAGCGCGGTGCGCGAGGCGTCGAGCTTGCGCGGATCGAGCGGGTCGCCGTCCTTGAGCGCCATCCGGCTCCACACCACCGAGCCGTGCGCGTGGCGCAGCCCGGAGAGCGCCACCCCGCGCACCCGCTCCGCCTCGCCGGCGGAAATCGTCGCGGTGACG
>JACXTT010004088.1_pt1 | contig 21840 bp, 22 predicted proteins | sample 9270951 | NCBI WGS metagenome assembly JACXTT01 (sample SAMN15532306, study PRJNA645909) | rock metagenome | isolation source: weathered quartz diorite | place: Puerto Rico | collected 2017-06-21
CCAACCGCGCGCCGAGCGAATCGGCCGATCGCGCGTGGTGAAGACCATCGCCTCGCCGAGGCCGAGCACCGTCGTCGTCCCCCGCGACTGCGCGCGCGGGCGTTGCTCGACCAGCAGGAACTCGCCGCCCGTGTAGTCGACGCCCGGCCGGTCGAGGCCGATCACGACCTGCAGCGGGAACACGAGGTCGCCGTAGAGATCGCGATGGAGCGCATTCCAGTCGCCGGGTCCGTAGCGGAGCAGTAGAGGCGTCGGCCGGCTCTGACCGGCACCGTGGCAGAGCGCGAGCCACGCGGCGAGATCGTCCGGCCAGGGCGCGCTGCGGCCGAGCCGCTCGGCCCAGGCGCGCGCGATCGGCAGCAGATGCGGCCAGAACGCGGCGCGAAGATCCTCGATCAGCGCGGGCAGCGGGCGCGCGAAGTAGCGGTAGCGGCCTTGCCCGAAGCGATGCCGGGCCATGTCGATCGTGGAGCGGAAGCGGCCGTCGTCGTCGAACCCATCGGCGAGCGCGCGGCATTCCTCCGCCGCGAGCACGATGCCGGCCGACGCTCCGCCGATCGCGTCGAGCTCGCGGCCGATCGAGCGCCAGTCGAGCGCGGCCACGCGCCGGGCGATCGCGCCCGAGGCGGTTTCGCTCACGCCGCCGCCTCGAGCGCGAGCAGAGTGCGCTTCGCCTCGGTGCCCCCGAGGTACTCTCCGATCGTGCCGTCGCTCCGCACCACGCGGTGGCACGGCAGCACGAGCGGCAGCGGGTTGTGCGAGCAGGCACTCGCCGCCGCGCGCACCGCGCCGGCGTTGCCCGCCGACTTCGCGAGCGCCGCGTAGCTCCGCGTGGCGCCGTAGGGGATCTCGGCGAGCCGCTGCACGACGAGCTTGCGGAAGCCGTTCGCGAGCCGGAGATCGACCGCGATCTCGAAGCGGCGCCGGCGGCGCTCGAAGTATTCCACGAGCTGCCCGGCTGCGGCCGCGAGGCGCTTCGGCGCCGCCAGCACGCGCGGGCTCACTTGCTCCGCGAGCCGCTCGAGAACGGCATCGTGGCCTTCGTTCTCGAACGCGACCCGGACGAGGCCGCGCGGCGTCGCCGCCAGCAGCAGTCGGCCGATCGGGCTCTCGATCGTGTGGTACGCCACGTCGACGAGCGCGGCCTCCTCCGCGAGCGCGTCGAGGCGCGCGCGCGAGCGGATCTCGGCCGCTTCGTCGGTGAACACGGAGCGGAGATCGTCGAGGAATCGGTCCTTCGGAATCATCGGTGTCCTCCTTTCGCGAGGATCTGGCGGAGCCGCGCGATGCCGTCCGCGGCGTTCCGGCGCGCGGCGACCGCGGTGCTGCCGAGCAGCCGTCCGACCTCCGCGTAGGGCAGATCGGCGAGGTGGTGGTAGACGACCGCGCCCCGCTGCTTCGGCGGCAGCGCATCGAGCGCGGCGCGCAGAGCCTCGCTGGAATCCGCGGGTGGCTCCGGCGCGGGAATCTCGGGAAGCTCGTCGCGCGTCTCGGGGCGACGGGCGCGGCCGCGGATCTGGTCCAGCGCCTTCCGCTGCGCGATCGTCACGAGCCAGGCGCGCACGTTGCTCTCCGGGCGAAGGCGCGGATAGGCGCGGAGCGCCGAGAGGAACGTCTCCGCCCATGCGTCCTCGGCATCGGCGCGATCGACGAGCGCACGGCAGACGCGCATCACGGCGGAGCCGTGCTCGGCGACGACTTCTTCGAACGGTGGCGAGCTCACGACCGAAGAACGCACCGGGCCCGCGGTTCGTGAGCCGGCGGCAGCGCCGCGCTTCATCCCTGGAGACCGGTCTCCCGGACCGTGATGCTGAGCCGGCCCGGGGGAAGGCCGAGCCCGTCGGGCGCCGTATCGGGAACGATCTTCGGAACTCCGTGATGGATGCGGCGATTCGCGCGTCCGAACACCAGGAGATCGCCGGAGGCCATCTCCACGTCCGTGAACGGACCGGTGCGGCGCTCGATGCCCGCCATGCGGAAGATGCAGGCGTCGCCGAGGCTGATCGTCACGACGGGGGCGTCCGACGGCTCTTCGGCGTCCTGATGCAGGCCGAGCTTCGCTTCGGGATCGTAGAGGTTCACGATCGCGGCATCCGGCGCGTAGCGCTGCGCCTCGGGACTCGCGTCTCCGTACGCGACGCGTACCGCGTTTCGAGACAGCGTGGCGATCTCGTCCGGAAGCGGCTTCACCGGGGCGCCGTCGGTGTCGTCCGCCGTCCGTGAATAGACGTAGGGATACCAGTGCCAGCCGAGACACACGGATTGCACGCTCATCAGATGCCCGCTCGGCACGCGCGGATGGCGGAGACCCGCGGGCGGCGCGGCCCAGGCGCGGAACGCGCGCACCAGCGCGCGCTGCTCCTCCAGCGACAGCCACTTCCGCACCCACACGACGCCGGGGAGGAGATCGTGACGCTCCGCGGCCGCGACTCGTGGAGACGGAGCGAGCAGGGTGAGCTGGCGGGCGGTGGCCTCCTCGCCCACTCGCGTCGAGACGCCTCCGAGGCGACTCGACCCCATGCGGGACCGTCCGGAAGCCATGGGCTCTCTCATACTCCAGGAACGCTCGACGCGCTCGGTCCGTGAGGTTGCCCGAGAAAGGAACTTCTGGCCGCGCGATACCGAAACGTGCGAGAGGGTATCGCATCTTCGATCGGGATCCCCCCAAGGAGGCCTTCATGACGAACGGAGCCAGTGGAACCTCGCACGCCGTGGTCGCCGCCGCCGCCAAACTCGGCCCGCTGCTCTCGGAGAACGCGGAGCGCGCCGAGCGCGAACGTCGGCTCCCCATCGAAAACGTCCGGGCGCTCCAAGACGCCGGGCTGCTCCGCCTCTGGCAGCCGAAGCGCCTCGGCGGGCTCGAGGTGGATCTCCGCACCTACGGTGAAGCCGTCGTGGCGCTCACCGCTTCCGGCTGCGGCTCCTCGGCTTGGTACGTCTTCATCCTGAACGGATGCGCCTGGCTCGTCGGCACCATGACGGACGCCGCGCAGACCGACGTATGGGGCGCGGACCCCGGGACCCTGGTTTGCAGCCAGCTCCAGCCTGCCGGCACCTCGAAGCCGGCGCGTGGCGGGATCACGCTCAGTGGCAGTTGGAACTTCGCCTCCGGGTGCCACCACGCGCAGTGGTCGCTCGTCGGCTTCCCGATGTTCGACGACGCCGGCCGGCCCGTCGATCAGGGCCTCGCGCTGCTGCCGATCCGGGACGTCCGGATCGAGGAGACGTGGTTCGTCTGCGGCATGGCGGCCACCGCCAGCGATACCTTGCACGCCAAAGATCTGTTCGTGCCCGAGCACCGGATCCTGCGGCTCTCGAGCCTGATCACGCAACATTACCCCACGGAGCACACCGCCGAGGCCCTGTACCGCTCGCCGTTCGCGCCGACCGGCACGCTCATGCTGGCGCCGGTGGTCGTGGGCCTCGCGAAGGCCGCGTTCGACACCACGCTGCGCCAGCTCGCGGGCGGCAACAAGAAGGTCGCGTACACGTTCGTCCAGGACACGCGTCAGGCCCCGACCACCCAGTTCGCGCTCGCGCAAGCCTCGGCACTGATCGATTCCTCGCTGCTCCAGTTGCGCGCCGCCGCGGACGCGGTGGACGCCGCCGCTCGCGCCGGTGACCCCATGACCCGCGAGAGCCGGTCCTTCCAGCGCATGCGCTGCATGAACGCGATGCGCGGCGCACGCCAGGCGGTCGACCACCTGCTCGACGTCGGGGGAGCGAGCTCGTTTGCGCTCGGCAACCCGGTGCAGCGCATGTGGCGCGACATGAACGTCGCCGCGCGCCACGGCTTCATCCACCCGGAGAACAACCACGGCGTGTACGGCCGTGCGCTCGCCGGCGTGGACGAGACGGTGACGCCGCTCGTCTAGCGTCTTCGGTTCGCACCGCGGATCCGATGCCGCGCGGCGTGGCGCATTCCGTGGACACCCACGCACTCGGAAGGAGCCCGATATGAAGCTCAGCGCACGCAACGTCCTTTCGGCCAAGGTGAAGTCGATCAAGCACGGCGCCGTGAACTCCGAGATCGTCCTCGAGCTTCCCGGCGGCGCGCTGATCACCTCGATCGTCACCACATCGTCCGCGAAGAGCCTGGGCCTGAAGCGCGGCTCCGCCGCATACGCGATCATCAAGGCCTCGAACGTGATCGTCGGCGTCGACTGAGCGTCCCGCACCGGTACCGGAGACAGGTTCCGTTCTCTCCGGCGTGCGTGGCGTAGGTTCAGGCCGAGCGCTCGTCGGCCCGGTGGCCGGGGCGTGGTGGCGTGACCACTTCAGGCCCCCGGAAGACGCGGCCAGCGGTCCTTCCACGGCTTCGCCTGCTCGAGCTCGTAAGCGAGCGCCAGCAACGTCGCCTCGCCACCTTTCCGCGCCGCGAGCTGACTTCCGATCGGGAGCCCGTCTCGGCTCCAACCGAGCGGCAGCGACAGTGCCGGCGTTCCGGCGACGTTGTGCATGGGCGTGTACGACACGTAATGCGTGACGCGCGCGAGCAGCGTCTCGAACGGAACGGACGGCGCGTGCTCGCCGACCCGCGGCGGCGGCGTGCGCAGCACGGGCGTCAGCCAGACGTCGAAGCGGGCGAGGAACGCGTCGATCTTCGCACCGACCGCGGCCAGATGCGCGTGCGCCCGCTCGATCGTTTCCGGCGGCGTGCGCGCCAGTCGATCGGCGAGGCCGAGCGTCCACGGCTGGGGACCCGGCGGGGGTTGGATGCCCTGACGCTCGGGGAGCCGCAGGACGTCGAGCGGACCTCCGGCCAAGAGCATGATGAACGCGTCGGCGAACTCCGCGTCCGCGCCGGGGCTCGCCGGTACGATCTCGTGCTTCAGCGATCGGCAGAGCTCGGCCGTCTCGTGGATCCCGCGCGCGACGTCGGGATCGGGCTCCTCGCCGAGCACGCTCGTCGTGCTGACCGCGATCCGCAGCCGTTTTCGCGACGGCCCGTCGATGCGTCCGACGGGCGGCCACGGCGCGCCGGGGGAGCGGTCCTCGCACGCGGCGAGTAGCGTCGCCGTGTCACGCACGCTGCGGGTCACGGCGAGCTCGGTCACGAGGCCCGACGCATGTCCGGTCGGCACTCGGCCGCGGCTCGGCTTCAGGCCGAGCAGGCCGCAACACGACGCGGGGATGCGGATCGATCCCCCACCGTCGGACGCGTGCGCGAACGGAACCATGCCGCTCGCTACGGCCGCCGCGGATCCGCCGGACGAGCCTCCCGGCGAGTGCTCGAGATTCCACGGATTCCGCGCCGGGCCGAACAGCAGCGATTCGGTCGTCGGGAGCAGGCCGAGCTCGGGAACGTTGCTCTTGCCGACGGGAATCGCGCCGGCCTGGAGCATGCTTCGAACGGAGCCGTCGGTCGTCCGCGAGATCGTGCTCTCGAAGAGGCGGGAGCCGGAGGTGTTGCGGGTGCCTTCGAGGTCGTGGAGGTCCTTCACGAGAAACGGCACGCCGCGAAGCGGCCCATCGGGCAGATCGGTCTTCGCGACCTCGCGCGCCTCGTCGAAGAGGCGAGTGACGACCGCGTTCAGGCGCGGATCGGCGCGCTCGATCCGGCGGATCGCGGCATCGACGAGGTCGAGTGGACGCGCCTCGCGTCGCCGCACCAGCTCTGCATGCGCCACGGCGTCGAGCTTCGCGAACGGATCGGATCCGGCGGCGGGAGCGACCTTCGCGCGTAGCACTCCTCCCGCCGCGAGCGCCGCCGCCGCATGAAGGAAGTCGCGCCGCGTGATGCCCTGCATCGGCCGAGCGCTCCGCGCGACGCTCAACTCGTCAGAACGTCTCCTTGAACGGACGCAGGTCGATCTCGTGAGTCCACGCCGAGCGCGGTTGGCGGTGGATCTGCCAGTAGTTCTCGGCGACCGCATCCACCCCCAGCATCCCGTCCTCGCCGAGACGCTCGGCCATCGTGGGTACGGCGGTCATCAGGCGATCGCCCGCGACGCCGCCGTCGATCACCACGTGCGCCACGTGGAGTCCCTGCGGCCCGAACTCGCGGGCCATGCTCTGTGCGACCATGCGCAGGCCCGACTTCGCGGCCGCGAACTGCGCGAACGCCGGCCGCCCGCGAAGGCTTCCGGAAGCCCCCGTGAAGAACACCGATCCGCGGCCGAGCGGCACGAGACGCCGTGCGGCCTCGCGCCCGGCGAGGAACCCCGCGAGGCAGTTCTGCCGCCAGACCTCTTCGAACTGCTCGGCGGAAAGCGTGAGGAAATCCATGGGCCGGTTCAGCGCCGCCGAGTTGAAGACCACCGCATCCGCTCCGTCGCGCCCCGCGCCCAACGGCAACGCGCGATCGAAGAGCGCGAGCACGTCGCGCTCGCTCGTCACGTCCATGGTCACGGGCTCGGCGACGCCGCCGGAGCCCCGGATCGTCTCCGCGACACGCTCGATCTTCGCCGGCGTGCGGCCGCCGATGAAGGTGCGGTAACCCTCCTTGGCGAAGCGACGGCACACCGCCGCGCCGATCCCTGCCTCGGCGCCGACGCCGATGACGACTGCGACCGGGGCACTCATCGAACGATCCTCACGGCTTCACGGCGCATGCGCACGCTCTCTTTCTCCCCTTCGGGGACTCGGGCGACGAGATCCCGGCTTGCCACGCGCGGGGAGCCGAAGCCAGGCGGGAAACGGCGCGATGCGGATCGTTCTCCGCACCGCGCCGAAGCCCGAGAATCACATCGAGCGGCGGTAGCGTCCGCCGACCTCGAACAGCGCGCCCGAGATCTGGCCGAGGCTCGCGTACTTCACGGTCTCCATCAGCTCCGCGAACACGTTGCCGCCGGAGCGGGCGACCTTCTGCAGGCGGGCCAGCGAATCGTGCGCCTGGTCCGATCGCGCCCCTTCGAACGTCGCGAGGTTCCGCAGCTGCGACTGCTTCTCGTCGTCCGTCGAGCGCGCGACTTCCTTCGGACGCGCCGACGCTTCCTCGGAGTTCGGGTTCTCGAACGTGTTCACGCCGACCACCGGAAGCTCGCCCGAGTGCTTCAACGACTCGTAGTACAGGCTCTCTTCCTGGATCTTGCCGCGCTGGTAGACGGTCTCCATCGCGCCGAGCACGCCGCCGCGCTCGGACAGCCGCTCGAATTCCTGGAGCACGGCCTCCTCGACCACGTCGGTGAGGTATTCGAGCACGTACGATCCCTGCAGCGGGTTCTCGTTCTTCATGAGGCCGAGCTCGCGGTTGATGATGAGCTGGATCGCGACGGCGCGGCGTACGGACTCCTGCGTGGGCGTCGTGACGGCCTCGTCGTAGGCGTTCGTGTGCAGGCTGTTCGCGTTGTCCTCGAGCGCCATCAGCGCCTGCAGCGTGGTGCGGATGTCGTTGAACGCCATCTCCTGCGCGTGCAACGAGCGGCCGGACGTCTGGATGTGGTACTTCAGCATCTGGCTGCGCTCCGCGGCGGCGTAGCGGTCGCGCATGGCGATCGCCCAGATGCGGCGCGCGACGCGGCCGATCACGTTGTACTCGGCGTCGAGGCCGTTCGAGAAGAAGAACGACAGGTTCGGCGCGAAGTCGTCGATCTTCATGCCGCGCTCGAGGTAGTGCTCGACGTAGGTGAAGCCGTTCGCGAGCGTGAACGCGAGCTGCGACACCGGGTTCGCCCCGGCTTCGGCGATGTGGTAGCCCGAGATCGAGACCGAGTAGAAGTTCCGCACCTTCTGGGCGACGAAGTATTCCTGGATGTCGCCCATCATCTTGAGCGCGAAGCCGGTCGAGAAGATGCAGGTGTTCTGCGCCTGGTCTTCCTTCAGGATGTCGGCCTGCACCGTGCCGCGCACGGTCGACAGCACGTGCGCCTTGATCTTCGCGTAGGTCGCGGCGTCGACCGCCTCGTCGCCGGGGATGCCGAGCAGCGAGAGGCCGAGGCCGTCGTGGCCCTCGGGTAGCTCGCCGAAGTACTGCGTGCGCTTGTCGCGGTGCTCGGCGAGCACGGCGTCGAGCTTGCCGGTCTCGCGCAGGTGGCGCTCGACCTGCTGGTCGATCGCCGCGTTCAGGAAGAACGCGAGCACCATCGGCGCCGGTCCGTTGATCGTCATCGAGACCGAGGTCGACGGCTTGCAGAGGTCGAAGCCCGAGTAGAGCTTCTTCGCATCGTCGAGCGTGCAGACCGAGACGCCGGAGTTGCCGACCTTGCCGTAGATGTCGGGGCGCGCGTCGGGATTGCGGCCGTAGAGCGTCACGCTGTCGAACGCGGTCGACAGCCGCGCCGCGGCTTGGCCCTTGGCGAGGAAGTGGAAGCGGCGGTTCGTGCGCTCGGGCGGACCCTCGCCCGCGAACATGCGGACCGGATCTTCGCCTTCGCGCTTGAACGGGAAGACGCCCGCCGTGTACGGGAAGCGCCCCGGGAGATTCTCGGAACGGAGGAAGCGCGTGAGCTCGCCCCACTCGCGCGCCTGCGGCACCGCGACCTTCGGCACCTGGAGGTGCGACAGCGTCTCGGTGTGGTTGGTGACGCGGATCTCCTTGCCGCGGACGAAGTAGGACTGGGTCTCGCCCTCGTATTGCTTGCGGGTGTCGACCCACGACTCGAGGTCGCGGCGCAGGCCGGGCTCGAGCTCGGCGAGCAGCGCTTCGCGGCGCTCGAGGAGCGTCTTCTCGACCTCGCCCTCGGCGGCCGGGCCGAGCGCCCTCAGCGCGCGGCCGATGCCGTCGGCGGCGGACGCGCGCTCGGCGAGCGAGTCGCTCGTCTTGCGGTAGGAGCGGACCGCGGCGGCGATGTCGGCGAGATAGCGGACGCGCGCGGGGTCGATCAGCGTGGGGATCGTGCCGCCGCCGTCCGCGTGCGCCCGCTGTTCGCGGTCGAAGCGCTTGCCGCCCGCCTTCACGACCAGGCCGCGCAGGCGCTCGTAGGCGCCGTCCATGCCGGGATCGTCCCACTGGCTCGCGATCGTCGAGACGACCGGCGTCGCGTCGTCGGCGAGATCGAAGATCTTCCGGTTCCGCTTCCATTGCTTCCGCACGTCGCGGAGCGCGTCCTTGGCGCCGCGCCGGTCGGACTTGTTGAGGATCACGAGCTCGGCGAGATCGATCATGTCGATCTTCTCGAGCTGCGACGGTGCGCCGTACTCCGGCGTCATCACGTAGACCGGAACGTCCACCAGGTCGACGATCTCGGAATCGCTCTGGCCGATGCCGGCGGTCTCGACGATGACGAGGTCGAAGTGTGCGGCCTGCAGCACGCGGATCGCGTCGCGGACCGCGCTCGAGACCGCGACGTGCGCCTTCCGCGTGGCGAGCGAGCGGGCGTAGACCTTGGGATCGTGGATCGCGTTCAGACGGATGCGATCGCCGAGCAGCGCGCCGCGCGAGCGCCGGCGCGTCGGATCGACGAGCAAGATACCGATCGTGGCGTCTGGGAAGTCGACCCGGAAGCGGCGCACCAGCTCGTCGACGACGCTCGACTTGCCGGCGCCGCCGGTGCCGGTGAGACCGACCACGGGCGGGCGCGATTCGCCGGCCATCTGGTCGAGGCGCTTGCGCAGCGGCTCGACGGCCGCGGCATCGTCCTGGATCGATTCCATCCAGGTGATCGTGCGCGCGACCGCGAGCGGATCGGCGGGGGCGAGCCGCTCGAGCTCGGAGCCGAGACGCTCGACGGTGCGGCGATCGCACTCGTCGACGATCGCGCGGATCATCCCCTCGAGGCCGAGCCGGCGGCCGTCTTCCGGACTGAAGATGCGCGCGACGCCGTAAGCCTGGAGCTCGTCGATCTCGCCGGGGAGGATCGTGCCGCCGCCGCCGCCGTAGACCCGCACGTGCCCGGCGCCCTTCGCGCGCAGGCGATCGACCAGGTACTTGAAGAACTCGATGTGACCGCCCTGGTACGACGACACCGCGACCGCGTGCGCGTCTTCCTGGATGGCCGCGTCGACGATCTCGTCGACGGAGCGGTCGTGGCCGAGGTGAATGACCTCGGCGCCCTGCGACTGGAGGATCCGGCGCATGATGTTGATCGCCGCGTCGTGGCCGTCGAACAGCGAGGTGGCGGTGACGACGCGCACCCACTCGGGCGGCGTATGGAGAGGGACGACTTCAGCTCCTGCCGTTCGCACGGGACTTCTCCTTTTCGGGCCGCTCGTCGACCCGACGGCTGATGTGATCGAGGTAGCGACGCATGTCGGCCTGCAGCGAGCGCAGGTCGCGAACCTTGGCATCGAGATCGTCGAGATGCTGGTGGAGCAGCTCGCGGAGCTTCTCGAGCATCGCGCGCGTCGAGCCCTGGATGGCATAGACCGCGTTCAGCTCCGCGATCTCCTGCAGCGAGAGGCCGAGCTGCTTCAGGCGCTGGATGAAGCGCAGCCGCTCGACCTCGTCCGCGCCGTAGATGCGCGTGCGGCCGTTCTTTCGTCGCACGCCCGGCAGCAGGCCGAGCTCCTCGTAGTAGCGAACCGTGCGCGGCGACAGGTCGAGCTCGCGGCACGCGTCTCCGATCGAGAGTTCCATGGGTGCCTTCAAAACCACTTTACGTTAACTGGCAACATCGTCGTTGGCAAGCGAATTCGTGGCGACCGATGCCTGGACGGAGGGCCCCCGCTGTCGTAGGGAGGCGATCCCGGGAACCGGAGCCGTCTTGACCCACGACGCTACGTCCATCGCGGCCGCGGAGGAAGGTGGTCTCGTCCGCGAGACGCAGACGCTGATGCTTCGCCGCGTGCGCGTGGCGATGGCGCTCGCCGCGGGCATCCTGGTCGCGTTCCTGGTGCTCGACGGCTGGCGCGTCGCACCGGAGCGCTTTCCGCTCGCGGTGCTGCTCCGCTGTGCCGGGGTCGCCGCCCTGCTGATCCTGTTCGTGGCCTCGCGGCTGCCCGGAGGCGTGCGGCGCGCGGAATGGATCGGGCTCACGGCGGTGCTGCTCACCATGACCGTCACGGCCGCGATGATGCCGCTCTTCGCGGGCGTGACCGATCCGCAGTACGCCATCCAGGGCACCGGGATGGTGCTCTGCATCCTCGGTAGCGCGGTCGTGCTGCCGATCGACGGCTTCAAGATGCTCGTGCTCGGCGGCGCCGGCCTGCTGCTGCACGCCGCATTCACGCTCGATTTCCCGATCGCCGGGAACCTGCCGTCACTCGCCGCGACGGCGGCCAGCGTGCTGGTCGCGGCGATCGCCGCCCGCGAGCTCACGCGCAGCCGGCTCGCGGAGTTCCGCGGGCGACAGGCGCAGATGGAGCTGGTGCGCGCGCGCTCGGACTTCGCCGCCACACTCACCCACGACATCAAGAACCCGCTCTCGGTGATCTCCGGATACGTCGAGATCCTGAGGGACGACCTCGACATGCCGCCGCAGGAGCGCGCGGTCGTGCTCGAGCGCATCCAACGCTCGGTCGCGACCGCGCTCGGCCTGACCGCGAACTTCCTCGACGTCTCGAAGATCGACGCCGACCGCGTCGAGCTGCACGTCGCGACCGCCGACGCGGCCGCCCTGCTCCGCGCCACGCTGTCGGAGCTCTCGCCGAACGCGGAACGCCGGAACATCCGCGTCGTCGACGCGAGCGAGCCGGATCTACCGCCGATCGAGGTCGATCCGGCGGCGATCAGCCGCGTGCTGTCGAACGTGTTCGGGAACGCGATCAAGTTCACGCCCGAGGCCGGAACGATCCGGGCGCGCGCTTGCCGGCAGGGCGCTCGCGAGGTCGCGTTCGTGATCGAGGACACCGGTAGCGGCATCCCGCCGGGCCGCGAGGAGCAGATCTTCGAGCGCTACCGGACGGCGTCGGACCGGCCCGACTCCACCGGGCTCGGCCTGTTCATCGCGAAGACGCTGACCGAGGCTCACGGCGGACGGATCGTGGCGGAGAATCGGCGCGACGGCCCAGGGGCACGGTTCTCGGTGATCCTGCCCGTCGCCGCGGCGCCTTCCTGAAGTACCGCGGGCGACGGCGCCCGGTCAGGGAGCCAGGTACCGGTCGCGCAGCCGGAGCCGACGCTCCGGTGTCACGCCGAGCCGGTCTTCGAGGAACCGTTCCGGCGAGTCGGCGCACTCGTCGATCGCGGAGAAGATCGCCTCGACGTAGGAAGGCGCAGTGTCGAGCATCGGCTCGATGAGCGGCCGGAGCTGCGCATCGGTCTTCGAGGGCACAGCGTACTTGCGGAGGATGCGCGGCACCTCGCGCTCCGCCGGGAAGTAGCGTTTGGACAGCAGGAAGTCGTGCCGGATCGTGTCGCGGGGGACGCCGAGCGCGGTCAGCACGAAGACCATCCCGGTACCCGTGCGCTCCTTCCCGGCGGAGCAGTGGAACAGCAGAGCGCCGCCGCGCGCGTCGAGCAGCGCATCGAACATCGTGCGGTAGCGATCGCTCGATTCCAGCACGAGACCACGGAGCATGGTCTGGATGGCGGCCGTCACCTCGCGCGGATCGTCGGTGCGCTCGAACAGACGCTGGAAGTAGAGACGATCCTTGAGACCGGGCGGGATGTCGAGCGCGATCAGCTCCGGTCCGTGCGGCAGCACCATGCTCTCGATCGTGCGCTCCTCGTCGATCCGGAAGTCGCACACCGTGCGGATGCCGAGCTCGGCGAGATTCTGCTGCGAACGCTCGCTCAGCCGGGCGAGGTGACCGGAGCGGAACAGGCGCCCCCACTGGACGCGCCGGCCGTCGCCGGTCGCGTAACCGCCGAGATCGCGTAGGTTCGTCGCGCCTTCCAGCGCGAGGTGACGCGCGCCGACCACGATCGGCGGGCGGCCTTCCGCGCGGAGCGCGAAGTAGCACGGGGAATGCGGCGCCTCGATCGTGAGGCCGCTTCGGGCATCGCGGACGATTGGCCGTGCCAGGTCGATCGCGTCGGGAGACGGCCCGGCGAAGACGGAGACCGAGCCCGGGAACATCTCCGTCGTCCAAGCGAGCACGTAGCGATCGCCGGGGAGACGCTCGGCGTCGATCCGGAGGATCGGATCGACGGATGCGTCGGGGGCGGTCACCTCGCCCTCATACCGCGACGCCGCCGCGGCCTCCATGGCCCTCGAGCGGCGCGGCGTGGCCCGCGCATCGAGGCGCGATGGCCTCGATGCGCGGGGTGCCGAGATCAGATGCGCGTGTTCAGGTAGAACCGCATGTAGTTCTCGGTCGTGTCGATCTGCCCGGCGAAGGAGCCGAGGATGATCTCCACGTCCTGCATGCGGCACGGCCGGCCGAAGTACTCCGAGACGGTCTCGCGGCGCAGGATGCATTCGCCGTCGACCGAGACGCGGATGTACCCGCCCTTGTCCTCGACGATCACTTCCTTGTCGGGATTGTCGGCGCGAAGCGCTTCGATCGTCGCGTCGGCGAGCTCGCCGGGCCGGAGGATCGGACCGACCCAGTTGTTTCCCTTGAGTGCCATCGGATCCTCCGGGCTTACAGCCCGATCTGCGTGCGGAACTCCGCCATCGCCTTCTTGGCGTTCGCGGCGGCGTCTTGGTTGTCGGGGAGCGCGGCACAGAACCCATCGACCGCGCGCTCGGCGAGCGGTACCCAGGTTTCGACCCAGCGCCCCAGCACGTCGCGATTCGCCGGATTCTTCAGCGCGAGCTCGACGAATGCGCGCGTCCACCGGCGCGAACGGTCGCTGTCGACGAGCGCGGCATCGTTCATGAGCGCGAGCAATTGGTCGTTGTTACGGCGGGCCGAGACGGCGAATTGCCGCAGGCAGGCTTCGTCGACCGCGATCTTGGTCCCGATCTGCAGCGCGACGATCGCTTCACCCACGTCGTAGGCGACGAGCGTCTTCTCGATCAACTCGCGGAAACCCTGCCACGCGCGGTCGTTCTCCCAGATCTCGCGCTCGCGCTTGCCGAAGCCGGCGAGCGGGTGCGTCTTGGCGAGCTCCGCGGTGCGATATGCGACGTGCGAGAGCCAGCGGAGCTGGTCGCCCGTCTGGAAGGCCACGCAGTTGAACAGCGTGCTGCCCGGCATGATCTGCGTGAGGTAGCCCGACGCCATCTGCAGGGCATGGAACATGTAGCGCATCGGCGTGTACAGCTTCGCGAGCGTCGCGACCCAGCTCGTCTGCAGGTCGCCGTCGTGCTTCTCGGCGGCGAAGCGCTCGAGCAGGCCCGTGACGTAGTTCTCCTGCGCATCCTGGAGCGTGGTGTAGCTCCGATAGATGACCTCGTCGGGGTCACGGAAGACCTGCCAGTCCTCGATCTTCAGCGGGCTGTGGACGCGGTTCTTCACGTACCACTGGTTGACCGCGATGCCCTCGTGCATCGAGCGGAACGGGTGCTCCCAGTAGTTGTCGGTCCAGTGCGTCTTGACGCTCACGACTTCGTACTCGGTCGGGCGCTTCCTCTGGTTCAGATGATGCCAGGTACGAAGCTTCGGCGACGCTTTCGGCGCTTCCTTGGATTCCATGTGAGATACTCCTGCGATTGCGCGATCAGACCGGGTAGATGTCGAGCCCGTCCATCGGCTGGAGACCGGTGTCCGCGATCTTCATGCTCGGCGGAAACGGCTCGGTCGTCTTGTGCTTGCGGACGGCGAGCGTGCGACCTTCGCAATCCGGCCGCATGCGGCCCATGCCGATCACGTTCGCGAGCGCCGCGACTTCCGCCACCGTCTGTTCCGAATCGACGGCGATCAGGTGGTAGAGGAAGTCGCCCTTGATCATCACGACTACGGGGGTGAGTGCCATCTTCGTGATCCTCAGCCGGCCTTGCGGGCCTTCGCCGCCTGGTTGTCGAACGCCCAGGCGTAGTTCGTACCGTCACGCCCAGCGTCTTCGTTGTCGAGGCTCATGAACTTGACCGCGCCTTCGTACGTCGGCGGCATGATCTCGCCGGCGAGCGCGCGCTCGTTCAGCGTCACGTAGCCCTTGTAGCGATCCGGCTCCTGCTCGAAGATCCACTGGCAGGGCTCGCAGCAGAAGAGGTAGTCGCGCCCTTCGTAGTTGTAGGTTCGGAGCGGGAACGGCCACGTGCCCGGGCGGTGGATCATCGGCAGGTGGCACATCGTGCAGACGATCAGCAGCGACTGCGGCTCGTCTTCCTTGCCTTCGAGGATCGGCCGGGAATAGCCCTCCCAGAGCCGGCCCCAGGTCTCGCCCCAGCCGGGATATTTCTCTTCCAGCCAAGCGCGCTCTTCCGGACCCGTCGCGCCCGGCGGGTTCCACCACAGGGTCTTCCGGAACGTCCACGAGCCGATGTGCATGGCGTGGTGGAAGAACTCGATCTCGTCGAGCAGGATGTCCCAGTACCAGGGGCGCTCGAGGCCGAGGTCCAGGACCTGGCGCTCGAACTGGTTGATGATCCACTCCTCCATGAACTCCTTGAAGGAGCCTTCGCGCTGCGCGACCGGCGTGTAGTAGTCCATCGCCATTCCGGTCAGCAGCGAGAACATCTTCCAGGTGCGCCAGAAGGAGATGTCGAGGATCTTCTGCGCTTCCTTCTTCTTGCCGGCCTTGACCATGAGCGAGAGCACCGGGGCGCCGATCTGCGCGTGGCGTGCCTCGTCGGTCTGGATGCTCGAGATCACGCTCGAGAACGCCACGTCGCCGGCCTTGGCGGCGTCGGCGGCGAGCGCCAGGAACTGCATGTTCGTGAACGCGGTCTCGAACGCGAACGTGAGCATGACCGCGGTGGTCGTCGCGTCGCGCGAGATGAAGATATCGTCGAGCAGGTGCCGGAGTGCGATCGCACCCCATTCGTTGGTGTGCAGCGCCTTGTGCGTCCAGGCGAACTGGCGATCGATCTGCACCCAGTCGTGCGGGAACGACAGCTGGATCTGGCCGTGGCGGAGCTCGTCGAGGAGCCCGAACGTGGCCATGTTGCGCATGCCCGGGCCCTTGCCGAAGCGCACCAGGCGCGCCTCGCCGAGCTGCGAGATGCTTTCGGCGAGCGCGACGCCGCCGAAGTGGAACTTCAGGATCGCGCGCCAGCGCTCGTCGCACTTCTGCACGAAGTTCTGACGGGCGACCGCCGCCTTCACGGAATAGGTCCCCAAGTCCTTCTCACGCTGCACCGAGACGTACTCGCTGTAGCTCACCTTGTAGGGCTCGTCGTAGGTTTCCCAGAGCTCCTGCGGGATGTCGTAGGGATCGCTCATCTCGGCCGGGAAGAGCTCTTCCTTGGTCACGAACTTCGGAGTCCAGTTCGTCTGTCGGGCGATGTCGTACCATTCCGATCGTTCGAGCATGTGAGGTTCCTTTCCGCGCGGAAAGCGTTCCCGGGTACGGGGCGCTTCCTCAGGTTCGTGATCTCCTTGCGAACAGCAAGGTCCATTCCATGGAGTGGGCGGGCACTCATCCACGAAAAAGCCGTGGGTTTGCCAAGCCGGGAGCCGATGCCAGCCTACGGCGACCCGCTCTTATGAGCAAACCGCCGCCGAGCGGACTGGATCTCTTGATCAAGACGCCTTGCGGCGTCTCTTGCGCTTCGCGACACCCTCGGCGGCGGAAGGCCGGGTCCACTTCTTCCGCAGGCGATACGAGAGCTGGGCACGCGTGATGCCGAGCAGACGGGCGGCCTTCGACAGGTTCCCGGAGCAGCGCTCGACGGCCTCGCGCGCGACGGCCGCGGAGACCTCTTCCCAGCGGATCCCGCCGTCGAGCACCGTGCGGCCGAACGCGGACAGCACCGAGGCGGTGACGACGCCCTGGGATCCCTCCGCTTGCGGCAGGCAGAGCTTGCCCTCGCGGTCGATCACGAAGCTCTTCTGACGGAGCGCGCTGCCGGAGATCGACAGGTGCTGCAGGTCGATCGGCTCGCCCGCCGCGACCAGGATCACCGCGCGCTCGATGATGTTCTCGAGCTCGCGGATGTTGCCCGGGTAATCGTAGTTGAGCAGCGCGCCGATCGCGGACTCGGTGAAGCCGAGAATGTCGGGCCGATTGTGGCGCAGCACGAACTTGCCGAGCAGGTGGTTCAACAGCAGCGGGATGTCGTCGCGCCGGTCACGCAGCGGCGGCAAGTCGATCGGGAAGACGTTCAGGCGGTAGAAGAGGTCGGCGCGGAAGCGGCCGGCGCGGACCTCGGTCTCGAGGTCGACGTTGGCGGCGGCGACGACGCGCACGTCGACCTTGCGGGTCTCGGAATCGCCGACGCGCTCGATCTCGCGCTGCTGGAGCGCGCGCAGCAGCTTGCCCTGCACGGCGAGGTTCAGGCTCGCGATCTCGTCGAGGAAGAGCGTGCCGCCGTTGGCACGCTCGAAGCGGCCGGGCCGCGAGTGCGTGGCACCCGTGAACGCGCCGCGCTCGACGCCGAACAGCTCGGCCTCGATCAGCGTCTCGGGGATCGCCGCGCAGTTGACGGCGATGAACGGCCCGGCGCTGCGCGGGCTGATCGCGTGCAGCTTCCGCGCGAACATCTCCTTGCCGACGCCGGTCTCGCCGCAGAAGAGCACCGTCGCCAACGTGCCCGCGACCTTCTGGAGCTTGTGGCAGGCGGCGTTGAAGCCCGACGAGACGCCGACCAGCTCCTCGTCCAGCAACAGCGATTCGGCGTGGCTCGACGAGGCGCTCGGGGTGACGAGCTGGGTGAGCCCCTGGCGCGAGAACACGCGGTTCACGAAGTCCTCCGATTGGAAGAGCTTCATCCCCGGCGAGTCCTCCCATTCGACCGCGGGCTTGCCGACGATGCGGCACGTCGAGTGGCCCATGCCCGCGCACTCGACCTCGCGGAACACGACGGGCAAGCCCATGAACGTGCTGCTGTAACCGGAGGCGTAGCCGCACTGCCACCAGCACACGGGCTCGGACGTGAGGCCGTAGGCGGCGCAGTGCTCCTCCACCTCGGAGGAATCGACCCACAGGCATTCCACGAAGAAGCGCCCGTGCTCCGGGATGATCTCGGTCTGGATCGGCACCACCCGCACCATGCCCTCGAGGCCGGCGATCTGCGGGCCGACCCAGAAGCGCTCGAACAGGTCGCTCTCGGCGCGGACGCGCATCGCCACCTCGGCGTCCTTCGCGCCTCCGGCGTAGCCCATGCGGCTCAGCAGCCCGCGCGCCTTCTCGATGCCGAACGCATCGATCATCTCCCGCCGCAGCGCGGTCAGCGCGTCGAGGTGCAGGAGGATCATGCGCATGCCGTCGAGGCGGATGCGTCCGTCCTCGGGGGCGAACGACAAGCGCGACGCGATGTCGGCGATCGCCGGAAGCTCGGGATGCTTCTTGTTCCCGAGGATCGAGACCGGTTTGTCTTGGGTCGGCATCACGCTTCCCGCGGCGATTCGCGCTCGCCGCGCGTCCGCACAAGACGTAACCGCGCGCACGCCCGGGTGCAACGCAAATCAAGCAAAGCCGGAATGGAGAGAGGGGGGAGGTGATCGCCGGGGAGGACCGGCGATCACCAGGATCGCTCCTCTGCTCGCGCCGGGCGCTCGCTTCGGAGACGAACGTCTTCTGCGGAAAGGCTACAGCAAGAAGAATTCCAGCCCGCGCCTTTTCGCATGCGCGAGCGCGCCTCTCGGGTTCACGGGACTTTTTTCGTCGCGCGGCGAGGATGACTGGCGATGCCCGCCTCGAGACTTTCTCGAATCGATAGTTTCTTGCATCGACGAGTGGCGGTTTCATCACGACGCGCCGCGACAAGACGCTCGCGGCGGCCGCGTCACGACCGAGCGGCGGTCGGACGGACGAGGATTTCGTTCACGTCGACACCGTCCGGCTGCTCGATCGCATAGGCGATGGCCGCCGCGATCGAATCGGCGGGAAGTGCGATCTTCCGGAACGCCTCGATCATCTGCTTCGTACTCTCGTGCGTGATCGTGTCGGCGAGCTCGGACTCGACGACGCCCGGGGAGATCACCGTCACGCGGACGCGATCGGTCTCCTGACGGAGCCCTTCCGAGATCGCACGCACCGCGAACTTCGTCGCGGAATAGACCGACCCGGTCTGGATCACGCGATGACCGCCGATCGACGACACGTTCACGAAGTGCCCGGATCGGTGCGCCAGGAACCGCGGCAGCCCGGCCGCGATGCCGTGCAGCACGCCACGCACGTTCACGTCGATCATGCGGTTCCACTCGTCCACCTTCAGCGCCTCGAGCGGCGAGAGCGGCATCACGCCCGCGTTGTTGACGATGACGTCGATCCGCCCGAACGCGCTCTCGGCGTGGGCGACGAACGACTGGAAGTCTTCCAGGCTCGTCACGTCGAGTGCCCGGTAGGTCCCCTGCCCTCCGGCCGCGCGAACGTCCGCGACGATCCGCTCCAGCCGGTCCGTTCGGCGCGCTCCGGCGACCACGCGGGCGCCCCGTGCCGCGAGCTGGCGGACGGCGGACTCGCCGATGCCGCTGCTCGCTCCCGTCACCAGCACGACCTTGCCTTCGATTCCTGCCATGTCGAATCTCCTCGGTGGCTTCGCTCGCCGCGACGATCGCGGCGGCAAAGGGAGCGTAAGCACGCCGCAGGGAGCCGGATAGAACGTTTCTCGGCGTCTCTTGCCTGATCCTGCCGAGCGAGTAGCGTCGGGGCGTGTCGCCCCGTATCCCTCCCACCGTGCCCGATCGAGCCGCGGAGGAGGCCGCCGTCGAGAAGCTGCGAGCCGATCTCGCCGCGCTGATCGAGCGTGTCGCCCGTGTCGACGGGGCGCACGGCAGCGCGATTCCCGGTCTCCGCCTGATCCGGGCGAGCCGGTCCTCGCAGCCGCTGCTCGCGCTGCACGAACCCGCGCTTTGCCTGATCGTGCAAGGCCGCAAGCGCCTGCTCGTCGGCGACCAGGTCTTCGTCTACGACCCCGCGCGCTATCTCGTGGTCTCGGTCGACCTGCCGATCGTCGGCCAGATCCTCGATGCCTCGCCGGAGCGGCCGTACCTCTGCATCCGGCTGTCGCTCTCGGCCGCGGAGATCGGCGCGATCCTGATCGATCCCGGAGTACCCGCGTCCGCCCGAGCGGCGGACGAGCGCGGGCTCTTCCTCGGCGCCCCGACGGCCCCGTTCCTCGATGCGATGCTGCGGCTCGTCCGGCTGCTGGAATCGCCGCGCGACATCGCGGTGCTCGCGCCGCTCGCCAAGCGGGAGATCCTCTATCGCATCTTGCAGAGCGAGCAGGGCGAGATCCTCCGCCGCATCGCCCTCGCGGACGGCGCGGCACAGCGGGTCGCCAAGGCGATCGACTGGTTGAAGCGGAACTTCGCGGAGCGCCTACGCATCGAGGTGATCGCGCGCGAGGTGCGGATGAGCAGCTCGGCGCTGCACCATCAATTCAAGGCGGTGACCGCAATGAGCCCGCTGCAGTTCCAGAAGCGCCTGCGCCTGCAAGAGGCCCGGCGGTTGATGCTCGGCGACGAGGCCGACGCGGCGACGGCCGCCTACCGCGTCGGCTACGAGAGCCCGTCGCAGTTCAGTCGCGAGTACGCGCGGCTGTTCGGCGCCCCGCCGGCCCGCGACGTCGCCCGCCTGCGCGAGCGGATCGGCGATCCGGCCGCGAGCGCCGATTGAGGAGGACTCGAGCTTCGGCCTTCCCACACGGACGGCTTCCCGAGTAGTCTCGTCGTCGAGCGGCACCCGCAGGAGGCGAGCATGCCACACGTCAGCTACCGCCCGGTGGAAGAGCTCGACGAAGAGCTCCGCAAGGTCATGGTCGAGTACGACGACGAGCTCGGCGGATCCGAGTTCGTCAAGGTCTTCGCGCACGCGCCCGAGGTCTTCAAGTCGTTCATCCGCTTCTACTTCCCGCTGATCTCCGAGACGCGCGGGACGATCGACATGAAGCTCACGGAGCTGGTGCGGCTGAAGGTCGCCGAGCTGAACGACTGCCATCTCTGAAAGGGCGCCCGGTTCGCGCTGGCAGCGCGACAAGGCCTCACCGAGGAGATGATCGCGGAGCTCCCGCGCTACCAGCAGAGCCGCCTCCTCACTCCGCGCGAGAAGGTCGCGGTGCGCTACGCCGAGACGCTCGCGGGCAACCACAAGCAGGCGGGCACGGCGCTGTTCGACGCGCTCCGCGAGCACTTCACCGAGGCCGAGATCGTCGATCTCGGCTGGCGGATCGTCACGTTCGTCGGCTACGGCCGGCTGATCTACGCGCTCGGTCTCGAGATCGGCAAGACCTGCGCGTGGCATCCGGCGGCCTGAGCCGCGAAGCCATCAGGAGGTGATCGCATGCCGAGAGTCGCAGCGAAACCGTACGCGGAGATGGACCCGGAGATCCAGGACATCGTGAAGGCGAGCGACGAGGCGCTCGGTGGATCCGAGTGGATCCAGTACTTCTCCCACCCGGCCGCGCTCTACAAAGATTTCGTCAAGTTCTACTACTCGCGGATCATGACGGACGGGAACGGCCTCAGCGTGAAGCTGACCGAGCTCGTTCGCCACACCGTGGCGGTCCACAACGCGTGCACCCTTTGAAGGGGCGCCGTGTATGCCTCGGCGAGGCATCAAGGACTGACGGACGCGATGGTGGATGCGGTTCCCGAGTTCCGGAAGAGCCCCCTCTTCACCGCTGAGGAGAAGGCCGCGATGAAGCTCGCCGACGCGATGGCGGGCGATCACAAGAAGGCGCCGTTCGACGAGGTGTTCGCCGAGCTCCGCCAGTTCTACTCGGAGGAGCAGATCGTCGAGCTCGGCTGGCGAACGAGCGTATTCATCGGCTACGGCCGGCTCGTCTACGCGCTCGACGTGGGCGCGATCGGGGTGTCCTGCCGGTTGCCGCATCCGCAGTCGGGGCAGGCGCAGATCCAGGCCTGACCCAGCCGACTCGTCGGGATTCGCACGAGCGGGGCGGAGCACCGTGGGGCCGCTGAGCGGCAGGCCGCAAGGCAGCCCCACGGTGCTCCGCCCCGCTCGTGAATTCTGCAATGGCCGCCCACGGACGCCGGAGCAGGCTTTACGAGACGAGCAGACGCTTCCGCCGGCTCCAGTCGCTGACCGCGCCGATGCAGCGCGCGAGCAGGTCGGGCTGGCCGACG
>JACXTT010004089.1_pt1 | contig 21835 bp, 22 predicted proteins | sample 9270951 | NCBI WGS metagenome assembly JACXTT01 (sample SAMN15532306, study PRJNA645909) | rock metagenome | isolation source: weathered quartz diorite | place: Puerto Rico | collected 2017-06-21
GGACCGGGGGCGTTTCACAACGCTGCAGCATGCATTCAAGCTGCGTCAGCCACCCAATGCCACCGCCCGTGGCGAGCCGGAAGCGCTGGAAAAGGCCGCTGCGCTGGGCTATCCGCTGGTGGTACGCCCCAGCTATGTGCTGGGCGGCCGCGCCATGGAAATCGTCCACGAGCAGCGCGACCTGGAGCGCTACATGCGCGAAGCCGTCAAGGTCAGCAACGACAGCCCGGTGCTGCTGGACCGCTTCCTCAACGACGCCATCGAATGCGACGTGGACTGCATCCGTGATGCATCGGGCGCGGTCTTCATCGGCGGTGTCATGGAACACATCGAACAGGCCGGCGTAGACAGCGGCGACTCCGCCTGCTCGTTGCCGCCCTACAGCCTGGCGGCCGACACCGTGGCCGAGCTCAAGCGCCAGTCCGCCGCCATGGCCGGCGCGCTGAACGTCGTGGGCCTGATGAACGTGCAGTTCGCCATCCAGCAGAAGGACGGCCAGGACGTGATCTACGTGCTGGAAGTCAACCCGCGCGCCAGCCGCACTGTGCCCTATGTGTCCAAGGCCACCGGCATCCAGCTGGCCAAGGTCGCGGCGCGCTGCATGGCCGGCCAGACGCTGGCCAGCCAGGGCATTGGCGAGGAAGTCACGCCACCGTACTTCAGCGTCAAGGAAGCGGTGTTCCCCTTCGTCAAGTTCCCCGGCGTGGACACCATCCTCGGCCCGGAAATGAAATCCACCGGCGAGGTCATGGGCGTGGGCAAGACCTTTGGCGAAGCCTTCGTCAAGTCGCAGCTGGGCGCCGGCGCCAAGCTGCCGCGTTCCGGCAAGGCCTTCATCTCGGTCAAGCAGAGCGACAAGCCGCGTGCCGTGGAAGTGGCACGCAGCCTGGTGGCGCTGGGCTTCAGCCTGGTGGCGACCAAGGGCACAGCCGCTGCCATCAGCGCGGCCGGTGTGGAATGCGCCGTGGTCAACAAGGTGACCGAAGGCCGCCCGCACATCGTGGACATGATCAAGAACGAAGAGATCGCCATGGTCGTCAACACCGTGGAAGAGCGCCGCAACGCGATTGCCGACTCCCGCCACATCCGCACCTCGGCACTGCTGGCCCGCGTGACCACCTATACCACCATCGCCGGTGCGGAAGCGGCGGTGGAGGGCATGAAGTACCTGGACCACCTGGACGTGATCTCGGTGCAGGAGATGCATGCCCAGTTGCAGGCCTGAGTGAGGGGCCCGGTTTTACCGCCGGGCCGCCAGTCAGGGTAAAACGCCCCCTTGGGGCCCTGAGAACCTTGGCATAATCCGCCTGAACTGCATGGACAGTGCCGCGCGCAAGCGCCGCACTGTCCTTGTACTTTGAGGCCCCCTAAAACAGCAAGACACCATGGCAACCTATCCCATCACCAAACGCGGCGCAGAAATGCTCAAGGCGGAGCTGCACAAACTCAAGACCGTGGAGCGCCCCTCCGTCATCCAGGCCATCGCCGAAGCGCGCGCCCAGGGCGACCTCAGCGAAAACGCCGACTACGACGCCGCCAAGGAGCGCCAGGGCTTCATCGAAGGCCGTATCCAGGAAGTGGAAGGCAAGCTGTCGGCCGCCCAGGTCATCGACCCGGCCGGCATCCAGGCCGATGGCCGTGTGGTGTTCGGCGCCACCGTGGAACTGGAAGACGAAGACACCGGCGACCGCGTCAAGTACCAGATCGTCGGCGAAGACGAAGCCGACCTGAAGCTGGGACTGATCAACATCAGCAGCCCGATTGCCCGTGCCCTGATCGGCAAGGAAGAGGGCGACACCGCCGTGGTGCAGGCACCCGGCGGCGAAAAGTCCTACGAAGTCGTGGCCGTCCAGTACATCTGATGCGCACCTTGCCTCTGTGGCTGGCCGCGGCCTGGGCTGGCAGCCTGACTACGCTGGGTTTCTTGGTCGTGCCCATGCTGTTTGTCTACCTGCCGACGCCGGCCATGGCGGGCACGATGGCGGCACAGCTGTTCAGCCTGCAGACCGGCGTCTCCACGGCCTGCGCACTGGCGCTGTTGATCGTCTTCAGGTCCAAATGGGCGCCAGCCCCTGTGCAGATTGCGCAGTCAGCTACGCTTTTTGTAGTGTCCGGCGCCTTGCTGGCGCTCCTGGTGGAGTTTGGCGTGACGCCCCATATCGTGGCGCGCGACAACCTGGCCCTGTGGCACCGCGTGGGCAGCGCCATGTATTTCCTGCAGTGGCTCAGCGCATTGGTGGTGTTTGGCAAACTGGCCAAGGCCGGCACGGCCAGCCCCGGCTGAACGGTAGGCCGGCAGCAAAAAGCCCGCTTCGGCGGGCTTTTTTGTGGAGGTGCGGGTCAGGCCTGGCTGCGTTTCTTGACGCTGACCTTGGGCTTGGGCTTGGCCCGCTTCACGTTGCCGCCCTGGGTCAGGCGCTGGTTGCCCAGCACGCGCAGGGTCTTGATCTCCGGGCGCTGGCCGGCACGCTTGCTGTGCTTGATGATCTTCACGTCGCGCGGGCCGGGCATGCGGTCCTCGTCCAGCACGCGCTCCTTTTCCGGCTGGGGCCGCCACAGCACCAGCAGCTTGCCGATGTGCTGGATCGGGGCGGCGCTGAGTTCGTTGGCCAGGGTCTGGAACATTTCCTCGCGCGCCGTGCGGTCGTCGGAGAACACGCGCACCTTGATCAGGCCATGGGCGTTGAGGGCGGCGTCGACCTCTTTCTTGACGTTGGCCGTCAGGCCGTCGCCGCCGACCATGACCACGGGGTCCAGGTGGTGGGCGTCGGCACGGTGTTCTTTGCGTTGGGCGGGAGTCAATTGAATAAGGGGCATCCCGCTATTATCGGTGTAACAGCAATGGAGCGGTAGAGCTGCTCCCTCAGAAAGCAAGCATGTCGGCTATCAAAAAAAGTAGCACCAAGGTCAACAAGGCCTGGCTGCATGACCATATCAACGACCCTTACGTCAAGCTGGCGAACAAGGAAGGCTACCGCGCGCGCGCCGCCTACAAGCTCAAGGAGATCGACGAAACCCTGCACCTGGTCAAGCCCGGCCAGCTTGTCGTGGACCTGGGCTGCACGCCCGGTGCCTGGAGCCAGTACCTGCGCCGGCGCATGGCGCCCGGCGGTGCGGCGGCCGGAGCGCTGGACGGCACCATCATCGGCCTGGACCTGCTGCCCATGGAGCCCATCGAGGGCGTGACCTTCATCCAGGGCGACTTCCGCGAGGCCGAGGTGCTAGCCCAACTGGAGGCGGCGCTGGCCGGGCGCCAGGCCGACCTGGTGGTCTCGGACATGGCGCCCAACCTGTCGGGCATTTCCTCGGCCGATTCGGCACGGGTGGAGTACCTGATCGAACTGGCCATCGAATTTGCGCAGAACCACATGAAGCCGCAGGGTGCGCTGGTGGCCAAGGTGTTCCACGGCCCGAGCTACAACGACGTGGTGCAGCACTTCAAGGCCGCGTTCCAGACCGTCAAGCCGCTCAAACCCAAGGCCTCGCGTGACCGTTCATCCGAGACCTTCCTCGTGGGCCTCGGGCTGAAGGCGAAATAGTTCACGAAGCCCGCTAAACCTTGCTGTTCCTATGGCTGAAAACTTGAAAATACCCCGCCTATTGCCTTGAAACGCCTAAAATGGGGCCCAAGTACGCACGGCATGTCTTAAGTGCGTCCTCTTGGAGCTTCGCTTGAATAATCAGTGGTTTTCGAAAATTGCAGTGTGGTTGGTGATCGCCCTGGTGCTGTTCACCGTGTTCAAGCAGTTCGATTCCCGCGGTACGGCCGGTGCCGGCACCCTCGGTTATTCGGACTTCCTGGAAGAAGTGCGCAACAAGCACATCAAGAGTGCGCTGATCCAGGAAGGCCAGGGCGGCACCGAGATCATCGCCGTCACCACCGATGACCGCAAGGTCAAGACCACCGCCACCTACCTGGACCGCGGCCTGGTCGGCGACCTGATCAACAACGGCGTCAAGTTCGACGTCAAACCCCGTGAAGAAGGCTCCCTGCTCATGACCCTGCTGGTCAGCTGGGGCCCGATGCTGCTGCTGATTGGCGTCTGGATCTACTTCATGCGCCAGATGCAGGGCGGCGGCAAGGGCGGGGCGTTCAGCTTCGGCAAGAGCAAGGCCCGCCTGCTGGACGAAAACACCAACACCGTGACCTTTGCCGACGTCGCCGGCTGCGACGAGGCCAAGGAAGAAGTCAAGGAAGTCGTGGACTTCCTCAAGGACCCGTCCAAGTTCCAGAAGCTCGGCGGCCGCATCCCCCGCGGCCTGCTGCTGGTCGGCCCCCCGGGCACCGGCAAGACCTTGTTGGCCAAGTCCATCGCTGGCGAAGCCAAGGTGCCGTTCTTCAGCATCTCCGGCTCCGACTTCGTGGAAATGTTCGTCGGCGTGGGCGCCTCCCGCGTGCGCGACATGTTCGAGAACGCCAAGAAGAACGCCCCGTGCATCATCTTCATCGATGAAATCGACGCCGTCGGCCGCCAGCGTGGCGCCGGCCTGGGCGGCGGCAACGACGAGCGCGAACAGACGCTGAACCAGATGCTGGTCGAGATGGACGGCTTCGAGACCAATGTCGGCGTCATCGTCGTGGCTGCCACCAACCGCCCCGACATCCTGGACGCCGCGCTGCTGCGTCCCGGCCGCTTTGACCGCCAGGTCTATGTCACGCTGCCGGACATCCGCGGCCGCGAACAGATCCTCAACGTGCACATGCGCAAGGTGCCGCTGGGCCAGGACGTCAGCGCCAGCGTGATCGCCCGCGGCACGCCCGGCATGAGTGGTGCCGACCTGGCCAACCTGTGCAATGAGGCCGCGTTGATGGCCGCGCGCCGCAATGCCCGCCTGGTCGAGATGCAAGACTTCGAGAAGGCCAAGGACAAGATCCTGATGGGCCCGGAGCGCAAGAGCATGGTCATGCCCGAGGAAGAGCGCCGCAACACGGCCTACCACGAAGCCGGCCACGCCCTGATCGGCAAGATGCTGCCCAAGTGCGACCCGGTGCACAAGGTCACCATCATCCCGCGCGGCCGTGCGCTGGGCGTGACCATGAGCCTGCCGGCCCAGGACCGCTACAGCTACGACAGCGAATACATGCTGAACCAGATCAGCATGCTGTTTGGCGGCCGTATCGCCGAAGAGGTGTTCATGAAACAGATGACCACCGGCGCGTCCAACGACTTCGAGCGTGCCACGCAACTGGCCCGCGACATGGTCACCCGCTACGGCATGACGACGGCGCTGGGCCCGATGGTCTACGCGGAGAACGAAGGCGAAGTCTTCCTCGGCCGCTCGGTCACCAAGACCACCAATGTCTCGGAAGAGACCATGCGCAAGGTCGACGCTGAAGTGCGCCGCATCATTGACGAGCAGTATGCTCTGGCGCGCAAGCTGATCGAAGACAACCAGGACAAGATGCATTCCATGGCCAAGGCCTTGTTGGAGTGGGAAACCATCGACAGCGACCAGCTGGACGACATCATGGCCGGCAAGGAACCGCGTCCTCCCAAGGACTGGACCCCGCGTACCCCCAGCTCCGGTGGCGGAGACAGCGGCGGCGCAACGGCGGTGGCCACCGGCCCCGCTCCCACGGTGGCCTGAACACCCAATTCGCATTGAACGGGGCCCAGTGCCCCGTTTTGCTTTCTGCCACCCACCCCATGCACTGGCAAACATCGCGTTATTCGATAGACCTGGGCCGGCCCCAGGTCATGGGCATTGTCAATGTCACGCCGGATTCGTTTTCCGACGGCGGGCAGCATGCGTCCAGTGAGGCCGCCAAGGCCCATTGCGACAAATTGCTCAAGGACGGCGCGGACATCCTGGACATCGGCGGCGAATCCACGCGCCCGGGGGCACTGGCCCTGCCGCTGGACGAGGAGCTGGCGCGCGTGCTGCCGGTGGTGCGCCATGCGGTGACGCTGGGCGTGCCGGTGTCGGTGGACACCTACAAGCCGCAGGTCATGCAGGCGGTGCTGGACCTGGGCGCCGACATCATCAACGACGTCTGGGCGCTGCGCTGGCGCGATCCGTCCTTCCATGTGACGGGCCAGGAAATCGTTGCCCGCCATGGTGGGTGCGGCGTCTGCCTGATGCACATGCACCGCGACCCGCAGACCATGCAGGTAGCCCCGATGGAAGGCGACGTGCTGCCCCAGGTGCTATCGTTTCTGGAGCGGCTTGCGCACAATCTGCAAGGGCTGGCGGTAGAAAAGGCCCGCATCTGCATAGACCCCGGCATCGGCTTCGGCAAGACCGTGGCGCAGAACTTTGCGCTCTTGGCGCGCCAGCGCGAACTGCTGGCACTCGGTTACCCCGTGCTGGCCGGCTGGTCGCGCAAGTCCTCGCTGGCGGCGATCACCCAGACCTCGCTGTCGGCAGTGGCCACGCTGGACGTGCAGGAGCGCATGGTGCCCAGTGTGGCGGCCGCGCTGCTGGCGGTGCAGAACGGCGCCAGCATCGTGCGTGTGCACGACGTGCGCGAGACGGTGCAGGCCCTCAAGGTATGGACGGCCGTGCAAGCAGCGCGATAAAGCTATTCGCAACATTCAGAAACACGAGAGGCAGACTTTATGGGACGGCAGTATTTCGGAACCGACGGCATCCGCGGCACGGTGGGGCAGGCGCCCATCACGCCGGACTTTGTGCTGCGCCTGGCGCACGCCGTCGGCCATGTGCTCAAGAAGACCGAGGCGCGCCCCACGGTGCTGATCGGCAAGGACACCCGCATCTCTGGCTACATGCTGGAGAGCGCGCTGGAGTCCGGTTTCAATTCCGCCGGCGTGGACGTGGTGCTGCTGGGGCCCTTGCCGACGCCTGGCGTGGCCTACCTCACGCGTGCGCAGCGCGCGTCGCTGGGCGTGGTCATCAGCGCCAGCCACAACCCGTTTGCCGACAACGGCATCAAGTTCTTCAGCGCGCAGGGCACCAAGCTGTCCGACGCCTGGGAGCTGGCGGTGGAAGCCGAGCTGGAAAAGCCGCCGGTGTGGGTGGACTCGGCCAGCCTGGGCAAGTCGCGCCGGCTGGACGACGCGGCCGGGCGCTACATCGAGTTCTGCAAGAGCACCTTTGACAAGGACCTGAGCCTCAAGGGCATGAAGATCGTCGTGGACGCAGCCCACGGCGCGGCCTACCACATCGCTCCCAAGGTGTTCCACGAGCTGGGTGCCGAGGTGGTGGCCATAGGCTGCGCGCCCGACGGTCTGAACATCAACAAGGACGTGGGCGCGACCCACCCGGCAGCGCTGGTGCAGGCCGTCAAGGAGCAGCACGCCCACTTCGGCGTGGCGCTGGACGGCGACGCCGACCGCCTGCAGTTGGTGGACGCGCAGGGCCGCCTGTACAACGGCGACGAGCTGCTGTACCTGATGGCAGACGACCGCCTGGGCCGCTCCGAGCAGGTGCCCGGCGTGGTGGGCACGCTGATGACCAATATGGCGGTGGAAGTGGCGCTGAAAAGCCGTGGCGTGCAATTCGTGCGCGCCAAGGTCGGTGACCGCTATGTGCTGGAAGAGCTGGACAAGCACCGCTGGATCCTCGGTGGCGAGGGTTCGGGCCACCTGCTGGCACTGGACAAGCACACCACGGGCGACGGCCTGATCTCCGCCTTGCAGGTGCTGCAGGCCTGCGTGCGCAGCGGCAAGACCATGGCCGAGCTGCTGGGTGGCGTGACGCTGTTCCCGCAGACCCTGATCAATGTGCGCCTGGCGCCGGGGCAGGACTGGAAGTCCAACACCAAGATGGATGCCGCCACCAAGGCCGTGGAGGCCGAGCTGGGCAATACCGGCCGCGTGCTGATCCGCGCCAGCGGCACCGAACCCCTGGTGCGGGTGATGGTGGAGGCCCAGGACGCCACGCTGGCCCAGCGCAGCGCCCAGCGCATTGCCGACACGCTGAAGGCCTGAGCATGGCCGACCCTATCCGCATCTGCCGCGCCGACTACGCCAAGCCGGCCCATGCCGCCGCCCTGGTGGCCTTGCTGGACGCCTATGCCAGCGACCCCATGGGTGGCAGCCACCCCTTGAGTGACTTTGCCAAGGCCAACCTGGTGCCCGCGCTGGCTTCGCGGCCGCAGGCCTTCAGCGTGCTGGCCTTCGACGGGGCCGACGACAGCACGCCCGTGGGCCTGGTGAACTGCATCGAAGGCTTTTCCACCTTTGCCTGCCAGCCGCTGGTGAATGTGCACGACGTGGCCGTGCTGCGCGCCTACCGCGGCCAGCGCATTGCCGAGCGCATGCTGGCGCTGGTGGAGGAGATCGCCCGCACCCGTGGCGCCTGCAAGCTCACGCTGGAGGTGCTGTCCGGCAATGCCGGTGCGGCCCGGCTCTACCAGCGTGTGGGCTTTGCCCAGTACCAGCTGGACCCGGCCATGGGCCATGCCCAGTTCATGCAGAAGTGGTTGACCTGAATTTCAATGGCAAAAAGGCCTGCGGCCCGCGTGGAAATTGCGTGAACAGCTTCTGTTTCTATAGCATTTAGCGAGCCTGGACGCGCTGCCCCTGGGCGTCGATGACCGCTTCGCCATCTTCCTTGGCAAAGGCGCCTTGCTGCGGCTGCGGCAGGATGTCCAGCACCAGCTCCGACGGCCGGCACAGCCGCGTGCCCAGCGGGGTTTCCACGATGGGCCGGTTGATGAGGATGGGATGCGCCAGCATGAAGTCCAGCAACTGCGCATCGCTCCATTGCGGCTGGTCCAGGCCCAGTTCGGCGTAGGGTGTGCCCTTCTCGCGCAGCAGCGCGCGTGCGCTGATGCCCATGGCCGCCAGCAGTTGCTGCAGCCGGGCCTTGCTGGGCGGTGTCTTCAGGTACTCGATGACCTCGGGCTCGACGCCGCTGTTGCGGATCAGGGCCAGCGTGTTGCGGGACGTGCCGCAGGCGGGGTTGTGAAAGATGGTGATGCTCATGCAGTTGCCTGTTCTTCAGGGGTGAGGAGATGGGCCAGCGCGGTGCCCAGCAGTGCGCCCGCGCATTGCGCCAGCACAAAGCCTGCAGCGCTGGCCGGTGCGATGCCGGAAAAGCTGTCGCTGAACATGCGGCCCAGCACCGCGGCCGGATTGGCAAACGCGGTACTGGCCGTGAACCAGTAGGCCGCGCCGATGTAGCAGGCCACCAGGGCCGCCGCCCGGTCGGCAGGGGCACGCAGGATGACGAACACCAGCCCGCCGGTGGCGATTGTTTCGGCCAGCCATAGGCCGCTTCCACCGCGCAAGTGCTGGCTGGCATGCAGCGCCGGCAAGTCGAACATGGTGTTGGCCAGCGCCGCCCCCGCCACTGCGCCGAGCAATTGGGATGCTATAAATAATATAGCTATTTGCGCATTCCACGCGCGGCCTGCACGCCCTTTGAACCATACCAGCAGAGTGACCAGCGGGTTGAAATGGGCACCGCTGACGGGCCCCAGGGTTTCAATCAACACGTACAGTGCAAACACCGTGGCCAGGGTGTTGGCCAGCAAGGCCAGGCCGTCGTTGCCGCCGCTGATGCGCTGGGCCATGATGCCCGAGCCGACCACGGCGCACAGCAGTGCGGCCGTGCCGGTGAATTCCGCCAGCAGGCGTTGGCGCAGGGAAGGGGGATGCATGGGCAAGGGCTTTCTTCAGCAGGTGGTGCAGGCCGCGGTGGTGGCCAGCCCGCAAGCGGCGCCCTGGCAGCAGTGTTCGGTCAGGTAGCCCAGCAGGCCATTCATGCGGGCAAAGTCTGCGCGGTAGATCAGGTTGCGTCCGCGCTGCTCGATGTTCACCAGCCCGGACTGGGCCAGGCCTTTGAGGTGGAAGGACAGGGCGCTGGGCGATGTTTCCAGCTGCTGCGACAGCGTGCCGGGTGTCAGGCCCTCGGGGCCGGCCACGACCAGCGCCTTGAAGGCCCGCAGGCGCTGGCTTTGTGCCAGCGCGGTCAGCGCCGCCAGGGCGTCGGCTTCGGTCAGCAGGGCCGTTGATGTGCTCATGTTTCAATAGTAATTGAAATATGGGGTCCGCCAGAATTGGCATGGGCAAATCTAGGGATAACCCTATACTGAACCGCCGTCGCACAGCCTTGTGCGCGTTGCAAAGGACACTACGTGACAGACAGCCGCCCCCGTCTCCACCGCTCCGCCATCGGCACCCTGGCCGGCCGCGCCATGCTCAAGCGCCTGCTGCGCACGCGCGACAAGCCGCTGGTGGCGCCGCGGCTCAATCTGGCCCTGCAGGGCGGTGGTGCGCATGGTGCCTTCACCTGGGGCGTGCTGGACGCCTTGCTGGAGGACACGCGGCTGGACTTCGAGGGCCTGAGCGGCAGCAGTGCCGGCGCCATGAATGCGGTGGTGTTTGCGCATGGCTGGATGCTGCAGGGCCGCGCGGGTGCGCGCCAGGCCTTGACGGATTTCTGGACCGAGGTCGGTCAGCAGATGCCTTGGGGCCTGATGACGCGTGGCGAGGGCGAGGCCATCAGCCTGCTGCCGGCCACCAAGCTGCTGGCCAGCTGGGCCGGGCAGTTTGCGCCGGGCAACCTCAACCCGCTGGCATTGAATCCCTTGCGCACGCTGCTGAAAAAGCAGATCGACTTCGAGCGCCTGCGCGCGCACAGCCCGTTCAAGCTGTTCATTGGTGCGACGCAGGCCAACACCGGCAAGCTGCGCGTGTTCCGCGAACACGAGCTGACGCTGGACATGCTGCTGGCCTCGGCCTGCCTGCCCAAGATCCACCACGCGGTGGAGATTGCCGGCGAGCCGTACTGGGATGGCGGCTTTTCCGCCAACCCGGCGGTGTTTCCGCTGTTCTACGACTGTGACGCCTATGACGTGCTGCTGGTGCTGCTCAGCCCGCTGGTGCACAACGGCACACCGCACTCCATGGAAGAGATCGAGACGCGCATCGAGGAACTGGGTTTCAAGACCCACTTCATGCGCGAGATGCAGATGTTTGCCCGCGCCACGGCCTTTGCCAGCACGCCGCCGGCGACGCCGGGCCGGCTGGACAAGCGGCTGCGCGACATGCGCTTTCACATGATAGACACGGCGAACACCGAGAGCCTGCAGCGCAGCGAGACCAAGATGCTGGCGCACGGCCCGTTTCTGGAGGCGCTGTGCAGACAGGGGCGCCAGCAGGGTGCCCAGTGGCTGGCAGACCACGCTGGCGCGGTGGGCCGCCAGCCCACCATCGACGTCAACAACCTGTTTGCCTGAGCCGGCTTTGCGCGGGTCTCAGCGCTTGCGCTGCGCCTGTTTCACCGCGCCGGCCAGCCCTTCGGGCAGCACCACGCCGTTGGCCGCCTGGGCCAGCTTGAAGAACACGTCGGTGTTGTCCTGCACGCCGGTGAAGCTCCAGGCGCCGGGGCCGTAGGCGGACAGCGGAATGTCGGTGGCGGTGTGCACCGCGCTGTCGCCTGGCACCTGGCCGGTGACCAGGTACTTGCCGTCCGCATCGCGCGCCAGCGGGTTGGACGGGTAGACCGACAGCGGTTCCTTCTTGACGAAAGGTTGCTGGCTGTCTTGCAGCGGCAGCGGGTTGCTGCGGAAATCTTCGTAGCGGTCGGAGTTGGCGCCATAGGCCACCAGCAGGCGGTAGTCGATGTCGGTGGTTTCGGGGTAGCCGTCGGCGGCGATCTTGTACTTGGGGAAGCCGGCCTGCTCGTAGATGCCGACCACCTTGTCGCGCAGGCTGGTGCCGCCGCCTTCGCGCACCAGTTCCTGCAGGCGCGCGTCGGTGACGCGCGAGCCGCCGATCAGCGCGGCGCCGGAGCATTCATGGTCGGCGGTGACGATGACCAGCGTGTCACCGTGGGTGCGGGCGAATTCCTGCGTCAGCTTGATGGCCCGGTCGAACTCGATGGTGTCCAAGAGCCAGCGCTCGGTGTCCATGTTGTGCGCCTGCTTGTCGATGGACGCACCTTCCACCATCAATACAAAGCCTTTCTTCTGCCGCTCCAGCACCTTCAGGGCCTTGGCGGTCATTTCGTCCAGCATCGGCTGGTCGGGGAAGCCGTAGTCGTCGACAACGCGGCCGGTGATGCCGCGCGCCTTGCTGCGCCGGCCATCGATCTTGTCCAGCGCGACATTCATGTTGGAGTGCGCAAACAGGCCCAGCAGGCGCTCGGTCTTGTTCAGGTCCAGCGCATCCAGCGTGCTCTTGTCCGACGCGTACTGGAAGCCGGCGGCCTGGAAGTCGGCCAGCAGGTCGCGCTCCTTGTCGAGCTGGCCGGCAGCAGCGCCCCAGCGCTTGACGATCTCGGCGGTGTGCGCGTCGGTGGCGGAGAACTGGTAGTCCGACTTGTCGCCACGGGCCGAGCCCGGCGTGGTGGACGGCACAAACCACTTGCGGCCGCCGCCCATCAGAACCGTCAGGCCGGTCAGGCCGCGGTCGTCCAGGTACTGGTCGACGATGCCGGTGCCGGCGCCGCGGTTGCTGGTGTGCACGGCATTGCCGGCCGGGGTGGCGTCAAACACGTCGGCGGTGGTCACCAGGCCCAGGGCCTTGCCCTGGGTGCGGTGCAGGTATTCGCTCAAGTATTCGACACGCGGGTTGTCGAACGGGTCCACGGTGTCGTCCGGGAACACGCCTTCCTCGTTGTTGTTGTTCTTGTTGCCCGACACATAGCTGGTCATGCCGGGGGACGAATCCGTCACCACGGAATTCAGCGACGCGGTCTTGACCATGCCGGTCACCGGGAAGCTGTCCATGGCCAGCGGCGCGACCACCTTGCCCTGGGCATAGCCACCGGCCACGATGCGCGCGCCGGTGCGCTGCGCGGCACCCATGCCGTCGCCGAGCATGATGATGATGTTCTTGACTTTCTGGCCGCCGGCGAGCAGCGGGATCACCTCGAAATTGCCCTGGGCCGTGACGGTCTGCCCATCGCTCTGCGTGGCGCTCACGCTGACGGTGTGGACGCCCTGGGCCATGGCACTCACGGCGCGCACCGTGGCAATGCTGGCGTTGGTGGGCACGGCGGGCAGGCAGCCGCTGCTGCAGCTCTTCAGCGCCACGGTGGCCTTGACCGGCTTGCCGTCGATCGCAAAGTGCGCCTCGGTAATGGACTTGCCGGCCTCGTCCGGCCGCAGCGTGGCCTGCAGATCAAAGCGCTGGCCGGGCAGGAAGCGGGCAATCACCGGCGCGGCATTGCCGCTGGCAAACAGTTCGCTGGGCGGTGTCAGCCGGCTGACGGTGGGAGCGGCGTGCGCGGCGTCCAGGGTACCGAGCAGCGCACAGGCCAGCAGGGGGGCGTTGCGAAAGCGGGAAGCAGTGGTCATGGTGGAAGAAGCGAATGGGTTAATGGGTGTGTTGCAGCGAGTGCAGGTAGCTGGCGACTTCAAAGGCGTTCATGCCGCGGGTAGCGTCGGGAGCCAATTGCAGGCGCACCCAGGACACGCGGCCGTCGCTTTCCTCGAAGCGCCCCACATGCAGCACGCCGCTGACCTGGATCAGCCCGCGTACATAGGGCACGGCAAATGCCTGCTGCGTCGGGTCCAGGGTGACCACGGCCATCGCGGGGGGCAGGTCGTCGGCGTCGCCATCGGCGTGCTCGCTCATCTGCACCGGGCGCGGCGTCAGCATGAAACGGCCCAGCGGCGTCTTTTCCTGCAGCACCATATAGCCGACCAGGCTGACGGTCTGGCCGTCGGCCTGCTTCAGCGCGTCGCTGATCTCCAGGCCCTTGGGGCCGACGGGCGTGCGGAAGAAGTCCCGCATGCGCAGCTCGGGCGCAGGGGCTACGGTGGCATCGCTGTCTTGCGCACTGGCGGCGCTGAAGCCGAGCACCGCCGTAATAACGCACAGCGCCTGCAATGGTGCATGCAAAACGGTCCGCCAACCGGACAGGAGGGAGACCATCACCGTACCGTCAGGAGGCAGAACCGGCGGCCTCCAGCGTGTCCAGTGCATCCGGACGGAACACATGGCGGGAAGACAGTCCGAGCGTGATCCAGCCGTCTTCGAACAGCGCGTCCAGTTTCTTTTGCAAGCCAAGTAGTTTCCAGAGCATGGGCATCACCTCGTAGAAGAAGGGGGCTGCACGGACGATAGGGTTTTACTGTGACAGTTTCGCGTCACCGCGGTGGTGCATGTGGGCGCGTTGCAACGCGACGAATTCCAGCACGCCCCACAGGATGCAGGCGGGCAGGGCGATCCAGCGGAAGAAGGTGTTTTTGTGCAGCATGGATGTAGGGTGTGTGACAGTGTGTGCGTACAACCTTAATCACCCTGTGTGACAGTTTCATGTCCCTGTGTGGCGCGGGCGACAGCCGGAAAAATTGTGTGCCGATGGCGGCCCGCTGGCCGTATGCTTTTGCGCAATGCTGCGCTCTCCTGCTGATCTCCCCGAACTCGCCGCGCTGGAGCGCATCCTGGAACTGGGGGCCGGGCACCTGCAGACCCAGGTAGTTGCCGAGGTCGACGCAGGCCCGGGCCGCCGCTACCCGGTGTACGCCACGATGCTGGGCAATCCATCGCCTGATGTGCCGGCCGTGGGCTACTTCGGCGGCGTGCACGGGCTGGAGCGCATAGGCGCCGAGGTGGTCATTGCCTATCTGCACAGCCTGGTGATGCGCCTGCAGTGGGACCGCACGCTGCACCAGCAGCTGGAGTCGGTGCGCCTGGTGTTCATGCCCATCGTCAACCCGGGCGGCATGGCCCTGGGCACGCGCGCCAACCCCAATGGCGTGGACCTGATGCGCAATTCGCCGGTCACGGCCGACGAGCCTGTGCCCTTCCTGGTCGGTGGACAGCGCATCAGCGCGCGCCTGCCGTGGTACCGCGGCCGGGCTTCCGTGCCCATGGAGGTAGAAAGCCTGGCGGTCTGTCAACTGGTGGAGCAGGAGCTGCTGGCGCGCCCCTTCAGCCTGGCAGTGGACTGCCATTCTGGCTTCGGTTCCAGTGACCGCATCTGGTTCCCGTACGCGCATACCCGCACGCCCATTGCCCATCTGGCTGAAGCGCAGGCGCTGAAGAACATCTTTGTGCAGTCGCACAGCCACCACCGCTACATCTTCGAGCCGCAAAGCCTGCAGTACCTGGCGCATGGCGACATCTGGGACCACCTGTACCAGCAGTCCTGCGCGCGTGGGCAAGGCATGTTCTTGCCACTGACGCTGGAGATGGGCTCCTGGCTGTGGGTCAAGAAGAACCCGCGCCAGCTGTTCTCGCGCCACGGCATCTTCAATCCGCTGATCGAACACCGTCAGCAGCGCGTGCTGCGCCAGCACCAGTCGCTGCTGGAGTTTCTGTCACGTGCGGCCTGCGGTCACCCCTTGTGGTTGCCGAATGCCGAGAACCGCGCCCAGTTCCACGCCCAGGCCCTGCAGGACTGGTACTGACGGGCTGCGCGTTTCAGTCGCTGTTTTGCTTGCGCATGGCAAACCAGCCCGCGGCGGCGGTAAAGGTCACGATGACCGCCAGCACGATCCAGAAGCCGTGCGGATGGTCGCCCAACGGGATACCGCCCACATTCATGCCCAGCAGGCCGGCAATGATGTTGATGGGCAGGGCCAGCACCGTCACGATGGTCAGCACAAACAAGCTGCGGTTGTTGGCCTCGGCCACGCGCCCGGCAATTTCTTCCTGCAGCAGCTTGATGCGTTCCTGCAGTGCCGCCATGTCGCTGAGCGCCACGTTGAATTCTTCGGTGGACTGGCGCAGGTCCTGCAGGTCGTCCTCGCCGATCCAGGCCGGCGGCTTCTTCAGCAGACGGAACAGTGCGGCGGGCTCGGGGGCCAGCAGGCGCTGCAGCCGCACCAGCAGCCGGCGCAGCGAGCCCAGGTCGGCGCGCTTGGTTTCCAGCCGGCCGGCCAGCAGATGGTCTTCGATGTCATCCACCCGCGAGGTGGTGCTGCGCACGATGTTGACCAGCACATCGCCCTGGTCGTGCATCAGGTGCACCAGCAGGGCCACGGAGGAATGCATGGTCGCTCCCCGGTTCACCGCGTCACGCAGGCGGTCTATCGAGCGCAGCGGCTGCAGGCGCACGCTGACCACCAGCCGCGCGCTCACCGACAGCCATAGCGTGGAGATGTCGGAGGGCTCGAACGCAAAGTCGTAGTGCACGTCGTTGACCACCGCGACCAAGGTGTCGTCGTCCAGCTCCACCCGCGTGGAGCGCGAGCCGTCGTGCAGCGCTTCGTGGAAAACCTCGGACAGCGGGATGTGCTCGCGCAGCCATTTCTCGGTGGCGGCATGGGCCAGGTTGAAATGCATCCACACAAAACCGTCGGCAGGGGTGTCGGCCAGCCAGGCCAGTGCCTGCTCGGTGGTGATGGCATGGCCCACGCCGTCCGCACCAAACCGGAAGCCGCAGATCAGGCCATGGGGGTCGGCGCCATAGGTGGAAGCGGTTTTGACGGACATGGGAATGCTCACAGGTTGAACCGTCCAGTGTCTGTACGGAGTATGTCAATCGCATGACACGCCGGTGAATGTGTTGCGACCATGGCATGTCATGAATTCTTCACCGTTCTGCCATGGATGGGTCATGCGTGCTCGTCAGACTTCGAGGCCAGTGCAGTTTCATTGGTTTGGAAGGAGACAAGAATGCAAAGCCCTCTCAACACACCATCAGCGCTGGCCCTGCCTGTGCTGCATGGGGCAACTCCCAACGCGGCGCCCGGCCTGCAGCCGGCGGCCGAGACGCGCCACGGTATCGTGGTGTCCTGGGCACGCCACCAGGACGAAGTGCGTGCAGCGCAGCGTCTGCGCTTTGACGTATTTGCCGGTGAAATGGGCGCACGCCTGAACACCCCGCTGGCCGGCCATGACATCGACCTGTTTGACAACTACTGCGAACACCTGCTGGTGCGCGACCAGGAGACGCAGCAGGTCATAGGCACCTACCGGGTGCTGACGCCGGTGCAGGCCAAGCGTGTGGGCAGCACCTACAGCGATACCGAGTTTGACCTGACCCGCCTGCGCTCCCTGCGCGAACGCATGGTGGAGCTGGGCCGCAGCTGCGTGCACCCGGAGCACCGGCACGGCGGCGTCATCATGGCGCTGTGGGGCGCCCTGGCCGAGTTCATGGTGCGCAACCAGCTGGACACCATGATTGGCTGCGCCAGCGTACCCATGCTGCACGAAGGCATCGTCAGCGGGGACGCCGCGGCCAGCATCTGGCACCAGCTGCAGGCCACGCACCTGGCGCCCATCGAATACCACGTGCGGCCGCGCCTGCCGCTGCCGATCGAGCAGTTGGACACCTCGCTGCCGGTGGAGCCGCCGGCCCTGATCAAGGGTTACCTGCGGCTGGGTGCCAAGGTGTTGGGTGCGCCGGCCTGGGACCCGGACTTCAACTCGGCGGATCTGCCCATGCTGATGCGCATTGCCGATCTGCCCCCGCGCTACCGCAAACACTTCCTGGGGGCGTGATGCGCACCGCCTTCGAAGCCTTTGGCAACGACGGACAAGGCATGTCACCCGACAACGACGATGCAGTGGGCGCACGCCGCTACCGCGCGGTGTTCATCTCCGACATCCACCTGGGCACTGCCGGGTGCCAGGCCAAGGGCCTGCTGGACTTCCTGAAGCACCACCCCAGCGACCACCTGTACCTGGTGGGCGACATCGTGGACGGCTGGCAGCTGCGCCGCCGCTGGTTCTGGCCGCAGGCGCACAACGACGTGGTGCAAAAGCTGCTGCGCCGCGCCCGCAAGGGCTGCAAGGTGGTGTTCATCCCGGGCAACCATGACGAGTTTGCGCGCGCCTTTGTCGGCCACCAGTTTGGCGGCATCGAGGTGCGCGAAGACACGGTGCACACCACCGCCGACGGCCGCACGCTGTGGGTCACGCATGGCGACTACTTTGACGGCGTGATCCAGTGCGCCAAGTGGCTGGCCTACCTGGGCGACAACGCCTACGAGTTCACCCTCAAGCTCAACCGCTACCTCAACAGCCTGCGCACGCGCCTGGGCCTGCCGTACTGGTCGCTGTCGGCCTACCTCAAGCACAAGGTGAAGACGGCGCTGAACTATGTGACCGATTTCGAAAAGGCCGTGGCGCACGAGGCCCGGCAACGCGGGCACGACGGCGTGGTGTGCGGCCATATCCACCGCGCCGAGATGCGCGACATCGACGGCACGCTGTACTGCAACGACGGCGACTGGGTGGAAAGCCGCACCGCGCTGGTGGAGCACATGGACGGCCAGCTGGAGCTGATCTACTGGAGCGACGAGCAGCCGCCGTCCGCGCGCAAGGCATCTTTGAACCCCCTGCAGGAAGTCACGGTATGAAACTGGCACTGGTGACCGACGCGTGGCAACCCCAGGTCAACGGCGTGGTGACCACGCTGGTGGAACTGGTGCGCGAGATGGAGCTGCTGGGCCACCAGGTGACGGTGATCCACCCCGGGCTGTTCAAGACCCGTCCCTGCCCGGGCTACGACGGCATCGACCTGGCGGTGCGCCCGGGCAAGGCCCTGGCGCAGCAACTGACCGCGTTGGCCCCGGATGCCATCCATCTGGCGACCGAGGGCCCGCTGGGCTGGGTCGCGCGGCGCTACTGCCTGCGCCAGGGCCTGGCCTTCACCACCGCCTTCCACACGCGCTTTCCCGAGATATTGAAGGCCGCGCTGAAAGTCCCGCTGTGGATGGGCTATGCGCTGTTCCGGCATTTCCACAAGCCGTCGTCCGGTGTGCTGGTGCCCACGCCCAGCGTGCTGCGCATGTTGGATGCGCGGGGCTTTCGCAATCTGCGCAGCTGGACCCATGGCGTGGACATGCAGCTGTTCACCTACCAGGAGTCGCCGCAGGTCTACCCGCCGCTGGGCACGCTGGGCCGCCCGGTGTCCCTGTTCGTGGGCCGGGTGTCGTACGAAAAGAACATCGATGCCTTCCTGAAGCTGGATGTGCCGGGCACCAAGGTCGTCTGCGGTGTCGGGCCGCTGGAGGCCACGCTGCGCGAACGCCACCCCCATGTGCGCTGGCTGGGCGTGCTGCCGCGTGACGAGCTGGCGCGCGTGTACGCCGCTGCTGACGTGTTTGTCATGCCCAGCCAGTCGGAAACCTTTGGCCTGGTCATGCTGGAGTCCATGGCCAGCGGCACGCCGGTGGCGGCCTACCCGGTGGAAGGTCCGCTGGAGGTGCTGGGCACGCCGGCGCAGGGCGGGGCGCTGGACGAAGATCTGTCTGCCGCCTGGTACCGGGCGGTGGCGTTGCCGCGCCACGAGGCCCGCGCCCGGGCGCTGCATTTCACCTGGGCGCACGCGTCGCAGATGTTTGTCGGGCATCTGGTGCCGGCACGGAAGGGTCAGGGACTGGTCCGTACGCCCGTTTTGCATGGAAATGTCACACAACTGTCATCTAATCTGTAAACAATCCATCATTGCTTTGTCATAGTTGGGTTTGTATCCATGCTGCCGTTTTTCCGCAAACCTTCGCCCCCTGCTGCGGGCGCCACCCCTGACCTGCTCGACAGGGACCACAGCATCATCGCTTTCAACGAGCGGGTGTTTGACTGGGCCGTGCGCGACGATGTGCCGTTGATGGAGCGCCTGCGTTATCTGTGCATCGTCTCGAGCAACCTAGACGAGTTCTTTGAAGTGCGCGCCGAGCCGCACCTGACGGCCAACCGTGCCAACGACCACAAGGGCGTCTATACGGTGGAGTCCTTCGACCGCCTGGCCGCGTCGCTGCATGACCTGGTGGGACGCCAGTACGCGCTGTACAACGAGAAGCTGATGCCGGCCTTCGAGAAGCAAGGTATCAAGATCGTCTCGCATGGCGAGCGCAATGCGGCGCAGCGCCTGTGGGTCAAGCAGTATTTCGAGCGTGAAGTGCGGCCGCTGTTGATTCCTGTCGGGCTGGACCCGTCGCATCCGTTCCCGCAGGTGGCCAACAAGTCGCTGAACTTCATCGTGCGCCTGGGCGGCAAGGACGCCTTCGGGCGCGAGAACGAGATCGCCATCGTCAAGGTGCCGCGCGTGTTGCCGCGCCTGATCCGCATGCCGGAGAAGGTGGCGGGCTCGCGCGTCATGCTGGTGTCGCTGTCCAGCGTCATCCGGGCCCATCTGGGCGAGCTGTTCGCCGGGCGCACCGTGGGGCAGTTTTCGCAGTTCCGGGTCACCCGCCATTCCGACCTCGCGGTCGACGAGGACGACGTCAAGAACCTGCGCACCGCGCTGCGCCAAGGCCTGCAGCATCGGCATTACGGGCAGGCCGTGCGCCTGGAAGTGTCGGCGGGCTGCTCGGAGCACCTGGCCGACTTCCTGCTGAAGCAGTTTGAATTGCCGCACAAGGCGCTGTACCGGGTGCACGGGCCCGTCAATCTGGTGCGCCTGACGCAGCTGATCGACCTGGTGGACCGTCCGGACCTGTGCTTCCCGCCCTACAAGGCCTCGTTCCCGGTGCAGATGAACCCGGGGCAGTCGGTGTTCGAGCAGCTCAAGCAGGGCGACATCCTGATCCACCAGCCGTACGAAAGCTTTGACGGTGTGCTGGCCTTCCTGCGCCATGCGGTGCACGACCCGCAGGTGCTGGCCATCAAGCAGACGATCTACCGCACAGGTTCTGATTCGGAGTTGATGGACCTGTTGCGTGAAGCGGTGCGCCGCGGCAAGGAAGTCACGGTGGTGGTGGAACTCAAGGCGCGCTTTGACGAGGAAGCCAACATCAACTGGGCCGAGATGCTGGAGTCCATCGGCGCCCAGGTGGTGTATGGGGTCGTCGGACTCAAGACCCACGCCAAGATGATGCTGGTGACGCGGCGCGAGGGCAAGGTGCTCAAGCGCTACGGCCATCTGTCCACCGGTAACTACAACCCGCGCACCGCCAGGCTGTACACCGACCTGAGCCACATCACCGCCGACACGGCGCTGACGACCGACATGGAACAGGTCTTTGTGCATCTGGCCAGCCAGAGCAAGCTGCCGCCGCTGCGCAAGCTGTGGATGGCGCCGTTCCACCTGCACCGCAACCTGATTGCGAAGATCGATGCCATGGGCGCAGCCGCCGCCAGGGGGCGTGACACGCGCATCGTTGCCAAGATGAATTCGCTGACCGACGAAGCCCTGGTCCGCAGCCTGATGCGTGCTGGAAGCCAAGGGGTGAAGATCGACCTGATCGTGCGCGGCGCCTGCATGCTGCCGGCCCAGGTGGCGGGCCATACCGACAACATCCGCGTGCGCTCTGTCATCGGTCGTTTCCTGGAGCACTCACGGGTGTTCTATTTTCGGGACGGTGATGCCGAAGAGTTGTACCTGTCCAGCGCCGACTGGATGAACCGCAACATGGTGCGACGCGTGGAGCTGGCCTGGCCGGTGACCGACGTGGCGCAGCGCCAGCGCATTGTCGACGAATGCCTGGTGGCCTACCTGCATGATGGCGTGGACGCCTGGGACCTGGGGGCGGACGGCACCTACACACGCAGCAGCGTAGCGGGCAAGCCAGCCCACGGCGCGCAGGAGGCGCTGATGGCGCGCTATGCCGACAACCAAGAAAGCCGAAACGGGGGCTGAGGCGATGGATCTGATCTTGTGGCGGCACGCCGAAGCCATAGACCTGGAACTGGTGGGGGATGACATGGTGCGCAGCCTGACGCCCAAAGGGGAGAAGCAGGCCGCGCGCATGGCCGAATGGCTGGACCGCCAGATGCCCAGCGGCGCCAAGGTGTGGGTCAGTCCGGCGCTGCGCGCAGAACAGACGGCACGGGCGCTGGGGCGCAAGTTCAAGACCACGCCGGCCCTGGCGCCGCTGGCCACCGTGGACCAGATGCTGGAGCTGACGCAGTGGCCGCAGGCCAAGGGCTGTGTGCTGGTGGTGGGCCATCAACCGGTGCTGGGCCAGGCCATTGCCAGGCTGCTCGGTCTGGCCGACCGCGACTGCGCCGGGAAGAAGGGCGCCATCTGGTGGTTCCGCCACCGCGACCCCAAACCCGGCCCCACGACAGGGGGTCGCACC
>JACXTT010004090.1_pt1 | contig 21833 bp, 21 predicted proteins | sample 9270951 | NCBI WGS metagenome assembly JACXTT01 (sample SAMN15532306, study PRJNA645909) | rock metagenome | isolation source: weathered quartz diorite | place: Puerto Rico | collected 2017-06-21
CCATCGAGAATCGCGCGAGAGTAAACGGCGCGTCCACCCGCAACGCCCGGCTTTGCCACAAGAAGCGCAGCCCGGAGATCCCACCGACCGCGGCCTGACGTCGATCCCGTCGCCGTTGGCTGTCGGCCTGGTAGCCTTCGGCGGCTACAAGCAAATGGGGATCTCGTTTAGTTCGTAGGTCGTCAAGTGGTCTGCCTCGTCGAAATCAAAGCTGAGGTAGCCATCGACGTCGCCGCAGAACCACACCCACCAGCCGAATCGGCCATGCTCTGTGACCGTGGCGAACAGGGTTCCCGGTGTGTGATGCTTTGTGCCGGCGCGCGACACGGTTTCTGTCTGATGTTGCGGTTCAGAACGGCGAACAGCATGCGCGTCCTACAACGCGAGCACCACGCTCCGTGGCGTCCCCCTTGGTAACTCCCGGTGGATCGATTCGTCGAGCTGCCGAATATTGACGCCTGGAGAGCGCGCGCACGCCAGCACCAAGGCCGACGACGTGGCAAGCGCGCTCGTCCGTCGGGCGAGTAGCCGCATAGCACCTGTCGTGACTAACCTATGGGGGGAGTGGGCCCGCCGAGGCGGAACCTGATCGGGGATCCACGCAACGCAACATCCCCGCGAGCTTGCTCCGCAACTTCGGGTCCGGTTCCTTCAGCACGCACTCGGCGTACCAGTCGGCGTCGTCCGTCATCCACATAGTGACGGCGTTCGTTTCGTGGCGTGCGGGAGCTCGTGGCTCTCGCTCGTGGCAGAGGTGATCCGGACCGGCCGCATCCGGCCGGCGGATGTGCCTTCCCGCTTCGCGAGCTACTTCGGTGACCTGCTGAACGTGGGCTTCCTCTTCTGGGGCCTGCAGCTGATCGCGACGTTCGTGCTGCCGCCCGTGCCGCTGGTGCAGATCGTGTTCCTGCTCGCCGTCCTCGTCTTCCTGAACGCCGTCCCCGAGGTGGTCTACATCGGGCGCCACGCGGCCACCGAGGTCCTGGTCGAGAGCTATCGCTTCATCGGCGAGAACTGGATCGAGTGGTTCCCCGCGAACCTGGTCCTGCTCGGCTGCGTGGTCGCGGTGCTCCGGCTTCCGGTGGGGCCGTTCGGCCTGCTCGGCGTGGCGGCATTCGGGATCGCGCTCTACTTCGCGGCCATCGTGCGCGGGCTCCTCTTCCAGGAGCTCTCGACCTCGAGCCCTCGCGGGCGGGAGTTCCGGCGGCGGGCCGCTGGATGAGGGCCGGCTTCGTGCCCGTCTGAGATCCGCCCGGCGGGGCCTACGGATTTTCGGCTTTACGGCGTCCCCGGGGCGCGGTATGGCTACCTCCTGAAGGACCTCCAGGCGAGCGTTGCGCGGCACTCTTCTAGCGCCGCAGCAAAGACTGGATTTCGCGCGTCACGTGACCAAATGGATTCTCGCCGTTTACGGCATCTCGACGCTCTGGCTGGTGCTGCTCGGGGTGCATCCGGTCTTTCCGTGGTCGTACGTTGCGTTCCATCTCCTGATCGTCTTCCCGTTCTCATATGTATTCGCGCGGCTGCTCTCGGTGGCGCAGGCGCGGGTTCCCCGTCATGTGATCATGGTGGGCGTGCTGTCCGGCTTCTTTGTTACTTGGTTCTACCGCCCGGACAGTCTCGCCTTCCTGACCGTCGCGGTGATCTCGCTGTCGATTCTCGTCGTCGATTGTCTCCGCGACCGTGCGTTGCTGAGGTACCTATGCACCGCGGCCGCGACCCTGTTCATTGGCTTCGAGGCGCTCGACAACCTGAACTACCTGCTGGCGCGGGCCACGGTTGAGAGACTGCAGGATCACGCGCTCAGGGCCATTGACCTTGCCGTCTACGGAGCGTTCGTGGCAGAGGTGCGCTACGAGGGCATCTTCCCGCTCGTGCGCTCTCCCAAGTTGTATCGCATGTTCGAGGATGCGTACCTGATCTTGATCGCCGAGATCTTCCTGGTTCTGGTCGTTCTCCATCTGACGCGCGGTGACGTCGGACGTTTCTGGCGACGCGTTTTCGGCTGCTACCTCCTTGGCATGCTGATCGCGTTCGTCTACCCATCGGTCAGTCCGTGTGTCAGGTATCCCGACTCGATGGATCCCATGTACGGTCACACCATCATGGCCGGGTTGGGACGCAACCTGGCAGCGGAGTACGCGGCCATCCAGCACGGAGAGCCGGTGAGTGGGCTCGCGTATTTCGTAGGCCTACCGAGTCTCCACGTTGCCGTTGCTGTCGTCCTGCAGGCGACGCTCTTCATTTCCCGCATTCACTTCTGGGCGTTCCTCCCCGTGAACCTGATGCTGATCGTCAGCACGGTGGTGGTCGGGCAGCACTACCTTCTCGACCTCCCCGCAGGTCTCCTTCTCGGGGCCCTGGTAGTCTTTGCGAGCGGTCCGAGCGTCGCTTCCCGCGCTGCCCCCAGGCGCGTGCTCGCGGTCGAGGCGGGGGGAGGCGCCCCATAGCCCGCGCGCGGACGACGCGGACGGGGCGCCGCTCGCCGCAGGCTATGGACGGGCGAAGAAGACCAGGTTGTCGGCGCGCCAATCGTGGGCGCTCAGGTTGTAGCGCGGGGTCGAGTATTCGATCCATCGATTGTGGTCGGTGTTGATCACCGGCTTGAGCTCGCGGATCATCGCGTCGACGGCCTCGGGATCCATCAGGCGCGCGCGGCGGAGGCGCTCGCCCCACTCGCTGCCGCCGAGGTGAGAGGCGAGATACTCCAGGCGGCCGGCGGGCAGCTCCTGCGCGTGCTCGCTCGCGACGATCATTCCCTGCCCGCCGAAGTACCAGAAGCTGACGTAGGGGAACACAGCGCGCGCGGTGGCGATGGCCGAGGCGACCTCATCGTGCCCGATGTGATGGAGCTGAACCCACTGCTGCAGGGTCGCGCCCGGTGCCATCCGGCGCCTCGCGAGCTCGTAGAACTCCCGGGCGTAGAGGTTGGTCGCGCCCGCGAACCAGATGCTGGTGAGCTCGGTGGTGATGAGGTCGTACGCGCGCGTGCGCTCGGTCAAGAGCAGGTTCCGCCCGTCCTCGAGCGCGAGCCGCACGCTCGGATCAACGAGCACCTCCTGGTTCAGGTGCGCGAAGTAGACATCCGCCGCCTGGACGATTCCCGGCGCCAGCTCCGCGATGTCGACGTGCGCGAAGCCGAGACGCTTGAGGGCGAGCGCCCCGTGCCCCGTGCCGAGCCCGATCAGCAGCGCCCGGTCGAAGTGTCGGACGAACTGCGACGGGATGGCTGCGAAGCCTATCTGTGCCTCGCCCTCGGTCGCGTCATTGCCCTCGAACTTGCCGTTGGTGAGGAGCGTCCGAATCTTGGCCGACTGGCCCCCCGGCGCGGCGGTGGCTTCGACCACCGTCGTGATGCCGCCCTGCGCCGCCTCGTGAAAGTAGAGGATGCGCGAGGTCGCGCCCGCCGGAGCTGGCCGCGACGTCGGTTCGGAGCGTCCGAAGTACACGTTGAGCCCCGAGGTGAGAAATGCGCGGTTCCATCGCCAGCTCGCGATCAGGAGCAGCGTCAAGGTGGCGAGCGGAACGGCCACGACGATGGTGCTCCGTCGCGGGCGCGAGCGCCACAGAAAGAGCAGCGAGCCGGCGGTCAGGAGACTGACGATGAGCTTGAGCGATCGCTCCGATCCCAGGTTCGGGATCAGCACGAAGAGGCCCAGCAGCGCACCGGAGAGGCAACCCGCCGCGTTGGCCGTATTGAGCAGGCCGAGCAACCAGAAACGGCCGTGCGCGCGCAGGGCGGGGCTGCTCAGCAGCGACGGGAAGATCATGCCGAGGAGCGTGGCGGACGGCACGATGAGGACCGCCGCGACCAGCAGCTTGTACGCCTCCGCGAGATAGAACGTCTCGTCGGGGAACACGGGCAGGAGGAAGGCGAACTGGGCCACGTCCCATAGGCGGAACTGAAGGAGCACGGCCAGCGCACAGCATTGCAGGAGAAAGGAAGTGGACATCCGGAGTCCGCCCCGGGCCAGTCGTGCACCGAGCAGCAGACCCAGGAGGGCCATCAGCAGCATCGACGAGAAGGCATAGACGCTCGAGCCGAGAACGGCGCCGATCAGGTGCGTCCAGAGCACCTCCGAGGCGAAGAAGACGAGTCCCGAGGTGAACGAAGCGGCCAAGAGCAGCCACGCATCGATGTCGAGGGAGCCGCGCGCGCCGGCGCGCCCGGGATGTACCACGGGGGCATCGTCCGCCAGCGAGCGCGCGACGAGGAACACGAGCGCGTTGAGGGCGCAGCAGAGCCAGAGGGAGCCACGCACACCGAGCCAGGGCAGCAAGAGGTATGGCCCGAGTAGCGCGGCGGTCGTCGCTCCGAGCAGGTTCGCCGCGTAGGCCGCCGTCCACCGGCGGCCGCCCGAGGCGTCGTCGCGGTCGACGACGTGCGCGATGAGCGGAAAGGAAGCGCCCATCAGGGTGGCGCTGGGCAGGATAAGGAGGCTGCCGGAGACGAAGCGGACGAGGATCGTGCTCGCGGGCCCGACGAACGAGCCTTGGAGCGGCGCGAGCACCTCGACTGCGTGATGAAACCCGAAGGCGAAGACGATGCACGAGACGCCCACCAGCAGTTCGAGGACGCCGTACATTCTGAGCGGGCGGCGCACCGCGCCCCGTTCGAGGAGCGCGCCCGCCAGGGCGCTCCCGGCGGCGAAGCCCAGGAAGTAGGAGAAGATGACCACCGCGGCGCCGGATGCCGTGGCTCCGGTCAACAGCGTCACGTACTTCTCGAAACCCTGTTCCGCGAGGAGTCCCGTGAAGCCGGTGATGGCGTAGAGCCTGAGAGGCCAACCGGCCTGGGCATGCATGCTCTCCTCGCGCTCGGCGAGAACGACGGCCATCCGGATACGGTACAGAAAACCCCGCTCAGAAGCACGGCGCGCCATCGGACCAGGGGAGCGGTAGCACCACCACGACGAGTCCGACCAACAGCCCCGCTGGCACGTCGACCAGGTAGTGCTGGCCCAGGGCCACCGTGCTCGCCATTATCAGCAAGTTGACTAGCAGGAAGGTCCAGATGTAGTGCTCCCCCGCGGTCAAGCCACACGTTGCAGTTGTAGCGCCCGATACTGGCGCGGGCTGAGATAGCCGAGCGCCTGATGCGGACTCCGCTCGTTGTACCACCCGATCCACCTCCGCACGGCGCGGCGCGCCTCGACGAAACTCGGGAAGGTGTGCTGCCACACGCATTCTTCCTTCAGGCTGCGGAAGAAGCGCTCGATCATCCCATTCTGCTCCGGCGTGTAGGGCGTGATGCAGCAAGCATGGCCTGACAACCCTCAAGCACGCCGTCCGCCGGCTCGGCGGCCGCGCGATCGATCAGCGCACGCGCGTGGGGAAGCGGCTGGCGGAGTGGCGTGCCGACCTTGTGCGCGACCTCGGTGGCGAGGTGAGCACACAGCAGGCCGCGGTGATCGACCTCGCTGTGCGGACGCGACTGCTGCTCGACTCGGTCGACGTCTGGCTGCTCGCCCAGCCGTCGCTCGTGAACCTGCGCCGGCGCGCGCTGCTACCCGTCGTGCGCGAGCGGCAGCAGCTGGGAGATGCGCTCGCCCGCTACATGGCCCAGCTCGGCCTGGAGCGGCGCGCGAAACCGGTCACCGACCTCCAGTCCTTCATCGCGGCCCGGCGCGCCGCGAAGTAGCCGCGTGGCCAGGCGGCGCTCGCAGGGCCCGAGAAAGGCTATCCTCGCGCGGGTTTGCCGGGAGCCGCCGTTTTTGCCGGCGAAAGGGATCCCCCTCAGGGGCGGTTGTCGCCCGCCATCCCCGCGGTCGACTGGGGCCCCCGGTCGCCTTCGGTTCCGCGCTACCGCCAGCCCGCGTGCTGCACGCCACGAGCGATCAACTCGGCGGTGGAAAGGGTCACCAGGGCGGACTCGGACTCATCGACGCTCGCAAGGAATTTGACGAGTGCTCGGCGGAGGTCCGTTTCGTGGTCGGGGGGAGTCGGGTGGTCCACTCGAACAAGCTCGCGAGAACCAAGCCACCCGCCGAGAAGGGGTCGCCGCTCAGCTCGGAGACGCCGGAGCTGGCCGGACGAGTCCCAGCAATCGCCGTACTCGTTGTTCTCAAGGTCGATTGCCTCGACCCAGCGCTCAAGGTCAGACGCCGTCTTGAAGAAAAGCAGTTCGGCCTTGGCGTCGAGAATCAGCGGGCCATCCATACGCGTCAGCCATCACAACGCGGCTGGGAGGTCAACTTACGCGCCCCGCACGCGGTCGCATCTTGCATGCGCGCGGGCGCGAGCTACCCTGGCGCGATGGGCGGCGAAAATGAGACTCTCACCATCCCCCGCCGACTCCCGGATGGCCGGCTGAGGATACCGCGCACCGTCGAGCTGCCTGGCCTGATCGGAGACGCCGTGGTGGACATCGGTCCCGACGACCCAGACTATGCAGAGTGGGACGCCTGGATCCGTGGGCAGGGACGCTGACGCTGATGCCCAAGCGCCCGCCCGCGCCAACGGGACTCAAGCTCCGCGGTCCAGACCCGACGCCCGATGGCCTGCCCAACCCCTGGGGCTACGCGCTACCCGATGACTGGGCAGAGTGGGGCGACGAGGAGAAGGCCTTCTATCTTGAGACCCCGCTCGGGAGCCTCCGCCCGGGCGAGACCCTCGCGCTGATCGGCGGGTTCAGCCACCCCGAAGACCTCGAGTCGCGCCCCGTGAAGCGCCGCCCGCCGCGCCGCCGCTGACCTCGCGCGCGAACCGGCGGGCTGGGCCACCACCCGCGTGGCATGGTGGCTGGAGGGCCGCCCGGCATGGCGGCTGGCGGGCTACGGGTGCTGGTCGAAGCCAACCACCAGCTCTGGTGCGGCCCGGAGAGTGACTCCGCTACACGGCGGCTTCCCCGCCAGGGTAACGCCATCGGAGGAGCCGGCGGTTGACGACAAGGCAGGGCGCCTTTGCCGACTGCTGCACCGAGAGCGAGACCGATCTACCCGATGTCGTGCGGGCCGGCCTTGCGGTGTTGAGTGTGTTATACGAACTGCCCAGGGTCTCGTTGGAGAGCGCCGGGACATCATGCTTCGAGAGCATACTTTCGACTCGATGATGGAGCGGAGGCTCTTCTCCATCGACCTCGCGTCCGCGAACGAGTTGCCTCACATCGATCTCCCGGCCGCGCACTTCGCCTGTTACCTTGCCTGGGACGCTCACGGCGTTCCAGCCGACGAGGTGTCAGCGTTCGTCGAGCCCTTGTTACGTGCCGGCGCATCATATTTCGTGTGCTGGGGTCCCGATTGCGAACGCGTCCACGACATCATCGACGAGATCGTATCGTACCCCGGAAACGACTTCGGGGTCCCCGAGGGGTCCTGCATCATGACCACCTGGCATGCTTCAGAATCGCTCCGTAAGGCTCTCTGGTTTTTTCTCGCCAACTCCTGGCCTGACGAGCGCTACCAGGATTCGACGCGTGTAGGTCTGGCCATCTCCGTAGGGTCTTCCGCATGGGCAGCGGAGATCGCGGAGGCGCTCGATCATCCACGAGAGTTCGTGAGCCGTGAGTCTGAGAATGGCGCTGGCTAACACGTCGCTGAAGCTGCCGGCCGCGGGCTTCAACTGTGTGCGGACCGTGCTCGGCGCGCCGTGTGGTAACCTCGCCCGCGGCCGCAGCTTAGCGGCCGTTCGTTAGGCGACCGCGATGGCCAAGTGGATTGCCGAGAGAACCTTTGACTGCATTGATCCGTTGGGCAAGCGCTTTCGGGCGGTCGCACGTATCGGAATGCCGACGATGGTACCGCGGGACCGTAAGCTGTCCGCTCACGCCGCTTGCCGGGTGATGTTGGAACCTCTGGTATCCGAACGCGCGCATGGCGGGATCGATCAGTTTCAAGCTCTCTGCCTTGCGATCGACCTGGTGCGCAAGGCGCTGAAGACATTCGTCGCTCAAGGCGGCCGCGTGTTCTTCGCGGGTACCGATACCCCGATTCAGCTCGAGGACCCCTCGTTCTTGCCGCATCTCGACCTTGAGCGTTTACGCCAACCGAAGAAGAAGGGCGTACAGCGGAAGACCACGCGGCGATGAATCCAAAGGGAGTCTGAGAGCGTGTCGCCTAAACCTCCTGCTCCAGCCCGCTTCGCGTCGCTGCTGTGCGGCCCAGTCGCCCGACAGCCTAGGAGGAATTGACGTGGCCGTTCCAGACTTCCAGTCGCTAATGCTTCCCCTTCTCCGCATTTCTGCGGACGGCCAAGAGCATCGCCTTGCAGAAGCACGCGGTACCCTGGCAGCGGAGTTCAATCTCAACAAGGCTGATCGCGAGGAACTTCTGCCCAGCGGCCGGCAAGGCAAGTTCGCGAATCGTGTCGCGTGGGCCAAGGTATACCTCGCGCAGGCCGGGCTGTCCCTGTCCACTAAGCGGGGGCACTTCCAGATATCCGACCGCGGTCGCGAGGTTCTCAAGGCGGCACCGCCACGTATCGACATCAAGTTCTTGGAGCAGTACCCGGAGTTCCTCGAGTTCCGAACTCCTAAGGCTGACGGGGAGGATTCTCGTCGCGAGCCACCATCGAACCAACCGGAACCAGAGACACCCGAAGAGACGTTGGAGGCGGCCCACCTCAAGGTGCGGGCCAGCCTAGCCACTGAAATCCTCACACGGATCAAGGCCGGCACATCTGAGTTCTTCGAGCATCTGGTGGTCGAGCTGCTGCTCAGAATGGGCTATGGCGGCTCCCGAAGCGACGCAGGTCAGGCGGTCGGGAAAGCCGGTGACGAAGGAATCGACGGCGTCATCAGCGAGGATCGCCTCGGGCTCGACGTTGTCTACCTTCAGGCGAAGAAATGGGAGGGCACCGTGGGACGCCCGGAGATTCAGAAGTTCGTCGGTGCCTTGCACGGCAAGCGTTCAAGGAAGGGAGTCTTCATCACGACGGGGGTCTTCTCCGCGGACGCTTCTTCCTATGTCGAGCACATCGAGCCGAAAGTCGTTCTGATCGATGGCAGGAGACTCGCTGAGCTCATGATCGACTTCGGGGTCGGCGTGACCACCGCCCGGACGTATTACGTAAAGCGGATCGACTCGGACTACTTCGATGAGGACTGAGCCATCTGACCCGGCATGGCCCAGGAACGTAGGTTTTAGCCGGGATCGTCGCCCCGCGATGCTGATTCGGGATCACCGTCGCGGAAGACTACGTCGCCGGCGCCTTATCCGTAACCTGAACCTGGTCGGCAGCGGCTGGGTCATCGCTTGCGCTCAAGTTCAAACACTCCAGAAGGCGTCTGGCCTGCGACGAGATGACAAGAGTAGATCCCGCTCGCCGTCCAGTTCACGCTGGGTGGCACTGTCCTTTGAACAGAGCCGGTGAGATCACAGGTCCCCCCATCGAGAAACTGTATCGTAGCAGTGAGGGAAAGCTGGTCTGGGGCCGTTTCTACAATCGAGCCTTCGACCCGACCATGGCGCTTGAAGCAACGGGTCTCAATTCTTCGGCAGCGGTATCGTCCCTTTAGTCCTTCAAGGAAAGGCGGAGCAGGAATAGCTTGTGGTTGAAAGGTCAGTACGCGGAGGATCGTTTTCGTTGCCTTGCCATCGGAATCCCGCTGCATGAGACCTGCCCACTTCTGAAAACCCTGGGCAGATACGGGAGCAGCAAAGAGACATACGAATGAGAGCTGTACGAGAAGCTGAGCTATTCGTAAGGGCCGCAGCCGCGAGGCCATCCGGAACGTGAGAGCAACTGTGCAGGTCACGAGGCTTGCTTCCTCGCACCGTTGACGCCTACTCGGGGAAGTCCTTGGCGGTCAACCGCATGAAGAGGGCACCACGAGGCTCGCACTTCGGTCTCGCTTAGTTCGACATTGACAGCGGTGTAGACGGCGTGACTGCCGGCCCCGACGTCGTGGTGATTGCTGATCCGGATGACCCTGTGCCTGCGGGGGTTCCCGTGGGGCTGGTTGGCGACGTGCTGAAGTGATAAGCGTCTGTACTACGCCACGCGGAGTTTTCCTTGCTGCTCCGGTAACGGTTGCGTTGGCGGTCGCGACGCTGGCACGTGCGGAGGTTATGCCGTGTTCGCCTCCGGGAAGCGGCAATCCGGCGACCGCTGTTGCGGCAACGTGGAACGGCGAGATCGGAGGTCGACCGATCACCTGCGACCTCTGTACGCTGACCATTGACACGGTTGGCACCCTCAACGGGAGCGCGGTCGGACGCTGTCGAGTCCACCACTTCGGGCATCGTCGGTTCTTCCGTATCGGTTTTGGACCAACGCAATCCCCGATGGGGAGCGGTGACTTCTGCCGGCGGGCCGAGCCCGACCAATACCGTCATCTGCCCCCGCGTCACTGCTGTACACTGACCAGCCCCGCGGTGGCGTTCGACTTCGAGCATCCGCCCACGTCTCTCAGCGGGACTTTCCAGTGCCCGCACCAGTCGGGGACGTTCACATTGTCCAGCGGCACGCCTCCGTGAACGCGGGGTGCGCTGCAGGCTAGTCTAGCTCGAAAGTCCGCACCCCGGGCGGCAGGTACGCCGCACGCGTTGAGGACCACGTTCGCTACCTGCTGACGTGCCTGCGCTGCGGCGTGCCCATCTGCACCACCGGGCGCTTCGGCCAGGCCGATGTAGAAGCGGTCGAGCGGCACTTGCCCGCCGAGCACCCGGACGCGCTGCCCGCCGGCAGGCACGTGGACTTCGCGGAAGTGCTGGCTTACGCATGCACGAGTCGGGCGTCGCATGTGGCGGACAGACGAGTCTGGCCTGCGATGGAGTATCGACCAGACTGCTAAGCAATAGCAGCGGGAGCGCCGCCCAGACTCGCCATCTGCGGGTCGTCGTGCACATCCCTGCCGTATAGCACGGTACGGTCGGGAGCGTCGGAGCACCCCGAGGTGAGCGCCGAGCGCATCGCGGCCCGCCTTTCGCGGCGCGGAATCACGTTCTGCGAGACATACGGATCTGCCCCTAAGCCTCGGTCTGGCGCTCACGTAGCGACCGCGCGTCGCCGCTTCCGGCCAGCTTCGCGCACCAGGCGCTCCCGGATCGCGTCGACGACGAAGTCCATCAGCGAGGTGTCCGCCTGCACGCAGTGCAGCTTCACGCGGCGATGGAGCGTCTTCGGGATACGCGCCGTGAGCTGAACCCAAGGCTCCGGGTCGCGGCTGGCCGGCATGTAGCATATCTAGCCGGGCGCGGCGCATTTTCGCATCCCGCGAAGACCCGAGGCCGAAGAAGGACCCCGGTGAGTGCGACTGCGACCGAAGGGCCGTCTGGCCAATACCCGTTGCCGCACGCACGTCGCTGACGTGCAATAGCTCGGGGGCGAGGTCGGGGGCGAGACGCTGCGCAGGAGCGCGGTGAGGTGGCGCTTCACCGCGGCAGGTGCCTCCCCACCTCCGGGAGAGGTGGAAGGGCGGGAAGGCCGCATGGTGGGTCGGCAGCACCTCGGCATGCTCGAAGGCCGACCCTGTCTACCGCGTGCCGCACCCCTTATTTTACCGCGTTTTCGAGGGCCTTCGAGGCCTCGGCGGCGTGCCGGATGATATTCTGGCCCCATGCAGAACCCCACAGCGAAGCGGCGGGATCGCTCTCGGGAGGACCTCCGGGCCACGGGCTTCATGCTGCCAGAGGCCATGATCGCAGCCCTTCACCAGGCAGCGGCGCGGGCCGGGAAGCGCTCGGCCAGCTCGATCGCCCGCGAGGCCCTGGGCGAATGGTTGCGCCGGACCGAGGCGGCCCGGCGCTGAGGCCTGAAACTGGCGCGGCCGGCAGCCCTTTAGGGGGGAGCCGCCGGCCGCCGAGGAGAAGAACGTGCTGAAAGGTAGTGTAGCAGACGGGGTGCGCGCGGGCCACGCCGGGGGGCGTGGTGGGGTGGTGGTGGGGAGGGTCGGCCATGGCAGCCACGCCGCATGACCTCCTCCCGCAGCACGAGCGGCTCATCCAGAACTCCGCGATCACACCCGAGGTAGCCCAGGCCCGCGGCTACTGGAGCGCAACGACGAGGGTCGAGGTCGAGGCGCTCGGGTTCACGGGGAAGCAAGCGCGCGTGCCCGCGCTCGTGGTGCCCATCCACGGCGTCACCGGCGAGGTCGTGCTCCATCAGCTCCGGCCAGACCGGCCGCGGCTCAACGCGAAGGGCAAGGCGCTGAAGTACGAGACGGCGGCGAAGAGCCGCCTCGTGCTCGACGTGCCGCCCGGCGCTCGCGGCCAGCTCAGGGATCCCGCGGTGCCCCTCTGGATCACCGAGGGCGCGAGGAAGGCCGATGCGGCCGTGTCCGCGGGCCTCTGCTCCGTCGCCCTGCTCGGCGTCTGGGGCTGGCGGGGGACGAACGCCGCTGGGGGGAAGACGGCACTCGCGGACTGGGACTCGATCGCGCTGAACGGCCGCGAGGTGTTCCTCGGCTTCGACTCCGACGTCGTCGACAAGGCCTCGGTGCAGAAGGCGCTCGCGGGCCTGGCGCACTTCCTCGAGCTGCGCGCCGCGAAGGTGCACGTCGTCCGCCTCCCCACCGGCCCCGGTGGGGCGAAGGTCGGCCTCGACGACTACCTCGCGGCTGGCCACAGCGTGGACGAGCTGCGCGCGTGCGCCAGGACAGAGCCGGCTCCGCTCGCACCCCGCATCGTCGTCACCGAGGAGCACCACCTGACGGACCTCGGCAATGCCCAGCGCCTGGTGGCGGAGCACGGGCAGGACCTCCGCTACTGCCCAGCGTGGCGGGCGTGGCTCATCTGGGACGGGCGGCGCTGGATACGGGACGGCCAGCTCGAGGTGGACCGCCGCGCCAAGGCGACGATCTGGCGGCTGCACCGCGAGGCGATCGACCTCACCGATCCCGAGCGGCGGAATGTGCTCGTCAAGCATGCGCTCCGCTCCGAACAGTCGGCCCGGCTCGGCGGCATGGTGACCCTCGCGCAGTCAGAGCCTGGCATCCCGGTGCTGCGCGAGGAGCTTGATCCGCATCCGTGGCTCCTGAACGTACTCAACGGAACGGTCGACCTGCGCACCGGGCAGCTCCGCCCGCATTGCCGCGACGACCTGCTGACGAGGCTCGCGCCGATCAACTACGACCCGGAGGCGCGCTCCGAGGTATGGGAGAAGTTTCTGCGGGACGCGACCGGCGGCGACGCCGCCTTTGCCGCCTTCCTCCAGCGCGCGGCGGGGTACTCGCTCACAGGTGACACCAGCGAAGAAGTGCTTTTCTTCGTCTACGGTCCCGAGGCGACCGGGAAGACGACGTACATCGAGGCGCTGAAGGCGACGCTCGGGGACTACGCAACCACGGCGGACTTCGAGGCCTTCCTCGCCCGCCCGCAGGTCGGTGCGGTGCGCAACGACATTGCCCGGCTCGCTGGCGCGCGCTTGGTCGCCTCGGTCGAGGTGGACGAGGGGAAGAAGCTCGCCCAGGGGCTCGTGAAGCAGCTCACGGGCGGCGACACGGTTACGGCCCGGTTCCTCTATCAGGAGCAGTTCGAGTTCCAGGCGACCTTCAAGCTCTGGCTCGCCGCGAACCACGCCCCGAAGGTGTCGCACCATGATGGGGCGCTCTGGCGGCGGATCCTCCGCGTGCCCTTCGAGCAGACCATCGCGAAGGAGAGGCGCGACCCGCAGGTGAAGGCGTACCTGAGCGACCCGGCGCGGGGCGGTCCCTCCGTGCTCGCGTGGGCGGTGCGGGGCTGCCTCGCCTGGCAACGGGAGGGCCTCGGCGTGCCCGGGGCGGTGACCAACTCGACCGAGGCGTACCGCGCCGAGATGGATCCGCTGAAGGAGTTCCTGGCGGATCGTGCCTTGCTCGATCCCAGCGCCTGGGCGAAGGCGAGCGAGTTGTGGGCGGCCTACATCGCGTGGGCGAGGGAGGCAGGGGAGCACCCGGTCTCTCGCCTCGAGTACGCCGACTCCCTACGGGCCCGCGGTTGCAGCGAGGATAGGAAGAAGAACGTGGGCCGCCTCTGGCGTGGGGTCGGCCTCGCAGGTGACGCGGTGACGCACGGTGACGCGGGTTTTCGTAAAGTGCCCGATCTCTCTCTCATGAAGGGAAGTTCCGTAGATCCACGTTACCCGATGTCACCACGTCACCGCGAGCCCGTTTCGGATGACTACCAGCCCGGCGAGCCAACCGCTCCCTGCCAAGCCTGCAGGCAGGCGAACTGGTGGTTCCAGCGGAGCAGCCGGCGCTACGTCTGCGTGACCTGCCACCCGCCCGTCGCGGCGGCTGGGGGACGCTGAGGGCGGCTTGCACGCAGTCCCCCTGCCAGCCGAGGAGCGGACGGCCGCTTGCCGCTGCGGGACTCGATGCGGTAGAGGAGGCTGCTCCTCGTCGACCACCCCTTCCCTACACACCAGCGTGCAGCGCTATCGGCGGCGCCGAGATGCCCCGCCGCCCTCCCTGCCCGACGAGGTCCTGGCGAGTGACCATCTGGAGGGCCCGCCGCCTGGCCTGCCCCCCGGCGGGGGGGTGTTCCAGCTGGTCGAGCGGTGGCCGACCGAGGCGGAGCTACGGCGCGCGGAGACGGACGTCCAGCTGGAGGCGCTCTTCCTCCGTGACCGTGGTCCTAGCACGCGGCCACAGACCGCGGACCTCCCGACTCGCGATGAGGTCGAGGCGATGCCCGAGGGCGAACGCCGGGCGCTCCTGCTGAAGCTCGCCAGCCGCGCCCAAGAGGTTGCGGCCGCCCAGACGATGGTCGCGGCGCTCGTTACAGTGCGCAGCGATGAGCCCCTCTGGACCACGAAGCAGACGGCGAAGGTGCTGAACCTCAGCGAGGACACCGTTCGGGAGCGCGGCGCGGAATGGGGCATCGAGGCCGACCTCGGGGAGGGGCTGCACCGCTACGTGCCCGAGCGGGTCCGCGCCCTCCGCGACCGCCGGAAGCAGGCGGAGAAGGCGCGGCTGGACGGCCGCCGACGGCTGCCTTGACCCGAAATACTCCTCGGCGGTATAGCTAGCGGCCATGATGACGAGGCGGGCGAAGAAGGGGCGCGACGACATGAAGACCAGCCTCCTCCTGCCGCGGGCGCTCATGCGGGCTGTCCGGATCCGCGCCGCGATGGATGAGATGCAGCTGCGCGAGGTCTTCATCCGCGCCCTCAACGCCTACCTCCGCAACCGACGGAAGGAGGAGCGATGAGACGACGAGCGGGCATGGGGAACGGGACTGTGTACCGACCACCTGGACGCGAGGGGAAGCCGACGCGCTGGTGGTGGCTCAAGTATCGGCTCCCGGGCGACCCGAGACGCCGCCGCGAGGCCACCAACCCGCGGACCGAGGACGAGGTGGAGGCCCGGCGGCAGCTGCACGAGCGGATGGGCGAGCGGGCCACGCTCCGGGTGCAGCGGCAGGCCGTGGAAGAGCTGACGGTGAACGACCTCCTCGACTACTACGTGCTGGACTACGAAGAGCAGGGGCAGCGCGTGCAGAAGGGCCGCGTGGAGCCCTGGCGGGCGGTGCTCGGCGACACGCTCGCAATGGACGTCCACAGACCGCACCTCGACGTCATCTGCCGGCGCTGGCGCCAACGAGGTCCGACCTGGCCGGCTGGGGAACGGCTGCTTCCAGACGGCCGCGTCGTCACCTGGGAGGCGCGGGACCGGCGACGCGTGCGGCCGCTGGCCGGTGCGAGCTGCAACCGGCTCGTTGCCGTGCTCCGCCGGGCCTACATGCTCGGCAAGGAGAAGCGCGGGCTCCTGACGGCGCTCACCTTCCCGCGCTACCCGGAGGGGAAGCGGGGGAAGTACCTGACCGAGGACGAGTGCCTGGCGATCTGCGCCCACTTCCAGGCCAAGGCTGGGGCAGCGGTGAAGGCGGACGTGTTCCGGCTCGCCTACCTGCTCGGCATCCGCAAGGGCCAGCTTCGCCGGACCCTGCGGCGGTTCGTCCTCATCACGGGCGACACCTGGAAGCTCCGGTGGCCAGGCGAGGAGACCAAGAACGGGGAGCCGCACGAGGTGAAGCTGGTGGGTGAGCCGCTCGCCATCGTCAGGCGCGCGTGGGCGAGTCCCCGACCCGACTGCGACCTGCTCTTCCAGGTTGACGGCAAGCCGGTCGGGCCGATGCTGTCCGAGCTGAAGCGGACCTGCGAGGCCCTGGGTATTGCCTACGGGCGCGGCAAGGGGATCGTCTTCCATGACACGAGGCACTCCGCCGTCACGAACCTCGTGGGCTCAGGCGTCCCCGAGGTGGTTGCCATGACCATCACCGGACACGCGGACCGGACGGTCTTCCAGCGCTACGCTGTCCGCCGCGACGACGTGCAGGCCGACGCGCTCGAGCGACAGGAGCAGTACCTGACGAAGAAGCGGGGCACGACGCGGACCGCCCCACTCCTCACGGCGTGCGCCGGCTCGGCATGACGCAGCGTGAGGGCACGACGGGGCACGACATCTGGGCACGACGGCCCGGACGTGCGTGCACGCGACAGACGGCCGGCTTGAAGATCCTGCGCGCGTTCAGCGAGTTGCCCGAGTGCGAAAGGGGGGACTTGAACCCCCACGGGTGTTTAGCCCACAGGATCCTGAATCCTGCGCGTCTGCCAATTCCGCCACTTTCGCGGTCGAGCGTGGCTAGCTACCAGCGACCGCGAGAGGCGTCAAACCACCACGCGCTCCCCCATTGCCGCCGGGCATCCTGCCGCCTTTCCGGCGCGCGAAGCCGCCAAAAAAAGCCTTGACGCGACGGCCAGTTCGGACGTACCTCTCGACGTGCGGATCCCGGCCGAAGCCCCTCACATGGGGCGTGCCGAGCGAGGAAAGTCAATCAAGCGATCGACCTAAGGGGAGGATAATGCATGTCTAGAAAACTGATCGGGATGGCGCTCGGCGCGGTTGCCTGCGTGGCCCTCGCTGCCGGGACCGCGGGCGCCCAGGACAAGTGCCGGGGCGCGAAGCAGAAGGCGGCCGGGAAGACCGGCGGCGCCGTGCTCAAGTGCGACTCGAAGGCCGACGCCAAGGCGCTCGGCTCGACGGACATCGCGACCTGCTCGTCGAAGCCGGACGGGGCCCTGCCGGGTGCCTTCACCAAGGCCGACACGAAGGGCCCGTGCCCGGGCACTGCGAGCGCCGTCCAGACGGCCATCAACAACTGCGAGAGCGCCGTCAACACGGCGGTCGGGAACGCGGGCGACCCGCGGACGGCCAGCAAGTGCGACTCGAAGATCGTCGCCGCGATGGGGAAGAAGCTCGGCGGACTGCTCAGCTGCGATTCGAAGGAGTCGAGCAAGGGCCTCGATCAGTCGGCGTGCCGGAGCGGCGTCGCCGCGAAGTTCACCGCGGCGATCGGCAAGCTCTCCACCGCGACGGATTGCACCGGTGGCGCGCCGAACGCGGGCACCCTCGAGGGCGTCATCGATACCTGCCGGACGAACATCAACAACGCCATCCCGAGCGGCGGCGGCGGCACGACGACGACCACCACGCTTCCGAGCGGCGCTTGTCCGGCGATCGTGACCGGTCAGAACGTCTCCAACACGTACCAGATCACGAGCGTGGCGGGCGGCTTCCTCTGCACGCAGAACTCGACGACCGCGGGGAAGGCATTCAACCCCTGCAGCAGTGCCGCGGACGTCTCCTGCGGCGGAGCCGGAAACTGCGCGCAGCTTCCGTGGGTCACGCTCGGCAGCATCAACCAGCCCACGCCGGTCGGGGCGGCCACGAAGTTCACGGTCACGGAAGGGGCTTCTCCGGCCTGCGAGCACTCCGCCTGCGTCAAATGTGGAGCGCTGGTGACCTGCCCCGGACTGCCCTCGTGCACGAACAGCACTTGCAACGGTCATCTCAGCAACCAGTGCTGCAACCAGCCGGGCTTCCAGCTGCCCGCTCTCTTCATCACGGCGGTCAACGCCTGCACGCGTCTCGATCAGAACGGGTCGGGCTCGGGCGTGGTCAACAGCTCCAACCCGCAGACGGGACACAACGTGATCAAGAAATCGGGCGACACGAGCGACCCCGGGGCTGACTGCGTGTATGGCGCCGGGGACCCGGTTACGACTTGCTCCACCGCCGACGGCGACACCAAGGGCCTGGTCTTCCGGACGGTCGGCCTCGACGCCTGCAAGACGGGTGTCCCGCCAACCGGTTCGCAGTGCCCGAACGACGCGCAGGGCATCCACTTCCGGATCTCGACGCCGGGGCTCTCGACGACCTGGTCGACGACCATGGCGGACTGCATGAGCAACGGAACGTTCCACTCCGGCGCGGTGCTGACACAGATCCAGCTGAACGCCGAGCCGTCCACGGCCGGTGCCGTGGGAGAGTTCGCGGACCACAACGCTGACGGCTGCGCTATCGGCACCTTCAGCAGCCAGGGCTTCTCGGCGGCGAATGCTGCCGGGCCGGTCAGCACGGTCGGCACCATGGGCCAGAGCCCGTTACCCTACGGCGGGTCGGGGCTCCGAAACGCGGCCGCCGGCATCGCCTTCTCGAACGTCAGCGGAGAGGGCGACATCGGCTTCGTCTCCGTCACCGACAACAGCGGCCCGACCGTCGTCTCGGCCAGCACCTGCGATTCGCCCGCGGTCAACCCGCCGGTCGGGTGTCCGGAGCAGTAGGAAGAGGTACGTGCCGGGGAGCGGGCGGCGACACGGGACGCCCGCTCCCCCGTCCAGACGGGCGCCCGGGCGAGGCGGAACGCCTCGCCCGGGCTCTTTGACTTCTGAGCGCGAATTGGGAACACACACACCTCCGATGAGATCGAAGCGACGGATTGGCTTCTTCACGCTGGCGGTGGCGTTCGGCGTGCTCGGCACGCTCGCCGCCGCCACCCACGGTTACGACGAGAAGACGACGGTCGTCGGCAAGATCCCGATCGACCTTCGGGGGGCCTGGCTGCTGGTCGCCAACCCGGAGTTCGAGCAGGGGAAGGCCAAGACCTTCGTCGAGCTGCTGACCATCACGCAGCAGCGGGACGGTCAGCTGAGCTGCCACCTCCTCGACGTTCGCCTGCCCATGGCGGCGGAGATCCGGGAAGCAGACCAGAACATGACGCGCTGGGCGCCGAGCGCCGAGCAGCTGGCGATGCTTCGCAAGAACTGGTCCAAGCTTCCCCCGGCGACGGACAAGGACGCGGTCAAGGGCGACGTCGACTACGGGAAGATCGAGTTCCGTCTCGCGTCACCCGACCGCTATGCCGAGGTCTTCACCAAGCAGGATGCGGCGCTGAAGCAGGTGCTGTCCGACAGCACCTTCTCGCTGACGATCCTGGAGCAGTACCGTGCGCTACCCATGTCACCCGAGGCCCGCATCATCCAGCTCATGCAGCGGCAGTCGATCTACGGGTTCCGGCAGGCGAGCGATCAGCAGCTCGAGGGCGCGCAGGTGACTGCCTTCCTCGCCGCGCATCCGCTGGCACCCCTGCCGCTCAACTGGAGCGGGAAGTTCACGATGTACCGCCTCGCGTCCGCGAAGCAGGTCGCGGGAGTCGCCCCGTCGTCCGGTGGCGCGCGCCCGGCGCCTGCGGCAACGGGGCGTCGATCGGCCGCGAAGAAGCCTGAGCCCCGGCCGTGAAGGTGTCGCGGCATCCAACACGCATCGCGTTCAGCCCGGAAGGAGGGTGGTCAATGGTCCGTCGCCAGCTCGGTGTCGCGCTCGCAGCCGTCCTCGGTCTGGCCAGTCTCGCCGCATCGGTGGGCCCACAGGACGAGTGCCTGGTCGGGTTCCACGATCACAACGGTCCGCTCGCCGACGGCACGACCCTCTGCCAGAACGGGACCAAGTGCACCTTCGACCTGGAGATGTGCCTGAACCAGGATGCTCAGGGGTGCACGCCGGCCAACTTCACGCTGAAGAAGACCTTCCACGCGAGCGGCCATTGCGGGCCGGTCGGGAAGCTCCTCGTGAAGCCCTCGGGCAGCAGCTCACCGTGCGGTGCGTTCGCGGGCATCAAGGTGCGGACGAAGAAGAACGGCAAGCGCCCGGGGAAGTGCAAGATCAAGGGTGCCGTCCGGACCAGCAAGACGCAGGCCCGTACCGACGTCGACACGCTGACCCTCGTCTGCAATCCGGCATCCATCCCGTGTCCGACCACCACCACGACGACGCCCGTGACCACCACCACGACCACCACGCTCCGCTGCGGCAACGGCGTGGTCGACTCGGGCGAGGTGTGCGATCCGCCGGGAAGCCAGGCGCAGTGCGCAGCGGGGCAGGCGTGCGCCGCGGATTGCGCGAGCTGCATGCAGGTGTCGTGCGATGCGATCGTGCCGGGCCAGGCGATCGCCAATACCTACAACATCCAGGACGTGATGGGACCGAAGGTCTGCACTCCCGGCTCGGCGATGAACGAGCTCGGGACCTGCCAGAGCGATGCCGACTGCGGCGGCTCGGGGTGCACGCAAACGCCGTGGATCGACGCCGGCGGGATCATCCTGCCCTTCCCGCTGGGTATCAGCGCAACGTACACCATCGGCGCGGCAGACTCGCCACCGACCTGCAGCCACCAGGCCTGCATATCCTGCGGTGACCCGACCGCCACGTGCGCCGGGCTCACCGGGTGCAACGGTGGAAATCCGAAGTGCATCAACTCGCCGGCCATCTGCTGCGACCAGCCCGGATTCGTGGTCCCGACCTTCTACCTGAGTGCGCTCGGCACGTGCGTCAAGGTCGACCAGAAGGCGTGCGGCGTGGGTGTCGTCAACACCTCCAACCCGCAGACGGGCGACAACGAGGTAACCAAGATGGGCGACACGAGCGACCCGGGCGCCGACTGCATCTACGGGACCCCGGACGATCCGGCGCCCAAGGCATGCGACGTGACTGCGGGGGACGCGGGGGCCGATACGAAAGGCAAGGTCGTGCGCACGGTCGGCAACGGCACTCCCGACGCGAGCGGCATCCACTCCCGCCTGGGCGTGTCGATCATGGCGACGGCCTGGACGGACAAGCCGACGACGCCTGCGGCATCTGCCTGCCCGGGCAACGGGACCTTCGATGCGCACAACTGCGTCGGCGGGTCGAACGCCGGGGCGGCGTGCACCACGGGCACCGACTGCAACAGCGGAACCTGCTCCCCCGGGCCCGAGGTGCTCCTCTCGCAGCTGCTCCTCAACGCCGAGCTCTCGACCGCGGGGGCGAAAGCCGGCTTCGCCGACCTGAATGGCGACGGCTGCGCCCTCCCCACCGGGGCGCTGGGTTTCGGGGCCGCATCGCCCGGCCCCGTCACGCTGGCCGCGCCGACATTGAATCCCGAACCGTATGGCGGCGGAAACAGCATGATGGGATCCGTCGGGGTCGTCTTCCCGGGCAACGGGCCGACCTACGATCTCGGCTTCGTCGCGCTCGTACCCTTCGGCCAGCCGACGGTGATCGCGAGTCAGAGCTGCACGTGCAATCCGACTCCCGGCTGCCCTGAGTGATCCCGGGGCGCCGGCCGGTCCGCCACGGGCCGACCGGCGCCGCACGGTCGTGGCGAGCGTCCCCCGGGGCGGCGTGCTATCTCATCCCTCGCGGTGAAGGTCATCGACCCGGCGCAGCTCGCCAAGCATTTCGACGCCCGCGCGGCCGAGGCGCACTGGGATGCCGTGTGGGAGCGCAACCGGATTTACGCCCACGACCCGGCCCGCCCGCGCGAGGAGACCTTCGTCGTCGACACCCCGCCGCCCACGGTGTCGGGCTCGCTGCATGTCGGGCACGTCTTCAGCTACACGCACACCGACGTCATCGTGCGCTACCAGCGCATGCGGGGGCGGAACGTCTTCTACCCCATGGGCTGGGACGACAACGGGCTGCCCACGGAGCGGCGGGTGCAGAACCTCTTCCACGTTCCCTACGACGCGCGCCCGCCCCCCCGGCCCCACCCTAAGCCCCCGCCGCGGAGCGGGGCGCGTCCCCAAGGAGCCCACGCCCCCCCCCCCCGCGGGAAACGCGTCCCCCCCCGTCCCCGCCGCCCCCCCCCACAGCGGAG
>JACXTT010004091.1_pt1 | contig 21832 bp, 18 predicted proteins | sample 9270951 | NCBI WGS metagenome assembly JACXTT01 (sample SAMN15532306, study PRJNA645909) | rock metagenome | isolation source: weathered quartz diorite | place: Puerto Rico | collected 2017-06-21
GCAATGAGAGAATAGAAAACGGTCAGGGAAAAAGGACACGGGTGGGACGAAAAATATGAAATCTCGGGAAGCCGCTGGTGGGCCCGCCTGGATTTGAACCAGGAACCAACAGATTATGAGTCTGCTGCTCTAACCGTTGAGCTACGGGCCCGTTCTCGCTTCAATCTAGCACAAGGAGTCAGGCCCGTCCGTGTCGGGACGGGTCTTTGACCCGTCCAGCCGGGTCGAAGACCAGTCTCTACACTACGCCGTTTGACCGCGCTCGAAGTCGCCGGAGCGAATCACCGTGGCCACTTCGAGCTTGTAGTATTCATACCATTTCTCACGGCCGACTCTTTGCGCGTCCAGATGTTGCGCATTGTTGCGCCACTGCTTCAGGGTTTCTTCGTCCTGCCACCAGACCACCGTCAGGCGTTCGCCGTCCTCGGCGGTGAAGCCCTTCTCGGCGATAAATCCCGGGGACGCCTGGGCGAGCTTCGACATCTGCTCCGCCATCTCAGAATAGCCGCTACTAGCCTGCGGCGTGAGCCGCGACTGGAACAGGACGATGATCATTTTTGCCTCCGACCGGATATAGCAATTGGACGGGCGGAAAGCGGGTTTGGACTCGATTGTTTGATTCCTGACCCGGAATATACATAACCATCGCGCGTTTCCACCAGGTCAGCGGACCGCGTTGCGCCCCGGGAACGCCAAGGGGCCCCAGTTACTTCTGTCATGCTGCGCTGAAGGAACGCTGGAACTATGATGGAACCATTCACAGGTGCTCGGGATGAAAAAGCTGCGATTCCTGCTGTCTCTGACCAACGACGACAACGATTACCAGATCGAGCAGGCGTCAACCGCCAAACGGGCCGCGCTCAAACTCGGGATTGAGCTCGAGATCATCTACGCCAAGAATGACGGCATCATGCAGAGCCAGCAGTTGTTGACCAGCATCCAGTCTTCGACGAATCCGCGTCCGGACGCGATCTTGTTTGAACCTGCCGGCGCCACCGCCCTGCCGCAGGTTGCGCGCGCGGCGGCCGCGGCGGGGATTGGTTGGGTGGTGTTGAACCGCGACGTCGACTACGTCACCGAATTGCGGCGTCAGTTTCACGTGCCCGTCTTTGCGATTACTTCTGATCACGAAGAAATCGGCCGCATCCAGGGACGTCAGCTGGCAGCGTTGTTGCCGGGCGGCGGCCTGGTTCTCTACATCCAGGGTCCGAGCGAAAGCCTCGCCGCCAAGCAGCGGCTTTTTGGTGCTCTGGAAGCCAAGCCCGAAACCGTGCAGTTGCGGGTTCTCAAGGCGCAATGGACGGAAGCCAGCGCGTACAAAATGGTCAGTTCCTGGCTCCGTCTTTCCACCTCGCGTGACAATCACATCGCTGCGGTGTGTGCCCAGGACGATTCCATGGCGATTGGCGCCCGGAAGGCCTTCGAGGAGTGCTTTGCCACCCAGCGTGTATTGTGGGAAAAGATACCGTTTCTGGGTTGTGACGGGCTGCCGAAGACCGGGCAGGATTGGGTCCGCCAGAATCTTTTGACGGCCACGGTTTATATTCCACCGAATGCGGACCAAGCGATGGAGTTGATGATGAAGTCGATCGAGAGCGGCATCCAGCCTCCCGACCGCACTTTCACGCCTACCAAATCCATTCCGGCGGTCGAAGCTCTTAAGGAACAAGCGCAGCGCGCGCGGGCAGCTTCCCACTAAGCCCGTTCTGCTAGAACCGCAATTTCACCGCTTCCGAGAGAAACTGCAGCAGCGGTTTCATCTTGCCTGACGCCCGCAGGAAATCTTTGATGAAGCGTCCGCTGCACACTTGCGTTTGTGAGAGGTCAATACTGGCAACGAAATCTTTTCGCTTGAGGTCCTCGATCAGCGGATGGTCAGCGGCATAGCCGCGGGGCGGGCGTGTCAAGGTGTCGCCGCCCAACCGGAGCCCACGTTTTGCAGCCCGCCAGTCTTCGGGCTTCCAGGCAATGGCATCCCTTATTCGCGCCAATGAACGCGGGTCCGGTTGCCAGATTCCTCCTGCCAGAAAGCAGCCCTTCGGCTCGAAGTGCAGGTATAGACCCGGAGCATGCACCGTTTCATTCGCGGAGGCGTGCCAGAAGTTCATGCCGATGTGCGTTTTATAGGGGCTCTTGTCTTTCGAGAACCGGACGTCGCGATAGATCCGAAACAGGGAGCCGCCGTTGGCCTTGGGATCTGCCACCAGCCACGGGCTCACGTCGCGCAGGCGCAGCTGGAGATCGCCGATGAAGCGCAGGCTGGGTTGCCGCGCGAACTCTTCGAATTCCTCGCGATGCTTCACGAACCAAGCACGCCGGTTGTTTCGGCGCAGCTGGTCGAGAAACTGAAATAGCCGGGGACTGAAATACGGCGGGGCCATCTACTGAGCTGGAGGTGTCGCGGAGGTGGAAGCGGTTCCGGCGGCCGCGCCTGTCGCACCGTTGTTGACCAGGTCCTTCAACTCCTTGCTGGGTTTGAAGAACGGGATTTTCTTGGCCGGAACTTCCACGCGATCGCCGGTTTTCGGATTGCGTCCCACGCGCGGCTTGCGCTGCCGGGTACGGAAGCTTCCGAAGCCGCGGATTTCAATCTTGTCGCCCACGCGCAATGAACGCACGATGCTGTCAAAGATTGTTTCTACAATCACTTCGCTGTCCTTACGCGTCAGTTCGGCCAGCCGGGACACTTCTTCGATCAGGTCCGCTTTTGTCATACGCCTCTTCACTCCCTTGGGGGGGTAGGGTTTCGTGCGGGGCCAATCTCACCCCCTGTTATCCGGTGCTGCCGTTGTCTATAACCTTCTCAAATTTCAGGGGTTCTGCGCAAGTGGGGCCGGGAGTACCTATTTCCACAGGTAGTAAAAGCCGACCTCCTGCTCCAGAAGCTTCTCGCGGGTGGGGAGGTAGTCGGAAACATCGTCGAAAACCAAATCCAGCCCCGATCGTTTGCGCCGCGGCGGATAAACCAGCCTGGGATCTCCCTTGATTCCCACCTCCTTAGCGGTATCTTTCACAGCACCCTCGAAATCGGCGATCTGATCCACCAGTTTCATCGAGAACGCCTGCTCGCCCGTCCACACCTTGCCATTGGCAATCGCACGGACGTCCGCCTCCTTCCGCTTTCGGCCCTCGGCTACGGCCTGAATGAACTGGGTGTGCATGCTGTCGATGAGGCTCTGCAGGTAGTCGCGCTCGGCGGGCGTCATCTCGCGTGCGGGATTGCCGGTGTCCTTGAACTCTCCAGCTTTCATGGTGATATCTTTGAGTTTGGCCCAGCGGAGGAGCTCGCCATAATTCACCCACTGCGCAATCACGCCGATGGAACCGACAATGCTTCCCTTGTCGGCATAAATCTTGTCGGTAGCCGAGGAAACATAATAAGCGCCGCTCGCTCCCACGGTCTCGATCGAAGCCACGATGCGTTTCTTTTTGGCGTCGTGGATGCGCTTGACTTCGCTATAGATCTCTTCCGAGGCCGCCACTCCACCACCCGGAGAGTTGACGTGGAGGATGATCGCTTTGATGGAATCGTCGTCGGCAAATTTCTTGAGCTGGGGAACAATCTGCTTCGGGGAGAGGATCACGCCGTCCAGATCGACGACCGCAATCTTCTCCCCGAAGCCGCCAAACGATTCTTCATCGGTGCCACTGAAACTGAGGTACACCAGCGTGAACACAGCAACTACGAAGAGCAGAAATGCGCCGCCCCCGAAAAACAGCCACAGCCAGACGCGCGAACGTCGTTCCGCCATAATTAGAGAAGTGTAGCACCGGGGAGGGGAGCGAAGTCAGAAGTACGAAGTCAGATTGCAGAAGTGGAGCGATTGCAGGGTCAGGAAGTCAGATTGCAAGGTAGGGTCGCGTGCCGGCGGGTTTTGCTTCTGCAATCTGACTTCTTACTTCTGACTTCCACTGATGGACGTACAATCTACCCACCTATGTCACTCATGCGCGATCCCATCGAACTCGAAGTCTTCAAGAATCTCTATCACTCGATTGCCGAAGAGATGGGGGCGGCGCTGCGCCGGACGTCGTTTTCGCCCAACATCAAAGAGCGCCGCGACTACTCCTGTGCCGTGTTCGATTCTGCCGGACGAGTCATCGCCATGGGCGATCACATGCCCGTGCACCTTGGGTCGATGCCGATGTCGGTCGCGGCGGCGGTCGAGCAGTGTGCTCTGGAACCGGGCGATATCGTCATGCTGAACGACCCGTTCTGCGGCGGTACCCACTTGCCGGATATCACCCTCGTGATGCCGGTGTATGTGCCCAAAGTCAAAGGCAGCGGGCGAGGACGCCCGCTCCACACAACATCGCCGGATTTCTATGTGGCGTCGCGGGCGCATCATGCAGATGTAGGCGGAACGTACCCAGGTTCGATGGGCCCGTGCAGCGAGATCTACCAGGAAGGTTTTCGCATTCCCCCCGTCAAAATCATGCGTGGAGGCAAGCTCGTTGCCGACGTGCTGGCGCTGCTCCTCAACAATGTCCGCACACCGGCAGAACGCGAAGGCGATCTGGGCGCGCAGATCGCTGCTTGCCAAACGGGAGCGCGTCGGCTCGCCGAAATCTGCACTCGCTACGGACTCGCGCGCACCCAGCACGCCGCTGGCGAACTGCTCGACTACTCGGAAGAAATGATGCACAGCTTTCTCAGTAGCATTCCGCCGGGTACGTATCGTGCGGAGGACTTCCTCGACAACGACGGAGTTGAAAACAAACCGGTACGGATCGCTGTAACGCTTCGGGTGCACGGCCGCAGCCGCAGGAAATCGTCGGCCCGGAGGACAAAGGCGGCGATCACCATCGACTTCACCGGCTCCGATCCTCAGGTCCAAGGCGCAATCAACGCGGTGGAGGCGATCACCGTCTCTGCTTGTTTCTATGTCTTGCGCTGCCTGCTGCGTGAGGATGTGCCCGCCACAGCCGGACTGATGCGGCCCATCGAAGTCATCGCGCCTGCTGGCACGGTCGTCAATGCCAGGCCTCCGGCGGCAGTTGCCGGCGGCAACGTCGAAACCTCGCAGCGAATTGTCGACGTACTGCTGAAAGCGTTGGCCCAAGCGATTCCGGATCGCATTCCTGCCGCCGCTTCGGGCACCATGAACAATCTGACGATCGGTGGAATCGATCCGCGAACCAGCGAGCCCTTCGCGTACTACGAAACCATCGCGGGCGGCATGGGTGCGCGACCAACCCAAGACGGCGTTTCCGGCGTCCACACCCACATGACAAATTCGCTGAACACGCCTGCCGAAGCGCTCGAATACGCCTATCCAGTCAGGCTGCGAAGATATTCTTTCCGCCCCGCGAGCGGCGGCCGCGGTTTGCACGCCGGCGGGGACGGGATCGTGCGTGAAATCGAAGTCCTCACCGATGCCCAGGTCACGCTGCTCGCCGACCGGCGCTCCCGTGGACCGTACGGCCTGTCCGGCGGCTCTGACGGTGCTCCCGGACGCAGCCTGATCGTTCGGCGAGATGGTTCCGAAGAAGAAATGCCGGGCAAGGCCAGCATCCGCCTGTCTTCGGGAGAGACGGTTCGGGTGGAGTCTCCGGGTGGCGGCGGCTGGGGCAAACTCGACAACACAAGCGGATCGTGATTCGTTAAAGGGCGCCGGTGGCCCTGCGGGCGGGCGAAGGCGCCCGCCGGACAGCCAGATGGGAGCCGGCGCTGCGATCGGTGCACGAGGTCCCGCGATTTTCGCTAGAATTCTTATTCCACACTTTTCTGGGAGTTTCCAACCATGAGAGTCGGGCGTCCGCTTATTCTTGCCGTATTTATTGCCGGAGCTTTTTTCTACTTCACCACCTACCGTAGCGGCCGCCTGCGTCCAGCCAGTTGGATGAGCCATCCGGCAAGAGTTGAGATCACCGAAGCCGCCGGCGACGATCCGCTCGATGCGGAAGAGCAAAACAACATCAGCGTCTACCACAAGAACATCGGAGCCGTCGTAAACATTACGTCGCGCGTGATGACGTTCGACTTCTTTTACGGACTGGTGCCGCAGGAAGGACAAGGCTCCGGCTTCGTCATCGACAAAGATGGCCACATTCTCACCAACTATCACGTGATCGCGGATGCGCGCGAGGTCTGGGTCACGCTCCACAACCGGAAAAAATATCGTGCCACGATAGTCGGCACCGATCGCGCCCATGATTTAGCCATCGTTCAGATCAAGGCGCCGGAGCTGCTGCCGATGACGCTCGGCGATTCTACGAATCTCCAAGTCGGCCAGAAAGTCTACGCGATCGGCAATCCGTTTGGACTTTCGGGTACGCTGACGCGCGGCATTGTCAGCTCGATCCGCCAGGTGCAGGAGCCCGATGGCATGGTCATCGACGAAGCTATCCAGACTGACGCCGCCATTAATCCCGGCAATTCCGGCGGACCACTGCTGAACTGGCACGGCGAAGTGATCGGCATCAACACCATGATCGCTTCAAACGTGGGACAGAGTGCCGGAATCGGCTTCGCGATCCCGATCAACACTGCAAAAGCCGTGCTGAACGATCTGGTCACCATCGGCCGCGTGCGGCGTCCGGCGCTCGGTGTGCGGACCATTCCGATCGGAGGGGAACTGGCGAGCGAAATGAATCTGGCCGCAGACTACGGACTCCTGATCGTGCAAGCGATCCCGGGTGGCGCTGCGGATCGCGCGGGATTACGTGGCGGGACCGAGCGCGCCTATCTCGGCAATATCCCAATTATGATTGGCGGCGACCTGATTGTCGCTGTGGACGGAAAGAAAATCGAGAGCCAGCAGGACCTGGCCCAGGTGATGAACAACCACCGCGCCGGCGACACGGTGAATGTCACCATCTTCCGCAACAAGAAGAAACTGGATGTGAGCGTGGTGCTGGGCGAGGCGCGGGAGCAGGTGTAGAGCAGGTCCTCATCCTGCAAGGCGCGGAGTTAGGAGAGTCCTGCAAAGTGCCTTCTAGCCGGTATTCGGCCCTCAGAACGACAGCCGCGCACTCACCTGCATCTCCCGCCCCGGTGTCATCGCCATTGTGATCGTGCCGAACTGCGGAGTGTTCACAAACCTGTTAGGCGTTCCCAGGTTGACCTTATTGAGCGCGTTAAACGCCTCCCCTCGGATCTGAAAGCTCGCTTTTTCCGTGAGACGGAAGGTCCGCGTCAATGCCAGGTCGAGAGTTTGCATCGGCGGACCGTAGACCGAATTTCGTCCCACATCGCCAAACGTGAAAGCCAGCGGTGCTGCGAAGGCCGCCGGGTTAAACCATTTGTCGGCCCTCCGCGTGCCCGGACCGAAAACCGGCTGTCCGGTGACATTGGCGCGGATGGGGTTTTCTCCCAGCACCGTGCCCGAGTTCGCGGTGTCTCCGAACACCGAGATCGTCAACGGCATTCCCGACTCCACCTGGTAGATGGTCGTGAAATGCCAGTTCTGCGTCAGCATGCGAGTCCACGTCGCCGCGCCGTAGGTCGGAATGTCAAACACGCTGCTAAGCGCAAAACGATGCCGCACGTCGCAGCCCGGCCCTTTTTCCGCCGACAGGTCGCTATTGTTCTGCGGGACGGCCGCTTCGTCCATGGGAGAACGGAAGTCCGGCGCGTTCGTCAAAGTCTTGGCAAAGGTGTAGTTCGCCAAAAAGCTGAGGCCGTGCGAATACCTTCTGCGCACGTTCACGTAGCCTGCGTCGTACCAGCTCTGCGCTGTATCTTCCAGCCGGTTGATCGTGCTCACGGGAAAAGTCTGGCTCTGGATAATGGCGTCCGGATCGCTGCTGGGAGGCAACGCGGTACCGTCGACAAAGGTCAGCGTCTTGTAAGGCCGCCGCGGTCCGATCGGCCCCGGCCCAGGAGGCGCGTTGTTGATCAGGTGCGAGCGCTGCAGGTGAAATCCGCGCGCGCCTAGGTAGCCGACCGCGAGCGTGGTATTGCCTCCAAAGCCTTTCTCGACCTGCGTGTTCCACTGTTGCACGTACTGTGCGGGAGCGTTGGGATCGAATGCCGTGAAGCTCACCGTGGTCGGCTTCAAATTGCCATTTCCCAACACGGGTGTGCCGAAATTGAGTCCGCTGGTAAACAGTGCCGGGGGCGGTGTGAAGTTATCGGCCTGCTGCGTTTCTGGAAAGACATAAGGCACATTGTGCCGCTGATTGCACCACGTGTTCATGTCCACAGGCGTAAAGAAAATTCCGTACGCCGCGCGAAAGACCAGCCCAAACTTCGGGAGGTTCTGCGCGATTCCAAAGCGTGGCGCGAAGTTGTGCTTGTTCGAATACATCAGCCCCCGCGGATATCCCCGCTCGCCGCCGATGAAAACCTCCGGGAGGCCATCCTTGAAAATGATGTTCGAATTCGTGTTCCGCAGATCGTAGAGCGGGCTCGTGTATTCGTAGCGCAGCCCGATGTTCAGAGTCGTAGTCGATGTAACCTGCCAGCTGTCTTCGGCGAAGGTGTCCCATCCCCAATTTCGCAGCTGCATCTGCGGAACTCCGGCTTGGCGCTGCTTCACGGCAGGCAGGCTCAGCAGCAGGCTAGCAAACCCCGATCCGCTGCCATCGTTGAATCCGAATTCAGTGGTATATCCGGTCGTGTACTGGTAGTAGCCGCGGTTCTGAAAGAATCCCCACATCGGCCAGATGTACTTGCGAACATCGCCGCCGAACTTCAACGCGTGCCTTCCGCGCTGCCAGGCAAACGTGTCGCGCAGTTCCGCCGTAGTATCCCAGGCGTGCATCGGTGTCGCCGCGAACGTGTCACCAATGCCGGTGTAGCCCTGAGCTGCAAACCAGGGCGCGCCCCACGCATTCTGTCCGCCAAATCCGACTCCCTGAATACCGAGCTGGCCCACGATGTCGTTGACGCCGTCGTTCTGCGATGTGTGGTTCATGGCCAGACGTGAGAACGCGAGCGAAACCGTATTCAGCTTTGTGCTCGAAAACACATGGCTGTAAGAGACCACTGACTGCTGCGAGAGATTGTCGAAGTTCGCGCCAAAGCCAGGCAGGTTTTCCGTGGTCGCAGTCGATCCGTTGCTGGGCGAGAACCCACGTTCGGCACTTACCGTGTAGCGTGCCAAAACCGTGTCGTCGTTCCCGAATACGTGGTCGACGCGTACTGTGCCCTGATCCTGACTGTGGTTTTCGTAGCGGATGTCCAGATAGTTATTCGAATCCACGCCGGAGTCGTCCATCATCATGTTGGGCATGGGGACGTACTGCATCAGAAATGCCTCGAGCTGCGGGTTGATCCGGTCCAGGGGAATCTTGTTCTCTGGAAACTGGCTGCGCGTGTACGGGAAGTTGTTCGGTCCGGTCGGCTTGGTCGGATCGTAATTTGGATTGGCAACCGCCATCGTCGGGTCGTAGATCTTGGCGCTGCTCATGCTGAAGTTGCCCTGGATTTCGTCCGCGGTCGGAACAGTCAAAGTTTGGGCGTCGGCCTGCGCCAGCCGTAATCCTTCATAGTTAAGGAACAAGAACGTCTTCTTGCTCTTGCCCAGCAGCGGTCCTCCAAACGAAGCGCCGAAATTGTTTTGGACCAGGTGATTGTTACCCATGGACCCGAACGTAGTAGCATCCATGGCGTCGTTGCGCAGGAATTCATATGCCGTTGCGTGGAATTGATTGGTTCCGCCGCGAGTGACGATGTTGACCTGTCCTCCCCCTGCTCCCCCCATATCCGCCGTATAACTGCTAGTCTCGACCTGGAACTCCATGACCGCGTCGGGAGACGGGCTCAGGTTCTGCGTGTTAAACGTCGGGTCGGTATTGGTAGAGCCATCGAGGAGGAAGAAGTTGGCATTCGGACGATTGCCCCCAATCACGATCGCCGAGCGCTGTCCCGGTCGCCAATAAAGAGGATTCGTTTCTCCCGTCTGCGCTCCAAAACCGACGTGCGCACCCGGCACTGTCAAGACCAGGTCGATGAGCATTCGTCCGTTCAGTGGAAGCTCCTGGACTGATTTCCATTCCACGACCTCGCCCACGCTGGCATCGGTGGTTCTCAAAACATCGGCTGAGGCGCTGACCTGCACACCTTCCTTCACCGGGCCAACCTTGAGTCCGATATCGATCGCCAGCTTCTCTCCAACCTCGAGGCGCAAGGACTTCTTCGTCGCCGCAAAACCCGCGGCCTCACTGGTCAGCTCATAGTCGTCTGGCGGAAGGGCCGCTGCAGAGAACAGCCCTCGATCGTCAGTGTTGACTACGCGAATCGCGCCGGTACTCAAAGCTTTGAGCTGGATGGTGGCCTTGGCGACCGGAAGTGATTGCGAATCCCGAACTGTGCCCGTGACCATCGCATAGTTGCTCTGGCCTAAAGCTGGCGACGTCAGGCAGAGCACAAACAAAAGGGTAAGCGTGACTCGCATACAAAATCTCTCCTCGGCGAAGATAAGCGTCCCGAACGTTACCTGAGAACGTGCCGGGTTCGGTCCGACCGGGTTCCAGCCAAACTGGAAAGGAGTGTGACCCCGAGTGTCCGTCACTTTAGGAAGTCAGCACCGAAGGCAGCAATAATGGAAATCTACTAGGCGCGACCGTTTCACCACTAACACTCACGGCTGCGTTTGCGACATGAGTTCCGGTCGAAAATGTCGTATCCTATATGTCCTGCTTATGACCGCCGCCCGTTAATTCGGCCTCTGTTGTTCTGCGACGCTCGCGTCTAAGTGTGCGAGTTCGCTTCGATTTCCGTCTTCAACAACAGAAAGGATCACCAAAATGCAATTCGTGGATCGGGCATTGGCCCGCCGCCTGGAGTCTGCGGAGGAGATGCCGCAGGTGCACCACGCTGAGTGGTGTCAGAAGAATCAGCCGTCCGTGGGCGCTGCCGTCGAAGAGATCGCTGGCGGCCACATGATTTTTGCCGGACTCGGTTCGCCCATCGGCCGCGCCGTCGGCATGGGATTTGCGGCCCCTGTCACACCGGCTGAAATGGATCGGTTGGAACACTTTTATCATTCCCGTGGAGCACCCGCGCAGACTGACTACTGTCCGCTAAGCGATCCGAGCTTGTTGGAACTCACCAAGCAGCGAGGGTACGCAATCGCCGAACTCAACAACGTGCTCGTGCGCAAGGTAGATCGCGCGGAGAAATTTCCTGCACGAAGCGGGTTCGAGATCCGCGCCGGAAAACCTGGAGAAGCACTCGCGTTCGCCAGTATCCTCCGTCGAAGCTTCTTTCCGGACGGAGGCGAACCAGAAGGCTTCGAGGAGATGATCCGTCCGATGTTCGCGTTTCCGGGGAGCCTGACGTTCGTGGCGGAAGTTGATGGGCAACTCGTAGCCACGGGCGCAGGCCTTATCATTCCCGAGCACGGGATTGTGGCTCTCCACGGCGCCGGCACTCTCAAAGACTATCGCGGACGAGGCTTGCAAACAGCGATGCTCGAGCGGCGCTTGCAAGTCGCTGCTGAGGCCGGATGCGAGTATGCGGCTATCGTCACTCTGGGCGGGACGACCTCGATGCGCAACGCGGAACGGCTGGGCTTCCGCGTCGCTTACAGCAAGGCAACCTTGATCAGGCAGCCGCCAGCGTGACCGTGTACGACGAGGAGACGCGGCCAGCCGCGTCTCTATCGATGCTTGTCGGGTTATCATCCGCTAGTGCCCGACATTGATTGGATACGGACATTCTGTCTTTCCTTTGTCGACGCCACTGAAAATATGCAGTGTGGCGAAGACTTGTGCTTCAAAGTGCGGGGGAAGATTCTTGCGATCGTGGACTTGTCGAAGGGCAAGGAGGCGCCGATTTGTTTCAAATGCACGCCCGAAAAGTTCGATGCACTGCTGGAAATTGATGGGATCGCTCCGGCACCCTATGTGGGGCGCTACAAGTGTGTACTACTGCAGCGGCCAAATATCCTGACGCCCTGTTTGACTCTCGCAATCGCCGTGGGCTAGCCTCATAGGTTCCAATTTCGACAGCGGACCCGCATGGTCGCGCTATCGTTGCGTCCGGCCGAAATGCGCATTCACCACAAATTGCTGATTGCGGGTGGACTCGTCGCCCTGCTCGCCGGCAGCCTCGCCGCCGCTCCCCTCAGCCCCGTTCACGCCCAGCATGCCATAGTCGCGAGTGTGCATGAACTGGCTTCGCGTGCCGGGGTCGAAATGATGCAGGCCGGCGGCAACTCCGTCGACGCTGCGGTGGCCACCGGCTTCGCCCTGGCCGTGGTTCATCCCCAAGCCGGAAATCTCGGTGGGGGCGGATTCCTGCTTTTGCGCAAAGCAAACGGCGAGGTGCGCTTCATTGACTTCCGCGAGAAGGCGTCTGCGGCCGCCACCCAGAACATGTATCTCGACGCGCAGGGCAACGTGATCGAAAACGCGAGCCTGATCGGGTATAGGGCCATTGGCGTGCCGGGTTCGGTCGCGGGGCTCGTGTTCACAGAGAAGAAATACGGCAAACTCCAGCTCGAAAAGGTGATGGCTCCGGCGATCAGGCTGGCCCGCGAAGGCTTTCCTCTCGCATGGGAAGATGCCGACGATCTGAAAGATGAAGGCCTCGGAAAATTTCCAGCGTCGAAACGTATCTTCCAGCGCGACGGCAAGTACTACGAGGCGGGAGAAATCTTGAAACAGCCGGAACTCGCCCGCACGCTGGAGCGGATCGCGAAGAACCCCGATGACTTCTACCACGGCGCGATGGCCCGCGAACTCGCTGCGGCCATTGCGAAAGGCGGTGGGCTGATCACGGCCGACGACCTCGCGCAATACGAAGTCAAAGAGCGTGAGCCGATTCGTGGCACCTACCGCGGCTATGACATTTACAGCGCGCCGCCTCCCTCGTCGGGCGGAATCGCGCTGGTTGAAATCCTGAACATTCTCGAGGGATTCGACCTCGCCAAGCTCGGCAACCGCTCAGCGCAGACTATCCACCTCACGGCGGAAGCGTTCCGCCGCGCCTTTTATGACCGCGCCGATTTTCTCGGCGATCCGGACTTTGCCAAGGTCCCGGTGGCGCAGTTGATTGACAAACGCTATGCGGCAGCCTGGCGCGAGTCTATCGACCTCAGCCACGCCAGCGTGAGCAAGGACTTGAAGCGCCCCAGCGTGTTCAACGAGCTGGAACGCGTCGCCGGTCTGCAGCCGATAGCGGTTCGCGAACCACAAAATACAACCCACTACTCCGTGGTGGACCCCGACGGCAATGCAGTTGCCGTCACGACCACTCTGAACGACTCGCTGGGATCGCGCGTCACCGCCGAGGGCCTCGGTTTCCTGCTCAACGATGAAATGGACGACTTCGCCTCCAAGCAGGGTGTACCCAATGCCTATGGACTGATCCAGGGCCCGGCCAACGCCATCGGCCCAGGCAAGCGGCCGCTCTCGGCGATGACCCCAGCCATCGTGGTGAAAGATGGCAAGCTCTTTCTGGTTCTGGGAGCGGAAGGCGGTCCGACCATTATTACTAACGTTGCCAATATCCTGATGAGTGTCGTGGATTTTGGGATCGATATCCAGGAAGCCGTCAACGCACCAAGGTTTCATCAGCAGTGGCTCCCCGACGCAATTGACGTGGAAGACCGCCTCTCTCCCGATACAATGAATCTAATGCGTTCCAAGGGACACAAGTTGAAGGTCTCGCACTTCTGGGGCGATGCGGAGTGCATCCTGATTGACCCCAAAACGGGTGAACGCCTGGGCGCGAGTGACGGACGCAACAATGGGAAGGCGGTAGGTTACTGATGCAGAGGGCGGTCTCAACGTACGTTTATGTGAAGGAACGGCTTCATCCGGGCCTGCTCGATGAGCTCGTGAAAGCCGGAGCCCAGGCGATCGAAATTTTCGCCGCGCGCCAACACTTCGACTACGCCAACCGCAAGCAGCACATCCGCGAAATCGCCGACTGGTTCCGCTCCACCGGCGTCGCCCTGAATTCGGTTCACGCGCCGTTGTACTCCGACTATGAGTGGGGACGCACCGGTTCGCCTCCGGTCAATGTCGCCTCGACCGACCGGGCTGGACGGATCGAGGCCATGGACGAAATCAAACGTGCCCTGGAAATCGCCGAGCAGATCCCGTTTCGCTTTCTGGTGCAGCACATCGGCAATCCCAACGAGTCTTTCGACGAAAAGAAGTTTGAAGCCGCCATGACTTCGATTGAGCACTTGCGGGCTTTTGCCAAGCCGCTCGGAGTGAAAATTCTGATCGAGAATATTCCGAATGAACTTTCAACGCCCGAACGGCTGGTGGAATTCATCCAGACCTCGCATTTCGACGACGTAGGCGTCTGCTTCGACTGCGGTCACGCGCACATGATGGGTGGCGTTCCGGGAGCCTTTGAGACACTCAAGAAACACATCTGCTCGACGCACGTGCATGACAATCACGCTGACAAAGATACACATCTCTGGCCTGGGAAGGGCACGATCAACTGGAAAGAAACGATGGAATTGCTGCGCACCGCCCCGCAAGCGCCGCCTCTGCTGCTCGAAATTGACGGCGAAGAAAAGAAAACCCCGAGCGCGGATGTAACCGCGACTTTCCGCACGCTCGAAGATTCTTAGAGGAGGTCAGAGGTTAGAAGTCAGATTGCAGAGGTTAAATCCCAACCTCAAGGGCGAATGGTTTTCCACCTCTGCAATCTGACTTCTAACCTCTGACCTTGTCTCCAGGTTTTCAACTCATGTCGGCACCCCTAAGCACGATTGCAGAAATCGGTAAGCACGAAGGCCAGACGGTCACGATCCGCGGCTGGCTTTATAACCTGCGCGAGAGCGGGAAGCTCCTCTTCCCTCAGTTTCGCGACGGCTCCGGCGTCATCCAGGGCGTTGTGCCGAAGAATGCCGTCCCACTCGAGGTATTCGACGCGATCAAAGGTCTCACGCAGGAGTCGAGTGTGATCGTCGAAGGTAAAGTGCGCGCCGACAAACGCGCCCCTGGTGGCTACGAACTCGACGTTTCGCACGTCCAAGTCGTACAGCGCGTGCCCGAGTCTGATCCCTACCCGATCACTCCCAAGGAACATGGCATTGACTTCCTGATGGAACATCGCCATCTCTGGCTGCGCTCGCAGCGCCAGGCGGCGATCTTGCGCGTACGCGCGGAAATCGTCCGCGCCGCACGGGATTTCTTTGACGAACGTGGATTCACGCTGACCGACCCGCCCATCATCACGCCCGCCGCGTGCGAAGGCACGACCACGCTGTTTCCCGTGGACTATTTCGAAGAGCAGGCTTTTCTCACACAATCCGGCCAGCTCTACATCGAAGCCACGGCGATGGCACTCGGCAAGGTGTATTCGTTCGGACCGACGTTCCGGGCAGAAAAATCGAAAACCCGCCGCCACCTGACCGAATTCTGGATGGTCGAGCCCGAGGTGGCCTACGGCGCGCTCGATGACATCATGGACCTCGCCGAAGGCCTCCTGACGTTTCTCGTGAAGCGATGTCTCGAGCGCCGCCGAGTCGACCTGCAGACGATCGGCCGCGACCTTACTAAGCTCGAGAAGATCGAGGGACCCTTCCCTCGCATCAGCTACGACGAGGCCGTGCAGAAGCTGCAGGAAGGCCACGCGCAAGGTGCGCTCGAACACAAGTTCGAATACGGCGGAGATCTCGGCTCGCCCGACGAAACCTATCTCTCATCGCAATACGACAAACCGGTCATGGTGCATCGTTATCCGGCGAGCGTGAAGGCGTTCTACATGGAGCCCGATCCGCAGCGGCCGGAACTGGCGCTTTGTGTTGACGTGCTTGCGCCTGAAGGTTACGGCGAGATCATCGGCGGATCGCAACGTATGGCGTCGCATGAACTGCTCTTGAAGCGTATCCACGAGCACAATCTGCCGGAAGAGGCGTTCAAGTGGTATCTTGACCTGCGCAAGTATGGCAGCGTTCCACACGGCGGTTTCGGCATGGGTATTGAGCGAGCGGTGGCGTGGATCTGCGGGTTGGAACACGTGAGGGAAACGATTCCGTTCCCGAGGATGCTGTATAGGCTGTACCCATAGTTCTCAGTTCCCAGTTCTCAGTTCTCAATAACTGCCAGTACAGGTCTCACTGAGAACTGAGAACTGACCTCTATGGTTCACACGACACGAGCGTCCTTCTCCAGCATTACTCCCCGGCAAATCCGGGTGATCGGGGTTCCTCTCGACCTTGGCCAATCCCGCCGCGGCGTGGACATGGGTCCTTCCGCCGTGCGCGTGGCCGGACTGGAAGCGCGTCTGGAAGCAATCGGCCACAAAGTCGAGGACGCCGGCAATATCGCGGTGGCGATTCCCGAACAAAAGAAAGAAGGCGCCGCCAACGCAAAATACCTCAAGGAGATCACGGCCACCTGCACCAAGGCCGCTGAACTGGTACTGAAGACCCTCGAATCGGGTAAAGTCCCCATGGTGCTCGGCGGTGACCACTCCATCGCAGCGGGAACGGTTTCCGGTGTGGCTGAGTTTTATCGCCGCCAAAACCAGAAGATTGGCCTGATCTGGATCGACGCTCACACTGATATGAACACTCCCGACTCTTCGCCCAGCGGTAATGTCCACGGTATGCCGCTCGCTTCGATCATGGGCTTGCCTCCTCTGGAACTCGGAAAAATCTATGACTTTTCCCCGAAGATTCAGCCCGAGAACTGTGTCCTGGTGGGCATCCGCGATGTCGATAATTTCGAAAAGGAAAATATCCGCAAAGCCGGCGTCGAAGTCTTCACCATGCGCGACATCGACGAGCGCGGGATGCGCGCCGTGATGGAAGAAGCCCTCCGCATGGCCGGACGCGGTACCGCCGGCTACCACGTCTCGCTCGACATGGATTGGATCGATCCTGAAGACGCTCCCGGTGTCGGCACACCGGTCTGGGGTGGCGCCACGTATCGCGAAGCCCACCTGGCGATGGAGATCATCTCGGACCACGGCAGAATGCTGAGCTTTGAGATCGTAGAAGTGAATCCGGTCATCGACGAACACAACCAGACCGCGGATTTGGCGGTGGAGTTGTCGCTGTCCGCGTTCGGGAAGAAGATCCTGTAGGAAGTCCTTAACCACAGGGGTCACGGAGGACGACGGGGAGCAGCCTAGATTTTCCCCCGTGTGCTCCGCGCTCCCCGTGGTCAACGGTTCCTGAACTTGGCAATACGCTCAAACAAGAAAACGGCGGAACCAGATCGGCTCCGCCATCCACTCTTAATCTGATCGAAGATTACTGGGTCTTTGTTTTCACCGCATCCCCAGTCTTGAATCCCGCCCCGGAAACCACCGAGCACACGGACGAAATATCGTCGACGTCGGTGACTTTCACCAGCCCGATGGGGGTGCTCATGCGACGCAAAACTTTCCCGGTGGCCGGGTCTTTGATTTCCTTGCTCACCCGTTCCACGGTAAGCTCGTCGCCGACTTTCAGACCAGCTTTGCCACCGACGTTCAGGATCACCTGTCCTCCATCGACCGCCGCCACCAGTCCTTCCACGACCACAACGCGCGCGGCCAGCTTGTCTTTGCCGGAGATCACACCCGTGCTCATCTGCTCGACTGCCGATTTGACCGCCTCACCGATGATCGTGTTCTGGAAGTCGCTGCTCCCGAAATCGACGCCGCCGGCGCCGAAGCCGTGCCAGTTACCTCCGCCGCCGGTCAGCGAAGTACTCTCTCGCGACGACTCTCCCTTGCCCTCGGCTACCGCGAGGATTTCACCGGTATCGATGTCGACGATCCGTGCGTCCAGCGCCACGATGGCCTTCGACTTCGAGTGTTTGAATCCACCCAGCCCAAATCCACCGAAGCCCCCACCGCCTCCGCCCACCCCGGTGTTCTTGGTGTCATTCCCGAACTGGGTAATACTGCCCACGATGATCGCGTCCACGCCCAGCAACTTGCCCAGCTTGGCAGCCGAAGTCGGATTGGCGCGGTCGCTGTTGGAAAAATTCTGCTCGGCGAGGATCTTGTCCATGGCCTTCCGCTCGATCACCGAGTAACTGCCATCCTTCACCAGATACTTAACCAGCAGGTCCGAGATGCCTTTGCCGATGTCCACGTCTTGCCCGAAGATCGCGGCGACCCCGGAATGCACCGTTGCGTAATCGAAATCGAAAATTGCGACCCGCTTCTTGCGGGGCGTGGGAGGGGTCTGCGCGATCACTGAACTGACACAAGCCATGAACAGGAGCCCCACTGCGGCTGAGATGAAGAGAGCTTTTTTCATAAGACGTCCACCTTCTGGGAGTTCGGGAAAGACACTTCGGCTTGTTATTTTCCCCTTGTCGAAGGAGGCTACCCGCGCCTAAGACACTTGTCAACTCAACAAATAGGGCAGGTCGCGGGGGACGGACAAGAGTGTCCGCCCCACACACTCGTACCAATCCTGCGATTGACGAAGAACCGGTGGCCCGCCAAACTGAAACGGATGGCTAAGCTCCGGGTTGGCATCTTGTTTGGTGGGCGCAGCGGAGAGCACGAGGTCTCGCTGCTGTCGGCGGCGTCTGTCGTAAACGCAATTGATAAGACGAAGTATGAAGTAGTCCCGATTGGCATCACCAAAGACGGGCACTGGCTTACGGCCGAGTATGCTGAACGCCTGCTCCAGGGCAAGCACAGCGAGGATGAACGCCATCTGCGCGCTGGTGATCCCGATGCCACTCCCGGCGCTGCTCTTCTGGCCCAGGGCGAAGCGGTGATCGTCCCGCCCGAACCGGTCCATCGCGAAAGCGGGATGGCGTCGTTTCGGATCGACGCGTCGGCGTTGCGGCGTACTTCAGATCGTGCCATCAACGTCGATGTGATCTTCCCCGTTCTGCACGGCACCTTCGGCGAAGACGGCACCATCCAGGGACTGCTCGAACTGGCCGACATCGCCTATGTCGGTGCGGGTGTTCTCGGATCTTCTGCGGGCATGGACAAGGACGTGATGAAGTCCCTCTTTCGCGCCGCGGGTTTGCCCATCGTGAAGCATGTCACTGTGCTGCGCAGCCAGTGGGCGCGCGAGCCGAAAAAAGTACAGCAACTGGTCGAGAGCAAACTGAAATACCCAGTATTTGTGAAGCCCGCGAACCTGGGATCTTCTGTCGGGATCTCCAAAGCACACGACCGTACCGAACTCGGCCCTGCGATCGCTGAGGCTGCCCGGTTCGACCGCAAAATCGTGATCGAAGAAGGCGTGGGAGGAAAGAAGCACAAAGCGCGAGAGATCGAGTGCTCGGTGCTTGGCAACGACGATCCCAAAGCGTCGGTGGCAGGCGAAATTGTCCCCTGCAAGGAGTTCTACGACTACGACGCCAAGTACCTCGATGAGGGTTCGGAGTTGGTCATACCTGCCAAGATCGCGAAGGCTGAAATGAAGAAGGTGCAGACCCTGGCCGTGGCTGCCTTCCAGGCGGTCGACTGCTCCGGATTGGCGCGTGTGGACTTTCTCATGGATCCGAAGTCACGCAAGATCTACGTCAACGAAATCAACACCATGCCGGGCTTTACCGCGATCAGCATGTATCCCAAGCTGTGGGCGGCATCGGGCATATCGTATCCCGAGCTGATTGACCGGCTGATCCAACTGGGTCTGGAACGGCACGCAGACAAGAAGCGAAATCAATACACTCGTTAAAGCATAGTCTTGACAGTCCTTTTCCCAACCGCCATGCTTTACAGTCGTTCCCGGAGGTAGCATGGCCGAGACCCAGCAGGAAGAAAAAGATAAACGGGCCACGCGACGGTTCGCACTTCGTCTGCCGGTGAGTGTCCGTCACGGAGACAACGGACCCGAGCACCAGGCGCAGACCCGCGACGTCAGCGCACGCGGCATCTGCTTCTATTTGGATTCGGCCGTTCAGGCCGGTTCCGGTATCGACTTCACGCTGACCCTTCCGCCCGAGATCACGCTCACAGAGAGTATCCGCGTGCGCTGCAAGGGGAGGGTACTGCGAGTGGAAGGCGGCAGTACCAGCGGCAAGATGGCGGTCGCCGCCGTCATTGACGAATACGAGTTCCTGGCCGACACCTGATCCCCTTCGTCACTTCTTTCTCGCGTCGCTTGAGTGGTATCGTGAAGAGAACACTCGAGTGCCTTTGTGAAGTGCTTCCAGCTGAATCCTGAGGTCCGGCGGTTTTGCGATCCGAGCGGCGGGCGGGGCGCCCGCCGGACTGCCGGCAGAGCCTGTCCTGAGCGTAGCCGAACGGGCGCCGGCGCTACTTTCCAATTGCGTTCTGCTCATCGCTCTCTCGGCCGGGCTTGTACCGTGCTTGCGTTTGTAGCGTTCGCGCTCGCTCCCTGGGTGCGCTCTCAGACGGCAGCCAAACCCGTTCCTCAAACTTCTCCCTACTCGGCGATCAAGAGCTTCCGCGTCGTCCAGGAAAGAGATGGGCCCGCGGTTGAAATCCTTTCCACCAAGCCGCTGATCCCGTCGATTCAGGCGCTCAGCGATCCTTCCCGTCTGGTAATCGACCTGCCGAACGCCGTGCTCGACACGCGCCAGAAGCGCATCAGCGTCCAAGCTAATCAGATTAGCACCCTCCGTGCTGATCAGTTTCAACACAATCCACCGGTCGCGCGTGTCGTAGTGGACCTGCTCGCGCCCCGCGCCTACACCTGGGCTGCGGCCGGCAATCGCTTAGTGATACATCTGGGAAAGAACCCTCCGAGCGAGGCGAACAAGTCTCCGTTTCAAGCCCTCACCGTGCCCAGTTTGACGCCCGCTCCTCAGCCAGTGTCTGCCGCGGTGCATGCCGGCGGACCGCTGGCAGTCGCCGGCAATACCCTGACTTCGGGGTCTTCGATCACCGCCGGAGCAGACACGGCTGTTCTTAACCTGGCGCGCGGTGGAGAAGTACACGTCTGTCCTGGCACAACCGTCTCCGTGACGCCCTCGCAGAATGGCCACAACGTCATGCTGGGCGTCAACACCGGCGCGCTGGAAACGCACTACTCTCTCGACTCCTCCTCCGATTCAGTGATGACACCCGATTTCCGTATCTTACTGCCGGGCCCGGCTGAATTTCACCTTGCCATCAGCACCGACGCTCGTGGCAACACTTGTGTGCGCTCTTTGCCGGGGAATACTGCTGCGGCAGTTGTTTCGGAGTTACTGGGCGATCGCACTTACCAGGTGAAGGCAACCGACCAACTCGTGTTTCATTCGGGGCAACTCGACCGCGTGGATATGGCGGTGCCGCTGGAGTGTGGATGTCCACCGCCGCAGCAGCGGCAACCCGTGCTGCGGTCCGCCAGCGATCCGCCCGAGACAAGGGATGCCCAACCATCGGCCAAGCCAGGTGAGCCGGTTCGCGTCGAGAACGCGACGCCCGGAATGGCCGCCACTTCGCTGAACGCATCCCGGGCTCCGAACGAACTCCACGTCAAAATTGAAGCTCCATTTGTGTTTCGCGCGACCGACCCTCCTCCGGCACCGCTCGAGGAGGCGCGGGTCTTGCCTTTGGATGCCCGTCCGCTGCCGGCGCCTGCGTTGAGTTCTCCCCTCCCGCCGTCCGGGCAGGGAAAGAAACCTGCGGGCGCAGAAATGGCGGCTGCTGCGCCGCGCCGCGGATTCTTTGGCAAGCTGCGCGGATTTTTTGCTGCCATATTCCGCTGAACGTGCACTTCCGGGTGGGCAAAGATTCCCACAGCGGACGCATCTATAAAGCCATCAAACTTCCAACTGCATAAGGAGACCCCATGCGCAAACGATCTATTCTCGCCCTTTTCCTTACGGGACTGGCTGCCGTGGCCTCGGCTCAAGTTCCAACCAAGGGCAATGTGTTCTTCGGCTACTCCTACAATCGCGCCGAAATCGTTTCCAACGACGCCGTCAATCTGAACGGATGGAATGCCTCACTGGAAGGTAATTTCCTGCCGTGGATCGGAATCGTGGGTGACCTGGGTGGAACCTACGGTCACCATGTCGGCGAGCACAATTACCTGTTTGGACCGAG
>JACXTT010004092.1_pt1 | contig 21825 bp, 28 predicted proteins | sample 9270951 | NCBI WGS metagenome assembly JACXTT01 (sample SAMN15532306, study PRJNA645909) | rock metagenome | isolation source: weathered quartz diorite | place: Puerto Rico | collected 2017-06-21
GGCGGCGCCGGTCGAGACACACGACCCGCGATCCGCGCACGCATTGCGCAAGGTCCTTATCGGGGGAGCAGATCACGACCTGTCCGACAGCCGTGAGCTCGGCAGCGCGTGTGGCCTCCGTGGCGAGCGCATCGTCCGCCTCGAACTCCACCATGGGCCAGGTGACGATGCCGAGCGCGCGTGTGGCGCGCTCGGCGAGGGGAAACTGCGCCAGCAATTCCTCGGGTACTCCTTCGCTCGTCTTGTAGCCGGCATACAGCTCGTTGCGGAACGATTCGATGACGTGATCGAAGGCACAGCCGACGTGGGTGACCCCGTCTTCCCGCAACAGCGACAGGAGCGAGCGCATCAGCCCGAGCGTCGCGCCGACCTCGATCCCTGCCGGAGAGGTCTGCGGGGGCGCGCCGAAGTGCGCCCGGAACAACTCGTAGGTGCCGTCGACCAGATGGACGTTCAGGCCACTATCCCTGCATCGTCTGGCCGAAGCCCAACACGTAGCCGTGCGGGTCGCGCGCCGCGAACTCCTTCATGCCATACGGCTGTAGCGTCGGGCCGTATGCGAAGACCGCTCCCTTCTCGTGCAACTCCGCAAAGAGCGCGTCGACGTCGCTCACCCAGAAAAACGCGTCCCACGTTCCGCCAGGCGCTTCATTCGACTGGATGCGGCTCGCGTCGGGCACGCGGCGCAGCATCAGGGGACAGCCGTCGCGGCTGTAGACGGCGAATTCAGGAGGGTCCCCGCCGGCATACTCCAGCTGAAAGCCCAGCACGTCGCGATAGTAAGCGCCGGTCCTGGCGACATCCGCAACCGGAAAATAGGGCGACCCGCGCAGGAGCTTCGGACTACGGGCTGCGGCCATGATTGTCCCCTTTCACCAGTAGCTCGACGTCATGCTGCAGGGCGTCGGCCGCGGCCTCGATCGACAGACTCGGCCGGGTTTGTCCGTCGAGCACGCTCACGGTCCGAACCGCAACCGTCTTCCCCGCTCCCGACGCTCCGATGACGAACAACAGCCGCGGCTCACGCCGGACTCGGTGGCACCCATCCCGGCGGAGCCTCGGGCCACACCGCGTCAGGCTGCGCGGGCGTGGCCTGATCCCGCCCGAGACGAGCGCGATCGATCTCGGCGAAGATGAAGTTCTCTGGTGGCACCGGTGCTCCCGCCAGCCGCCGCAGCATGGCCAGCTGGCCGACGTGGGTCATCGCATCCGCGAGCGGGCCCTGAAGCAGCCGCTCCACCGTGACGCCTTTTCCGAGCGGGGCGGCGCCCTCGATGTGCCGTGCCAGCGTTTCGATCATTTCGTGAAATCGAGTGATTTCGGCATCCAGCGTCGGCAGCGGTTCAGGCCGATAGCGCCCCCCGGTGAAAAGGGTGCACGCGTATCCGAGCACGCTCGTCATGTGCCGCACCAGCTCGGCCGGTGACCGCACCCCTTCCGCGGGGCGGAAGTCCCCGAAACCCGGCGGCGCGTCGCGGAGCGCTTTCTGCGTGCGATACGCGAGCGCGGCGAGAAAATGTCTCAGCAACCAGCGTGGTTCATCAGGCATGGACGGGCATCGACTACGAGGCTCGTCGAACCCGCCAGGCGGTCAGTGCGATGCCGATGAGGAGAAAGAGGCCGGCCAGCATCATGTTCCCCGCCTGATATTCCTGGTACGCCAAGTACAGCCAGACGCAGAGCAGCAGCACGATGATGACGAGCCGCATCGCGGGACCCTCCTGTGGGAAGTGCCGGTGATCTCAGGACCGCCCAGTATAGTGATTTACTTCTTGGGAGGCAGCGCCCCGGCGTAGTCTCGAGCGACGGCGATCCATGTGGCGAGCTGAGCGTCAGTCGCGATCCCCTTTGGTCCCACGAGGATCCACCCTTTCATGGGGCGTCCCGTGAGGTCGAAGACACGTGTGTGCGGCTTGGCAAGCGCCGCGTCGGTTTCATCGGGATCGAGCCGCACGATCAGCTCGTGCTTGTGAATGCCGACGCACATGTTGCCGTTGATCAAGAACGCGATCCCGCCGAACATCTGCTTGGCGACGAGTCCTTTGCGTTTTCCCAGGGCCTTCTGGATGCGGGCCGCGAATTTCTCGTCGTACGCCATCGTCAGCGCAGCGGTCGATTCAGCTCGGTGCGCCAGAGAGCCGCATCGCGGTTGCTCTCCGGCCCGACGGTATAGACCTCCCAGAAGTCCGGCCCCGGAGTGTGGCCGGCGGACTCGATCCACGACATGAGCTCGCCCCACCCGACGGCCAGGCCCTCGTAGGAGCCGTGGTAGACGGTGCGTGCTACCCGCGCGGCGGGGAGCTTTCCCGGCTTGACGCGTCCGGCCGCAGCGATACCGCGGGTCACAGGAATCCCGATCTCGAAATCCCAGATGGCGGGATCGGTACGGAGATGGTGCGTGAACCATGGCCCTGCCGGCGTCATGCCCTGGGCCTTCACGGCGTCCATCACCTCCCGGTACCCGGGACCCATCGCTTTGCGGATTTCGGCGCGGGGAATCGTGAGATGAAGCACGGCGGCCGCTAGCTCTACGCTCTGGGTGACCTGTGGGGGGTCGATCATTTCACGTAAGCTGGCGTGGCGGATCGCGACGCGGAAGGCGTGGGATCCAGCGTCCCACCGAGTTCGTGTACTCCTCGTAGGACGCCCCGAACTGGTGTCGCAGCGTCGGCTCTTCATAGCCGATGATGAAGAGATTCACCGCGACGAGCCAGCTGGCGCCGTACAGGGCGAATGCCGCTGTCCGGGTGATGAGCAGCTCGCCGAGGAGCATCGTGGTGACACCGACGTACATCGGGTTGCGGACGTAGCGGTACAGCCCCTGCACCACCAGGTGTTCCGGCGGGTCGACCGGGGAGAGCGTCCCTCGCCCGCGGCGCGCGAACTCCCAGATGCACGTCGCCAACACACTTGCACCGATCGCGATCAACAATCCCCCCAGCAGATGGACGGGATCCCGCCAGCTGAAGGAGGCACGGTTGAGCCCGACGTAACGCCACGGCACATAGCCCGCGACCATCCCGGGCAGGACGACAGTCCAGAACAGGCTGCGCAGGGCGAGCCAGAGCGCAGCCATTACGGATGCCGATGCGGGTGGTCTGAGCCGTCGAACACGCACGCGGCGTAGCCCAACACCCTGTCGCCGCCCGTCAGGCCGCTCGGCGTGGGCTTCCACCCGCGCGCGAGCCGTGCTTCGAGCAGCTCGCGATCGGTGGGCCGGTGATCCCAGACGGCGACCGCCGTCACGGCACCCAGTCAGCTCGTGTCATAGACCAGCCATCGGGGGCCGTAAGGAATCAGCACGTCGTGTGTATACTCGTCCTGCGTCAACACCGACTCCACGCCGCTCGGCGGGGTCAACGTGCGGGCCCACTCGAGCGCCTGCTCGAGCGTCGACTGCGGAGCGATGGCACGCGCCAGCGTGTCGCGCTCGCCAGGGTCGAGGCGCGCGACCTCGATCAGCGGGATCGCCATTCCTGCCCTCCGTTTCACGATGCGCGACCACTGCCACAGGCTGGTCGTGACGCGTTCGTTCGTGCGCCAGGCACTGCGCGCTGGCGCCGCAGATCCGAAGGCCATTGCGGGCCGGCTTCACGTCCGGCGGACTTCCCACCCCGCGACCGGCCCACTGGTGAGGCGGAACAGGACATGAGGCTTCGGGTCCGCGCCGCGTGCGACGTGATACACGGCGGGAGCGCGCCGGCGCAGCTTCCGCAGCAGGTGGGACCATTCGTAGGCCAGTTGCGCGCGCGAGACGCTGATGCGCACCGCCGTCTTCGGCCCCCGCACCTTCCGCGCGTCGAAGCGGAAGCCGCGACGCCGAGCTTCGGCCAGCACCCCGGCGAGATAGGTGTTGATGGCAGCGAGTGGGCGCGGGTGGTCACGGAAACGCAGCAGCTGCGGATGATGATGGTATCCACGCGTGCGCTGCTGCAGCACCGCTTTGGCAAGGAGGGCTTCGCGCCACACGGCAACGAGACCCTGCGGGTCGAGATGGCTGGGGTGCAGCGTCCACAGGCGCACGAGAACCCTAGGCGGGCTTCTGCACGGGGGCGAAGCGGAGCTCGAGGGTGTCTCCCGCCGGGAGCGTTGCCCAGCGGGCGAACAGGTCGCGGCGCGCGTCGCGTACCTGACGCAGCTCGTCCTCGCTGAACAGGTAGGGTGCCGCGAGCTGGAGATCCGCGGCGGCCCATTCCCTGCCCGACGCCCGCTCGGTGTCGAGGAAGCCGACCACTTGTTCCACCACGTGCGCTTCGGCCGGCAGGACCCCGCGCGGCCACGGTTTGCCGAAGTCCGTGAAATTCCACCCTTCGGCGACGAGGCTGAAGAAGCCGCGCAGATCGAACACGGTTTCTACGGCGTAATGTGTCAGGTCGTGCAGCGGGAAGAATCTTCCCCGCTGCCCGTTCTGCTGCTGCCAGGTGACGGTGCCGTCGGAGCGGATGCAGCTCAAGGCGGCCGAGCCGTCGGTCTTTTTCTTGATACGGATCACGAGGTCGGGCATGCAGCGGACCGTCTCGGCGCTCGCGGCGTTACGGCACCGGTGAGCGGTGCGCAATCGCCGCTTCGACGTCAGCAATGTCGCGCGGCGCCGGAGTGATCCAGTCGAGCCCGGTCGGCGTGACGATGTAGTCGTCCTCGATCCGGGCGCCGGTGTTCTGGTAGCGCAGCACCGCGGCCCGGACCTTCGCTGCGAACGCGCGGTTGCGTGGCGTATCGGGGAGGATGTCGAGCAGCCGCGTATTGATGTAGATCCCCGGCTCGATCGTGAAGGCGTCCCCCGGCCGGAACACGCGCGCGTCGTAGTACCCCAGCATCGGATCGTGGACGGCGAGTCCGAGACCATGGCTGATGCCGTGGATCGCGAACAGCATGACCTGGCGGCAGCCGCGGGGCTGCTCGACGCAGTTCACGGGCCACGGGGGGTCGAACTGGGCATCGGGCGACTCGATCAGGCCGAGACGCGCGAGGCCTTTCGCCCGCACGTCGACCGACGAGTCCTGCGCGGCCTGCACCGACTTTCCCGGTCCCGAGTTGCGCTCCGCGGCGGCCTGGGCGTCGCGCACGATCTGATAGAGGGAGCGTTGATCGGCGGTGAACGTGCCGCTCACCGGCAGGGTGCGCGTCACGTCCGCGGCATAGCCGCCGTATTCGGCCGCCGCGTCGATCACCACGAGGTCTCCGGCCTTGAGCAGCTCGCGGTCCTTCATGTAGTGCAGCTGGGTGCCGTTCGCGCCGGTCCCGACGATCGAACCGTAGGCCGGCCGCTCCGCACCCTGACGGCGGAAGGTGTACTCGAGCACCGCCTGGAGATCGTACTCGTGCAGACCCGGGGCGATCAGCTGCATCGCGGCCTTGTGGCCCGCCACGCTGATCTCCGCCGCACGACTGAGCAGCGCCTGCTCGGCGGGAGACTTGGTCGCGCGCAACCGGTCGACGAGCGGAGCGGCGTCCTGCACCACGAGGCCGGCGTGCCGCTGCGCCAGGGCGCGCATCGTCTGTCCGCCGCGCGTGAGCGAATCGAGTCCCGCGAAGTCGGCGTCCTCGACGTCGCGCAAGGGATAGAACGGCAACCCCGTGCCGGCGAGCGAGTCGAGCACGCCGATCACGGCGTCGCTGGAACGGAACAGCAGCCCGAGGTTCGACGCTAGCGTCTGCGAGTCGGGCTCGATGCCATAGTAGAGCGAGCGCCGCGGGGTGCTGCGCGTGGCGAACAGCGTCGCCCGGCCGTGCCCACCCCGCACCACCAGGACGAGCGTCGCGTCGGCGAAGTCGTAGCCCGTGAGATAGTGGAATCCCGGCGCCTGGAAGAACGGGCCGAAGTCCGTCACCGGCGTGCGGCCGCCGAAAGCGACAACGACGCCGCTGTCGAGGCGCGCGGCCAGGGAATCGCGCCGAGCGGCGTATTCCGTCGAGGTGATCTGCGCTGCCGACTGGCTGGCAGCGACCACGAGAGCGACGGAAGCGAGAAGAACGCGGGGAGGTGTGATCATGATCGTAAGCTGCGGCGGACCCGGGTCGTGGACAAGTCGAGGATCAGGACTCCCGATCACGCATCCGCATGCCGGCGCCGAACCGCAGCAGCCAGGCCACCCCGGCCCCGACGAGACCGGCTGCCAGGCCGGACACCACGCCCGTACCGGCGGAGGTCCCGCCCCAGGCGTAGGCCCCTAACCCGCCTGCAAGAGCGAGGAGGATCGTCCAACTGACCAGAATCGGACGATTCCAGTCCCGTGCCCAGAACACCGTGAGGATACTCAATACCGAGAGCGCACCGTCTGCGAGCTGTGCGACCGTCTGAATCATCCGTCCGGTCGTGTGTGCGTTCGAGATCTGCTCGACGCCGCCATGGATCCCCGTCCAGGCGAGCCCCAACAGCAGCAGGATGGCAACGATCAGCAATGGCGGTCGCATCAGAGCCCGCGGTTACGTCCCGTCGCGCGGTCAACGGCCTGACGAATCTCGGCCACGACGGGGTGGGACGACCAGCCGCCGAACCAGCGCACCTTGGGCATGAACGTCACCTGCGAGCCGAACTCGGTGTCCGAATGAAAGTGAATTGTCACGGGGTGGGTGTTCACCCAGCGGTTCTCCGTGATCTCGGAGACGTTGCCGAAGGGGACGATGATTTCGGTCCGATAGTTCGAAATGTAGAGTGCCTGCGCGTCCATGCGCACGCGTTTCAGGCGGATGCAGCCCCACCAGATGAAGATCGTGCCCACGATGGTTGCGAAGAGGAAGAACCATTTGGTCTGCGCGTCAGCGGGAGCGCGCCACTGGCTGCGGGGAACCAGGAACATGACAAGGGTCGCGATCACGAATCCGCCGATCCACAACGGCGGAAACACGAACTTCATGAAAAGCGTCTGCGCCGAAGAAATGGTCGCGGCGTCGCTCTCGGTCATGGCTGCTGGAGGTTTGTCGCCTTCTCCGTGTGGCCCGCGTCAGGGATCCCCTGGTTGAGGCCCAGGGTGGCCGGAAAACTCCATTGGGGGTCGTAGGATATCGAGTTGGTCCCGTTCTGGTGGGTGGCGCGGAGGGCCTGGGCGAACAGTGAATCCATCGTGACGTTGGGCGCGCTCGCGGCCGCTCCGGTGGCCAGACAGATTGCAGCGGCCATGTTTTTCTGCTGAACCGAAATGCGCCAGGCAGCCGTCGGGCACCCGACGAACTGGATCATTGCCTGCACGCTGTAGTCGAACGAATACGTGGTGAGCCCGTGGGCATTCCATTTTACCCAATGGAGGAGCACGTCGTTGGCGTCGATGGTGGGAGCGGTCGCTGCGTTGCAGGAAGCCAGCACGACCGTGAACAGGAAAGCGGCGGCTCGGCGCATACTTGAAGATCAGTTGGAGTCCCCTGCCTGGGCAAGAGGAAGCTGCGTTGTGTACTGCTCCAGTCGAGCGAGCTCCTTCCTGTAGATGCGCCGCAGCATCGCCGCTGTCACCGCCCGCTCGATCGCGCCGAAGGGCCCTGAGCGAACGTGGAACTCGACTTCGACCTTCCGGAAGTACTCCGGGGGCACGATGCGAGGATGGTGCACGCGGTAGTCTGCGATGATCGCATAGACCCGCTGCGCGGGTGCGTGAATGATCTGCGACCCGGTCGCCGTGGCCTCAGGCATTGCTGATCAGCACACCCTTTCGGGTGAAGCGGCGATCGTCGAGCTGTGAGAGCAAGAAGTCCGCGAGGTCGGCACGGGATATTTTGGGAACGCCACGCAACGCCAGGCGCTCACCGACCTGATAGCGCCCGGTCCGGGGACCGTTCGTGAGGGTGGTCGGGTACACGAGCGTCCAGTCGAGATCACTGCGCTGGATCAGGTCGTCTCCCACCCGCTTGTCGGAATACAAGTCCTGGAACAGCAAGCGCATGAGGATGCGAGGCACGATCGGCACGTCCCGCCACGTTTCCCCCACTCCGTACGCCGATGTGAATACCAGCCGCCGCACTCCCTGCGCTTGCATGGCGTGGAGGATTGCCGGTACCGCGCGGGCAATCAGTCCCCCCGACCTCAGCGCCTTCCCCACGCCCAATGCACTGATCGCGGCATCCTGGTTGTGCACGGCCGCCGCGAGCGCCTGCCGGTCGCTCGTGACGTCGCCGGTGAGGACGCGCAGTCCTTGAGCATCGGCGCCAAACCGTTCCGCGTGACGGACCAAGACCGTGACGTCGTGGCCCCGCTCGCGGGCCTGCGCGAGCAGTTGCCGGCCGGTTCCTCCGGTTGCTCCAAGAACAAGCACCTTCATGCGGGCGCGTGCCGTTCGGTTGTCACGCGGGCTTCACGGGACTGAAACGCTCCTGCCGCGGGTGGATCATCGAGGGACGCGGACTATGCGTCACCCTGCTCGAACCGACGCGGCCCGAGCGTCGCCAATGCGACGATCGCGAGGGCGAGCGCGATCGCCGGTGCCGTGGCCCCGGTCAGGAGGTAGCCGACCGCTGCGAGGAGGCCAGCGCCATCGACGACGGCCCACAGCACCAACGCCGTCGTGCGCACGGTCGCGTCGCCCCAGTACATGTCGCGCGTCTGGTCCGGTGCCTGAGGCGGCACGCGTGGCCGGATCACCGTTACCGCCACGACCACCGCAGCGATCGCCGCTACGGTGAGCGCGGTGCCGACGAATGGTCCCTGCACGAGCTCGGGCAGCTGCTCCACTCGGCGCACGATGAAGAGCATCACGCCGCAGAGAGTGAGGCCCACCGTGAGCGCGAGGTGGATCACGCGCATGGCGCGCGTATTCGAGACCGTCGTGCGCGGTGGTTCCATGTTATGAAAGGTTCTCCTGAATAAACCGCGGGCTCAGGTGGATGTCCACTTCGACAAGCGCCCCGTCGCCGATGCAGGTGAAGCTGTGGATCTCCCCCGCCTTGATCACCAGGATGTCGCCGGCGCTGGCCTCGAATTCCTTTCCATTGACCACATAGCGCCCCCGGCCTTCCCGTACAAACTGCACCTCATCGTAGGGATGCCGGTGCGGCCCCGGACCCTGCCCCGGCTGTGCCCGGAGCAGAAATGCCGACATCTGCACGTCTCCGTTGTCCGCCCCCACGAAGTTATGGGAGAGACCGACGAACGGCAGCGCCTCCTGGCGGACTCGATACATGCGACCGAGCTCCTCGTGGTAGCTTTCCTCATCCGTGATCACCGTACAGCCGATTCAGCTCGAAGGCCATGGCATCCGGCTCGAGCCGTTGACGCCAGCCCACGCCGACGCCTTGCGGACCGCCGCGTCCGATGGGCGGCTGTGGGAGCTGTGGTATACGGCCGTTCCTGAGCCGGGCAAAGTCGAAGCCTACATCGAGGCGGCCCTCACCGGCCAGCGGGACGGCCGCATGCTGCCGTGGGTGGTGCGGGAGCTCGCGGGCGGGACGGTCGTCGGCAGCACACGCTATCACGACATCGTAGTCGAGATCGACCGGGTGGAAATCGGCTACACCTGGTATGGGAAAAGTTGGCAGCGCACTCACGTGAACACGACGTGCAAGCTGCTGCTCATGCAGCACGCCTTCGAAAGCCTCGGCTGTCAGGTCGTGGGGCTGCGCACCGACAACTTCAACTTCGCTTCGCAGCGAGCGATCGAAGCGCTCGGCGCCAAGAAGGACGGCGTCATACGACATCACGCGGCGCGGCGCGACGGCACCGCCCGCGATTCGGTGATGTACAGCGTGCTACGAGCGGAATGGCGCGACGTCAAGCGTAACCTCGAGCTGCGCCTGGCGCGCCACCGCGACGCTTCGTAGCGCCCTTCCCCAGCTTGTCCTTCAGGACAAGTCGCGCAGCGCCGAGCCGTGACTTGAGTCGCGGAACCAACGACGGCTCGAGTCGCGGCACCAACGCTGCGATTCGACCAGATTCCCAGTGGGGGTCCTCGCCGATGTTCCACGAGTGAACTCGTGGCTCGGCGCTGCGCGACGCGTCTTGAAAGACGCGGGCGACCCAGCGTCCCTGCTGCTATGGGTGTCGTGCGCGGTCGGTCAGGCGCAGGACGAGCGCCGTAATCAGAAAACCGGCTCCGGCCGTCAGGATCGGCTGCGTCATTAGATCGTCATTACCAGGCAGGAACCACCCCGCGAGACCGCCGAGGACAGTTCCCAGGACCAGGCCGCCGAACGCACGGCCCAACGGCACGCGCTGCAGCAGTAGCCATCCGGCAAGCGGCGCGGCAAAGAAGCCGATGAACGCGCCAATGAAGGCTGGCAGGAACAACAGCCTGAAGTCGGAGAATCCCCAGGAAAGGGCGAAGACGATTCCGAGCGCCAGCGCACCTGCGCCCCCGCCAAGAACGGCTCCTGTCACTGCGAGGCCGGCGGTGACGGCGGCAACGCGAGCCGGGCTGACGGGTGGAGCTGGCACAGGCAGAGGATACTTTATACTACAAAGTACTTCACTACTGTCAAGAGCGGGGCGTCTCGTGGTCCGTGAGCACGGGGAGGTACTGCACCCAGGGCCCGACCTCCTCGCGGTACTGCTTCGCCATCACGCGGGCGACCTGGGCCAGGTGCCCCAGGTCGTGCACCACCCACGCGGCCAGGAGCTGCCGCAGCGTCACCGGGCCGAGGCTCGGGTGCTCGCCTTCCAGGGCCAGCTGCTGGTCGGTGAGCTGCCACGATCGCACGAGGTCGAGGTTCGCCGAGCGCAGCCGCGCGAACTCCGCGAGCAGCGATGCTAGCGTGCGCCCGACGTTGCGCGACTTGTGACGGAAGCGGTCGTACGGCTCGAACCGGCGGCTGGGACCCTGCGCCAGAATGATCCGCGCACGGGCGATCCAGTCGGTTTCCTCGCCGTCGATTAGATGCCCCACGACGTCGAAGGGGCTGAACGTGTCGGGACCTTCGGTGCCACGGGCCCAGCCTTCCCCCACCCCGTCGAGCAGCGAGTGGAGGATGGCCGGGGTGCGCTGCAAAACGTCAATCGATTGCGCGAGCGTTTGCTTCAGAACTCGAGCCCGTGCAGGAAATTGTAGTTGTTGCGTGCGGCGGCGAGCTCGTCCGCCGCCCCTTCCTGCTCGACGTAACACGGCTTCTGGTTCACGTCCGGCACCTGCGCCAGGAACTTCTTGAAATCGAAGATCCCCTTCCCCAGATCGGTGTCGCTCGACTTGTCGGGAACGACGTCCTTGAGATGGAAGCTCCAGTAGCGTTCCTTCCAACGCGCCAGGTACGCCATCGGATCCCCGCCGCCCATCAGCATGTTGCCGACGTCGAGCTGCAAGCGCACCGCGGTAGGATCGAGCCGCTCGACGAAGACGTCATACGGCACCTTGCCGTCGATCAGCTTCATGTGATCGGCTTCGTTATGGAACGCGAGCCAGATCCCCGCCTTGCGGGCGGCCGCCCCAGCGGTGTTGAAATGGTCGGCCCACTCGCGCCAGTCGTCCAGCGCCTGGGATGTCTCGCCGGAGAAGCTCGGCACGATGAGGTATTGGTGCCCGATCTGCTTCGCGATCTCGAGCCGGCGCTCCCACCCGATGATGATGTCTTCCGGCGAGATGTGCGCCGACGGCGCCCGCAGGCCGTTTTGTTTGAGCGCGGCGACGACCTGGTCGGGCGTGCGTCCGAAATTCTGAAAGGACCACAGCAGCTCCACATCGGTGTAGCCCGCCGCGCGGACCGCGGCCAGTGTCTTGTCGGGGTCCTTCATCATCTCGTGGCGAACTGCGTACAGCTCCAGCCCGACGCGCTCCAGATGCGCGCTCGCGTGCAGCCGCAGCGGGGGCACGACACTCGCCGCCGCCGCGGCGCTCATCGTCTGAATGAACGTGCGCCGTTCCATGGTCACCTGCCCTCTAGGGCTCGTTGTAGACGCGGACATAATCCACCACCATCTGCTGCGGAAACGTCGTCGTGGAGTCGGGATCGCCGGGCCAGCTGCCGCCCACGGCGACGTTGAGCAAGAGGAAAAACGGCTGCGTGTATACCCACTGTGTGCCGGGAGGCAGATTCGCCGGCGTGAGCCGGTGATACGTGTGCCCGTCAATCGACCACACGATCTGCTGCGGCTGCCAGGAGACGGCGTAGACGTGAAAGTCGTCGGCGAAGGCGCCCGGCGAGAGCGTGTCGGGGGCGCCGATGCCGTTGCCGCCCGAATAGCCGGGGCCGTGCGCGGTGCCGTGCACGATCGCTGGCTCGCGCCCGATGTTCTCCATGACGTCGATCTCGCCGCACTGCGGCCACCCCACGGTGCCGATGTTCGCGCCCAGCATCCACCAGGCGGGCCACAGTCCCTGGCCCCGGGGAATCTTGATGCGGGCTTCGAACCGGCCATAGGCGTGCGCGAACAGCCCCTGCGTCTTGAGCCGCGCCGACGTATAGCGGCAGGTCCCGTACCAGCAGGTGTGGCTCGAACCGACGCGCGCGGTGATGACGAGGTGGCCGTTGCCGTCGAGCGCCACGTTGCCGGTGTTGGTCGTGTAGAACTCCCGCTCCTGATTCCCCCATCCATCGCCACCGGTGTCGGCGGTCCATTTCGCGTGGTCGAACGTCGCGCCCGCCGCACCGTCGAATTCATCCTGCCAGATGGGAGCGGGCGTCGCCGGAGCACTGCCGCAGGCGAGGGCGAAGAGACAGACGCCAGAGAACCGCTTCATTTGGCCGGCGCGCCCTGCCCCACCAGCTGCCGCTGGGTCGTCGCTCCGAATGACACGTTGTATTCGCGGTCCACGACCACGCGGTCCCCGTCGAATCGGAAGGTCAGCGTTTCGCCGTATGGCGTCTGGTACAGCGCGAGCTTGAGTGCGAAGGCGCTGTCGGCGGTCCACGCCCCGCTCGCGGCCACCAGCGGATCCTCGGGCACGCTCAGGACAAGGGCGAGACCATCGGTGAATCCCCCGCGACTCTTCGTCCACGAGCCTATCCCGAACGGGGTCCGCTGCTCGCCGCTCGCGGTGCGCACGACGAGCGCGGGCCCCGGCGCGCTGAAGTCGAGGGAGACGGCACACAGTCCGGTGCCGCTGTCGGGAATGGTATACCACCGCCCCGACGCGCTCGCGGCGAGCGGACTCGAAGCCGCTCCGCGCGCCGGGCGCAGCTCGAGCCTCGCGAGCCGCGCGGTCAGGCGCCCGTGTGCAGCGACGTTCTCCGAGATGGGACTCTGCCCCATCGCGGGTAACAGCACCTCCCACACGAGGTTCATCACCGACTGCATGTTGCGCACTCCGCTCGTGATCACGACGACGGCATCGACGTCGGGGAGCACCATGCAGTACTGCCCGAACGCCCCGTCGCCGCGGAACGAGTTGTGGCGCGAGCGCCAGAACTGATAGCCGTATCCCTGGTCCCAGTCGCTCTCCGGTGAGGAGCCGTTCGCTACTTCGAGCGACGTCGCCGCCGACACCCAGGAGGCGGGCACCAGCTGCCGACCGTTCCATTTCCCCTTCTGGAGATAGAGCTGCCCGAAACGGGCGATGTCTTCCGTCCGAATCAGGAGCCCGAACGCACCGAGGGTGACGCCCTGCGGGCTCGCTCCCCACGCCGGGTGGTCGATGCCGAGCGGCTGGAACAATCGCGGCTGCAAATAGTCGAGCACGGTCTGGCCGGTCACTTTCTGCACGATCGCCGACAGCATGTAGGTGGCCGGCGAGTTGTACAGGAAGTGCGTCCCCGGCTTGAACGGGACGGGCTGCGCGAGGAACGTCTTCGTCCACGTCTGCCCGGGCGGCGGAGCGGAGTCCGGATTGCCGTTCCAGCGCCACGGGAGGGTCTCTCGGTCGTGTCCCGTCGCCATGCGCAGCAGGTCGCGCACCCGCATCGACTGCAGGTTGGTGGACGGAGCGGCGGGTGCCTCCTCGGGAAAGAATTTCAGTACCTGATCATCGAGACTGAGCTTGCCCTCGGCGATCGCCAATCCCACCGCGGTCGACGTGAAGCTCTTGCTGAGCGAGTACAGCATGTGCGGGGTCGCCGAGTCGTACGGACTCCACCATCCCTCCGCGACGACGTGTCCGTGCCGCACCAGCATGAAGCTGTGCATCGCGTCGATTTCCGAATCGGCGCGGTTCACGAACGCGAGAATCGCGGCGGAAGAGATGCCCTGCCGCTCAGGAGTGCTGCGCGGCAGCCCCTGGGCCACTGCCGCGGTGCCCACCGCGCACGCAACGAGGACCAGCGCCGCGAGCGCGCGCACCCGCTGCGTGGTGGTCATGGCGCGCCGAGTACCGCGCTGTGGCCTTTGCGGCCGGTCGAGCTGAACGCGGCGACGCGGATCGTTCCCTTCAGTGGAATCGGTCCGCGGACATCGGCGCTCCGCGCGGTGGGCTCACTGCCATCCGTGGTGTAGCGCAGCGCGAAGCCGGGCAGCTCGATGCTGGCGCGCACGGCTCCGGCGCTCGCTGCGAGGCCGGGCGTCGGGATGCGATAAGTGATCCCCGGCACCTCGCGGTCGAGCCGCGGCAGCTCGCGCTTGCCGAGGACGTTCACGAACCGCGACCAGGCGTCGGCATAGAGCGCGGCTGCCTTCGCAGGGTCGCGCTCTCGAGCCCAGTCGGGATCCGGCGCCCACGCCCGCTCGCCCAGTCCCAGGAGCTTCGGCACCATCATGTACTCGAGCCGATCGGGACTGCTCAACGTCTCCGACCACAAATCGCCCTGAATGCCGATGATATGCGACTTGCCGTAGTCGGTGAGCCGGTCCTTGCCGACGAAGACGGTGGAATCGAGGGGATTGCCGCTGCGATCGACCCGCGTATTGCGGTAGTAATCGTAGGGGATGAAGAGGAACGGCTTGCGCACGTCGACGTAGCCGCCCCAATCGAGCCCCGTCTCCTCCGGGTTCTGATTCCAGGCGAGATCGAAGTAGAGATTGGTCACGGGACAGAGCACGACGTCGTACCCGCTATTGGCGAGGCGATAGGCGAGGTCTTCGCCGCCCCACCCGGGGACGTTGTTCCAGACGTAGGCGCGCCAGCCGCGGGCGGCGAAGTCGGGATTGGGGATGTTCACCTGCTGGCTGTCGCGGCGCGTGCGCCGCACGGCGATCTCTTCCCACCCCGAAGGCACGAGGCCCTGCGCCTGCAGGATCTGCGCGACGCGGCCGTAGAACACGAACCAGAGATCGTCGACGCTCGTGAGGTGATGCGCCTGCAAATATCCCTGCACGGCGGGAGAGCCCTGCCACACGCCCATGGGAACCTCGTCGCCGCCCATGTGGATGTGACGCAGCGGCACACCAGCGTCCTTGTGCATCGCCACGAGATCGCCCACCACGCGCTCGATGAAGCCGTACGTCGACTCGAGCGCGGGATTCATGACGTTGTCATGGTAGCCCTGCGCCGTGGTGTATGTGGACGTGTCGTCGGGATCGCTCAAGAGATACTGGCGGTCGCCACTCCGCGCGCGCGCCTGCATCGCCTTCACCGCAGCACGCGCGTGGCCCGGCATCTCGATTTCGGGAATTACCTCGATGTGCCGCGCCCCCGCGTAGCGCACGATCTCGATGTAGTCGGCGCGAGAAAAGAAGCCGCTGCCGAAGGCCTTCCCCGTATCGGGACCGGAGCCGTAGGCGGGCGGCATGAAATGGCTGAAGTCGAGGGCATGGCCGCGCCGGGAGCCGAACGCGGTCAGCTCGGGGATGCTCGGGATCTCGACGCGCCACGCTTCGTCGTCGGTGAGGTGCATGTGGAAGACGTTGAGCTTGTAGCGCGCGAGCAGATCGATCGCGCGCAGCACCGCGGGCTTGGGCTGGAAGTTCCGCGCGACATCGAGCATGAACCCGCGGTAGCCGAAGCGCGGCGCGTCGACGACGCGGATCGCCGGCAGCACCAGCTCGCCGTTCGGACTCGGCGCCGGGAGGAGGCTCCGCAGCGATTGCAGGCCGTAGAACACTCCGGCAGATGAGGCTCCCATGATCCCGATTCCCGCCGAATCGACGACCAGCTCGTATGCCTCGGGCGAGGCCTGCCCCGCGATGGATCCCACGGAGAGTCTCAACGGGGCGGCGCCCTTGCGGCTGGCCTTGAAGTAGGGCCGCAGGTAATCGGCGGCGAATCCCGCTTCCTGCTCGAGCCCGGCCGCCGCGCTGACCTGTGGAAGCGCCCTGAGGCGCAGCGTTCCCGTTCCCGGCGTCACCTGCTGTGGTGTCGGGAAGATCGGCGGCAGGTCGTTCACCGGGATGTCCCGAATCGTGGAGTCGAGCGCGTACTGGCGCTGCGGCGACACCACGCGAGGATCCTGCCCTTCTCCCTGCGGTGGCCGCTCGAACGACTGGGCGAGAAAATCGCTGATCGGATGCCCCACTGCGTTGGCGCTATCGAAAACGATGTACGGCCCTTTGGGAACGAAGCTCTGATTGAGGAGAAATCCCCACGTGGTGTACGGGATGCGGATGCTGGCGCCCGGCGCCAGGCCGGCGAAGCCCGCGCCAGGCACGAGTCGATGCAGATCCCCCGTCACGTCCTCGATCGTGAACCCGCCCGCAACCGAGCCGGGCTGCGCACCGTGCAGGGCGCTGAAATAAATCGCCCACCCGCTCGCCGCGAGCGGTCTGGTGCCGCGATTTGTGAGGGTGAAGGCGGCGCTGGAGCCGCTCGAGTCGCCCCGGAAGACGTCCTTGTCGAGCTGCCAGCGGAGCTGCACGGCCGTTTGAGCGGAAGTTGGTCCGGACAGAAGGGCCAGGAGGAACGCGGGCAGGACAGCGAGTCGTTTGTCGGGCATGACAGACATTAGACCCGCTCGCGCCGCAGTGTCCAGTGGCGGAAATCCGTGCTATCTCCTTCCGCACCCTTCCCGCGAGAGTCCGCCCCCATGTCCGACCAGATCACTCGACGCCAATTCGCGAAGCTCGCCGGCGCAGCCGCGCTGGGCGCGACCGCGACTTCCACCGCCGCCGCGCTCCCGCTCGCTCCCGTGGTCGGCCGCGCGGCCGCGTCCCAACCGCTCGAGCCGCGGGCTTTCCCCGCGGGCTTTCTTTGGGGGACGGCGACGGCGTCGTACCAGGTCGAGGGCGCCGTGGCGGAGGACGGCCGTGGGCCGTCGGTGTGGGACACCTTTGCGCACACCGCCGGGAAGGTCGTGAACAATGCGACGGGTGACGTCGCCGACGACCACTACCATCGCTACAAGGAAGACGTCCAGCTCATGAAGGGGCTGGGCGTGAAGGCGTACCGCTTCTCGATCGCCTGGCCGCGTGTGTTCCCGCAAGGCTCGGGATCGCCGACCCGAAGGGGCTCGATTTCTACAATCGACTCGTGGACGAGCTGCTCGCCAACGGCATCGAGCCGTTTGCCACGCTGTACCACTGGGACCTGCCGCAGGCGCTACAGGACCGCGGTGGCGGATGGGCCTCCCGGGACACGGCAACCGCGTTCGGGGAGTACGCGGGATATGTCGCCGAGCGGTTGACCGATCGGGTGCGCCACATTTTCACGGTCAACGAGTTCGGCGCCTTCATGGAGCTCGGCTACCGCATCGGGATCCACGCACCCGGAGTGAAGCTGCCCCCTGCACAGTTCAATCAGGCGAGGCATAACGGCGTGCTGGGGCATGGTCTGGCCGTACAAGCGATCCGCGCCAAGGGAAAACCCGGCACCAAAGTCGGGTTGGCCGAGAATCTCGTGGTCGGGGTTCCCGTGATCGAATCACCGGCGCATATCGCTGCTGCCGAGCGCGCGACGCGAGAGGTGAACGCGCAGTACCTCACGGTGATCATGGAGGGGAAGTACACCGACGCCTATCTCGCGGCGACCGGCGCCGACGCGCCGCACTTCACCCCCGAAGACCTCAAAATCATTTCGAGCCCGCTCGACTTCGTGGGGACCAACATCTATCAGCCGATGTTCGTGCGGGCGGATACCGGCCCCAAGGGCTTCGCCGTCGTCCCCAATCCCGCGTCGTATCCGCACATGGCCTCGCCGTGGCTGTTCATCGGCCCCGAGGTGTTGTATTGGGGACCACACCATGTGGCCAAGCTCTGGAACGTGCAGGAGATCTATGTCACCGAGAACGGCTGCTCGTCTTCGGATGTGCCGGCAGCCGACGGGCAGGTCTACGACACCGATCGCGTGATGTTCCTGCGCAACTACCTCACCCAGCTGCAGCGTGCCGTTTCCGACGGCGTGCCGGTCAAGGGATATTTTCTCTGGAGTCTGATGGACAACTTCGAGTGGGCCGACGGCTACACCAATCGCTTCGGCCTGCACTACGTGGAGTACACCACGCAGCGGCGCATGCCGAAGCTGAGCGCGGCGTTTTACAAAGAGGTCATTGCGGGAAGCCGGGTCGTGTAGGCCTCACAGCACTCGCTCCCAGCGCCATACCGTCCCGTCCTCGGGGTCGACCACGGTCCCGATGAACTCGAAGCCGCACTTCTTAAGGACGTGGGTCGAGGCATTCGCTTCGGGGAGCGTATGTGCCCGGGCGAGTCGCACTCGGCCACTGCCGAAGGCATAGTCGAGTAGCGCGGTGGCGGCCTCCGTGGCAAACCCCTGTCCCTGGTACTCCGGGGCGATGCCGTAGGCGATCTCGACCATCCCGTCGGCGTCCGGCGGGCCCTTGAACCCCGCGCCGCCGATGACGCAGTGGCGTTCCCGGTGCAGGACGAAGAAGCCGTATTGCCAGGGATCGGGGCCTGCACCGGCGCTCGTCCGCAACGTCGCCAGCCACTTGGGAGAGACATCGCCCGATCTGTAGAACCCTTGCAACCCCTCCGCGGAAGGGTAGCCAACCACTTCCGCAAACGGGAGCGCGGTGTCGATCAGGGCGAGCAGGTGCTTCGGATCCCACGGCATGAGCCGCAAGTGGAGCGTCTCGAGCGTCATGTTGGCAGGACCACGCGGAATTCCGTTCGCCCCGGAACCGAATCCACGTCGATCGTGGCGTTGTTCTGGTCCAGCAGCCGCCGCACGATGTCGAGACCGAGACCGGTCCCCTGCCCCACGGGTTTGGTGGTGAAAAACGGATCGAAGATTCGGCTCTTCAACTCAGCCGGGATCCCCGGTCCGTTGTCGGTGACCCGGACGACGACCTGCGGCCCCTCGGCCCGGGCCGAAACGACGATGCGGCCGCCTTCCGGCACTGCGTCGAGCGCGTTGTCGACCAGGTTCGCCCACACCTGGTTCAGCTCGCCGCCGACGCCGCGCGCGCGCGGCAGATTCTGCGGTACCTCGTTGGTCAGGGACACCGCCTTGCCGCGCGCTTTCGCCGCCAGAAGCGCGAGTGTGTCGGACAGGCCCTTCCCGATGTCCACCGGCTCGGGAGCCCGGGCGTGATCCATGTATGTGAACCCTTTCACGGCGCTCACCAGCGCGTGGACGCGCGACGCGGCCCGCTCGATATCGCGCGACAGCCCGCGGAGCGTGCAGCCCGCCGCCAGCCAGCGCAACGTCGCACTCAGCCGCTCCTTGTTCAGCCCCGCGGCCAGCTCGTCGAGCAGCTCGAGGGTCGCATCGGTCTCGGCGAGCGGGGTCGCGAAGGATTCTTCGACATCATGCTGCTCCAGCCAGCGCCCCAGCGAATCCTCACGGTCCGCGCGCTGCAGCGGCGTGAGGACGCTGGTTGGCGCGTCGGAACAGCGCGTGCGCACGCGGTCGATGAGCGCCATCTCCTGGGCGTCGAGCCCAACGGCGCCGAGCGCGCGGGCGGATGCGTCGAGCTCGTCCACCGCCGCGGTGATGAGCCGGGCACTGCGGGTCGCTGCCGAAGCCGGATTGTTCAGCTCGTGCGCCAGACCCGCGGCGAGCTTGCCGAGCGAGGCCATCTTCTCGACCTGCAGGTCGTTGGTCTTGAAGGCCCGGGCCCGGTCCACCATACCGTGCACGAAGATGGCGGTGAGATGCGGGCAGGCCACCGGCAGCTCCGCCAGGTGCTCGCGTCCGAGACGGAAAGCGTCGGACGGCTGTTCGACGATGGAGTTTCCCGGCGCGCTGATCATGCGCGAGTACGGCAGCTGCCCCGCGACCTCACCCGCGCGCCAGTCCAGCACCTTCCGCCAATGGCCGCCCTGTTCCATGTGATGCGCCACATGGCCGGAAAGCAGGATGTAGAGAGCGTCGACCGGCTCCCCCTTCTTCGCGATCATATGGCCCGGTTCATAGTGCTCGAGCGTGCCGTGGGCCGTGAGCCATTCCAGCTCTTCGCGTGGCGCCTGCCCGACGGTCTGATGCGACTGGAGGCGGTCGAGGACGTCGGTCATCCCTACACCGTCCGCAGGTACTGGTGGATCATGCTCACAGTGGCCGAGCCTTCGCCCACGGCCGAGGCCACGCGCTTGCCGGAGCCGAGGCGGGCGTCGCCGGCGCAGAAGATGCCCGGCACGCTGGTTTCGAACGGGAAGGGATCGCGTGCGGGCGTCCAGCCGGCGGGACGGTTGCCGTCGGTCATCAGGTCGCGCCCGGTGAGCACGAACCCGTGCGGGTCCCGCTGCACCACATCCGCGACGAGCGCGGTGCGCGGCGCGGTCCCGATGAAGATGAACATCCCCGCCACTGGGACCTCGCGCCGCGCGCCGGTGACGCTGTCCTGCACCGTGACCGCTTCGAGCCGGCCGTTGCCGCGCACCCCGGCGACCGTGGTGTTCACCAGCACTTCGACATTGGGCGTCTCGACGAGCCGGTCGACCAGGTAGCGCGACATCGCCGCGCCGAGATCCGGCCCGCGCACCAGCACCGTCACTTTGCGCGCGTGCCGTGAGAAGAACATCGCCCCCTGCCCCGCGGAGTTGGCGCCGCCGACGACGCAGACATCCTGACCGCGGTAGGTGGCGGCTTCCGTCAACGCGGCGCCGTAGTACACGCCAGCGCCGAGCAGCTCGTTCACCCCTGCGGTTTCGAGCCGCCGCACCTCCATCCCGGGCGCGATCAGCACCGCATAGCCGGCCAGCTCCGAGCCGTCGGAAAGGACCACCTTGCGGTACGGATCGTCCCGCTTGATCTGCACCACTTCCTGCACCGTGAGAATCTCGGCGCCGAACCGCTTGGCCTGGTCGGCGGCGCGCCGCGCCAGATCGGCGCCGCTCACCCCGCTCGGAAACCCGAGATAGTTCTCGATTTTCGAGCTCGTTCCGGCTTGTCCTCCAGGCGCGCTGCGCTCCACGAGGATGGTGCGCAGTCCTTCCGACGCGCCGTACACCGCGGCGGCGAGGCCGGCGGGCCCTCCCCCGACGACAATGAGATCGTAGAACGGCTGCCGCGGGCGCGTCTGCATGCCGAGTTTCTCGGCCAGTTCGCGCGGCGTCGGCTGCACCAGCGTGCTGCCGTCGGGGAAAAACACCAGCGGGAGCCGCGCCGCCCCGCCCGCCATGCCGGAGAGGAGATCGCGGACCGACGCGTCGTCCTCCATGTCGATCCACTGGTACGGTACCTGATTCGACGCGAGGAAATCCTTCACCGCGAAGCTCGCCGGGGACAGCGCGTTTCCGGCGACGCGGATGCCGTCGAAGGCGGGGCGTGCGCGCGCGAACCAATCGGAGAGAAGGTCCTCGAGCACCGGAAAGAGGCGCTCACTCGGCGGCTCCCAGGGCTTCAAGAGGTAGTGATCGAGACCGATGCGGTTGATCGCCAGGATTGCCGTTTCGGTGTCGGCGTAAGCGGTGAGCAACACGCGGCGGGCGTCGGGATAGACCTTGATCGCTTCGATCAGGAACTGGGTCCCCGACATCTGGGGCATGCGCTCGTCGACGAGGCACAACGCCACCTGCGCGCCGCGCGGCCTGAGCTGACGCACGGTCTAGAGCGCCTGATCGCCGGAGGGCCGCCTGACCACCCGCTAATCGGCCCGGAAGTGGTGGCGCAAGTCCCGCTCGACCGCGTGCCGCACCTCGGGGTCTGCAGCGAACGCCAGCAGGACGGGCCTGCCTCTCGGTCGAGTCCACCCCGACGATGCCCGTTCCTGCAG
>JACXTT010004093.1_pt1 | contig 21823 bp, 14 predicted proteins | sample 9270951 | NCBI WGS metagenome assembly JACXTT01 (sample SAMN15532306, study PRJNA645909) | rock metagenome | isolation source: weathered quartz diorite | place: Puerto Rico | collected 2017-06-21
CTCGCCGAGCTCGCGGAGCTCGCGCTGGTCGAGCGCGCGCCGCGCGGCAGCGATCCGCTGCGCGGCCGCGAGCCGGGGCGAGCGCTGTTCCTGGTGCAAGGCGAGCTGCTGCTGGCGTTTGAAGGCGGCGGCACGGCGGTCATCGTCGGCGCCACCGGCGAAGGCTGCCAGGCGCTGAACCGCGCGCGGCCGCCGGTCGTGCGTAGCAAGGCGATCACCGACGTGGATCTCCTCGCGCTCGACGACGAGCTGCTCGAAGTCCTCGCCACCTGGGACCACGCGGTGAAGAACGATGCGCGCTTCCTGAACGGCGCCTTTGCGCTGAAGCATCTCAAGCACGGCGCGCTCGCGCAGCTGCCGGCCGCGCATGTCGAGGAGCTGCTCAAGCGCTTCGAGCGCGTGGCGGTGGCGCGCGGCGAGGTGGTGATCCGCGAGGGCGACGAGGGCGATTATTACTATCTGGTGGCCGCGGGACGCTTCCAGGTCGAGCGCTTGGTCGGCGGCGCCAAAGTGGTGCTCGCGGAGCTGAAAAGCGGCGACGCCTTCGGCGAGGAGGCGCTCGTCTCCGAAGCGAAGAGAAACGCTACCGTGCTTGCGCTAAGCGCAGGCGAGCTGTTGCGGGTACGGCGGCACGATTTCAACGAGCTGCTGCGCGAACCGCTGCTGCGGCGGCTGACCTTCCACGAGGCGGTACAGAGGGTGGGCAGCGGCGCGCTGTGGCTCGACGTGCGTTATCCGTCGGAATACCAGCACGACAAATTGCCCGGCGCGATCAACGTGCCGCTCGCCGAAGTGCGCAACATGTTCGCGGTGCTCGATCGCTCGCGCGAGTATGTCGCCTATTGCCAGAGCGGCCGGCGCAGCGCCGCCGCGGCCTTTCTCTTTGCACAGCGGGGCTTTCGCGTGTGGCTGCTGGAAGGCGGCCTGAAGCAGGCCGCCGAACGGCGCCCGTGAGCGGTTTTGCGGGCAAAAAGCTTTGGTGAATCAGGGGTTCTGACGCTATTATGAATGCCAGGGCAAGCAGGGAGGCCAAAGCATGAGCGCAGTACTGCACCAGCCGGCGGCGGCGCAGACCGACGTCGCCGCACGCCTGGCGTTCCAGAAGCAGCTGCAGGCGGTCACCAACAAGATCCACGCCACCAACAACATCGACGAGATCATGCTCGAGGTGAGCGCGGACGTGTGCGCGCTGTTCAACGCCGACCGGCTCACCATCTACTCGGTGAGCGAGGACAAGCAGGCGATCGTCTCCAAGGTGAAGACCGGCCTCAACTCGTTCAAGGACCTGAAGCTGCCGATCGCCGAGCACTCGATCGCCGGCTACGTGGCGCTCGGCAAGAAGACCATCAACATCAAGGACTGCTACGACGAAGGCGAGCTGCGCAGCATCAACGCGAACCTGCGCTTCCTCCAGGAAGTCGACAAGCGCACCGGCTACCGCACCAAGCAGCAGCTGGTCGCGCCGATCGTCGAAGGCGGCTCGAACGAGCTGATCGGCGTCATCCAGATCATCAACAACAAGGCGGGCGTGCCCTTCGGCGCGCTCGCCGAGGAAGGCGTGAGCGAGCTGTCGCAGACGCTCGCCATCGCCTTCAAGCAGCGCCAGAAGCCGCAGCTGGCGAAGACCAAGTACGACTACCTGATCGCGGATGCCGTGCTCTCGGCCGGAGAGTTCGAGCTCGCCGCGCGCCAGGCGAGGAAGAAGGCGATCGACATCGAGCAGGTGCTGACCGAGGAGTTCCAGGTCAAGATCCCGGCGATCGGGCAGGCGCTCTCCAAATTCTTCGGCGTGCCCTACGAGCCCTACAGGTCCGACCGCGTGAAGCCGGGCGAGCTGCTGAAGAACCTGAAGCGCGAGTACGTCGAAGGAAACCTCTGGGTGCCGATCGACGAAACGAAGGACGGCATCGTCGTGCTGTGCCTCGACCCCGAGCGCATCCGCTCCTCGCGCATCGCCTCGAACGTCTTTCCAAAGTCGCGCCTCACTTACCGCGTGACGACGCAGAAGGAGTTCAGGGAAACGCTCAACCTGTTCTACGGCCAGGAGTCCGCGGCTGCCGACCTGGGCAATGTCGAGGACCTGCTCGGCGCCATGGGGGACGACGCCGCGATGGAGGGCGAGTCCGCCGCAGCGGCCGACGAGGCCTCGGCGGCCGCCGACAACGAGCTCGTCAAGCTCGTGAACAAGGTGATCGTCGACGCCTACCATCAAGGGGCCTCCGACATCCATATCGAGCCCTATCCGGGCAAGGCGAAGACCGAGATCCGCTTCCGCAAGGACGGCTCGCTCGGGCCCTACATCGAGGTGCCGGCGAGCTACCGCGCGGCGATCGCGGCGCGCATCAAGATCATGTGCGACCTTGATATTTCCGAGAAACGCAAGCCGCAGGACGGGAAAATCAAGTTCAAGAAGTTCGGCCCGCTCGACATCGAGCTGCGCGTCGCCACCATCCCGACCGCTGGCGGCGTCGAGGACATCGTCATGCGCATCCTCGCCGCCGGCGAGCCGATCCCGCTCGAGAAGATGGGCTTCTCGGCCACCAACCTGCAGAAGCTGCAGGCCACCGTCTCCAAGCCCTACGGCCTGTTCTTCGTCTGCGGCCCGACCGGCTCGGGGAAGACCACCACGCTGCACTCGGTGCTCAAGTTCCTGAACACGCCCGACACCAAGATCTGGACCGCCGAGGACCCGGTCGAGATCACGCAGAAGGGCCTGCGTCAGGTGCAGGTCAACCGCAAGGCGGGGCTCGACTTCGCCGTGGTGATGAAGGCGTTCCTGCGCGCCGACCCGGACATCATCATGGTCGGCGAGATGCGCGACAAGGAAACCACCGCGACCGGCATCGAGGCCTCGCTCACCGGCCACCTGGTGTTCGCCACCCTGCACACGAACTCGGCGCCGGAATCGATCATCCGGCTCCTCGACATGGGCATGGATCCGTTCAACTTCTCCGACGCGCTGCTCGGCATCCTGGCGCAGCGCCTGGCGAAGCGCCTGTGCTCATGCAAGCAGTCCTACACGCCCGAGCCGGCCGAGCTCACGGCGTTCCTGCGCGAGTACTGCGAGGAGCTGATGAACACGCCCCGCTTCAAGGCCGACCCCAAGGGCTCGATGGAGGCGGTGTACAAGGACTGGGTAAGGACCTACGGCAACGACCGGGGCCAGCTCACCTTCTACAAGCCCGTGGGCTGCGACAAGTGCGGCGGCTCGGGCTTCAAGGGCCGCTGCGGCCTGCACGAGCTGCTCATCGCCACCGACAGGCTGAAGAAGCTGATCCAGGAGCACGCGCGCGTCGCCGAGATGCTCGCGCAGTGCCTGGACGACGGCATGCGCACCCTCAAGCAGGACGGCCTGGAGAAGTGCCTCTCCGGCGTCACCCACATCAAAGAGGTGCGCGCCGTTTGCATCAAGTGACGGCGCTATAGCCGGGACCATGGGCGCAAGCATGATCGACACCACGCAGGGCTTGCGCTTCGCGACCGGAGCCGCGCCGACCGCGGCGGACGATCTCGTCCAGCGTCTCGACCAGTTGAATGCCATTGGCGCCTCGCTCTCGGCGGAGCGCGACATCAACCGGCTGCTGGAAGCGATCCTGACCGCGGCCAAGACCATCACGCGCGCCGACGGCGGGACGCTCTACCGGCTGACGGAGGAGAAGAGCCTGCGCTTTGAGATCGTGCGCACGAGCTCGCTCAAGTACTACCTCGGCGGCACGACCGGCAACCCGGTGCCGTTCTACCCGATCCAGCTCTACAAGGACGGCAAGCCCAACCAGAGCATGGTGGCGGCGCAGGCGGCGCTCACCGGCAAGACCATCAACATCGCCGATGCCTACACCGCGGAAGGCTTCGATTTCACCGGCACCCGCGCCTTCGACGCGAAGACCGGCTACCGCTCGAAGTCGTTCCTCACCGTGCCGATGAGGAACCACGAGGGCGAGACGATCGGCGTGCTGCAGCTCATCAACGCGCAGGATCCCGGCTCGGGCGAGATCGTGGCCTTCTCGGCCTCCGACCAGCGCCTCGCCGAATCGCTCGCCTCGCAGGCGGCGGTCGCGCTCAGCAACCGCATGCTGATCAACCAGCTCGAGAGCCTGTTCGAATCGTTCATCAGCCTGATCAACGGCGCGATCGACGAGAAGTCGCCCTACACCGGCGGCCACTGCCAGCGCGTGCCGGTGCTCACCATGATGCTCGCCGAGGCGGTGAACGAGACGAACGAGGGCCCGCTCGCCAAGTTCCGCATGACCGACAAGGATCGCTACGAGCTCAAGATCGCGGGCCTGCTGCACGACTGCGGCAAGGTGACGACGCCGGTGCACGTGGTGGACAAGGCGACCAAGCTCGAGACCATCTTCGACCGCGTGCAGCTGATCGACACGCGCTTCGAGGTGCTCAAGCGCGACCTCGAGATCGAGTCGCTCAAGCGCCGCGCGACGCTGAGCCGCATGGAGCTGGCCGAAGAGGAGGCGCGCCTGCGCGAGCAGCTGCGCCGGCTCGACGAGGACCGCAAGTTCCTGCATGCCTGCAACATCGGCAGCGAGCGCATGCGCGACGACGACATCGAGCACGTCAAGCGCATCGCCAAGTACCGCTGGCGCGACGTCTCCGGCCATGAGGCGGAGTTCCTCACCGCCGACGAAGTGAGGAATCTCACCATCCGCGCGGGCACGCTCACCGAGGAAGAGCGCAAGATCATCAACCACCACATCGTCGCCACCATCAAGATGCTGGAGGCGCTGCCCTGGCCCAAGCACCTCACCAACGTGCCGGAATACGCGGGCGGGCACCACGAGAGGATGGACGGCAAGGGCTATCCGCGCGGCCTTACGCGCGAGCAGATGTCGGTGCAGGCGCGCTGCATGGGCATCGCCGACATCTTCGAGGCGCTCACCGCCAAGGATCGCCCGTACAAGAAGGGCAAGACGCTCTCCGAGTCGCTCGAGATCCTGGGCAAGTTCAAGCTGAACGGCCACATCGACCCGGATCTCTTCGACGTCTTCGTGCGCCGCAAGGTGTACCGACGCTACGCCGAGATGTTCCTCGACAAGGAGCAGATCGACGAAGTGGACGAATCGAAGATCCCCGGCTATCGGCCATAGTCGTGCTGCGCAGGCTCGCCCTTGACGTCGCGGCGTGGTATGCCGCGCCCGCCGTATTTCTTGCGCTCTACGTCGGCCGGGAGCTCGCGCCGATGTCGAGCATCGCGCCGCACCTCAGGATCGTCGCGGTGCCGCTGGTCGCTTTGTGGATCGTGCGCATCGCCCTGGCGGCTTTACTCGGCGCGCGCGCTGCACGGATCGCAGGCGCGGCGCTTGGCGCGCTGTTGCTCGCCGCACTCAATGCCTATTACGCGCTGGTGCTCATCGGCTTGCAGGCCTGGGGACGCGTCGTCTCCCTCGACCTGATCGTCGCCTACGGAGCCGAGCTGCCCAAGTTCGCCGAGGCGCTCGGCATCGCACTGGCACCGGCCGGCGCGGCGCTCGCCGCCGCGCTGATGCTGGTCTTCGCGGCGGCGTGGCTCTATCTGGGCCGCTTTGACTGGGCGCCGCTCGCGGCGCGCGCCTTGTCCACGCCCCTCGTGGCGCTGATGGCTGTCGCCGGCACGCTGGCGTGCGGACTTGAGCTCTATCGCTTCCTTGCCGGCCCGCCTGCGGTGGAATACGAGCCAATCAGCGTGACGCTGAATCCCCTCCTCGCCGCCAGCGATGTCAACGGCCATGCCGTGGATCGCCTCGCCGCCGCGCGCCGCGATGCCGAGCAGGACGCCGCGCGGCGCGCGTACCGTCCAGCCGCTGGAGCGCAGCGCCGCAACGTCATCCTGATCGTGGTCGACGCCCTGCGAGCCGATCATATGGGCATTTACGGCTATGGGCGCAACACCACGCCAAATCTGCAGGCACTGCAGCGCATCGGCAAACTGCGGTTCGCGCCTGCGATGCGCGCCGCCTGCGCGAGCTCGATGTGCGGTCTTCTCGCCATTGCCACCTCGCAGTTCGTTCGTCAGTTTTCCGATCGCCCGATCACGCTGCAGGAAGTGCTGCGACGCCACGGCTACAGGGTCCACCTGCTGCTTGCCGGAGACCACACGCTGTTTTACGGCCTGAAGCAGGCGTACGGCGAGGTCGACAGCTACTTCGATGCCCGGGTCGCACGGCAGATGCGCTATATGAACGATGACCGCGTGGTGCTCGACCGACTCGCCGGGTTCGCCGAATGGGATGGCCATCCGGTGATGATGCAGTTTCACCTGATGTCGGCACACGCCCTCGGTGCGCGCGATCCGAAGACGGTGCGCTACGCGCCGGCAAGAAACTATGCCTTGGGCATGCACGACGCGCCCGACGATGCCGAAGCCAAGGCGAGCGCGGTGAACTTTTACGACAACGGCGTGCTGCAGGCCGATGCCGTGATCGGCGCCATCCTCGATATTCTGGCGCGCAAGGGATACCTGCACGAGGCGCTCGTCGCGATCACCGCCGATCACGGCGAGGCGCTGGGCGAGCATGGGTTCTTTCAGCACGCCAATAGCGTGCGCGAAGAAGTCCTGCGCGTTCCGCTCGTGCTGCTTTCGTACGGCTACCGGCCGGCCGGGCGTATCGACGGCGGGCGCCTCGCGTCGCAAGTCGACATCGCGCCCACGCTGCTCGCCGAGTTGGGCCTGCCGCTCCCCCAGACGTGGCAGGGCAGGGCATTGCAGCAGGCAGCAGCAGTGCCGTTCGTGGAGTTTCAGGAGCGCTGGGAGATCGGTCTGTTCGACCTGCGCGATCCGCACAAGCTATGGAAGTATTGGTTCGATATGCGAAGCGGCGCGGAATACGCATTCGATATCGTCGCAGATGCCCGCGAGCGCTTCAACGCCATCGATCGCGTGCCGGCGTCGCTTGCCGGTGAGTGGCGCTCGCACGTCCTCGCCAGCGCCTCGGTGGGCGGCAAGCGCAGGCCGGGCCAAGACCAGGACCCCTAGCCAGACGGGATTCCCCCGCACCATTTGCGCCACATTTGCCGATGCGCGTGCTCCAGGTCGCGGGTGAACCGTGCCTCATCCATCAGCGGTGATGCACGCATGCGGCTGCGCAGCGAGCCGCGCAGCTCTGCCAGAAGCGCGCGCTCGCCCGCGAATCGCGCTGCGCGACGCACGTAATCCCCGGCGTCAGCGGCGATCCAGTCGGAAAGCCCGACGGCGCTCAGTACGCTGGCGGCGCTTCGTGAGACGGACCGCGAACCCGGGGCGGTGATGACCGGCACGCCCATCCAGAGCGCGTCACAGGTCGTCGTGCCGCCGCTGTAGGGCATGGTGTCGAGCGCAATGTCCACCGCCTCGAAGCCGCGCAGATAATCCCCCAGTGACCCGTATGGCACGGTGGTAATGCGCTCGCGGGCAATTCCCGGCGCGACCAAGTCGCGCCGCAAGTCATCCTCGGTGCGGCCTCGCGGCACGCCGACAACGATGAGGCGCGAATCAGGCACTGCCGCCAGAACCTCTGCCCATAGCCGGCGCGTCACGGGCGACATCTTGTTGGACTGGTGGAATGCGCCGAAGCTGACGAAGCCCTGTTTCGCGGACGGTGGCAGGGCCGCCACCGGCGGCGAGAGGAACGGCCGGTAGCACCACTGGCTGTGCGCAAGCCTGACCAATGCCTCGGTGTGGTAGCGATCCGTGATTCCGGGCGGGTCGGCGAATCGATCGGTGATCCGATAGTCGATGCGCGTCAGCCCGGTCGTATTCAGGTATCCGAGCCAGGTGGCCTGAACGGGTGCAGGACGCTGGGCCATTGTCGCGAGCTGCGGAATGCCGGAGTGGCCTGCGAGGTCGACGAGGATATCGATCTCGTCGGCGGCGATCGCCTCGGCGAGCTGAACGCTCGACAGCCCGGTTGCGTCGCGCCATGCGTCGGCACGCGCGGAAATCTGCTGCGTGTACCCGTCCTTCATGTCGGTCGTCGAGTAGCAATAGACCTCGTAGGCGGACCGGTCATGCCGCTCGAGCACGGGAAGCATGAAGAGTGTCACGACGTGGTAGCGGAAATCCCCGGAGAGGTAGCCGATGCGCAGCCGCCGCTCCGGGTCCCGGGCGTTGCGAAAAGGCGCGGTGCGCGGGGCATACGCTTCCTCGATTCGCTTGCCGAACGCCGCGTGGCGGGCAAAAAGATCGGCGTCCGAAATGCGCTCGGAGCCGCAAAGCGCGAAAAGCTCGGCCGATTCGAGGCCGAAGTCCTGCGGGCAATCCCGTCGGGCGAGCCGGTAGTGCTCGAACGCTTCGTCGGTGCGGCATTGGGCGAGCAGGACTTCTCCGAGCATCCGGCAGGCGCTGGCGTGGCCCGGTTGAGCCGCGACCGCACGGCGAAACGCGCTTTCCGCCTCCACGAGGCGCAACTGGCGCCTGAGCATGCAGCCGTAGTTGTGCAGCGCATCCGCCCAATCGGGTCGCTGCGTGAGCACTGCCTCGAGCTCGGCCGTGGCACCCGGGAGGTCGCTTTGGGCGCACAGCACGTCGGACAGCGCGGCGCGCGCGTCGGCGTTGCTCGGATCGATGGCGAGCGCACGCCGCAGCGTGGTTCGCGCATCGTCCAGGCGGTTCAGCGCTCTCATGACGCTTGCGTAGTGGAACAGCGCGCCGAAGTCGTCGGGCCGTTGCCGCAATGCCTGCTCGAGCTCGCTGCGCGCTTCCTGCCACTTGCCTTGCGCGGCAAGCACGGAACCGAGGACGATCCGCGCCTCCGGAAAATCCGCGCGGTGTTGCAGCGCCCGCGTCAGCAGCTCCCCGGCGCGCGCCAGCTCGCCGCGAACGTGCAGAAGCTTGCCGAGGTTGTAATTCGCGGCCGGATTGGCCGGGTCGGCAGCGAGGACCTGCTCGTATGAGCGGATCGCTCCAGCGCCATCGCCCATCGCCTCGAGCGCGATGCCAAGATTGATATGAGCCTTCGCATACCCGGGCGCGAGCGCCAGGGCTTGGCGATACAGCTCGCAGGCCCGCGCAGGCTCGCCATCAGCTTCTGCGCGGTTGCCCTCGGCGATCAGCCGGTCGGCGCGATCGGTCGCTGCGGGTTGCGCTTCTTCTTTTGGCTTTGACAGCCATCCGAACACGCGCGGATTTTACGCTGTGGCCCGGCGCAGCCCTCCACCTATAATCGCGGCGCATGCTGCTGGATTGGTTCTCGAGGAAGCACATCGACGAATTTGCGGACTCGATCGTCGCCGAGCTGCGGCAGCACTTCCCGCAGGGAGGCGTCGACCTGTCGACGAGAAAGTCCGCTGAAAAGGCGGTGCGAACGCTCGATCGGATATTTACCCGCATCAGCGCGTTTGCAGCCGAACGCCGGCCCAACCTTTACCAGAAAGCCTGCTTCGGCAATCGCATCAAGTGGGGGTTGAAGGAAGCGAGATACCCCGAGCCGTTCGTGGAAGTCGCAACCGATAAATTGGTGACCTACATGACCGTCGCTTCGGCCCCGCGCCCCGCGTCTCGCGGATAAGGTCGGCAGCGCATGCGAGTGACGGAAATTGGCAGCCCTGACGCGAATGGACTACGGCGCCCACATTTAGGTGACATTTTCAACGTGCCGTGGCCCATCTGGGCCCTGTTGCCCACGGCATGGAGATTGCGTGTACCGGTCAGGTCGGGTACAAAACAAACCGATCGATTCGCCCACCAAGAGAAAGGGGAGTACCAAATGAGAACGCTGCAGAAGGGCTTCACCCTGATCGAACTGATGATCGTGGTCGCGATCATCGGCATTCTGGCAGCGGTCGCGCTGCCGGCATATCAGGACTACACGATCCGCGCGAAGATGTCGGAAGTGATTCTCGCGATGAGCTCGTGCCGGACGTCGATTACCGAGGTGTATCAGTCGGGGCCCACCACTCCGCCTGCCGTGGATGGCTGGGGTTGCGAGATCCTCACGGCGTCCCAACAGACGAAGTACGTCCTGGCGGTCCACACCGACCTCAACGGCGTGGTCAAGGCCACGGTACAGGGCATCGCCACCGTCGTGAACACGTCGGTTGTCACGCTCCTCCCGCTGTCGACTTCTACGACGCCAGCCGCATTTACGGGCGGCGCAAGCCAGACGCTGTACGGCTGGCGCTGCGGCGCGTCGGGCGACGGCACGACGGTCAGCCCGAAGTATCTGCCGGGCTCCTGCCGCGGCTAATCGCCGAGCTTAGCTTCAGGAAAAGGTACCCTTCGGGGTACCTTTTTTTTGGGTGGGCGGGTGCGTGACGCCGATGTCCTGGTGTGACGAGAATTGGCAGCCGAAGGACCAAATGCGCCCGCGGGCCCTGTTTGCGTGACATTTCCGACGCCGTCATGGCTCGACCGGCGTCTTGCGAGCGTGGCATGAACGTTGCAAGTGGCAAGCCGCCGGTCGGGTGAAAAAACCGATCGTTCAATACCAACAGGAGGGAGTACGAAATGAGAACGCTGCAGAAGGGCTTTACCCTGATCGAACTGATGATCGTGGTCGCGATCATCGGCATTCTGGCAGCCGTCGCGCTGCCGGCATATCAGGACTACACGATCCGCGCGAAGATGTCGGAAGTGATTCTCGCGATGAGCTCGTGCCGTACGTCGATTACTGAGGTATATCAGTCCGGGCCCACGACTCCGCCTGCCGTGGACGGCTGGGGCTGCGAGATCCTCACCGCGTCGCAGCAGACGAAGTACGTCCAGGCGGTCCACACCGACCTCAACGGCGTGGTCAAGGCCACGGTACAGGGCATCGCCACCGTCGTGAACACGTCGGTTGTGACGCTCCTCCCGCTGTCGGACCCCACGACGCCGTCCACGTTTACGGCCGGCGCGAGCCAGACCCTGTACGGCTGGCGCTGCGGAGCGTCGGGCGACGGCACGACGGTCAGCCCGAAGTATCTGCCGGGCTCCTGCCGCGGCTAATCGCCGAGCTTAGTTTCACGAAAAAGGTACCCTTCGGGGTACCTTTTTTTTGCTGGGAGGCAAAAGGGGTGACCGAGTTGACGATCCTCATGCCCTGCCTCAACGAGGCCGCGACTGTCGCGCAGTGCATCGCCAAGGCACGTGGTTTTCTCGAGCGCACGGGGATTGACGGAGAGGTGCTGGTCGCCGACAACGGGTCGGTCGACGGCTCTCGGGTGGAGGCGGAGCGCGCCGGGGCGCGCGTCGTCGACGTAGCCCGGCGCGGCTATGGTGCGGCGCTGGCGGGAGGCATCGCCGCCGCGCGCGGCCGCTACATCGTCATGGGCGATGCGGACGACAGCTACGACTTCGGCCGGCTCGATGGCTTCGTAAGCAAGCTGCGCGAAGGCTATCCGCTGGTGATGGGCAACCGCTTTCGCGGCGGCATCCGCAAAGGCGCCATGCCTTTGCTGCACCGGTACCTCGGCAACCCGGTGCTAAGCTTCGTCGGCCAGTTGCTGTTTCACGCCAAGGTCGGCGATTTCCACTGCGGACTGCGCGGCTTTGATCGCGAAGCGATTGCATCGCTTCACCTGAGAACGACCGGAATGGAGTTCGCGAGCGAGCTCGTCGTCAAGGCATCGCTCGCGGGATGGCGCATCGCCGAAGTGCCGGTCATCCTGCATCCGGACGGGCGTGGACGGGCGCCGCATCTGCGCAGCTGGCGCGATGGCTGGCGGCATCTTCGGTTCCTTCTTCTCTTCAGTCCTCGCTGGCTGTTTCTCTATCCGGGCCTGGCATTGCTCGGCGTCGGCACCGCCTTGACCGCCGCGCTGTATTTCGCGCCGCTGCGTTTCCTTGGCGCGGGGCTGGATATTCACAGCATGCTGTACGCGTCGGCCGCAGCGCTCCTCGGCATGCAGCTCTGTCTGTTTGCGTTGTTCGCTCGCGTGTCGGCGCAAAACAGCGGTCTGCTGCCGCGACGAGCGTCGCTCGACCGATTGCTCAGGATTCTTACGCTCGAGCGGGGCCTACTGCTCGGCCTGGGAGTGGCGCTTTGCGGGCTCATTTGGAGCGGCGCGGCTTTCTGGCAGTGGCGTGAAGCCGGCTTCGGCGCCTTGGATCCCAGGGTCGTGATGCGCGACACCATTCCGGCAGCGGCCCTGATGGTGGGTGGTATGGAGATCATGCTCGCCTCGTTCCTGCTGAGCCTGCTGAGCTGGGACATCGACACCCGGGCGGCAAATGCCTGAGCTTTCCGTCGTGGTTCCGGCGTTTCGCGAGCGCGAGAACATTCCGGAGCTGCTGCACGCACTCGAGCAGGCGCTAGTCGGCCTCGACTGGGAGACGATCATCGTGGTCGACGACGCCTACGACGGCAGCGAAGTGCTGGTCCGCGAGCGCGCGCAGCAAGACCGCCGCGTGCGCTGCGTCCACCGTATCGGCAGGCGCGGGCTTGCCTCGGCGTGCATCGAGGGGATGCTGGCAAGCTCGGCGCCGTACCTTGTGGTGATCGACGCCGATCTGCAGCACGACGAGACATTGGTACCGCAGCTCCTCGCCGCGGCGCGGCAGGCGCAAGCCGATATCGCCGTGGCGAGCCGCTACCTGCCGGGCGGCAGCACCGGCGAGCTCGCCCCGGGCAGAGTGCGCCTGAGTCGCCTGGCGAGCGCCTTGAGCAAGACCCTGTGCAAAGATCTGACCGATCCGATGAGCGGGTTCTTCGTCGTGCGCCGGACCTTTCTCGATCGGGTCGTGCGCAAGCTGTATGGACGCGGCTTCAAGATCCTGCTCGATCTGATCGCCGCCGCGCGCGGCGAAATACGAGTGGTCGAGCTGCCCTATCGCATGCGAAGCCGCGCGTACGGCGAAAGCAAGCTCAGCGCGCGCGTCGTGGCGGAATTTTTCATGCTGCTGCTTTATCACCTCACGGGACGGCTGCTGCCGGCGCGCTTCTTCCTCTTTGCGGCGGTGGGCGTCACCGGCGTCGGCGTGCATCTGTGCGTGCTCTGGCCCGTCTTTGCGCTGTCGCAGAATTTCCTGCTGAGCCAGGGCATCGCCACCTGGGCGGCCATGACGAGCAATTTCTTCCTCAACAACGTCTTCACCTACGGCGACCAGCGGCTGCGCGGGCGAGCGATGTGGCGCGGCCTGCTCACCTTCTACGCCGCCTGCGGCCTTGGCACCCTCATCAATCTCGCGACGGCAGAGTGGCTGTTCCTGAAGGCGCTGCCCTATTGGCTGGCCGGACTCGGCGGCGCGGTCGTCGCCGCGCTCTGGAACTTCTTCATGACGGCCTCCTTCACCTGGGGCGGGTCGACCGCCGCAAAGCGCCGATGATCCCCGCAGAGCCTTTCCACCACAGGCGCGCGGACTGGCTGCATGCCGGCATCGTCGCCGCCGCACTCTTCGCGCTCTACGCGGCGACCGCTCCTCGCAGCGTGGCGCTCGAGGACGACGGCCTGTTCATCCTGTCGAGCTATTTCCTCGGCATCGAGCACCCGCCGGGCTATCCGCTCTTCACCCTGATCGGCCATCTCTTTACGTACCTGCCGTTTGGCTCTGTCGCCTACCGCGTGCACCTGGCGAGCGCGATGTTCGGCGCCTTGACTTGTGGCGCCGCCTGGCTGTGCGCCCGCGCGCTGGTCGGCGGGCGGCTGCCGGCGTACCTCGCGGCCCTCGCCCTTGGCGTTTCCCCGGTCTTCTGGTCGCAGGCGATCATCGCCGAGGTCTATACCCTCAACACCTTCTTCTTCCTGTCCCTGGTCTTCATGGGGCTGCTGGCCTGCCCGCCTTCCCTGCAGGACGGTGCCCAGCACAGCCGCCTCCTGCCGTGGATGGCGTTCGTGTTCGGCCTGAGCCTGAGCAATCACTACCCGCTGATGCTGCTCGTCGCGCCAGCATTCGTAATCCTGCTCTGGCCGCTGCGCCGGCAGCTGCTGCAGCGTTTCGGCGTCCTCGCCTGGCTCGTCATTCTCGGTCTCGTGCCCTATGTGTGGATGGTGCGCCGCTCGTGGATGGCATTGCCGATCAGCTTTAACGGCCCCCTGGAAACCATCCAGGAGATCGTCTTTTTCCTGAGCCGCGCCGGATACGCCGACATCGATCACTCGGTGTCGGCGAACTGGCTCGACCACGTGCGGTTCTTCGAATTCTTCTGCCGCGAGTTGCTGCGGCAGTTCGCCGTGATCGGCACGCTCGTGGCCGCGGCCGGATTCGCCGTGCAGTGGCGCATCCTGGGGCGGCGCGTGGCGGCGTTCATGACCGTCGCGTTCCTCGGGCCCTCGGTGCTCCTGCTGCTGCTCCTGGGCCTGGACTACGACTCGTTTCGCGCGCACGTCTTTCACGTCTTTCCGCTGCCGGCCTATGCGATCGGCGCGCTCTGGATGGCGCTCGGTTTTGCGTGGGCGGTACAGCGTTACGCGCGGCGGCCGGCGCACGAACTGGCCGGCGCTGCCGCAGTGCTGGCGGTGATCTTCGTGGTCGGCGCGCGAATCAACCTCCTCGCGAGCGACGACTGGGGCGCGCGCTACGCGCAGACGGTTTTGAAGACTTTGCCTGCGAATGCCGTTGTCATGACGACCGGAGACCCCGACCTCGCGCCGATGGCCTATTTCCACATGATCGAGAACCAGCGGCCCGACATCACGCTCTACGATCCGAAGGGCATGATTCTCGGCAATCGCCTGTTTCATCCGCTGAGGACCGACGCCGCTACCCAGCGCCGCGTGCTCGACCAGATGATCGACGAGCAAACCAAGCCGGTGGTATTTACGCTCGATACCTATCCGCGCTACGCGCAGCGCGACCACTGGCTGTTTGTCGAGGTCGACAAATCGTCCACTGACAGCGAGCGGGTCGCCGTCGACATTCCCAAGGAGGCGGCGCGGTTCTTCGAGGAGTCGATCCTCGGTACTCGCGACGCCAACGCCTGGGTCGCCTTTATCCAGGGCGAGCTGCGCCGCCATTACGCGATGCTCATCGCCCGCATGCTGTCGCGCGGCCATCCGCCCGACGAGCGCACGCGGCGCGATCTCGACCTCCTGGCAAAGGATTTCTACGGCGCGCTCGGCATCGCGGAAGGGCTCCTCGCGAACAAGGAGGGGTACGCGGCCGGCGTGGTGGAAGGCTTCCTGGAGAAGGCGAGGGACGCGATGCCTTCTGATGTCCCCAAGGAAAACCTGTCGCGCTTCTTCTACATCCGCGGGGTGCTGCGCGCCAACGTGCGCGACAGCGCGGGCGCGGTGCGCGACCTCGAAACCGCGGTGTCGGTATGGCCGTCACCGGGCAACCCGGCCTTCAAGGAGCTCCAGAACCAGTACCGCGGAGCCGGGGACGAGAAGGCGCTGAGCGCCGTCGAGGAGCGCGTGAGACAACTCAAATCCCGCATGAGCAGGTAGCCGAAAGTCGCGTGGCACGCACGTCGCCATGGCTGGTGTTCGGGCTGCCGGCTCTCGTTTGCGCGGCGTGGAGCGTGTACGCCGGCAAGGATGTCAACTGGGATCTGCTCAACTATCACTACTACCTGCCTTACGAGCTGCTTGGCTGGCGGCTCGGGCAGGATTTCTTCGCGGCGAGCGCCCAGAGCTACCTCAACCCGATCGGCTACCTGCCGTTCTACCTGATGGTGGCGCATGGCTGGCACAGCGTCCTGGTGTCGATCGTGCTGGCGGCGGCGCACAGCCTGAGCATCGGTCTTCTCTACCATGTTGCCTGGCGGCTGTTTGCCCACCTGCCGAGGCGCGAGCGAAGCGTCTTCTCCTGCCTTGCCGCCGCGCTGGGCGCCGCCACCGGCGTGTACTGGATGACGGTAGGCGGCAGCTTCCTCGATCCGCTGCTCGTGCCGCCCATGCTTGCGGCGCTGCTGCTCCTGCTGCGCGAGGACCCGCACGCCGCGAGCCGTGCGGCGGGGGCGGGTGCGCTCTTCGGCGCTGCCGCGGCGCTCAAGTACTCCAATGCAGCCTATGCGCTTGCGGCGCTGCCGCTGACCCTTGCAATGCCCGGGCTCACCGGCGCTTCGCGCCTGCGCGCCTGCCTCGCTTACGTGTCGGCCGCAGCGCTCACGGTTGGCGTCCTTGCCGGTCCGTGGTCGGCGCTGCTGTGGCGCGAGTTCGGCAATCCGGTGTTTCCGCTGCTGAACGCGTGGTTCCGTTCGCCCGATGCCCTTCAGTTCAACATGATCGGCGAGCGCTTCGCCTTGCACGACCCGGTCGCTCTGCTCGCCTTTCCCTTCCGCATGGCGACGCTCAACCCGCAGATCTATTCAGAAAATTTTGCGCCGGACATTCGCTTTGCCGCGCTGCTGCTGGCCGTGCTGGGACTCACGGCAATAGCAGCCAGGCGAGGCGCGAGCGCCAGTCGCGCGCTGCTGAGCGCCGACTGGCGTGTGCTCGCATTCTTTGCCTTGGCGCTGACTCTATGGCTGGCAGGCTCGGCGAACGGCCGCTATGGCTTGATCGTGTTGCTACTCGCCGGCATATGCCTCGCACGAGTTGCGGAGCGTCTGCTGCCCGCGCGTTTCGCACGCGTCGCGCTCGCCGTGCTCCTCCTCGCCCAGCTCGCAATGACGTTTACCGCTTCGCCGACGCGTTGGTTCCTTGCCGAGTCCTGGTCGCGCCACTGGCTGCCTTACACGGTGCCCGAGCGCGCGCTGCGAGAGCCTGCGCTCTACCTGACCGTCGAAATACTTCCCATGGCGGTGCTCGGTCCACTGGTGCACCCGGACTCCTCATTGGTCAATTTTCGCGGGCAGCACAGCCTCGCGGCCGATTCGCCGAGGCTGCGGGCGTTGCTGGAACGCCATCGCGGACACGTCCGCAGCTTGGGTCGCGAGCTCGAGCTGGTGGCGGGCAAGCCGGCCGATGACCAGGTGCGCATCTATGACACGAGGCTCGCGCGCCTCGGCTATCGAGTCGACCCGGCGGACTGCTTCGCGATTCCATGGCGGCCCGACGGCGACGACCCGCTTTCGCGAGCGGCCAACTGGCTCGCCGGCAATCGGCAGTCGCACGAGCCACTTTCGGCGGTCAGTTGCGGGCTGCGAGCCGCGCCGCGCGCGCCGGCCGACCTCGAAAGGGAACGCCAGGCGTCGTTGCTCTTCGACCGGATCGAAAAGGCGTGCCCGCGCCTCCTGCGCGGACAAACCGCAGTGACCGAGCCCTTGGGTTCGGGATGGTCACGCTACTATGCAGGCCTCGATGCCCGTCTGGAAGCGTACGGCGACCGCGTGATTCTGAATCGCTACCGTCTGGCGAGAGAGGTCGACCTCGGACGGCTCTCGCAATGGGCGGGCGGAGACGCTGCGCCGCCGGCGGTGTGCCGTTAGCCCACATGCATGAAAACCCGCGCGCTACGCCGCGCATCTGGCAGCCCGACTGGCTGGTGATGCGCGAAATGGCGCGCGTGCTGCGCGCTCTGCTCGCCGATCCGGCGCTCGCGCTGCGCGGCGCACAGATACTCGATTTCGGCTGCGGCAGCCGGCCCTACGAGCGCTGGTTTGCCGACGCTGGCGCGCATTACCGCGGCGCGGACATCGAGGCAGCGCACGAAGTAAGGATCCGCGCCGACGGCACCCTGGATTGCGGCGACGGCGAATACGACCTGGTCGCTTCGTTCCAGGTCCTCGAGCATGTATGGGACCTCGCGACTTATCTGCGCGAAGCGCGCCGTGCGCTGCGCAAGGACGGCTGGCTGCTGCTTTCGACGCACGGTGCGTGGCTCTATCACCCTCATCCTCACGATTACCGGCGCTGGACTGCCGAGGGGCTGCGGCGCGAGGTCGAGGCACAGGGCTTTCGCCTGGCGCGTATGGAGGCGCTGGTCGGGCCGCTGGCATGGACTACCGTGTTTCGCAGCCTGGGGGCGGCGCACTTGCTTCGAACGATTCCGCTGCTGAGGACCTTGATACTGCCTGCGCTTACCGTGGCACTCAATGTCTGGGCATGGATGGAGGATCAGATCACGCCGCAGCACATCACCGCGAACAATGCCTGTGTTTACGTCGGCTTGTTCAGTCGCGATGCTTAGGCCGCTGCTCCCGGTTTTCAGGCGCTTCCTTACGGTGGGACTTGCGTGCGCGCTGTTGCACAACGCGATCATAATCGGCGGGGATCGCCTTGGCTTGCACTATGCGGTTTCCTCGGTCATCTCCTTCGCGGTCGTCGTCGGCTTCGGCTACTTTTTGCACAGTTCGTGGTCTTTCCCCGACGCAGAGCGCGGCAGGATGCCGTTCGCGCGCTATGCCCTGATCGCCAGCGCAAACCTGCCGCTATCGATCGCCGGGATGTTCGCGTTCGTCGACCTGGGCGGGCTTTCGGTGCCGCTCGCCACACCGCTCGTCACGGTGCTGCTCGTCATGTTCAATTTTCTCGGCGGCCGCTGGGCGCTGAAAGTGGGCCGTCCGTTGTGGCGCACCTGAGCGCTTCAGCGGCCCGGCTGCGTCGCCTCGAGCGGCGCCCGCGCCCAAACTGGCTGCCGGAAGACGCGGCCATCGTGCGCCATCTCGCCGAGCGCGATCCCTGGTTGCGCTACCGCGAGCCGCGCTACCAATTGCAATTGATCAAGGATCTGGCCGGCTTGCTGCCGGCGGACCGATGCCGGGTGCTCGACGTCGGGGCGGGCAGCGGTCTGATCGGAGAAACAATCGCGAGCCTTTTCCCGGGCAAGTCCGTGACCGGCGTGGACATCGCGCCTAACGCCCTGTCGAATTTGCGCATCCCCTTCGTAAGGTTCGACGGCTGCCGGCTTCCTTTCGCCGATCAATCCTTCGACTGCGCCTTGTTCTGCAATGTGCTTCACCACGTCAAGCCCGAGGTTCGCAGGGGTCTGCTGCACGAGGCCTTGCGTGTCACCGGTGGCGGGCCTCTGGTGATCAAGGACCATCTGGCGAGCGCGCCATTGGACGGATTGCGGCTGTGGCTTCTCGATGTGCTCGGCAATGCGCCGCGCGGAGCCATGATTTCCGCGAGTTACCTGGGAGAGCCGCAGTGGGAAGCGTTGTTGCGCGAACTGGGCTGCACTGGCGACCTGCTTCCCGTCTCCGCGTATCGCACCGGCTTATGGGATTGGTGCTTTCCGAATCGGCTCGAGATCTGCTTCCGCACCAACCGAACGCCTGGCTAAGGCAGGCGCCAGACCTGGCCCTCCGGACCGTCGTAGGTCAGGCGCGCTGCCGGAAAGTGGCGCTCGATCACTTGGCTAAAGTCGCGCTGGGGGCGGCGAGACATCATGAAGATCACCGGCTCTCGCAGGAACGGGTCGTTTTGCACGAAGTCCTGCGTGTAGTAATCGAAATTCGGTTTGATGAAAACGATTTGCCGCACGCCCTTTTCGAACGGCGGCCGCAGCGCCAGCTGATCCTGCATGAAAAGATGGATCTGGAACAGCCGCAACGCGGTAGCGAACACCAGGCTGAACATCGCCACCCGCACGACGTAGTTGGTGAGCTCACGGCGTTGCGCGCGCTCAGCCGACACCATTGCGGCCGCGGCGAGCAGTGGCAGTGCGCCCCACGCGGAATGGACGTAGCGGGCGCCCCAGCCATACCCCTGGTCGAAGCTCACGAAGAGATAGCCGAGCAGCGTGCTCGCGAGCGAAAGCGCGAAGAGATGCAAGCCGGCCACGCGCCGACCGAGAGTCCACCAGCCGGCGAGCGCGAGCAGCGGCAAGCCAGGGACCGCCCAGCTCCAGAGGCGCACCTGCTCGCCGATGCGCTTGGCGAGCGTTTCGTCGCCGGGAAAGCTGAAAACAGCCCGGAATTCGAGGAACAGATACCAGACGAGGTTGGCCAGCCGGTGAAGCGGGTCGCTGTCGGGCGGATAGAGCAGCATGGGTGCCTTCCCCTGCAGCTCTCGCAGGAAAAGCCACCAGCCCAATCCGAGAAGCAACGCGAGAGGCGCGTAACCGGCGCCTAGCAGCAGCAAGCTGCGGCGTCCGCCGGGCTGCCGGTCAATCCACGCGATCCATGGCAGCGCAAAGAGGAAATGCGGCACCGGGTTGCCTTGCACGAGCGCAAGGGAGCCCACAACCCCGGCGGCAGCGAGGCGCCTGGCGCTGCGCTCGAGGAGAAGCCAGCCGAAAAGCAGGTTCAGGAAGAGATGCGCGGTCATGGAGAAATACGAAAGCGCCATGCCGACGAATCCGGGCGAGGCGAGCGCGAACAGCATCGCCCAGCCGCCGGCGCGCGCGTCCGCAGTCAGCCGCGAGGCGAGCTTCGCGATGAGAACCAGCGACAGGGACGCGAGCAGGGGGTTGCAGGCCCATGGCACTCCCAGCAGCGTGAATGGCACAAGAATCAGCGAGAAGCCCGGCCAGTAAACCGACGCCACACGCCCGGATTCCGAGGCAATCACCCAGCGGTCAATGTAATTGGTGGGGATCAGGCGATAGACCAGTTCCGGCGGAAACTGGCCCGTCAGATGGCCGGCGGCGAAGACGCGGCTCTGAAACAGGGCAAGAAGCTCGTCTCCGGCGAGCGCATGGTTATGCGCCACGGTGAGCATTGCCGCACACAGGCTCACGAACGTAGCTGCGGCGGTGGCCCACGGGTTGCGCCCGAGGATGCCAACCGGATCGACGGCCGGGCTGCGCTTCCTGAGCACGCAGGCCGCGAGAACGATCGCGATGGCGAGGATCGAACCCGCCACGTCCTGTTCTCGCAGCAAGTACTGGAAAGCACGCAGGCGCCACACGGGATCCGGCCATTTGGTGTCGTCCAGGATGAAGATGATCGACATCACGGCCGCGAGGATCGTCGAGGCGACGAGCACGCCGTTCCAGGGGATCTCCGGCAATCGCCGAGGGATGCTTTGCGCGCTCATGCCAGATGCGCCGCATGGCGCAGTATTTCGGCGTAGCGCTCGACCGTGCGCTCCCACGCCCAGCGCTCGCGGGCGAAGGCGGCCACGCCCGGGCGCAGCGCCTCGAGCGACGGCAGCAGGGCCGCGAGGCGCGCGCTCCAGCGTCGCACGGTGTCGTCATCGCCGACGCGCTCGCGCGGCAGCACCTGTTCCGATTGCGGGATGCCCGCGGCGGTCTCCTCGCCGATCAGTGCCGGCGTGCCGCAGGCCATGGCCTCCTGCACGGAAAGCGGCACGCCTTCGCCGACGCTCGGCAGCACCAGCAGGTCGGCGCTCGCATAGAGCGCACGCAGGTCTTCGGTGCCCGGGCTGCGCACCACGCCGACGTTCGCGAGCTGCCAGCTCGCCGGGTCGATCGGTCCCCAGCCGGCGAGGACCCAGTGCAGGCGCGGGAAGCGCTCGGCGAGCGCGCGCAGGATCGGCAGGCCTTTCTTCTCCACGAAGCGCCCGAGGAACAGGAGCACCGGCCTGTCCGCCGGCAGCGCCAGGCGGCCGCGTAGCGAGCGGCGCTCATCCGCAGTCGCCGGGCGGAAGCGCGCCGTATCGACGCCGTTCTCGATCAGCACCGGCGGCCGCCGAAAGCTCACGAAGCGGCTGAAATAGTCCTGCACCGTGGCGCTCTCGAACACCACCTGGTCGGCGCCGCCGAGGACCCAGCGGCCGAGCAGGCGGTTGGCGGCGCCGTGCAGGCCGCGCAGCAGCGGATTGCGATACGGAACGTGACCGATGTGCTGCGTGACGAGCACCGGCTTGCCGGCGCGGCGCGCGGCGATGAAAGCAATGAGGTTGGCGAAGTAGAGGCAGTCGTGGAGGTGCACGACATCGGCGCCGCGGCAGGCGCCCGCCAGGCGGCGCAGCGCGGCCACGCTCCATAGCGGGTAGGGCAGGCCGAGCATGCGCTCGATGCCGTTCCAACTCGGCGCCGGCACGCTCTGCAATCCCGGCGCGGGCGCGGGAGCAATGTCGCAGTCGCTCGCGTGCCCCTCGATTTCGGCGGCGCGGTCCGCGGCGAGCCGCTCGGCCAGCTGGCCGGCGACGCGCCCGACGCCCCCCGTGTGGGGCGGATAATGAGACGTGTCGAGGGCGACGCGGC
>JACXTT010004094.1_pt1 | contig 21813 bp, 20 predicted proteins | sample 9270951 | NCBI WGS metagenome assembly JACXTT01 (sample SAMN15532306, study PRJNA645909) | rock metagenome | isolation source: weathered quartz diorite | place: Puerto Rico | collected 2017-06-21
TGTTTTTGGGGGGCATCGGAGTAATGACAAGGGCCGGCCCCACTGTAGCGCTCGCGATCGGGAAACGGGGGTCATGCCTGGATATTTTTTGACGATCCGATTCCAGCATACCTCGCACGGAAGCTCGCCACAGCAATTCTCAACCGGACCCTGTCTAAACAGTATTCGATAGGCCTCGACTCTTATGACCGCCTGTTCCCGAGTCAGGATACGATGCCCAAGGGCGGATTTGGAAATCTCATTGCTCTTCCCTTGCAGCGAGGTCCTCGCGCGAACGAGAACAGCGTCTTTGTAGATCATCTGTTTCGACCTCACAGAGACCAGTGGGCATTTCTTTCCTCGATCCGGCGATTGAACTCGGATGACGTGGATGCCCTGCTTCGCGATGAGATCTCCGGCCGGGACGTCATCAACATTAGACAGAGTGCATGTGACGACGATGAGACCCGTGATCCGTGGATGCGATTCCCTTCAGGGCGTTCGATCGCAGGGATCATTAAGGAGCCGCTTCCCGATCGCGTGTCTGTTATCCTCACAAATCTGATCTATGTGGAGAAGGAAGGGCTGCCTCCCTCCTTTATCAGCCGCTTGATTCGCTTGGCGGCGTTCCAGAACCCCGGGTTTTACAAGGCCCAGGCAATGCGGCTCTCGACCTTTGGAAAGCCGAGAGTGATATCGTGCGCAGAAGATCTGCCTCGACAAGTAGCGTTGCCGCGGGGGCTGCTAGAGGATGTGCTGAAGCTTTTCTGCGCCATCGTTCGGGGTCAGGAGACGCCTCCTACACCTCGGGGTCAGGAGACCCCTCCTACGCCGAGGATCCCTGGCGGGGAAAGCGGGGGTGTAATCGTTGAGGTGATTGATTGTCGCTATGGGGGTGAGCTTCTTGAACTGGGGTTTCATGGCCAATTGCGCGACGACCAAAAGACAGCGGCCGAAACTATGGCCACTTTCGACAATGGAATCCTCTGTGCACCGACAGCATTCGGAAAAACGGTGATAGCCGCCTGGCTCATTGCAAAGCGAAGCGTGAGTACGCTGATCTTGGTTCACCGACGGCATTTGATGGATCAATGGCGAGGGCGGCTCGCTCAGTTTCTTGGTCTTCCTCCGAAAGAGATCGGACAGATCGGTGGTGGAAAAAGCGCTCGGACCGGCCGGCTGGACGTAGCCATGATTCAGAACCTGATCCGAAAAGGTGATGTCAAGAATCTCATCGCAGAGTACGGTCAAGTGATCGTGGACGAATGCCATCATGTCCCAGCCTTTTCATTCGAGCGAGTGTTGAGACAGGCTAAGGCTAAGTATGTCGCTGGCTTGACAGCTACACCAATGCGAAAGGACGGCCATCACCCGATTCTCCTCATGCAGTGCGGTCCTATCCGCTTCGATCCTCAAGCGGTGTTTACGAGATCAAGGCGAGTGAGGCGCAAGGAGTCGGGATCTGGAGAGCCCTCCTACGTCGTTCGACGGGAGATGGTGCCGAGGTTTACTGAATTCATGATTCCCGTGGAATGGATGGGTATCGGGGTACAAGAAATCTTTACCGCCTTGGCAAATGAGGAGAAGCGGAACGAGATGATTGCGGCCGATGTTGCGGAAGCCCTGGAAGAGCGACGATTCCCACTCGTGCTGACAGAGCGTGTTGATCACGTCGAGATCCTCTCAAAAATGCTTTCGGATCGGCTGGGCAGTGTCTTTGTTTTGAAGGGCGGAATGGGCAAGCGACAACGGGAAGCCGTGGCCGAACGCATCAAGACGGTGCCCGATAACGAACGAGCGGTGATTGTGGCGACGGGCCGATACATCGGAGAAGGTTTCGACGACGATCGGTTGGATACGCTGTTTCTCGCGATGCCGATTTCATGGCGGGGAACACTTCAGCAATACGCCGGGCGATTGCACCGGCGCCCTGTCAACAAGAAGGTAATTCGAGTCTATGACTACGTGGATGCTTGTGTTCCCCTATTGAATCGCATGTACGAAAAGCGGCTGAAGGCTTACAAGAGCATGGGTTACACCATCGTCCCGCAGGCCAATCCTGACGGTACGGAGGGGGACATGCGATTTTCCGCCATCGAGCGAACGGCCGTTGAGGCGGTGACGGCCTTTGAAAGATCGCGGGGTTGGACCGTCGAGAGCGTGGAAGACGAGACATGGGGTTTCGATCTCATCTCTCGCGGTCCGGTGGCAGGCCGCGATGGAGAGGCAGTCGAAACCAGGTACATCGAAGTGAAAGGGCGAGCCGGCATCGGAGAGATAGCCCTCACAACTAACGAGTACAAGACGGCTCAGCGTTTGAAAGAGGCATACTGGCTTTATGTGGTGTTCAACTGCGCCTCGGCTCCAGAGATCAGTCCCATTCAGGACCCTGCACGCCTTCATTGGGAACCGCTGACCAGAATTGACTGTTACCGGATCGGAGTGGAGAGGCTTATCAGGCATAGCGTGAAGGGAATGGGTCAATGAGTCAATGGGGGAAGAGTCAACGAGGGAATGGGGGAATGGGTCAAAGGAAGACTAAGAGAGGAGGAGACCAACAGACGAGGAGACTAGAAGACCAAGAAACCTGCCGAAGAGGTGCCGGTTAGTTCTCTACCAAGAAATAAATGCGGCAGGCGCGGTCGATGAGGTCGTCGGAGAGCTCGGCTGGGATTTGGCTGTATTTGGCTATGCTGATGATCTGCTCGATGATGTCGCGGGGATGACAACTGCGCGGGTGAATGTGGTGGCCATAGTAGTACCGCTCCCAAATGCGCATCACGGCGGCAGCGTCCCACGTGATGCCCTTGCGCTCGCAGTATTGACGGAAAATCTCGGCGTAGTTCTCCGGCGTCGGATCTTCAATCCGGATCTTGTTTCGAATGCGGCGTAGAAACGCTTCATCGACTAGTTTTCGTGGCGGAATGTTTGTGGCAAAAATGACTATCGGATCGAACGGTACGGGAAATTTTTTGCCGGTGTGAAGAGTTAAATAGTCGACCCGCTTCTCCAGCGGCACGATCCAGCGATTCAGCAGGTGACGGGGCCGCACCATCTGCCGGCCTAGATCGTCGATGATGAAGACACCATTATTGGCCTTCATCTGCGGCGGCGCCTCGTAGTACTTCGCGATCGGATTAAAGGCCAGATCGAGCATGCTCAGCGTCAACTCGCCTCCCGTGAAAACCATCGGCCGGTGACAAGGAATCCAGCGCGTGTCGGTGTCATCCTGAACCGCTGCGGTCTCCAGCTCCACGTCGCTCTTTCCGTCGCGCGGTAGCGGCATGTGAACTACCGGGTCATAAACCTGAAGGATCTGGTTGTCTACATCTACCGCATAGGGGATGTAAACGTCGTCGCCGCGCATCATGCGCAATACCCGCCCGAGCGCTTCCGCTATTAATGTCTTTCCATTCCCAGGTTCGCCGTGGAGAAAGATCGGCTGGGCCGAATTGATCGCCTCGCCTAATTGCTCCATGGTCTCGGGCATGATGATCATGCCCGCCGTTGCTTCTTCCAGTTGCTCCGGGGTGATTTGGAGATCGAGCACCGTCTGCTCGCGGATCATCCGGGTGTATTGATCGAGCGAAACAGGCGCCGGACCGACGTACTGGCTGAAGGCCATGTACTCGCGAGCGCGCTCGGTGCCGAAATCGGTGATGGCATAACGATAGAGCATGCTCCCGCCGGCGCCTTTGATTTCGCACATCTTCTCGTTGCGAGCGATGGGGAGCAGTTCTTCCACTACCGCGAAGGGTAGCTTCAACCGCTCGGCGGCGGAGGCCTCGGTCAGTTCCCCCAGCAGGTAGAGCGTCTTGATCAACAGTTGAAGCAGCAGCTCTCGGCTTACGCCCGTTTCTTCGATTGAATGGGGGTAGCTCGGTGCCCGGCGCTGGGTGCTGAAGGATTGACCGGCGGGGAATTGTGGTAGGGGATCCATTCTTCGGTTTCTCCCTCGGGAGAAGAGTACTGGCGGGTATTATACAGGGAATCGGTCCACGAATGAACGCGAATCGGGGCGAGTTAGGGGCGGTGGGGGGAGAAAAGCCGACGCGGGAAGGGGGGGAGGAATGAGATCCGGGGAGGGAGACGGGGGACCGGAGATCCGGAGTGGGGAAAAACTGGACGCGGCAAAGGGGCGACGCGGAGACGCGGGGAGGGGGCGAATAGGATAGAAGACCGACTACGCGGTCGGGCACGAGGACGATCGTAAATCGAGCACGACAGTGAATCGAGAGAGATGTTGAGTAGAAGAGTATGATGAATCGAGAAGGATCGATGGGTGGTTTGCAAATAGGCCGAAGCGCCCATAGAATTCGGGACTAATCTTAGAAATGACTTGGTTTAAGAAGAATAGGGAAAAGGGTGAGGTTTCCCCTCAGCCCCGGACGGTGAGGACTGAAGGCGTCTTCGTTAAGTGCGAGGGATGTAAGGAGGTTCTGTACCGGAAGGATGTAGAGGAGAATCTCCAGGTGTGCCCGAAGTGCCGGCATCACTTCAGGATCGGCGCGCGCAAGCGGCTCGAACTGCTCTTCGACGGTGGGGGGTATACGCAACTCTACGGGAACATAATGTCGAACGACCCTCTGGAGTTCCAGGACACCAAGAGCTATCGCGAACGGCTCACCAGGCAACAAAAAGCGACGGGATTACTCGATGCGATGATCGTCGGTGAGGGTACTATTGATCATCGTCCCGCTATTATTTGTTCAATGGAATACAACTTCATCGGCGGGAGCATGGGCTGCGTTGTTGGAGAGACGCTCACCCGGGCTATCGAACGGGTTATTGAAAAGCGTTCCGCCCTCGTCGTCGTATCGTGTTCGGGCGGCGCCCGGATGATGGAGGGAGTGCTGAGCCTGATGCAAATGGCTAAGATTTCCGGAGCGCTCGCACGACTCGACGAGGCGCGCCTACCCTTTATCTCCGTGATGACGGATCCGACGACCGGCGGTGTGACCGCCAGCTTCGCTATGCTCGGTGATCTCAATATCGCTGAGCCGGGGGCGTTGATCGGATTTGCGGGACCACGCGTCATTGAACAGACGATCCGTCAAAAGCTTCCTGAAGGATTTCAGCGAGCGGGATTTCTCCTTGAGCATGGGATGCTCGACGCCGTCGTTGATCGGCAGGAATTGCGAAAGTATCTCAGTGAGGCCCTTTCGTTTATGAGCGAGCAGGGAGAGTGAAGTGACAGGGCCGGTCGGGCTTCGGAGAGCCCTCCTACCGGATGAACAAACACAATGGTTGACGTAGCAGGGTCGGTCGGGCTTCGGAAAGCATTCCTACGGCGTGCCCAACAACGCTGGTTGAAATATCTAGGCTCGGTCGGGCTTCGGAGAGCCCTCCTACCGGATGAACAAACACAATGGTTGACGTAGCAGGGTCGGTCGGGCTTCGGAGAGCCCTCCTACGGGGTATCCAACAACGCTGGTTGGAATATCAGGGCTGGTCGGGCACCGGAGAGACCACCTACACGTGAACTACCAAGCTGCTATTTCCCTCATCCGAGACCTTGGTCATGAGCAACTTGGGATGCGGCCGGGGCTCGAGCGCATCTCCAAGATTCTCGATCGCCTCGGTCATCCCGAAGAAACATATTCATCGATCATTGTCGCAGGCACAAATGGGAAAGGCTCGGTTGCCGCGATGATTGAGGCTGCTCTCCGCTCGGCAAGCATTCGCGCCGGGCTTTACACCTCCCCCCATCTCGTCCGTCCGGAAGAGCGAATCTGTGTGGGGGGAAGCGCCATTTCGGAGAAGGAATTCGCCCGCACCGCCACCAGAATAATTAACGCGGTCGAGCATTTGTTGAGCGATGGAGAGATTACGACGCCGCCTTCCTTTTTCGAGTTTCTTTCAGCCATGGCGTTTGATTACTTTCGCGACCAAAGGGTCGAATTGGCTGTGCTTGAGGTCGGAATGGGAGGACGGCTTGATGCAACCAATGCGGCGCCCGCGTTCCTGACTGTGGTCACATCGATCGATTTTGATCATGAAAAACACCTGGGCATAACACTCCAGGAGATCGCTGGTGAAAAGGCGGCAACGATCAAGCCGGGCTGCCACGCCGTAGTGGGTCCCCAAAGCCCGGAAGCTCGAGCCGTCGTTCTCGAGCGCTGCCATCGAGTAGGGGTGGAGCCAGTTTTGATGGAGCGGGAAGGAAGAGGCGCCATCGTGAAGTGCGTGGATCAGGATGGTCACCGGCTCATCGATTTGCCGACCAGTGAAGGCCTGATAGAGGGAGTTACGCTTGGACTGCGCGGCGCGCACCAGGTCGAGAATGCCATCGCCGCTGCCGAAGCGTGTATCCAGCTTCGCGCTCTCGGATGGAACGTGTCCGAGGCGAACCTTCGCGAGGGATTGGCAGCTGTCAAATGGCCGGGTCGGCTGGAACTGTTGGCGCCAAGAAATGGCACCTGGCCGGTTGAGGAGCGGGGCAGTGCGGGGCAGATTTTGGGGCAGGAGTGTTTGTTGGGTGTGACTGTCAGCAGGGAAAAACAAACTGGTAATGGCGAAGGGGGACAAGCTAGAGCTTGTCGGACACGGGGGCCGGCGTTACTCCTGGATGGGGCGCATAATCCGGCGGCAGCGAGGGTGCTGCGCGCATCGCTCGAGGAGCTGCGTCCGCCGCATTTGACGTTGCTCTTCGGGGTGATGCGGGACAAGAAGATTGACGCTATCGTGCGGGAGCTTTTTCCTTTGGCTGATCAGCGCGTGTTGACCCGAGTGGACGATGAGCGGGCTGCTGATTTGTCTGTAATGCAGAATTTGGCGGATAAATACGGCGAATTCACCTGGTCCGAGACTCCAGAGGAGGCGCTGCGGGCAGCGATCGAAATGACTTCGGCAGACGGATTGATTTGTGTGACAGGATCGCTCTATCTCGTAGGCGCGGTAAAGGCGTTGCTCCAAGAACAAGAGCGGGGGGAATCCGATCTGGAGGCGGCCGGAACAGGAGCGTGGAAGAGTATTTGAATCTTGGGATCGTGGGCTTGATGTGGGGTGTGAGATCATCACAGGCCGGGATGGTGCCGCGCCTCTGGCGATCGGGTTCATTACCGACCTACCAGCGACGCCCTTACGGGACGTGGCTATTAACTGGCGCCTCTTCAAGGCTCCCGGTTGTCAATCCTCGACGGTCTTGCGAAGTGGAGTCGGAGTACCCTCCCACTACCGCAGACCGTGCTGACTTCAGCTTATCGTGCGCCAGGAGATCGCCTCTGACAGCCCTTTAACGCGCTGACCTCGATGAAGTCATTGATTAAGCCGCAGAGGCTGAGGCCAGGGGATACAATTGGCATTGTTGCCCCAGCTAGTGACGTCGATCCCCGCCGTCTATCGGCTGGCGTGGCCGAATTGGTGAGGCTCGGGTTCAAAGCAAACCATCTCGATTCCATTCTTGATAAAGATCGCTACACTGCCGGAAGTGATGAGCGGCGCGCGAGAGAGCTTGAGGCGATGTTTTTCGATCCGGAGGTAAAGGCAGTCATCGCGGCACGCGGCGGTTACGGTTGCGTACGGTTGCTTTCCCATCTGGACGAAAGACGGTTAGCAAGGCACCCGAAGATCTTCATGGGCTATAGTGACATTACCAGTCTGCTTGTCTATTTTGAACGAAATCTGGGCTGGGTGACTTTTCACGGACCCATGGTCACGCGAGAATTTGCCGCGGGCGAGGGTCACTATGACCGCGCCTGGCTGGCGAAAGCTTTAATGCAGGACATCCCAGCGGGAACGATTCCGCTCGAAGGAACAACTGTCATTCATCCAGGACGAGTTCGGGGCAGACTCACGGGCGGGTGCCTTCCCATGTTGACCGCCTCCCTAGGGACGCGTTACGAATTCTCGAGCGATGGCGCCATCCTGTTTCTCGAAGACTATGCTTCTAAGCCCTACCAGATCGATCGAATGCTCATGCAGTTGAAGCTTGCCGGGAAATTCAATCATGCCCGAGCCGTTGTCTTCGGCGAGATGACCGATTGCCAGCAGCATCCTGAACAGGGATATTCCATCCTCGATGTGATCACGGAGGTGATGCAAGATATCGATTTGCCGATGCTTTTTGGAGTGAGATCTGGTCATAGCGATTGGGGTAATATCGTGCTTCCGTTTGGTGTCGAGGTGACTGTGGATTGCGATCGGCGGGAGTTGACGGTCGAGGAACCGGCAGTGAGTTGACCCGCGAGAGGGTACCCAACAGCGAGAATGGTGCTCATGAAGACCCAGGTAAGGGGATAAACTGGACGGTTTGGCTTGCGCTCATTTGCGTTCATTAGTGAATAAGGCTTGAACGCGAATCCATGCGAATGAAGGCCAATCGACGCGAATGGTGAAGCTGGGAACGCACATGTGGAGTTGAATTGGAGAGAGTTGGTTCGCGCTTATTCGTGTTCATTAGTGGATAAGGCTTGAACGCGAATCCATGCGAATGAAGGCCAATCGACGCGATTGGTGAGGAAGGAAACGCAGATCTGGAGATGAATTGAAGGGGTTTGATTTGCGTTCATTCGCATTAATTGGCGGAGAAGCTGAGAGGATGATGGAGAATGAGTAAGTTGTGGGGAGGCAGGTTTCGAGGCTCGGCGGATGAGGCGTTCTCCAAGTTCAATGCCTCGTTCAGATTTGACCGGCGGCTGTTTGAGGCGGATGTCCGAGGGAGCCTCGCCTACTGTGAGGCACTGCGGGCCGCAAGAGTGTTGACCTCGGCTGAGGCAGACCAGGTTTACGACGGCTTGGAAACAATCCTGCGGAGCGCGTTGTCTGATTCGAAATACTTTGATCAGCTCTCCGATGCGGAGGATGTGCACAGCTTCGTCGAGAAACGACTGGTCGATCTAGTCGGCGACGTCGGCCACAAGCTGCACACGGGACGGAGTCGGAATGACCAGGTTTCGACCGATCTTCGGCTCTTCCTCAGGCAGGAAATCGAAAAACTACAAAACCTGTTGACCGCCCTGCAGCGAGCGCTCTTGGACCTGGCGGAGGAAAATGCCCAGGCAATCCTGCCAGGCTATACCCATATGCAGAAGGCCCAGCCGGTTCTGTTTGCCCACTATTTGTTAGGCTACTTCGAGATGTTTATGCGCGACCGCGAGAGACTCAGTGAGACCCGCAGGCGCGTGAACGTTCTTCCCCTGGGATCAGGCGGACTCGCCGGGACCAATTTCGCGATCGATCGCGACTTGCTCGCCCGTTTGCTCGGTTTCGACGACATCTCCAAGAACAGTCTTGATGCCGTAAGCGATCGCGATTTTGTCATTGAGTTGACCGGCGATGGGGCACTGATCATGGTTCACCTCAGCAGACTAGCCGAGGATTTTGTCCTGTACAGTACGGGTGAATTTGGTTACCTCGAGCTGAGCGATGCGGTGAGCACAGGATCCTCAATCATGCCACAAAAGAAAAACCCGGACTCGCTCGAGTTGATCCGCGGTAAAGCCGGCCGAGTTTTCGGTCATCACCTGGCACTGCTGACGACCATGAAAGGGCTTCCGCTCTCTTACAACAAGGACATGCAGGAAGATAAAGAGGCTGTCTTCGACACGCTGGATACTGTCGATGGATGCCTGCATGTCATGACAACGGTGCTACGGAACGTGAAGGTGCGGACCGATAGAATGCTCCAGGCCGCGAAGCGCGATTACATCACGGCCACGGAGCTGGCGGACTATTTGGTGAATAAGGGCCTCGAATTTCGCAAGGCGCATGAGCTGGTGGGACGCGTTGTGCTTCATGCTATCGAACATAACCAAGCGCTGGATGAGCTGACGTTGGAGCAATTCCATCGATTCTCTCCTCTTTTCGAGGATGACCTGTATGACGTGATCACGCTGGCGGCATCGGTGGCGGGAAAAGCCGTACCGGGAGGCACCTCCCCCGAGCGCGTGGCAGAAGCCATCAGTGAAGCTCGGGTCCGAATTCATTCCTAGTACGGCATCCTCGAGGTCAGAAAATCGTGATCGTCCTCGGGCTTGTTTGCCGGGCAAGCGGCCAAGCCGCACGATTCGATGATGGGGATTACCGAAGACGGGGGAGGTGGCGTACATCAAAGTTTGGTCTACGCAATGTCCCGCCAGAGGTGCCAGTGTTCCGGAGATCCAAACTGCCACGTGTACCACTGCTCCGGGAATCTCCACACGTACGGCTCCAAAGACTGAATGAACTGCCGCATGTTGGCTGCGATATCATCCCCCTTTGCTCCAGTATTTATCACCTGGAATGCAGGACCGATGATGAGTCTATATTTGCGGTCCGGTTGGCTGACGATGCAGGAGAAAACAACAGGAGCGCCAGTTCTCATGGCGAGGACGGCCGCCCCTCTCGGAAGCGGCGTTGATCTTCCCAGAAAATCAATGTCTACCGGTCGTGGTGTTAGGTTCCAATCGATGAGCAAGAGCAGGATCTCTCCTCTCGTCAATACTCGAAGCGCCATTTGCAGTACATGGTCAGTCATCTCGATCTGCTTCAGTCCATAGAGCGAACGCAGCCTTGAAAGTTGCCCGGTGTCGTCCGGTGCCACCACACCGTGAAGCGGATAGCCCCGCTGGCACAGGCGTGCCGCGAGATACTCGAAATGACCAAAATGTCCGGTTACCAAAATGACTCCGCGGCCCCTAGCTAGGGCCCGCTGAAGGTTCTCTTCCCCTTCGAGATGAACTCGCTTATCTAACCGGCGAAGAGCGGCAGGTGAAAGTTTCAAACATTCGATCACGGTGCTGAAGAAGTGACGAAACCAGCCACGGCAAATGATTTCTCGCTCCCCCAGGGGAAGCTTCTGGCCATACACCCAACTGAGCCTGCTCAATACGCGCACGCGAGTTCCCCTGAAGAGGTGGAAAGCTGCATTGGCCAATCTATCACTCACCCAATAGCTGACTGTCCAGGGGAGCAGTCGAGATAGTAAACGGAGAGGGACCACCACGAGGTGACTGACGATCTTGATTGCTTGTCGTTTTCGTTTGCGTGTCATGGATCGGTTCGCGACTCTTTGGTTTTTGCGCTTCATACCAAGGCCTGTGACTTGTGCCATATCGGCGTGAGTATTGTTGCCATTAGCAGGACATGTCCCATGAAAGGTAAGAGTGCGCAAATCTGGGAAAAGTTGCTTATTGAGCTCGGTGCAGCTGACGAACACCGTTCCGTGGGTCGCCGAGGCAGGCGGCTGATCGGCACCCGGGGATCGTTGCCGGGGCCGATCATGAGAAGAGGTGTACGGTCAAGATGAAGTGCCGAAGACTGCAAGCGCATCCGGCAAGGCGCAGCCAAGCCGGACAGGGAGTGTTACAGCGGTGGCGAAACGGCGCAGCCGTTTCCGCACGACGAAGCGGCAGAGCCGCGACATTAAACGCCCGATTCAGGCCCGGACCCCGCACCTAAGCATCGGGGGAAGTGGATCAGATTCTGAAGGCAGGTCGTACGAGCGCGGTTCTTTGCTCAAGCACTCCAAGCGAAGGCTTGTCGGACATCAAACCGAACTGCTCCACGGGAGTGTCACTGAGAAACAATTTTTTTCAGAGCCCCTGTAGTCCGTGACGAAGAAGCCAGAATCATGCCGTTCCTGCCGGACTCTCTCCGATAGGCTCTTCTGGGGTTGCGGAGAACGCCTCACTAGCGTTAGCGGACACCCATAAGTGCCAGTGTTCCGGGGAACCAAATTGCCACGTGTACCACTGTTCCGGAAATCTCTTCACGTATGATTCGAGCGGCTGAATGAATTGTTGCATGTTTTCGGCAATGTCCCGTTCTTTATCTGCCGTAGTGATGAGGGAGAATGGAGGACTGATGATGAGTCTGTGTGTCCTGTCGGCGTGCCTGACTATGCAAGCGAAGAGGACTGGTGCGCCGGTTCGCAGCGCGAATACGGCTGCCCCTCGAGGTATGGGCGTTGGCTTTCCTAAAAAGCTCACGGAGACCGGTCCCGGCGTCAGGTTCCAATCGATCAAAAGCACCAGAATCTCGCCCCTCTTCAAGACTTGAAGGGCGGCCCTGGGCACCCGAACACCCATTTCGATCTCCTTCAACCCGTAAGTAGCGTGCAATTTTGTAAGCAGTCCAGTGTCATCCGGCGCAACGACATCATTAAGTGGATAACCATTCTGGCACAAACGAGCGCCCACATACTCGAATTGGCCGAAATGCGCAGTGACTAGAATTACCCCGCGACCTTGAGCCAGAGCCTCCTGGAGGTTTCCTTCCCCTTCGAGAACGACTCGATCAGCGAGCCGACGAAGAGAAGCGCGGGACAATTTCAGACATTCAATCACCGTGCTGAAGAAGTGGCGAAACCAGCCGCGACAGATGACCTCTCGCTCGCTCGGGGAGAGCCCCTCGCCATATACCCAACGGAGCCTGCTCAAGACCCGCACGCGCGTTCCCTTGAAGAGGTGGAAAGCTGCATTGGCCAATCTATCACTCACCCAATAGCTGACCGTCCAAGGGAGCAGTCGAAATACGAAACAGATGGGAGCCGCCAGAGCCTGACTCACGATCCTGATGACCAGTCGTTTGTGCTTGCTTGTCACGAATCAGTTTACAGCTTGTCTAACAGAAACCTGGCGACTTCTCCACTTCACGCCACGGCCCGGGCGGTATGCGTACAGGGAGGTGAGCAGAATCACCATAGGCGAGGCATACCCCATGAACTCTATGAATCCGCAGATCAAGGAGGCATTGTATAGCTTTTGCACTTCCCTGCAGTTCATAACCATCGCAGCTCCAATAAGCCCCAGCCAGCGACTCCGAGGCTGTGTCTCACAGCTCGTCGCTGCTTGGTCTTCATCGGTCCGCCCGTACTCGATTCTATACCCTAAACACCTGTCCAAAGTTTGGCGAGCAGCTCAGTACCATTGTTCTGGGAATTTCCTCACATATGGCTCGAGCGGCCGAATGAACTGCCGCATGTTCGCTTCGATGTCGTTTTCCACCGTCCCAGTTCTGATGAGCGTGAATGCACCGTGGATAGTGAGTCTATGTGTCCTGTCGGCTTGTCGGACTATGCAAGCGAAAAGGACTGGCGCGCCAAATCTTGACGCGAGGACCGCTGCCCCTCTGGGAATTGGCGTTGACTTTCCCAGAAAATCAACCTGGATCGGTCTCGGCGTTTGGTTCCAATCGATGACCAGCAACAGGACCTCGCCCCTTTTTAAAACGTGAAGGACCCCCCGGCTTCCCCGATCACCCATCAGGATGTCCTTAAGACCATACAGGGAATGCAATCTGGTGCGCACTCCGGTCTCGTCGGGCGAGGCCAGAACATTAAGCGGATAGCCCTTCTGACACAGGAGAGCGGCAAGGTACTCCAAGTTGCCAAAATGCGCAGTGACCAGAATGACCCCACGACCTTGAGCCAGAGCCTCCCGGAGGTTCCTTTCCCCTTCGAGATTGATCCGATCACCTAGCCGGGGAAGCGTGGCGCGAGACAGTTTCAAACCTTCCATCACGGTACTGAAGAGATTACGGAACCAGTCACGACAGATACTCTCCCGCTCTGTTGTAGAGAGCTCCTCACCATATATCCAGTTGAGTCTGCCCAGGACACTCCGGCGCCTTCCACTGAAGAGGTGAAAAGCCGCGCTCGCCATCTTATCACTCGCCCAATAGCTTGGAGTCCAAGGGAGCAGTCGAAACATAGATCTGAGGGGAAACACCAGAGCCTGACTCACGATCCTGATGACCAATCGTTTGTGCTTGCTTGTCACAGATCAGTTTGCAGCTTGTCGAACAGAAACCTGGCGACCTCTCCACTTCACGCCACGGCCCGTGAGGTATGCCCACATCGATGTGAGTAGTATAGCGACTAGCAGGGCATGCCCCACGAACACTAGGAAAGCAGAGACCCAGGAAACTTTGTATAGCTTATACACCTTCGTGTAGGCGATGACCATCGCGAAGTAGCCCACCAGGGCAGGTAACAAGATCGGCGACCTAGGGGCCCAGCCAATAGCCGGTGACAAGATCGCTATTAAGACCACCGCAGCGGGCAAAACGCAGAGCAACAAGGCTAAGATGATCACACCGAGCGCGAGGCTCGTTCGATAATGCAGTCCCGGGAAGGCGGCCAGCGCATGACTACGCCAGAGCTCGGCAAGGTTTGCGAATGCAGGCGTACGCATCAGTCCAGGTATCCAGTCGAAATAGACTCGGTAACCCTGCTTCTTCAGCCGCAACATCAGGTGAGCTCCTTCGGGGAGTTGATCCTTGATCACAGTGAACCCGCCAATCTCTTCGAGCGCCTCTCGACGTAACAGCGTGAATGCCCCGCCCGCATATGCTTGATCGCTGGTAGGATCATTCACCCGACTGAACCGCAATGCCAGCAGGGAGGGCAGAGCCGCCGCTGGAAGAATGATCTTAGGCCAGAAGCCCAGCCAGTCAGGATCGGGGGCGAGCGCCACTACATCGAAGTCTCTTCGCTTAGCGAAATCGATGAGCGTGCGAAGTGCCTCTCGATGAAGGATCACATCTGAGTCCACAGCCAGGACCCATTCGCCCCGGGCAGTTTCAGCCGCCTGATGGAGGGCGTGAACCTTGCCGAGCCAATCCGGAGGCGGTTCTGCGCCCTCGATCACTCGCATGCGCGGCTCTCCTCCCGCCAAACGCCGCAAGATACGGAGCGTACCATCGGTCGAGCAATCGTCAATGGCGATGACTTCGAGTCGGGGATAATCCTGTTCGAGCAGCGAGGTAATTGACTCGACGAGAACGCGCTTCTCCTCATTGCGGGCCGGCACTAATATGGATACCAGCGACGAGGCGTCTGGTTCGACCCCGAGTTCGGAACGGATCGCGTCAAGCGTCGTAAGGCGAGACAACTCTCGAGGCGCCAGGACCAGTAATACCAGCCAGAATACTGCGACAACCCAAAGGATGATCGTCAGTGTAAGAATCGTTCCTCCCATCGTGGACAGCGCTTCGCAGTCACGAATCGATGATTCCTTGGTTAACCAGCAGTAGAGGCGCGAATCACTTCTTCAAATTTGTCAACCGCTCGTTCCCAGGTGAACTGCTTGATCGATTGGTTCCCGCGTTTCGCAAGACCGACCCGGAAATCGTCGTCCATCAGGCGAACAATATTCTCCGCCAGTCGCTCTGGATCCCGTGGCGGGGAAACCAGGGCCGTTTCGCCATCTATCGCGTATTCCCTCACACCCAAGCTATCCGTAGTGGCCAACGCGCAACCGCATGCTAATGCTTCCGCGCCCGGCAGGCCGAAACCCTCCAACACACTCGCGCTAATGAAAATCGCGCATCCATTGTAAAGCTCGGCCAACAGCTCCTGAGGAGGCCGGGTATGATATTCAATCCACGACGGCATGAAAGGACCCGGCGGGTGGAGGCTGATGAACTTTACCTTGATTCCGGGATACGTGCGGCGCACGATCTCCAAGGCCCTCAGGGCGTCCTTGCCTCCTTTCATAGGGTGCATGTTGTAAACCATGCCGATACTGAGCCTGTCTCGCTCCTCGATGGGCCGAAGTACGCGGAAGAGCTTGAAATCGATTCCTGGAGGAATTTTGACACTTTCGCTGTCACCCAGCTCAAGAGCCCGGTCTCTCAACCATTCTGAGACGACTATTTTCTTAAAAGGGAGCCGCCAAGTGGCATCCACGCGCTCCTTCGGACCCATCCAGGTTTCGTAACCTTGAATCAGATAAAACCGAGGGGCGGTCAAGTGAGCACCCTGTTCCGCCAGAAGAGTCGCAGTCTGCCATGAAGTAGCAATGATGGCGTCGAGCGATCCGCAGTGAGGGTTATCGAGGCTGAACAAGTGAAGATTCTTGATTCTTTCATCTAGAGTCATCCATCGAACTCTCAGCTCCTGCTCCCCAATGGAATTGCGCCACGCCATATATTTTCTCCAGGGCGAGAGCAGCTTGTCGACTAGAGCTATTCCAAAGAAGCCGCCAGGGGGATAAAAAAGACAGATATCGTTCCCTCGGCGCGCCATCACATTGGCGATCTCATAGACCACCCTGAAGCCCCCAAATGGCACGCTCTGGAAGAACTTCGGCAGGATGAACGCAATCTTCATGAAATTACCTGCGCCTGCAGGGGCCGGGAGGGCAGCCTTGACGTCAATGGGCGGTGACGAGGCAGCGCTTGAGCTCGGCGGTGACAGTCTTCTTGTCAAATTGGAATTGCAGAGCACCGTCCACAAACCGGCGTGCTATACCGGCATAGGGAATTCGGTGCTTTCGAGCGAGCCTGGCTCCATTTTTTAATGTGTACTTGAGCGTTCTGAAGAGGTTTTGCCTAAGCGAGACGGCCCCGCCGTAGGGTCCGCCGTGTTCGACAAATGTCGACGCATCCAATAGGACTTTGTACCCGGCATTGCGCGCTCGGATGCAGTAGTCATCGTCTTCGAATGATCCATGAGTAAAGGAGTCATCGAAATAGCCGACGTCCCGGAGGAGGTCACTGGAAACGGCCAGACAAAAACCAATCAGCCTGTCGACGGGAATCAACTTGTTGCCCACCTTCCGATTCAATTCCTGAGCAAACTGCTCGATTCGCCGCTGCTCGGACGGGGAATAGTTCTTTATCCTGGCGAATAGGCGGGTGTTCTGATAGCTGGTGGCGCCGTTTGTAACCGGGCCTACCAGGCCCGCCCCGGGCTCTTCCTTCAATGCCTGAAGTAATGCTTCGACTGAACCAAGGGGAAAGTAAACATCGTCGTTGGTGATGAGCAGGTTCCTACCCTCTCCTTGGCGCATTCCTTTGTTATAGCTTCCTCCGAAGCCAAGATTCTGTGGATTCCGAGAATAAGAAAAATCCCCAAAACGAGCCTTGAGACTTGGTGCGTACTTCGCGACCAGGTCCGAGGTCTCTCTCTCAAGGGGGGACGCATCGTCTAGGAGAATCAGCTGCTTGTCGGAAGCGGCATTCCTCAGCAGGCTAGGGAAAAAGTGCTTATCTATGATCTCGATCGCCTTCGGACCTGCATTGAACATGGAGACGACGATGGAACAGGTGCTCATACCCGCTCCCCGAATGTCCGAAGTCCGCGCGATGGGGTCGGGTTGCGAGAGACGATTGGCTGGAGAATTTCCGAAGATTTCGGTGGCTGGAGATTCAGCATCGGGGAGTAGCGGCTCGGCCCGAACCCATTGCCTTCGGAGGGTGGCCTAGGTTAAGATTCAAGCTCACTTAAAACAGTTAGCATGAATGAGAGGGTAATGTTTGGCAAGCGGGTTTCTTAGAGTGTATTAGCGACAATTTGCCGGGCAGGACTCGATTCCGATATAGGGGCGCAGTCAACTTGTAGTTGCGCTCCGGGGACGGATGCTGGACGGCCACTGCAGTGGGTAAGGGAATGTTGGAAGACAAGACAACAATGGAGGAGGGCACCGAAAGCGTCGGCTTCCTTCAAGTAATTAGAAACAGAAACTTTTTTGCGATTTGGCTGGCGCAGATTGTCAGTAATTTTGGCGATTGGCTGGCGCTACTGGCGCTCCTCAGCTACGCCGGCCTTGGGCTCAGGGTGGGCGCGGATGAGCTCGGCAGGCTGGCCGCGGTTTTTCTTCTCCCCCAAGCGCTCGCTGTACCGATGGCCGGCGCCCTCGTAGACCGGATGGATTTGAAGAAAACAATGATCGTCAGCGATCTCGTGCTGGCCGTGCTCGTGGCGTTACTCGTTTTCACCAACAAACCAATCCAGATTTATCCCATAGTTTTGCTGGCGAGTGTCGCCGTCTGTTTCTTCAGCCTGGCTCAGTTTGCCACCGTTGCTCGAGTGGTCAGGAAGCCTGAGCTGCTTGTGGCCAACTCTCTTACGACGCAGGTGATCTACCTCAGTGGGATCGTGGCGCCCGCACTTGCGGGAACCATAATCGCAAGGATCGGTGAGAAATCGTGCTTCATAATTGACAGCCTGACTTTTCTTTTTTCGGCGATTTGCGTTTCGACCGTGAGATTTCCGGCCTCCCAAAGAGAGGGGGAGTTGATCGAATCTTCCAGTGCCCGGCCGGGAGATACCGGCTTGGCGGAACCAGCGTCATCCCGCTGGAGATGGAGGACGATCGCGACCGACCTCGGTGCCGGCTTGCGCTTCGCTGTTCAGAACAGACTGGTAACCTTCGCGGTCGGTGTGGCGGCTGTAAGTATTTTTATTTTCGGCTCGGTAAATACGCTGGGCGTGATTTACATTCGCGATGTATTACTCGCGGGTCCCGAGACTCTCGGCATACTGCTGTCTTCGGCCGGCGCGGGCGCGATCATAGGAGTTTTTCTCATCGGGAAATTTGCGCAAAAGGTGCCGAGAGTCAGAACGATGACGGTGGGCGTCTTCACCCTCGGTCTGGGAATACTCTGGCTGACGATGATTAGCCATCGACCCGGGGCCTTCGTGGGCGCATTTGTGATCGGACTCGCCGCCGCTGCGGTGATCATCCCGTCACAGACCTTGATTCAAGAACAGACGCCCCAAGGTATGCTCGGTCGAATGGGAGGCGCATCCTCTTCCCTGATAACGATCTCGCAGACGGTTTCCATCACTATCGCGGGGGCAGCCGCTAGCTGGATCGGAATAAAGGGTGTTTATCGGATCGCTGGACTCATCCTGTTCTTGGTCCCAATCCTCGGTCTTCTTTATCTGAGGGGCTGGCCCAGGCGGCGCTCGGAGCCCGAAAGCATTTCTCTTGTGAAGTGAGCGATGCTCAGCACGAACGATTCCGATACTGTGCAGAAGAAATCCACCGGTTCACCCACGCTCCTCGGAAAAGTCTCCGTGCTGGTTGCAAAATGCTCGTCGCTCTTCTCAACCAGGGACACCAGGTTTCACGAGAATTGGTATTCCGAGAGGCAACAAAAGAAACTGATCGCCACGTACGATCGGGTCCGCAATATCGAAGGAGCGATTATCGAGATTGGGTGCTGGGAGGGTCGCAGTACCATAGCTCTAGCAAGAGCCTGCGAGCCGGAACAATTGGTTGCCATCGACACTTGGGAAGGCAATAAGGACGAAGCCCCCGACCACGCCACGGTCCGCCTGGCTAAGAAGCGTGACGTATTCGCAACGTTCCTAAAGAACATCGAAGAACTGACGAGCGGTAATGTAAAACCGGTGAAGCAGGACTGCCACGAGTTTTTAGCCCACTTCAAAGAGCCAATCAAGTTTCTTCATCTTGACGCCAGCCATGACTACGACAGCGTGAAGCGCACGCTCGATGCCGCCAAGCCGTTGGTCGTTCGAGGCGGCGTAATTTGCGGGGACGACTACCGGAACGCAAATGAGAGGAGGGCCGATTTGAATGGCGGAGTCCAGCGGGCAGTGAAGGAAAGCTTCGGCAAGAACTTTTCCGCCCAGGGCAACTTCTGGCACTGGATGAATCAATAGGCAGATCTCGGGCCGCGCAGTATCCCACGCTCGCGGGTTGTAGCCACATCTGAGCTTCAACTAACATTTCGCTCGCCATGAAGCCCTCGCTCGGCAGCGACGACCCTTCCCTTCTCTCCTCAGGCTCGGCAACCTTCGCCAAGGTCCGATGATTTATGACTGCTTCACATTCTTCAATGAGCTGGACCTGCTCGAAATTCGGCTGCACGAGCTAGAGCCGGTCGTTGACCGGTTCGTACTGGTAGAAGGGACAAGAACCTTTCAGGGAAAACCCAAGGCCTTGTGCTACCAGGAGAACAAGAACCGTTTTAAAGATTTTTGGGACAAGATCATTCATATCGTTGTTGACAAGTATCCGCGTAACCTTCTCCGAAACCCCTGGACATTCGAACATCATCAGCGAAACATGATCATGGAGGGATTAACCGGTTGCGGCCCAGACGATGTGGTGATCGTTTCCGATGTCGACGAAATTCCCAAGGCCGAAAAGGTAGGTCACTACAAGAACGTGCCCGGCTACAAGATTTTCAAACAGAGGATGTTCTATTACTTTCTGAACTGCCTCAATGACACCAACATCTCGCCTTCGTTGAAATTCGAATGGTATGGATCGGTGATGTGCGACTTCCAAGACTTACGCCGACCCACGAAAGTGCGTGACTTCGCCTTTTTGTTGATGATGAGGAGAAACAGCTCCGACCCGCTACGCCGTGGCGTTCTAAATATTGTGCTGAAATTTATGTTGCCCAGGAAGGAGATTGTTTTCATTGAAGATGGCGGCTGGCATTTCAGCTTTCTTGGGGGAGTAGAGCAGATCATCCAGAAGGTTGAAGCCTTCTCTCACAAGGGCTACAACAAAGAGAGCTTTAAAGACCGAGACAGAATTCAGCAGGCTATCAACTCAGGAAAGGACATATTCGGCAGACGCTATAACTACACGTTCGTGGAAATCGATGCTTCTTATCCGGTTCACGTTCTAAATAATGTGAGTAGATTTGGGCATCTCATTAGCCGATGACCCGATTTGGAGATCAGATCTCTGCTACGATCGCCTTTGCGTACCACGGCTTGCCGGTGTATCGCTCCCAGAGAGAGAACCGTTTCATCGCCACCACTCGGCCGCCGTAGAAACGAGCGTAGAGACGAGTCACGGAGTCGTCGTCTTCCTCTTCGAAAATCATTCCGTGTATTGCCCGCACGCCTGCTTCTCTCAGGTGGCCGATGGCGGCTTCGCAGAATTTCATGCCCAGCTTCATAGCACGGACCTTTGATTTCGCGTATTCCGGGTCAATGTTCCAGTGAACGTGTCCGGTCGGGTGAAGTTCAATCGGGCTGGACGGCAACTCCCTCCAAGATCGAGACAGAATGTACCAAAGCGTCCGGTAGGTATCCTTCCGCCGGTATTGCAGGGTAATTACCTTCCAAAGGATCCGCCCGATTACCCGGGGAAGAATCCTCATCAAGAGCACCCGCGATTGATGCTTGGTATCCTTCGCTGCTATGGCATAACCGACAATGCGACCATTGAACTCGGCAACCAAGCAAGATTCAGGCTCATAATCCAGATAGTAGTCAACGCCGAGGATGCTCATTACCTCTTCATCTTCGAAGAAGATTCTGGTGGGTCTTCCGCGCAAGCCCGTGTCCTTGCATATTTGCTGCACCCGCTGTCGATCTCCGAGCCGAGATGTGCGCACAATCACATTGTCGGCTGTTCGGGTTTTCGGGCTCATCGAGAGAATCTCCGCCCGCTATGAATGTGTGAAAAAATTGGTTCATGGCCAAGTTGAGGAACATCGGGCGGATCGATGGAGCTGCGGCTCCGCCGCCTGCCGTGCGGAATGGCTTTGCCTTTCCGCAATTCTTCTCTACTCAGCGCCTGGCTGCGCCGGCCCTGCAAGGCGCAGCCTCTTAGGAAGATGGTGTACCGTTTAGCGGAAAGCCGGAGGCATTCCGCACGGCAGGCGGCGAAGCCGCGGGGTAGCCGCAACGTCTTACCGAATAATTTCAGCCTTGGCACCAAACGGACTTTTTCACACCTCCTACGCAGGCGGTATGGACCTGCTTCTCGCCTGGAGTCAGTACTGACCTGTTACACTAGTCATTCTGTTTGGTTTCGAGTGGTTGGTCACTCGACGATCCTCCAGACCCGCTCGACGATGTTTCCGCCCCCGAGGCCACGAGAGTAATCCGCGATCAATTGAACGTAGGTAGTAAGATCGCCAAGAAGTGGCCCGATTTGCGAACGGTATTGGGAGATGGCATCGAGTTTTGCATCCAACACGGGGCCGATATCGCAGATCTCGGATGAAAGCCTCATTCCATGATTATTCCGACGCCACCAGGCTGTATCAGCCGCGAAGCGGTAGGCTATAAACAGATAGGTGAATGCCCGTAGGAACCGGTTGCTGAGCTGTGCTTTCACAGACGACAATCTGAGCATGCTCGAGTAAGTCTCCGCCGCGGCATTCCACAGAGCTTGTTCCTGCCTCGAGGCA
>JACXTT010004095.1_pt1 | contig 21812 bp, 24 predicted proteins | sample 9270951 | NCBI WGS metagenome assembly JACXTT01 (sample SAMN15532306, study PRJNA645909) | rock metagenome | isolation source: weathered quartz diorite | place: Puerto Rico | collected 2017-06-21
AGGCTACTCCGATCTCAACTTTCTGATCCCCGAGTTGGTGAGCGGCGTCGAGTACCGCAAGGGCACGTACTTCGCCGAAGAGGGTGACTTCGGAACGGCGGGCGCGGCGCACATCGCGTACGCGAACCGACTCGAAGCGCCGATCGCACAGATCAGCTACGACCACGACGGGTATCGCCGGGGACTCCTTGCAGGCTCGGCTTCCATGGCCCAAGGAGATCTCCTCTACGCGTTCGAGTTGTTCCACAACGATGGACCCTGGGTTCGGCCCGACGACTATCGGAAGTTCAATGGGCTTCTGCGATGGGGTCGCACGGGAGCGACCAGCGGATACCGTCTCACAGGCATGGGCTACGACGGTCGCTGGAACTCGACCGACCAGATCCCCGACCGGGCGGTCAGCGAGAGACTCATTTCCCGATTCGGCCACATCGACCCTACGGACGGCGGGCGCAGCTACCGCTACAGCCTCTCGGGCGAGTGGCAGCGCTTCAACGAGCGCTCCTTCTCCGAGGCCACCGCGTACCTCGTCGACTACCGGCTCGACCTGTTCTCCGACTTCACGTACTTCCTCGACGACAGCATCCACGGTGACCAGTTCGAGCAGGCGGACCAGCGCGTGTTCTACGGCCTGCGCGCGAACCAGACCTGGAAGACCGACTGGAATGGCCGCGCGGTCAGTAGCGTGGCCGGCATCCAAGCGCGGCGCGATGACATCGGCAACGTGGGCCTCTACCACACGGAGGCTCAGGAGCGGCTGGGAACGGTACGAGCCGATCGCGTGGCTCAGACGAGCGCATCGCCGTACATCGAGAGCACGGTTCAATGGGCGCCATGGCTTCGCTCGACCGCGGGCCTGCGGAGTGACTCCTACTGGTTCCACGTGCGCAGCGACAATCCGCTCAACTCCGGAGACGCGCGTTCGTCGATCGTCAGTCCCAAGCTCGGTCTGAGCCTCGGGCCCTGGTGGAATACCGCGTACTTCGTCAATGCCGGGACAGGGTTCCACAGCAACGATGCCCGCGGCGCGACGATCACGGTCGATCCCTCCACCCTAGAGCACGCAGAGCGCGTGAAGCCCCTCGTGCGGGCGAAAGGAGCCGAGCTCGGTGTCGTGAGCCGCGCGATTCCGAAGATGGAGAACTCGCTGACTCTGTGGATGCTCGACCTCGAGTCCGAGCTGGTCTTCACGGGTGACGCCGGGACGACGGAGGCGAGTCGCCCGAGCCGCCGCATCGGGTTCGAATGGGCTGCGGCGCGCCCTCTCGGCTTGCTTCGACTCGACGGCGACTTCGCGTACTCACGTGCGCGTTTCACCGACAGCGATCCGGTCGGCGATCGGATCCCCGGTGCGGTCGAAGGCGTCATCTCCGCCGGCGCGACCGTACCCGAGTGGCGCAAGTTCTTCGGCAGCGTTCGAGTGCGCTACTTCGGTCCGCGGCCGCTCATCGAAGACAACAGCGTGCGGTCGCGGGCATCCACGACATTGAACGCCGAGTTGGGGCGTGACCTCGCTCGCTGGGGGCGGCTCTCGGTCGAGGGCTTCAACGTCCTGAACGCGCACGTCAGCGACATCGACTACTACTACGCCTCCCGCCTGCCCGGTGAACCGGTGGAAGGCGTCAACGACATCCACACTCACCCTCAGGCACCGCGGACGTTCCGGATCCGCCTGTCGGCGAGTTGGCCGCGCCCCGGCGAGGATCTGCCGCCGCAAACCGGGCACCCGCGAATCGGCGACGAGCACCACTAGGGAAGCCATCGGCAGACAGGGCGATAGATCCGGTTCAGGCTCTGGACCAGCGTCGCACTTTCCTTTCAATTAACTCCTCTTGACGCTGAAGCGCCGCGTAACTAGCCTCCCGTCCTATGCGTTGGCTGAGAAGCCACCTAGCCGGTCGGCGGTCACTGCTTCAGCTCACGATCACGCTCGCCGCGGTCGTGCTGTTGCTGGGCGGCAGCTACGTCGTCGGTGTTCACCAGCACCACGACAGCGAGGGCGCTGCCCACTGCGCCGTCTGTTCGTTCGCTGGCGCGCATGCGGCTCCTACCTCTCCGGCGCCACTAACCTCTGCGCCGATTCCCCGGCGCGCCGCGGTCCATAGCATTCCGGGCCGGATCGCGCAGCGCCTCGCGGTTTCCTCAGCCTCCACTCGAGCACCTCCCACCGTCTAGCTCCTTCCTTCCCGGTCGCCCACGCGACCGAAAACAACGACAAACGACCTATCGCGATCTGCACGCTTCAGTGGCGTGTGGATGCGTCGTGGCGTCCGCGGTCCCGTTCAGGGAATCGGCGCCAAGGATCTTCGTTGTGGCTGCAGACGGTGCTCTAGCCGTGCACTTGCACGTGTGGAGGTTCGCGTGTCCATCGCACTTTCGAGGCACGCCCCCATGAGGGCGTTGCTTCTGTTCGGCCTGCTTTGTGGCCTGCCGGCTATTGCGGCCGCTCAAGCCACGACAACAAGTCACGTCGACATCTCCGGCCAGGTGGTCGACAGCACAAGCAGTCAGCCGATCTCCGGTGCCGACGTGGCTCTCGTCCAGAATGCCCAACTGGTTGCCCACCTCACGACTGACGCTTTCGGGCGCTTTCAGTTCCACGCCATCCCCGCCGGCAATTACCGCATCCAGGCCACGCTCCTCGGATACCGCGCCGCGCGGTCGGATTTGACACTCGGCGACAAGGCGGTCGTGAGCGTCGATCTCAAGCTGGCCGGGGCGCCGATCCAGATGCAGGTCGTGGAGGTCGGAGCGCAGGCACCGATCGCCGTCGACACGCGGACGGGTGATCAAGTCTTCCAGCAGGAGAACTACCACGGAGCTCCGACCACCACGGCCTCGCAGATCATCCAACAATCCGTCGCTGGCGCCGTGAGAGCGCCAACCAGCGAAGTACACATTCGCGGGCAGCACGCCGAGTACACCTACTACATCGACGGTGTGCCGGTCGTCACAGGCATCTCTGGTGGTCTCAACGAGCTGTTTGATCCCGAAGTGGCGAGTCAAATTCGGTTCGAGACCGGCTCGTGGGACGCAGAGTTCGGAAACAAGAACGCCGCGATTGTCTACGTCGCCACGAAGGTCCCAACGGGTGTGTTCCACGCGCAGGCGTCAACCGGTGGTGGCTCCTTTGGAACCAACCTGCAAAAGCTGAGTCTGAGCAGCCGGACACAACAATTCGGGGTGTTCGTCTCGGGGTCGCGACAGGCCACCGACATGCGGCAGGAACCCGTTGTGTTCGACCCCGCGACACTCGAGCCCGTCAACTTCCACAACTACGGCGAAGATCTCTTCAGCTTCGGGAAAGTGCAGTGGCTTCCGACCACCACCGACTTCGTCAATCTGGACCTGAATTTGTCCCGCACGAAACTCGAGGTGCCGTTCGACTCCACCGGCGGAACAATCGTCGACGATCATCAGCACGAGACGAACGGCTTCGAGAACATCAGCTGGCAGCATGATCTTGGCGCTGGTGGGACGCCACGCGTCAGCATGCTCGCGGCTCTGTTCCATCGCCACGGCTCGCTCGATTACCTGCCGGGTCCGGGAGACACACCTCAGTTCGTGTTCTATCCCGATTCCACGTCCCTCAATCTCGAGGAGCACCGCAACTTCAACACCAGCGGAGGGAAATTCGACGTCACCGGGCATCCCTCCCATGAGCTCGAGTGGAAGACCGGTGTGCAGGCCGCATTCACCACCGGCCACGAGAACTTCTCGACTAGCGATGCCACGGGTACACCAGGCCCGGTCTCTGACTCGGACTTGAAAGGGCACGACCTCGGCGTCTACGCGCAAGCGGTCGTGCTACCCATCGAGCAGTTCGAAATTCGCCCCGGCGTGCGGTACGACGTCCATGAAGCGCCGTTTGCGGGCACGCAGGACCAGGTCAGCCCGCGGCTGAAGCTCAGTTGGCTGCCCTCTCCCTCAACGACTGCCTGGGTCTACTACGGTCGCCTGTTCATTCCGACGAACATCGAGGATCTGCGCGCGATCACGAGCGTGGCCGATAGCGGCGTCGTTGCCCAACCGACCTTGCCCGAGCGCGACCACTTCTTCGAAGCCGGCGTGGTGCATCGGTTCCCATTGGGGGTCGTCGCCAAGTTGTCGGGCTACCACAAGCGCAGCTCGCCGGGGATCGACGACAACACCGTGCCGGGCTCCGCGATCGTCACATCGGTCAACATCGACCAGGTTCGGATCACCGGCATCGAGGCCGCGATCGAAGCTCACCCGCCCGGTCCCATCTCGGGCTACCTGAATGCGGCGCTCTGTCATGCCTGGGGACACGGGCCAATCACCGGCGGCTTCTTCCCCGATCAGACGCCGGAAGGCAACTTCGATCTGGACCACGACCAGCGCCTCTCGATCGTGGGGTCGTTGACGGGCTCGGGCCGCGGTGCATTCGTGAGCGCAACCGTGATCTACGGCTCGGGACTCACCAACGGTGCAGACCCGGATGCCTCTTACGGAACCGGCCTGTTCGACTTCAACCGTCCGATCAAGGTCAGTCCCAACACGATCGTGAACGCCAGTGCGGGCTACGCCTTCGCCGTCGGCCAGGTCACGCTCCGTCCCCAACTGTTCGTCGACAACTTGTTCGACAAGAAGTACCTGCTCAAGGGAGCGTTCTTCAGCGGTGCGTCGGTGGGCCGCCCGCGAAGCTTTCAAGCCAAGCTCGATGTGAGTCTCTAACCATGCGGCCCGGCATCGTGTCGGCAGGAAGCTCCTCGGAACGAGTGCCTCCTTGGCCCGGGGGATCATGCCGTGTCTCGGTGTCGGGCCACTCCGCTCTGGTTGCTGACTTCGGGCGGCTTGTAGGACGTTGCTTCAGGTCGAGGGCAGTTCTGCCTCTTGCCGCGAGCTGCCTCGTCAGCAATCCCGTCGGCGCGCTGGCTGGTCGGCTCGCCGGCGTGGGTCTGGATTCCACGGCAAGGTCTCCATCGGACAGCGTCCACGTGGTGAAAGTGCTGCCGGAAGTCGAGGTGGTCGGTTCCTCAGAGAAACCTCTCGCCCCCCGATCAGCTGCATCTCAGGGACAGGTGACACCCAAGACACTCGCGCAGCGGCCACTCCTCCGGACCGGGGATGTCCTAGAGACCGTGCCGGGCCTCCTCATCAGCCAGCACAGCGGCGAAGGTAAAGCGAACCAGTACTACCTGCGCGGTTTCAACCTGGACCATGGGACTGACTTCGCTACCTTCGTCGCGGGAGTGCCGGTGAACATGCCCACCCATGCCCACGGCCAGGGCTACACCGATCTCAACTTCCTGATCCCGGAACTGATCAGCGGCGTCGAGTATCGAAAGGGCACCTACTCTGTCGAAGACGGTGACTTCGCCAGCGCAGGTTCAGCCCACATCGCGTACCGCGACACGTTGCCGCACCCCGATGTCTCACTCACCGGCGGAGAGGAGGGGTTCATGCGCCTCCTCGCTGCCGGATCGCCTTTGCTGAAGATCGGCGATGTCTTCGGAGCAATCGAGGTCAGCCGCAACAACGGCCCGTGGGTGCACCCGGACGATTACCAGAAGATCAACGGGGTCGTGCGGTACAGCGGCGGCGACGCAGGTGGGAGCCTGAGCGTCACGGCGATGGGATACGACGGCCGATGGAACGCGACCGATCAGATCCCCGAGCGCGCGGTGACGTCCGGTGAGATGTCCCGTTTCGGCGCAATCGACCCTTCAGACGGCGGGGCTTCGTCTCGCTACAGCCTCTCAGCGGACTTCAAGAAGACGACGTCACGGTCGGCAACCACGGCGAGTGCCTACTTTCTCGCCTATCGACTGAACCTGTTCTCGAACTTCACGTACTTCTTGACTGACTCGATTCACGGCGATCAGATCGAGCAGACGGATCATCGGGCCGTGATGGGAGTTCACCTCGAGCAGGTCACGTCCGACCGCTGGCACCACGGCGAGATCGTCCAGACGATCGGCGTGGACCTGCGTAACGACGACATCGGTAGCCTCGGGCTCTATCACACCGAGTCGCGGAATCGGCTCAGCGCTATCCGTGTGGACCACGTGATGGAGTCGAGCGCGTCGCCATTCGTCGAGAGCGATGTCCTGTGGCTGCCGGGGTTGCGCACCGACCTCGGTGTCCGGGCCGACGCGTATCACTTCGGTGTGACGTCGAGCTATGCCCCATTTTCGGGCGATGGCCTTACGGCGCTCGTGTCACCGAAGGCGTCCCTGATTCTTGGGCCTTGGGATGGTCTAGGCCTGTACGTCAATGGCGGGTATGGCTTCCACTCCGAAGATGCGCGCAGTGCTCGCTACACTCCGAACGGCCACTCCTTAGGTGTCCAAGGAGCACCCGAGCACATCCCGATACCCTCGGGGCCGCAGATTGTGCTCAGTCCGCTGCTCGCGCGGACCAAGGGCGCCGAGGTGGGAGCCCGGCTTGCGCGCGGATCGCATTGGTCGGCTAGCACTGCACTGTGGGGGCTGGACATTGCTTCGGAGCATGTGTTTCTTGGCGACCAAGGTCTGACTGCCCCGAGCCGTCCCAGCCGACGGACAGGCGTCGAAGTGTCGGGCGAGGCCCGTCCCATCACTCGTGTACACGTGGACGTCGATGCTGCGTATTCACGAGCGCGGTTCACTGACAACGATCCCGTCGGCAACCATGTTCCCGGAGCGGTCGAAGGGGTTGTCTCAGCGGGCGTGGGGTACGAGCGTGCGCCAAGCGAGTTCGCAACGGTGCGCCTGCGTTACTTCGGACCCCGGCCGCTGATCGAGGACAATTCCGTTCGCTCGAGGCCATCGACGGTCTTGAATTCAGACTTCGGCTATCCGGTGCTGCGGCATTGGACGATCACGCTGCAGGTCTTCAATGTGCTCGATGCGCGGGTGAGCGATGTCGACTACTACTACGTCTCGCGGCTCCAAGGGGAACCGACCGCCGGTGTCGCAGGTATTCACTTCCACCCGCAAGAGCCGCGGACATTCCGCCTCATGGTTTCGACCGGCTTGGCTCTCTAGCGACGCAGCCAGCGCCGCAGGACGAAAGGATCGGTCACCGCGCATGGCGCATCCGGCGGATTGCCCGCGCAAGCGCGTTCGACCTTCTCGAGCACTCTCGCCAACTGCCGGAGTTTGAGCATCTGCTCGCGAAGTGCGGCCAGCCGAGCCGCCACGAGTTGCCGCGCCTGTCCGCAGGAGACGCGGCCCGTTTCCAAGTTGAGGATGGCTTTGATCTCCGGCAGCTCGAAGCCGGCCGCCTGGGCGGCGCCAATGAACGTGAGCCTCTCGCCGGCAGCGCGCCCGTAGAGCCGGTAGTTCCCGGAAGACCGGCTGGTCGGTCGGAGCAAACCGCGCCGCTCGTAGAAACGGATGGTCGACTCGGGGATCCCTGTGACCTTGGCCAGCCCGCCAATGGTCATGTCCTCAGCCATGCGAAGACAGTGGCCCAACCTTGAACCTGAGTGCAAGGTGGCTACCACTTCGCTACCTCTTCAGAGTCCTCACGAGGCCATCTCTGTCCACCTGTGTCCGCGAGAAACGAACCGCCCCGCTCTTGCATCCATGAGCGGGGCTTGTCGTTGGCGAGTATTCCGAATGGCTTAGGTGAAGATTTCGTATCGCTCGATTTTTCTGCGGGCCTCGATTAGGAAGTCGGGATCGACCGCGTCGCAGCGCCTGCCCCACGACACGAAGTGGACTTCAACAGGAGTGCGACGGTCTGCCGCGCCATGAGGAGGCGGCGCCTGTGCGCCGAAGGCCAGGACCAGAGCAATGCCCGCGAGTAGCTTCATCGCGCTCCCATAAGCCGCCCGGTCCGGTGGCAACAGCATACGCCCTGCTGGGCTGCGTCGCGAGGAGACGCGGCGACCGCGTTCAACCGCCGCTTCGGAGGGCTGGCGTGTTCCCCCGGAACCGCTCCGCCTCCAATCGGGCCGAACCCATGACGACGGTCCAGTAGCCTGGACACCCGCCCACGGACCTAGTCACCGTTTCGTCACCGTTTTTCGCTCCAAGCCGCTCCGGCACGCTCCGCTTCGCTACCTTTGAGCCAGGTACAGGCGGCTCGCTCGTCGAGCCGCAACTCGATGGTCGACCGTCTCTTGCTTTGTGCCGACAGTGGATCGGTGGTGGTGGCCCCGGCGTGAGTCGAACACGCGACACGCGGTTTAGGAAACCGCTGCTCTATCCGTCTGAGCTACGGGGCCACAATGAGTTGCATGCTGCGGGAGTGTCGCCGTTGTACAGGTCGTTGTACAGGCGAGCGCTCGATCAGGCCCCTTCGAGCTTGCCGAAGACCCGCTTCGCCTCGGTCCTGACGAGGCTCTGCGTGACCCTCGCGTAGCGCGTCGTTGTGCTGATGTCCGCGTGCCCGAGGAGTTCCTGAAGGGCGGACAAGCTACCACCCGCGTCGAGCCAGCGCATCGCGTAGGTGTGGCGACAGCGGTGCGGGTGGAAGTCACTGATCCCGGAGGCGCGCCGCACCATGCGCGAGAAGCCACCGGGGTTGGTCTCGCTGTATGGCACGAGGAGCCCGACGCGCGAGCGCACCTCGCGCAGCAGGCCAGCCGGGAGTTCGACGCGGCGGACCCTCCCGCTCTTCGTCCGCCCCACTTCCAGCGCGCCGCCCTTCACCTGGTCCGCCCTAGCGCGGCACGCCTCCGCCCACCGGAGCCCGGACCCGATGAGGAATCGGATCACGAAGCCGGCGGGGTCGGGCAGGCCGCTCAGCGTGGCGACCTCGTCCTCGGTGAAGCCCTTCGGGAGCATCTCCTGCTTCCGGGGCATGATCTTCTTGCGAGGGAACGGCGAGCGGTCGAGGCGCTTGGTCTCCACGCACCAGTTGAGGAACGCGCGAAGGTCGGCGAGCACGTGCGTGACGGTGTTTGGAGAGAGACCCTTCTTCGCCTCCCCCTCGGCTGACTTCGCCTTCTTGCTCGGCCGCGGCGCGTGTTTCTCCAGCCAGAGTCGGTACTTCCGCACCGTGTCCGGCTCGACGTTCTCAAGCAGCGCACCCGCGAAGCTCTCCCCAGTCTTCGGGTCCTTGAACTTCAGAAGTAGGTGTCGACTCGCACCTTCGCGAGCCTGCGACCCTTCTCGTTCCGGCTGGTGGCGATCGCGGTGTCGAGCCACTCGGCCACGGCGACCTCCACGGGCACGCGCGTGAGGACGCGGCGCTTCCCCGCCTTGATCTGTCCGAGCTTCTCGTCCGCGGCCCTGCGGTCGTCTCCGAGAGGGACCCACTTCGCCCGGCCGTCCACCCACCGGCGGGTGTAGAAGAAGCCGCCCTCGGTGACCCAGAGCCCTGTCGCGCGCTTCACCTTCTTCATTGGCATGACTGGCTCCCACCCTCCGTAGCGATCGCGCGGATCACGCGGCCCTCCTTCTCCGCCGCATGTACTCCCGGTTCCACTCCCGCTGCTGCTCCCGGTTCTTCCGGGACCGCTCGCGCCACTCCCTCGTCCGCTCCGCCGCGCAGTCGCGGCAGTAGCTCCCTCGCCCGTCGGCGTGCCGCGCGTCCTCGGGGAACCCGTCGAGGGAGCGCCTCCGCTCGCACAGCGTGCAGACCTTCGTCCTGGGCCGCCTCATCCCGTGGGTATCGGCCGGGACCCGCGCGAGTTCGAGGATCACGAGCCCACCCGGATCGCGAGCCCCGACTCCGCGCGGTTGAGCGCGAGCTGCAGCAGGCTGACGCCGAGCGACGTCGCCTCGACCTGCTGGACCACGCCGAGGGCGCCCTCCTGGTACACGTACTCGACTCCCTCGGGTGGTTCCGGCACCCACTCCCGCACCGTCTGGAGGCCCTCCAGGGTCGCGCGCACCCAGTTGCCCTCGTCGGGCTGACCCGCGCGGACGGACACGACGACGTACGCGTCGCGGTCGTAGTCCATGAAGATGACCCAGAGCGGCAGAGCCAGCAGCGAGGGAACGCAACGCGGCGGGATCACCAGGTACGGTCGGCCGGTCTTCGCGACGCGGTCGCGCACGAACTGCTCCGCCTGCGTCACGCGCCCTTCCTTTCCCACCACCGGTACCGCGACCTCCGAGGTGGCTTCCCGAGCGCCAGGAACGCGAGTCCGACGACGATCAGGACGGCGGTCACATGAGTCTCCGCTCGCGGAGGGAGACGACGCCGCGCCGGGCGATGACGACGTGGTCGAGGAGGCCGATCCCGAGAAGCTCTCCGACCTGCGCGAGCCGGCGCGTGATGGCGACGTCCTCCTCCGAGGGTTCGGGGTCCCCGCTCGGGTGGTTGTGGGCCACGATGATGCTGGCGGCCGACGCGACGACCGCGGGCCTGAAGACCTCCCTCGGGTGGACGATCGAGGCGTTGAGTGAGCCGATGCTCACGGTCTCGACGGCGACGCACTCGTGGCACGCGTTCAACAGCAGGACCAGGAAGTGCTCGCGTGGCTCTGAGAGGAGCTTCCGGCCGACGAGGGCGACCACGTCGTCGGGTCCTCGCACGGGCTTCGGGGCGCGCCCGCGGTAGCGGCGTCGGGTCACCTCGGCGACGTAGAAGGTGGCGGGCGTCACCGGTGCCTCCACGCGAGGACCTGCCAGCCCTCCAGGGTAGACCTCGACGTGCTCGCCGGCTTCGAGGGCCTCGACAAGCGCGAGGGCGGGCCTCCAGTCGGCGGCGAAGGTGACCTCTCTCCCGTCCCTGTCGAGCCCGACTCCGGTGGCGACGGTGGAGCCCGGGACGACGTCGACGCGGGTGACGGTGACTCGGAGCGGAGGCGAGGTGCCGCTCTCGCTGTGCGCCTTCTGCGGGTCGCTCATGGCTGTCCTCTCTCGGCCGGGGCGAGTGGAGTACTGCAGCGAGCGTGCCGGGAGACGTGGCGCTGCGGCGCCATTACTTGCGCGGGCGGGTCGGGCGCGGGGATGGAGTATTGCACCCAACGATCGGGCGAGATGCCGCACTGCGGAAGGCGCGAGGTGCGGTGAGTCAGAGGTGCGCGCGCGTCAGCCGCGAGGGAGCAGCGGTCGAGGGGCCCCCAGAGACCCCCCACAAGATTTGCGAAATGTGCGCAGGGCGCGGCTTACCTGAAAACAAGGACCCTTGCCACTGCGACGGGGAGCCTTCTCGTGCGTTCCGTCCCGAGAGATCAACCTAGACCACGCACCTCAAGTCCGTAGACATCCCTGCGAGGCACGGCTTCGCACAAGGGTAGGCCCTTGGCGGCAATCTTCAGTGCTTCGCGGGTGGCTGGCGTCATGCGTGCGCCGACGATGACGCACTTGATCGCTTCCCGCGGGACCTGGACGGCATGCACTGACATACCGTTCCGCTCGTCGGGTGCCCGAACCTCACAGCCCTCGATCGGAAGAAGCACGCGCCACTCCCGCTCGTACTCCCAGTCGACGCTCTTCGTGAGAAACACCTGTTCGCCCGAGGTGTTGGTTGCGACGAGCGCTGCTCGTTCTTGTTGGTACCGGACAGGCCGCAGCCTGAAGTACTCGTCGTCCGGTCCTCTTCGCCGGTCGAACCACGAATGCCCGGGGTCATACTCGACGACGAAGCCCATGTGCCTGTCGGCGTAGTGCGCCCACATCAGAAGGCTGGCGGGCTGTTCGGTGAAGCTGACGACTCCGAGCGCTGAAGAGAGCTTGTCGGTGGCCATCTCGTTGAAGCGCGGCAGGACTGAGTCGAGGGCAGTGCGAACCAATGGCGTTACGTCTGACCATTGTCGCAGGAAGGCATCCAGGCGCTCGCGGGCGCCGGGTAGCGAGAGCACCTGTTCACGAGAGAGCCCCTTGTGTTGCTCGACCTTGAGGAAGGCGTCCGCCACCGCCGCATCGAGCGTCGCGGGCCACTTCTCCAAGACCAAATCCTTCAACTCCTGAGGGGTTGACCATGCGGTGAAGTTCGTAGTCATCTCGAACACGTCGTTGAGCACGATGGCGGGCGAGCACCGCAGCCACCCGTCCAAAGCATCCAGGCGTTCCGGTGCGAGGTACTTGAAGAGGCGTACCGGACGTTCGGGGACGGGCGCGTCAATCATGCGTTGCTCCCGCGAAGAGTTGGTTGATGAGGTCGCAGCACAGCGCGAGGTTTCGCTTGCCAGATGGCGCCATCATCGCGCTCCCGTGCGCGAGCTTGTTCCTGAACTCCGGCAGCAGCTTGGCGAGCATGCGCACGTACCAGACTTCAGCGCGCCGGCTGCGGTCGGGCTCTGTGCCCGTTACGGTGGCCTCCATCCCCTCGTATTGCGCTCTCAGGGCGACGGCCTCGCGGTAGCGGCGGAAGCCTTCAGCGCGAATCCAGCCCTCCGCCACCGCCTGCTCAAGCAGGACGCGCAGGTCCTTCTTCCTCCTGCCCCTCTTACGCTTCAAGGGAGGGCCGGCTCGCCATCGCAGCGCGTACTCGACCGACGCGTACGCGTGCATCTCGGCGACCTGCTGGAAGCGGAAGACGTACCAGGAGTGGAGCAGTAGGTTCCGCGCGGTATCGAAGTGGACGCGGATCAGGCTCGGGACGCCCTCGTGGAGCGCCAGCGCCTCGATGTCCCGCCAGTGCTCCTCGAACTTCATCGGGTGGAACTGGCCGTCGGCGTCGACGATCCCACGACTCGCGTACCTCGGGTCAGTCGTCCCCGCGTGCTCCAGGTCCCGGAACCGGTCACACCAGTGGATGGGCTCCGAGTCCGTCGAAGGTTTGTCGCTCATTCGTTTCTCCTCACCGCCGTAGGCTACGACGCTGAACAGAGATCGAGAAGAGCAGCCCAAGGCACGCCACCGGAACGTGCTGTATCGTGACCGCCATGAGCACGATCTTCTATGCGTGGCAGAGCGACAGCGACGAGAGGACCAACCGCTACTTCATACGTCGTGCCCTCGAAGCCGCCATCAAAGAGCTGCACCGAGAGGACACAGTCGAAGAGGCGCCGCGCCTCGATCACGACACTAAGGGCGTCCCCGGCATGCCCGACGTCTTCCAGACCATCCTCAATAAGATCGCGAACGCCGACATCTTCGTCGCCGATGTAACCTTGGTGGCGGAGACGCCGGCCGAGGAGCGCGTTCCCAACCCGAACGCCATGCTCGAACTCGGGTACGCGCTAGGAAAGATCACAGATCGTCGGATCATAACGGTGATGAACCAAGCTCACGGAGCCCCTGAGGCACTCCCATTCGATCTCGCACGGCGTCGATGGCCGTTCACCTACCATCTGCCATCCGGCGTGGTGCCCTCGACTGCCGCGCTCCAAGAACTTGTCGGGCAGTTGAAAGGAGCAATCCGCACCATCTTGCAGAGCGCTGAGCCCCTGGGAGGCCTCGACCCGCGTGAATCCTATTTGGCATCGCGGGACCTCTTTGCTACGAGCGCCATCATGAGCAGCAGTGGATCGGAGGTTTTCGAGGCAATCCGAGGCACCGTCGAATGGCATTGCTTCCCTGCGCGAGAAGATGCTGTTCGCTGGTCGCCGAGGGAAGTCATCGATCGCATGAAAGCGGCGGCGGTAAGCTACACGGGCCAGTCGTTTCCCATGGTGCAAGCCACCGACGACAGGAAGCCACAACGTATCGACGAAGGCTACATGGTGCGCTATGTACGGGGCTCCCTCGACGAGCCTCGCATGGAGTTCTGGCAGCTGCACGCCAATGGGTTCTTCGGGATACGCCGTCAGGTTCCAGAGCGCCCTGGCGAGCGGCGACTGGAAAGTCTCAGCACCTTCCGACTCTTGGGCTGGCTCGCGGAGTCGTTGATGGTAGCCACAAACCTCTACGCGCAGCTTCCAGCTGACGAGCAGATCGTTTGGGAGTTCAGGGCGGACGGTCTTCGTGGGCGGTATTTGTCCACCGAGGGTGAGTCAGAGACAGATTGGCTGATGGACCGTGAACACCGGTGTGAAGCCTTATCGTACGGTCCCAGGGTGATCGTCCGACCCCTCAAGGGCCTCCGTGCTGAGATGAAGGAGATAACGTCCGAGGTTTTCACAGACTTCTGCACCTTCTTCGACAATCACCTCGAACCGACCCACTTCGTCGGATGGCTGGAACGCTTCTTCAACAGGGACCGAGCGCTTCGATTCTGACACTCGTCTCCACGCATTCCTCAGCATGCACGCGGGGTCTATGTAGCCGACGGATTCCTCTGCGATCACGTCCTGTCCCGCCTGCAGGGTGTTCTTGGCCTCCTTGCCGGCCACAACGAAGGCTCCAGGATCGGCCACGAGCACGTCCCCTCGTTGGCGCTTGATCTCGTCAAGATCCAGGAACACCCAACCGAAGCGCACCGCGAACTGGGCGCCTACTTCGGACTTCCCGGTTCCTGGCGCGCCGCGCAGAAGGATGAGATGGGACAGGCGTGACCTCCTTGTCGGTGGGCGATCGAGTAGCCATCAGAGCGGATTCTAGGTCTGCATTGGAGGTCGAACCATCCGGGTGGCATCCTCCGACTGAAGTTGTCCATCACGGTGAGCGGGCTGACCGTCCGATAGGTCCTCTATACCGGGGGAGGTGCGCGTGAAGCGGATCACGGTCTTGCCGTTCATTGTCGCCGGGATGTTTGCTCTCACCGGCTGCGCAGACGACGAACATCACCTCGCAGGTCGAAGGTGCGGGCAGGAGAGTCAAGACCGTGCCACACGGATGGAGGTCTCTTGAACACGCTCTACATCTACGCGGAAGAGTGCGGCACCATGCCACTCGATGATTCGGGCCAACCTTTCGTTGGTGCCGCCGTAGCCGCGCCTCAGCCGATCTCGGGAACGCTTGATCTTCGGTTCGACGTTCCCCGTCTCATCCGCTACTTGGCGAAGAACTCCGCATCCCCGTTTCTCGCGCACGTCAAGCCCTTTCCTGGCTACGGAGCGCACGTCTCGGCGAAGTTCGCGAAGATGGACACGATGGCGAAGGAGCGACGTCGCGTAACCGGCATTCACGAGTACCTCCCTGCTGATGGGGTCGCCATTCGGAACAACATCTGGGTGCACTGTGTCACCCAGGCAGCGGGACAAGCACTCGCGAGGCATGCGTTCCGTGATCCCATCGACCGCGTCGTCCTCACCTTCGATCAGAAGAGTCTCGCTCCCGAGAGCCGGCGCATGGTGATCGACGAGTGTCGCAAGATTCCGCAACGAATCAGGGAGACCGCCGCGAAGTATCTCCCGCTCAAGCCATATCAAGTCGCGAGCGTCCTGGGGAACGTGCGGGTCGCACCTGCCGACATGGTTATCCAGTGGAGCGATGAGCCCGGAGCGGCCGGAACGGAAGACGGGCTCCACCTCGCCGACCGGCTCGCATGGCACTATCAGAAGCATCTTCAGAAGCCTACGCAGCCCACCTTCCTCGATGCCCTCGAACAGGCCGGCCACAAGGACATCACGTACGACGTTACGCCGGCCGTGATCAGCCCCATCGACCGCGAATCGATCGAGAAGTGGAAGCGTGATACGGGCCTGCCGGAACCTGCGCTCTGAGCTTTAGCAAGAGGAGCAGCATGACGCTCGATGGCCTGCGTGCGAAGGGGTTGATTGAAGACGTCCTCAAAGAGGTCGCGCTGCCGAACGGACTGAGCGGACGATGGCCCCGGCGCGCGCGCAAGCGGCGGCAGCCACGTCGGGCCTCATGCGGATTCAGACCATCGACCCCGCACACGACCTACGGCGGCGTGGTCTACGTGAAGTCGAAGGGCGACGACCACTCCGTGACGGTCCCGTTCGGCACCACGGACTTCGACTTCCCGCTGAGCTTCAAGCACTGAGTCGATGCGCGCTCCGGGATGGTGGACTGCTGACCACATCCTCACTGTGATCCTGCCCGAGGCCCGACAGATGGGCCGGCTCGCAATCGAGCGATTACTCGCAGGCTTCCAGAACATCGACGACGAAGCCGAAGAGACGACCAGCGAGTCGTGGCACCGCCTCATGTCGCAGCCGGCTACCGGCGACGAAGACCCGGCCGACGCTGCCGCCGAGGCGTGGGATGATGGCGTGGAGCGCTACACCGCGATCACGAACCTCCATCAGGCCGTGCTCAACCTGCTCGCGACGAAGATCAGGCACCTGTTCGAGCAACACGTGAACGACTACGACGAGACCGCACAGCATCACGGGCAGACGCCCCTGACGTGGGCGCGGCTTGGCGAGCTTCCGAGTTGGCCGGTCGTGGACGAACTGCGGCTGGTGGCGAACACCGCCAAGCACGGCGAGGGCGACTCGGCCACCCAACTTCGCACGATACGGCCCGACCTGTTCGAGAACCCTATCTTCAAGAAGATGGGATACGCTGACCCTTGGCCCAACGCGAGGGCACCCTTCGCCGGTGACGGGCTCTTCGTGGCGCGGGACGACATCGAGCGGTATCAGGCAGCGGTAGAATCGTTCTGGACCGAACTCGCTGAGCGCCACACTCCAGGCCGTCGGTCAGTCTGACGCCCGGCTACGTCGCCCTCGTGACTCGTACGGGCATGTCGAACTCCTTCACGATCGTGCGGCTGAAGAACCTGAGCCGGGCCGTGCCGTGGACCACGACGGTGTCATTGAGCGCGAGGCGCTTCCGCTGCTCGGTCGTGATCGCAACGTCGGCCATGTGACGAGTCGCCTTGGGCTGCGTCCACGCCGGGTACGCGAACTCCGCGATGCGCTCGTCGGTGGTGAACACGATCTCCTCGACCTGCACGTCCCCGTAAGGTGCCGCACGCTCGACATCGAAGATCATCACGATGCGCGACACGTCGTTAATCGTCTCGACGCGGAAGTGCGACGTTGTCACTGGCTCCCTCGCGATCTGAATCTGCACCTTCTTTCGGATCGACCGGTCGGGGAACACGATCCTGCTCAGGAAGTTCGATACGACGGGCATCACCCACGACAGCACTTGCAGCACGAGCTTCGCAAGTGACTGAATCCCCGCGAGCACGACGGCGATTGACATTGGTCCTCCCTCGGAGCCGGCAGTATAGCGTCAGTCCACTGCGCGCTATCTCGCAGGCGACGGCTACCGACGCACGTCTGCATGCTGTAGGCTGCGCGGTTCGCGAGGGGTCCCGGTAGCCGCGCTCGCCGGCCGTTAGGTCGTGCTTACTCCGCAGCTTCCCCGGCGTCCCCGGAGCCGCTCTCCCTCGCACCACCTTGGGGCTGATTCTGGGTGCCGTCTGGCTGCGGCCCCCAACGCGCTCACGATGACACCCCCAACTCTGGAGATCGCGATGGCGAAGAAGACCGGCAGGCGCTACGCCGACGCGGAACGGGCGGCGATCCTCGCGGACATGGAGCGCAACGGGCTCACGCAGGTCGCTGCCGCGAAGAAGCACGGCGTGAGCGAGGGCACGCTTTGGAAGTGGCGCACGGCGACGAGGCGATCTCGCCCGAGCCGCCAAGCGAGGGCGCGCGGTGCCGCTCGACAGGACAAGACCTCCCTCGATGGGCTCGCTGACCTCGTGCGCGCTCAGGTCCGTGAGCAGGTGAAGGCCATCCTCCCCGGCATCATCAAAGACGAGGTGGCCCGAGCCTTCGGTGGTCGTAGGTAGGTCGCTCATGCTCGCCACGATCCTCAACTCGCTCTACGCAATCGCTGCCATCGCCAGCGCGGCAGCCGCCCTCGTTCTCGTGGGCGTGACGAGGCGGTACGCGGACTACACCCGAAAGATGGTCGAGGAGATGCGAAACGCGCGGGCCGCACAGGTCATGCCCAAGCTCGTCATCGTGCTGAAGGCGCTTCCTCAGGAGGCTGACGGGGCTGTTCTCGGCCACCCTCGCATCGTCAACGTCGGCACCGGGCCCGCGATGGACGTGACCGTGGAACCTCGGACCGAGCCCGCGTGGCAGATGTGGCGATTCACGACGCCGGCCATGATGCCCGGGGAATCGCGGGACCTATTCTTCACGGTTGACGCAATGCCGGAGGGCGAGCCCATGTACCGGCTCGACACGATCACGAAGCGCGCATTCTCCCTCGCGATGACCGGGACCTACTCGGACGCCCTCGGCGGCACGCACGCGGCCGCGCACACTCTGGACATCAAGGCGCTCGCCGAGCAGTGGTGGCAGACGGGTCCGCCGAGCACGGTCGCGGGCGACCAGCCACTCCTTGAGGTCGTGGATCGGCTACAGAGGATGCTGGACGCCAAGTCGATCTACTGACAGTCAACGCTGGTCTTGGGCATCATTCTCTTGCACTGATCGATGACGAGATCGTTCCCCTGGTTGCTGGCCTGCGTAGTCCTGAGCATCGGAGCTTGCGGCTCCCGTTCGAACGCGCCAACCGGCATGCCGAGGAAACTGTCACAGGTCGTCGTGAGCATCTACACCTTGGGAGATGCTCGCGTCGGCCCGATGCTCACAGACGGAAAGGGCCGGCGGACCGGATGGGACGTGAACCACGCGATCGACGGCATCACGGGCTGCGCATACGAGTTTGGATCGGAGGATGGCATCCCGGATGAGAATGCACCGGAGGACACGGCTCCACTCGCACCGGCCGACACCGTGCCTGGCCATCCTGAACCAACGCCGATTTTCCACTACTTCTCAATCACCGATTCTCTCGGACAACCCGGACTTCTTAGCGAGGGAAGATGTGAACTCCGCCTTGCCCCCGATGCGAGCGGGCGTGCAGTGCTCGCGTTGACTGGGCTGAGGAATGGCGCCGTCGAGTGCCAGGACACCACTTCGGTCGACGTGAAGCTCGGGGTTCCTTCGCGATGGTGGCTGAGCTGGAAGGCGACTGGGAGCAAGTGCCTTGTGAAGATCACGAGGAGGTAGGGCAGCGACCATGAAGAAGCCCCCGCCGGGCGCTCCTGGCGGGGGCTCGTTCTATCAACGTCGACTGTGCTACTTCAGGTTGCCCTCGACCGGCACCATAGGCCTTCGCAACCATCTCCGTAGTTGCTCCGCCGTCGCCCGCGACAGGGCCTCGCGATCCCTCGCGCTGATCCTGCGCCACGCCTGACCAAGCGCCGCCTGCGCGGCCATGTCCGGCACCATCTGGGCGAGCCTCTCGAACTCGCGACGCGCATCGAACGCGGCGACGCCGGGGAGCCCGACCGTGCGCTTCATCATCTGGTCGAGCGGCAGGTACGTCACGTTCCGCGGCGGGCGCACGGGGACGAACGGCGTGAGCGCCATCGACCCGCGCGGAGGCTTGGTTGGGTCCTCACCGGACCCCGACGGGACCGACGGAGACGGAGCCGGGTCCGTCACGTCGAGGCCGCATAGGTACGCGCCGATCGTCTGGTTCGTGGTGTCGGTGATCCCGAAGAACGACTCGGCCGTGAAGTTCGCGTCCGCGAGGCGCACGGAGCCCGCGAGGCCGGCGTAGGCGAACTTGAAGCGGCTGACGCGAACCTCGTAGTCGCCGTCGAAGTTCCCGCTCGCCCCGCTCCCGCTCTGGTCGGAGCCCATCTGGATGCCGACGGTCGCGAGGGCGGTCTTCGTGTGGTCCACGCTGCCCCGGATGATGAAGGCCGTGACCGTCGCCCGCAGTTGGGTCCAGGCCCAGTTGAACTTCCCGGTGCCGGAGTCGTAGGTGACCGCGACGCTCCCGCGCGCGCCACCAGCGAAGCCCACCTCCGCGTTGTTCATCGCGGTCTGGATCGCCACCGCGAGGAGTTCGCCGCTCGCGTAGTCGCCGGCCGCGATCGTCGAGGTGACGTTCGTCGAGACGCCGTTGAAAGTGAAGCTATACGTTGTCAACGATGCCAACGGAGCGACCTGATCCTTGGATTAGGCTCTCTCCTGTCCAGGCGACGGTGAAGCTGTGCGGATCAATCGCATGCAGCGCCAGCTTGACGGAATTCTGTAACCGCTGCGTGGCCTTGATGAGAGCCAACTGCGTCTGGTTTGGTCACAAGACTCGCGCTGTGGTGTCCAGTGAATCCTGGGAACTCCAGCGACAAGAGCGGAGCGGCTATGGTTCACCGCGCTCCAGCACGAGCTCGAGGTGGAGGCGCGCCAGTACCACCTCGGCCCGCGCTCGAATGAGGTCGCTCGAAGATCGGAGCCAGGCCTCGGTCGCCTGGACCAGTTCGTAGGGACCGGCGAGGCCACGCTGATCACGCTCACGAGTGAGTTCCAGCACCCGATCAACAAGGGTGGCGGCGCTGTCCGCGGCGGTCTCCACCTCAGTGGCGGCAGAGGCCGAGGAATGGGCTTCCCGGACCTCCTCCACGATTCGCGCTTCGACCTCGCGCACGCGGATGTCGGCGAGCTCAGCCTCGGAACTTGCGGTCTCGAGCCGCCCGGGGTCGAGCCATCCGCCCGGACCCACCGTCCACGAGAGAAGGAAAGTGGCATCGTAGGTCGACCTCTGGTCGCCGAAGCTCGGTCCCAAGAATCCCGGCGACACCTCTGCACTCAGATCGGGAAGAAGCCGGCCGTAGCTCCAGCCCGCCTTGGTGTGACGGGCAGACGACGCCGTGGATCGCGCAGCCGCGAGGTCCGTACGCCGGGACAAGGCCTCCGCGATCGCCCCAGGGAGGCTTGTAGGCTCTGGGATCGGCAGTGTCGTGAGACCCGCCGTCTTGATCGGGCGCGATGGTGACAGTCCCAGGGACACCGCGAGCTGACCCTGCGCGGCCTCGCGCTCGACGCGTGCGCGAGCGACCGCTTGGCGCTGTTGGTCCACCTGGGCCTGCAGCCGGAGCTGGTCCAATTCCGAGCCCAGCCCCAATCTCACCCGAGCCCGGACCTGCCCCGCAACCTGCTCGAGGACGCCGAGCAGGCGCTCTGCCGTCTCGACCGACTCCTCGGACGACGCGAGGGCGACGTAGCGCCGGGCGGCCTCCCAGAGCGCCTCGCGGCGGCTGTTGGTCACACCTGCCGCGGCGGCCGCAACCTCCGCGGACGCGGCGGCGCGATGAAAGATGATCTCGGAGGGCCTCCAGGAGAACAGCAGGCCGGCGCCGGAGCGAGCGGCTTGCTTGTCGACGTCGAGGAACGCGCCTTCGGTGTTCTGCAGTAGGTCTCGGTGCTTCGTGAAGCGCAGGAGGGGGCTGATCGACGGCAAAAGTGTCTCCGTCACCGTGAGCCGGCTCCCGAGCGCGCGCTCCACTTGGGCCTGGGCGCTTCTCACGCCGTAGCTGCCTTCCACGGCCATGCGAAAGGCACGGCGAAGATCCACACGCAGCGTGTCGTCAGCCCGACCCGCGCCCGCTTCGTCCTCGTAGGCTGCTTGGACTGGCGCGTGCCGGGTCGCCAGCAGGAGCGCGGCCAGCGCTAGAGACGTGGCGATCCGCCGTGTGCACCGCATCAGTGGCCCCCGGCTTGGCTCGGGCTCGAACCGGGTAACAGCTCCGGCGGTGCCGGCGCCGCCAGGACGGGGTCCCCCTCCGCGACCTGGTCTTTGCCGACGAGGATCACGCGCTCGCGTCCGGTGAGCCCCGACACGATCTCGGTCCGAACGCCGTCATCATATCCGGTCTCGACCGCGACCTTCCGCGCCCTGCCGCCGACGACGACCACTACGTATGCTCCTTTCTTGCTCACCGTCACCGCGCCTGCGGGCAGCGTGAGAACGTCGACACGCGTGTCGAGGTCGAGATCGACGTGGCAGTACATGCCCGGTTTCAGCGTGCCTGCGGGATTGGGCACGGTGATCTCCGCGCGCATCGTGCGGGTCTGGGGCTGGAGCGCCCCGGCGACACGGGTGACGGTGCCCTCGAAAGTCCGCTCGGGTAGCTCGGCGACCCGAATCGTGGCGCGTCTGCCCACCGCGAGGCTTCGCACGTCAATGTCCGGGGCGTCGACCACGCAACGCAACGGGTGAGTCTGCGCCACGTGCGCAATCCGCGAGTCCGGGCTCGTGCCGCCGCCGGAAACGAGCGCCCCGGGGTCGAGATAGCGCTCGGAGACGATGCCCGCGAAGGGGGCGCGCACCGTCGACTCCTTGACCCGAGTC
>JACXTT010004096.1_pt1 | contig 21812 bp, 10 predicted proteins | sample 9270951 | NCBI WGS metagenome assembly JACXTT01 (sample SAMN15532306, study PRJNA645909) | rock metagenome | isolation source: weathered quartz diorite | place: Puerto Rico | collected 2017-06-21
CCGCAGGTACCCGCCTGATCAGCGCAGCCGCCAACCGCGGGTCGGTGGCGCTGGGGCTGAAAGGCTCGGACATCAACCACGTCGACGACTCGGGGAAGACGCTGCTCGCCGCGCCGGGAATCAACACGCTCTTCAGCTTCTCCGACGCCGACCACGCCCGCTACGGCAGCAACAGCTTCGGCGACTCGCTCATCGTGGCGCGCAACCTGGTCAACGCGCGCCGCGGCACGCGCTTCGTGCAGGCCACGCTCGGCGGTTGGGACCATCACTCCGATATCTACGACAAGGCCGCCGCCGCCTCGCTCTACGTGCAGGGGCAGCAGCAGTTCGACCCGGCGTTCGGCGCGCTGATGGACGATCTGAAAGCGACGCCCGGCTCGGTCGCCGGCAAGACGCTCCTCGACGAGACGCTGGTGGTGATCCTCTCCGAGTTCGGCCGCACCGTCGCCGCGCTGAACAACCAGAACGGCCGCGACCACGCGCTACGGATCACCACGGCGTGGGCTGGGGGCGGCATCCGCGGCGGCCAGGTCCTCGGCAAGACCGACCCCTCCGGCACAAACGTCACCGACTACGGCTGGAGCGCCAACCGCGACGTGCGCCCCGAGGATGCGGTCTGCACGATCTACTCCGCGCTGGGCATCGACTACACCACCGTGCGGCACGACGATCCGCTCAACCGCGGCTTCGAGTACGTGCCGTTCGCCAAGGACGGGACGTACAAGCCGGTCGACGAGCTGTGGTAATCGGCACCCTCATCCGCCCCTTCGCTGCGCTCAGGGGGCACCTCTCCCGCCGAGGCGGGAGAAGGCCCATATCGGCCCTCTCCCGCAACGCGGGAGAGGGTGGCCCTGAGCGCAGCGAAGGGGCGGGGGAGGGCGGTACACTCTCGCGCGTGAAACTCTTCGTAGCGCTGCTCCTTCTCGCCACGCCCGCCCTCGCCGCCCCTCCCGCTCCGGACAACGTCGCGCGCCTCCACGCGCTCTTCGACCGCCAGTGGGAAACGCGGCTTCGCGAGAATCCGCTCTTCGCCACCTCGGTCGGGCGGCATGAGTACGACGACCGGCTACCGTCGGTCACGCCGGCCGATCTGGAGCGGCGCAACAAACAGACTCGCGCCGCGCTGGAGGAGCTGGCAACCATCGACCGCGCCAAGCTGCCCGTCGCCGAGGTGGTCAACCACGACATGTTCCGGCGGCAACTGCAGAACTCCATCGACTCGTACGACCTCGGCGATTACCAGATGCCGTTCAACGCCGATTCCGGCTTCCACACCGGCTTCTCGCGACTGCCGCAGGACGTGCCGCTGGCCACGGTCAAGGACTACGAGAACTACATCGCGCGCCTCAACGCCTGGCCGCGCTACGTGCGCGAGGAGATCGCGCTGATGCGTATCGGCCTCAAACGCGGCATGACCGTGCCGCGCGCGACGCTCGACGGCTACGACCACACCATCTCCGCGCACGTGGTGGACGATCCGGCCAAGAGCGTCTTCTGGCGGCCGTTCGAGAAGTTCCCCTCCACGGTTCCGGCCTCCGAGCACGAGCGCCTGCGCCAGGCGGGGCGCGCGGCGGTGATGGACGGCGCCGTCGTCGGTTATCGCGAGCTCCTCGATTTCTTCCAGAAGGAGTACCTCCCAGGCGCGCGCACCACGCTGGCCGCGTACGACCTCCCCAACGGGCGCGCCTTTTACGCGCTGAAGATCCGCGAGTTCACCACGCTCGATCTCACGCCCGACCAGATCCACAAGATCGGCCTCAGCGAAGTGGACCGCATCGCCGGCGGGATGAACGCGGTGATGAAGCAGGTCGGCTTCCAGGGCGGCTTCACCGCGTTCCTGCAGTTCCTGCGCACCGATCCGCGCTTCTACGCCAAGACGCCGGAGGAGCTGCTCTCGCGCGCGGCGTGGATCGCCAAGCGGATGGACGGCAAGCTCCCGTCGCTCTTCAAGACGCTGCCGCGGCTGCCGTACACCGTCGAGCCGGTGCCGCCGGACATCGCGCCCAAGTACACCAGCGGCCGCTACGTCGGCGCGCCGCAGGGATCGACGCAGCCCGGCATCTACTGGGTGAATACGTACAAGCTCGAAAGCCGGCCGCTGTACAACCTCGAGGCGCTCACGCTGCACGAGTCCGTTCCCGGGCACCATCTGCAGATCGCCCTGAGCCGCGAGCTGACCGACCTTCCCAACTTCCGGCGCTATTCGTACATCTCGTCGTTCGGCGAGGGATGGGGACTCTATTGCGAGTGGCTGGGGCTGGAGGCCGGCTTCTACACCGATCCCTACAGCAACTTCGGGCGGCTGACGTACGAGATGTGGCGCGCCTGCCGGCTGGTGGTGGACACCGGCATCCACTCCATGGGATGGACGCGGCAGCAGGCCATCGACTATCTCGCCACGCGGACCGCGCTGCCGCTGCATGAAGTGGAGACGGAGGTCGACCGTTACATCTCCTGGCCGGGCCAGGCCGTCTCCTACAAGCTCGGCGAGCTGAAGATCAAGGAGCTGCGCAAGAAGGCCGAGCAGGCCCTCGGCACGCGTTTCGACGTCCGGGAGTTCCACGACGTCATCCTCGGCAGCGGCGCGGTTCCGTTCGACGTGCTCGAAGCGAACGTCGACCGGTGGATGGCGGGCAGAAAATGAACCTCTACTAGGGACGCTCTGCACAAGCCGTGATTCAAAGCGTCAGCGAGGAACCTGGCGGTTGTATAACGCGAGAACCGAGCATTCATTCGCCCCCCGAGCCCCCAGGTCCCTCGCTAACGCTCGGGATGACAGGCTATGTGACCTTGTGCAGAGATTTCCTAGCTGGTCCCGCACGACGTTGAGACGGCGGCGCTCCCCTCAGGAGAGTCTGGCCGCGGCGCTCTGCACGGCTTCGGCGAGCGTGGGATGGATGAAGACGGCGTCGCGGATCACCGTGAACGGCGCGCGCGCGTTCATCAGATCAATGTAGACGTGGACCAGCTCCGCCGCCTCGTGGCAGACCACGGCGGCGCCGAGGAGTCGTCCGCTCGCCGCGTCGGCCACCACTTTGATGAACCCGTCCGGCTCGCCGATCTCGACCGCCTTCGAATTGCTCCGCATCTCATAGCGCGCGACCTTGATCTCCTTCCCGCTTTGCCGCGCCTCGCGCTCCGTCATACCGACGCGGCCCACTTCGGGGTCGGTGAAGATCGCGTACGGCACCACGCGCTCCGTGGTGCGCGACCCGTCGCCGGCGAGCTGCGAGTGGAGCACGCGATAGTCGTCCCACGCCGTGTGCGTGAATTTCGGGCCGCCGCGAATATCGCCCGCCGCCCAGATGCCGCGCACGTTCGTCGACAGCCGCTTGTCCACCTCCACGATTCCGTGGTCCGTCTTCAACCCGACGCTCTCCAGCCCCAGGTCGTCTGTGTTCGGCTTCCTGCCGGTGGCCACGAACAGATGGCTGCCAGACACGGTCCCGCCGTTCGCGATGCGAACCAGGACTTCTTTCCCGCGCTTCTCCACCCGCTCGATCCTCGTCTGCAGCTCAAATCGGACTCCTTCGCGGCCGAGGATCTCCTGCAGCGCTTGCGCGACATCGTCATCCTCGGTCGCCGCGACGCGCGGCCCCCTCTCCACGATGGTCACCTCGCTGCCCAAGCGGCGGTAAAACTGCGCCATCTCCAGGGCGATGACGCCGCCGCCGATCACGATCAGGCGCGCCGGCAGTTCGGTGAGCTCCAGCCAGTTGCCGGCATGGATGATGTCGACACCTCCGATGCCATCGATCGGCGGAATGAGCGATCGCGTACCGGTGTCGAGCACGACCTGATCGGCAAGAATGGTCTCCGCACCGGCCGAGATGCGGAAGCGATCGCCGTCGCGGCCGTCGATTCGCGCGTGGGCGGTGATCAGGCGCGGGTTGTCTTTACCCGCCAGCTCTCGCTCCATTCCGGAGCGGTACGCGTCGACGATGTCGCGAGCGCGCTTGATCACCGCGACGAAGTCGACGCTCACCGTTGGAATGCGCACTCCGAAATCAGCGGACCGGCGGGCCAGGTGCGCCACGCGGGCCGAGGCGATCGCCGCCTTGCTCGGCGTACAGCCGAAGTTGACGCACGACCCGCCGAGATGTTTCCGTTCGATCAGCACAGTGCGCTTGCCGGCCTCCGGAAGGTCCCAGGCCAGCGGAACTCCCGCCTGTCCCGCGCCGATGATCGCCACGCCGTAGTGTTCCATGGCACGCTCCTGCGATGACTTCACGTTATCATCGGAGATCATCTCCGACGGAGGACTCATGAAAAAAGCATTGCTGGTCATCGCTGTGTCGCTCCTCGCCCCTGCAGGCGTCCGCGCGCAGGAGCACCCCGAGCATCCGAAGAGCGCCGAGACGAAGAAGGCCATCAACATCGACGAACTGGAGAAGGCGATCAAAGCCGACATCGTGGCTCAGCAGGAGAAGAGCGGGGGAACGTTCAAGCTCTACGACGCCGAAACGAAGAAGACGTGGGAGTTGACCCTCGACCACGTGCACCGTGAGCGCCTCAGCCGTCTTGACGAGCACACATATTTCGCCTGCGTCGATTTCAATGCCAAGGACGGGACGAAGGTCGATGTCGACTTTTTCCTGAAAGACGAGAACGGAAAGCTCGTCCGCACCGAGACCACTCTGCATAAGCTGAACGGAAAGCCCCGCTACAACTGGCAGGAAAAAGACGGTTTCTGGAAGCGCGTGCCGGTCGAGCAGGAAACGGCCAAGAGGTGAAACGCCGATTCTCGCTCCCTCTCCGGGCGGTTCTGCTGGCCTTCCTGCCCGTGCCGCGAATGAGACGCGCACTTCTCGTCCTCCTGCTCGCTTCTCCGGCGCTCGCAGCCGATGAATTCACGCTCTACGACCTCCTCCCGCCCGACACGCACCAATTCGCCATCGTCTACGACGTGACGCAGACGCGCGAAGGGGCGCAGCTCTTCTTCAATCCGATCCGTCCCGGCTCGGTGGCCTCGAAGGAGCGCGTGATCGCGCGCGCCACCGGCGAGGAGCTGAAGTTCGAGGTGGTCGGCGGCAAGGAGGCGAAGGCGAGCGGGCTGGTTTCCGACAAGACTGACGACAACGCGCAATTCATCAGGGTCCATCTCCCTGCGCCCGTTCCCAAAGGCGGCGAGACGCGCATCCGCATCTTCAAGACGTACACCGACGCCGCCTCGTACTACGCCAAGGACGGGCAACTGGTCTTCCAGCGCCCACTCGGCATCAAGCGCAACGTCATCCTCCTGCCGAAAGGGTGGCAATTGACCGAGTGCGCCTCGCCGGGGATCGTCTCCACCGACGCCGATGGGCGCGCTCGCGTCAGCTTCGTCAACGATCGCGACGACCAGTTGCCGGTGAAGTGCGTGGGGGTGCCCGCCCCCGGGCGCGCGCCCGAAGCGGGCGCGCCTACACCTGAATCGTTTCATCGCGCCGAGCAGGATCGCGAGATCAGCTACTGGCTGCTCGATCCGGCCACGCATCAGTTCCGCATCTCGCACGACTTCACGGTGACGCGCGCCGGGCAGAAGTCGGTGCACAGCTTCGTGCGCAAGGGAAGCGTGGTCTCCCCCGACGCGAAGATGATCGACCTCGACACCGGCAAGGAGCTGGCCACGCACACCGCCTCCGGCAAGGAGGTCAACGCGCTCAGCTACTATCCGGAGAAGAGCGATCCCGACTCGGTGGTCGTTCAGGGAGATCTCGACCGCGAGATCGCCGCCGGCCAGTCCGCGCGCGTCCGCGTGCAGGAGACCTACACCGATCCCGCCGGCTACACGCTGCAGGATGGTGAGCTGATGTGGAAGCGGACGCTCGGCCGCCCGCTGAACTTCGTCACCTTGCCCGCCGGCTGGACGCTGACGTCGGTGAACACTCCCGGGATGATCTCGCTCGACGACCAAGGGCGCGTCAAGCTGCGCTTCGCCAACATCCGCACGGACGAGCTGACCATCGTCATCAAGGCGCGGCGAGGAATGGCACGAAAGTGAAGTCCGCGAAGGTGCGCGCCAATCGGGTGGAAAGGCGGTGACCGACTTGCTCGCTCTCGTTCTCACCGGCGGCGGCGCGCGCGCCGCGTATCAGGTCGGCGTGTTGCGCTGTCTGGCGCGGCGGCTGCCGAAGCTGCGCCTCGACATCATCACCGGCGTCTCGGCGGGAGCGCTCAACGCGCTCTTCCTCGCCTCGCGCCACGGCACGCTCAGCGAGATCGTCGACGAGTTGCACGATGTCTGGAGCACGCTCGAGCTGAAGGACGTCATCCGCATCGACTCGCGATCGCTGGCGCGCAACGTCTTCGGCTGGGGGACGAAGCTCGTCTCGGGTGGCGTGCCCGTTCCCACGCGCGTGCAGGGCCTGGTTGACACGACGCCGCTGCGCCGGCTGATGGAGCGCCTCTTTCCCCTCGACGCCCAGGGACAGATCGCCGGGCTTGCGGAGAACGTCGCGCGCTGCGAGCCGAAGGCGGTCGCGGTCACCACGCTCGACTACACCACCGGACAGACAGTGACGTGGGTGGCGGGATGCGACGTGACGATGTGGGAGCGCCCGCTGCAGCGCAGCGTGCAGACGGCGCTGACGGTCGATCACGTTCTCGCCTCCGCGGCCCTTCCGCTGGTCTTTCCCGCCGTCCGCCTCGGCAAGCACTGGCACGGCGACGGCGGCATCCGCCTCTCCGCGCCGCTCTCCCCCGCCCTGCACCTCGGCGCCACGCGGATGCTCGCGGTCTCCACGCATTACGAGAAGTCGTTCTCCGAGGCCGCCGAGCCGCAGATCGCCGGCTACCCGCCGCCCGCGCAGATCCTCGGCCAATTGATGGACGCCATCTTCCTCGACGTCATCGACGAGGACACAGGCCGCCTGGAGCGCGCCAACGCCTTCCTGCGCGACCTCCCGCCCGAGCAGCGGCACGGCTACCGTCTCGTCGACTTCGCCGTGATCCGCCCGTCGCAGGACCTCGGAAAGCTGGCCGGCGAATACGAGCCGCAGCTCCCACGCGCGTTCCGCTTCCTCACCCGCAGCCTCGGCACGCGCGAGACGTCCAGCCCCGACCTCATGAGCCTTTTCCTCTTCGTCCCCGACTACCTGCGCCGGCTGATCGAGATCGGCGAGGCCGACGCCGAGGCGCGCATCGATGACATTGCGCGCATGGCGGCGTGAGAGGCCAACATCGTTGCCCTGCCGCCGAAGGCGTTCACCGAGACCCACTGGACTTCCTGAACAAACCGAGCTTGGCGTAGCGCCCGTTGATGACGGGCTCCGCGTCGTGGCCGAGCCACTCCTCGATGATGCTGGCGTAGATGGAGCGGAAATCGATCGGCGCCGGCAGATCGCCGTCCTCCAGCGCGGCAAGATTCGGCGGCTCGCCGTGCAGTCCTCCATGCACCGCGTTTCCGAGCAGAAAGACGATGCCCCCTCTTCCGTGATCGGTTCCGCGGCTGGCGTTCTCGTGCGCGCGGCGGCCGAACTCGGACCAGGCCAGGACGGCCACGCGATCGTCGAGGTCGCGCGCGGTCAGGTCACGGTGAAAGGCCGCCAGTGACGATGCGAAGTCGGCGAGCAAGGGGGCGTGGCGCGCGTCCTGTCGCGCGTGGGTGTCGAAGCCTCCGACGGTGATTAGCACGGCCGCGATGCCGGGACGCGCGGCGAGAAGCGTGGCGGTCTCGCGCAGCGCCTCGCCGAGCGGGGAGCGAGGATAGAGCATCTCGCCTCCGGCGCGCCGGCTGTGCGGGATCTCTTCCAGCGCGGCGAACAGCAACGCGCCATGCGCGCGGATCGCTTCGGCGGCCGGACGCAGCCTCGGCGTCTCGTATAGCCCGCGCAACGCGGCGAGAAAGCGCGGATCCTCGTTCTGCAGCGGCTGGCCGGTGAAGACCTCGAAATCGCCGGCCACCGTGGCCCGCTTTTTCCCTGCCATCATCTCGGCCGGCGTGCGATCGGTCAGCGCGACGAGCGAGAGCGCCGTCGCCTCGCTGGCCAGATAGAGGTCGGCGTACCGGCCGATCCATCCGAGGCGCTGCCGGCGATCGCGCCCGCACGATTCGTCGGCCGTCTGCCATACCTCCTGTGAACGGAAATGCGAGCGATCGAGCGAGGGAAAACCGACGCCTTGCACCAGCGCCAGCGCCTTCTGCTTGTAGAGTGGGAGAAGCGGCGCGAGCGCGGGGTGGAAGCCAAAGCGGTCGTTCACCGGCAGAAGGTCACTCTCCCTGACGGCCAGCGTCGGGCGGAGCGCGCGGTAACGGCCATCGGTGTACGGGATGAGCGTGTTCAGCGCGTCGTTGCCGCCGCCGATCTGCACGCTGACCAGGACGCGATGCGGAGCGCGCGGGTGGGCCGCCGCGGCCAAACGGGGGGCGAGCAGCGTCAGCGTCGCGCCCATCATTCCGCTCTTCACGAACTCGCGGCGAGTCGTCGGCATCGGCACACTCAGTTCAACTGCCACTCGGGGCTCGAAAGGATCAGGCGCACCAGACCTCTCTGGCGCGCAATCAGCTCCGCTCCCTCCGGCAATCTGCCGCCGGAAGCGAGGTAATCGGTCAGACGGCGGTGGAGCTCCGCGGCGGCCGGCAACGGCCCCAGCCTGCGCAGATACACATCGATCAAAGCGGCCGGTGTGCGTGCCTCCGTTCCTGCGGTCAACTCGTCGGGATCACAACGCGCGGCCACGAACGCGGCGAATCGCATCCGACTCAGGAGAGACCACGTGTTGATCCAGCGCATTCCACTCTTCCATCCGGCGATGTCGGGAGGGTTGAAGAGCACCAGGCCCTGCGCGTCGAGCGATTCGACCACGCGGTCGGGATCGACGTCGGCCAGGAGCTGCCGGCAGGCGATCAGCGTGGCGTCGATCGGCGACTTCACGGCCGTCCAGATCGCGCGCGGCGAATACATCTCCGGCGAGGTGAGGATGGCTTCCAGCAGCGGCCGGATCTCCGTGTGGTGGTCGAGGTAGACCTTGGCCAGCCGCTCCACCACCTCCGGCTCCGGCTCGTCGTAGGCGAAGAAGGCGAAGAGCTTGGTGGCCATGAACCGCGCGTGCGCCGGCTGCCGGCAAGCGATGCGCACCACGTCGTCGCCGTTCCAGTCGCCGCGTTGCGCCAGAAAGCTCTTCGCGTCGCTGTCGTGCATGGCGCCGTCGAAGACGAAGCTGGCGCTCGCCTCGTCGCCGGTCAGCGTCCAGCCGGTGAAGGCGCGGACGGCGGCGAGCACGTCGCCCTCATCGTAGTTCCCGATGCCGAGGAGAAGGAGCTCCAGCAGCTCGCGCCCGAAGTTCTCGTTCGGTTGCTCTTTGCGGCTGAGGTAGTTATCAAGCCACAGGAGCATGGCGGGATCGCGCGCCACGGCGACGGTGAGGCTGCGGAGGTTGCCGGCCGCGTAGCGGCGGAAGAGTTCGTTCTGTTGGAGCATCAATGCCGGGTGCCGCACGGCAACGATGCTGGTGGCAAAGTGATCGTGCCAGAAAAAGGTCATCCGCTCCTCGAGCGGCCTGCTGGTGCGCAGCATCCGCGCCACCCACCACCGCTGCAGGGCGGCGAAGGAGTCGGGGGCGCGCGCGTCGCGATCGGCCACGGAGAACCACCCCTCTCTTTTCCCGATCAGCTTCGCCACCGCGGCGTCGCATCCGTCGTTCACCGCCTGCGCAATCTCCGCGGGGGTGCCGCCGAACGCGGCGCGGCGCAGCAGGTGCGCGGCGCGTTCCTCATTCCACAGGACTTGGGGCGGAATCAATGCCTCGATGATACGTCCATTCTTCAGGTAATCGGCTAAAATGGCTGCCACCCTCCATGAAATCCACGAGACTCCTCCGACTGTTCGCGCAGCGCGACCATTCGTCCGCCGGCAGGCTGACGCGCCGCGGATTCCTCGGCGGCGGCGCCAAGCTCGCGCTTCTGGCGTCCATCGTTCCGCTCCGGGCAGCGCGCGGCGAAACAGCTCCTCCGGCGGAGGGCGCCGCCGCGTCGGCGCGCGCCGAGCGCGTGTACCAAACGCGTCTGCGCGCGGCGCGCTTCGTGCGCGATCACGGCGCCGCGGAATCGATCGCCAACGGCGATGACGCACGCTACCCCAAGCGGTGGGGCAGCTACTCGAAGGGATTGCCGCATAACGAATTCGGCGAGGTCGACCCCGGCGTGTACATCACCTACCTCTGCGCCGTGGAGCGCGGCGATCACGAGGAGTTGGAGCGCGTACCGCTCGGCGGCTATCTCAAACTGAGCGACCCGCAGGCGGCGCTGGCAATCGATCTGATCGGTCCCGATGCCACGCAGTTGACCATCCCCACGCCGCCGGCGCTCGCCTCGGCCGAGTTAGCCGGCGAGCTCGTCGAGCTCTATTGGCAGGCGCTTCTGCGCGACGTGCCGTTCGGCGAATACGACTCGCACCCGCTGGTGCGCCAGGCGGCGGCCGAGTTGTCGGCGCTGTCGGACTTCCGTGGCCCCAAGCAGGGCTCCACCATCACACCGGCCACGCTGTTCCGCGGCGCGACCGCAGGGGGCAAGGGCGGGCCGTACATCTCGCAGTTCCTGGTGCGCGACATCCCCATGACTCCGCTGCGCATCCCGCAACGGATTCGTACGGCGGTGGCCGGCCGCGACTACATGACCACTCCCGGCGATTGGCTCAACATTCAGAACGGGCAGCTCGCCGGCGTCAACACGTTCGACGAGACGCCGCGGCACATCCGCAGCGGCCGCGACCTCGGCGAGTTCGTGCATCGCGACTTCACGTACCAGGCAGGGCTCTGCGCCTGCCTGATGCTCATGAAGATGAGCGCGCCGCTCGACGGCGCGATCCCCTACCAGCATTCGCTCACGCAGGGAGGCTTCGTCACCTTCGGCCCCTCCGACATCCTCCACCTCGTGGTCACCGTAGCCAACCTGGCGCTGAAGGCGGCGTGGTATCAGAAGTGGATCGTCCACCGGCGCGCCAGGCCGGAGGAGATCGGCGGGCGCGTTCACTTTGCGCTCGCCGGACGCAACGACGCGCCGCTGCATCGCGACATCCTGCAATCCGAGGCGGTGAAGCTCGTCCGGAAGCGCCACGGCACCGCGCTGCTGCCCCAGGCATACCCGGAGGCGTGTCCCTCTCATCCTGCCTATCCCGCCGGTCACGGCGTGATCGCCGGCGCATGCGTCACGATGCTCAAGGCGCTTTTCGCCGAGTCGTGGGTGCTGCCGGAGGCGTACGTTCCGTCGAAGGATGGCCTGAAGCTGGAGCGCTACCAGGGACCGCCGCTGACGGTGGGCGGTGAGCTCGACAAGATGGCGGAAAACATCGGCATCGGACGCAACTTCGCCGGCATCCACTGGCGGACGGATGCCATCAACGGAATGCGCCTGGGCGAGGAGTTCGTCATCCGCTTCCTGCAGGAAATGAAGCTCACCTCCAACGATTTCTTCACCGGCTTCAGCCTGACCAAGTTCGACGGGACGCAGATCGCCATCTGACCATTCCGTCGCCCAGGCGAAAGAGTCCCGGCACGTCGACGGGCAGGCGTCCCGGAGCCTCGGCGCCTTCCAGCACGCGGGCGGCGACGCGCTGCGAGACCGGCAGATAACCGTACAGGCAGAGGTAGGCTTCGGCGTCCGACAGCTCGCGGATCAGTTGCGGCGAGCCGAGCGAGATCAACACCACGCGCGCGCGAGGGCTCGCGTCGTGCGCCGCTCGGATGATCTGCATCTGCGACCGGTTCTGCGCCGCAGCGACGAGGAGTGTCGCGCCGACGGCTTCTTTCGCCGCCTGGGCGGACCAGCGCTCCAGCTCATCGCCGGCGAAACGAACGGGCGGATGAACTTCGCGCGCGGCATGGACGGCGGCGGCGATGGCTCCGGCCGGCCCGATGTAAACGGCCGTTTCGCCGCTCTCGCGCCGCAGCGGAAGAACGCCGCCTTTGTTGCGAAGGAGGGTGGCCGACGCCGCCGCGATCGCGTCGCCCACCAAGCGGTCGGGGGGGCGGGCCGGCGGCGACGACGATGTTCGAGCCTTGGCGCGCAGGATGCGCCGGAGCGACGTGCGCAGGCGGGCCTCGCTCAACTCGCCCGATCGATAGGCCTCCTTCAGGGCGGCGAAGACCTCGTCGCGATCGTGCTCGTGCCAAAGGACCATGACCATGTCCGCGCCGGCTTTGATGGCGTCGAGCGCGATGCGCCCGACGCCGCGACGCCTGTCCACGGCCCCCATCTCCAGCACGTCGGTGATGACCACGCCGTTGAAATGAAGATCGTTCCGCAAGAGAGAGAGGGTCTTTGCCGATCGTGTGGCCGGATCGCGCGCGTCGATGAGCGGCACCACCGCGTGCCCTAGCATCACCGCTTCCACGCCGGCGGCAACCGCCGCGCGGAATGGCTGGAGGTCGCGCTGCAACTCCTCGGGCGTGCTGCGCAGCACCGGCAACTCCTCATGCGTGTCGCTGCCGCTGCTTCCGATGCCGGGAAAGTGTTTGGCCACCGAGGCGATTCCTGCTTCGCTCTCTCCCCTGATGAACGCCGCGGCGAGCGCGCCGGTCAGTGCCGCGTCGGCGCCGAATGAACGAATGCCGATCGATGACTCGGCATCGGTGCTGCGGTCGACCACGGGCGCGATGTTCATAGTGATGCCGAGCCGCCGCAGATCGGCCCCCAGAGCGCGCCCCGCCCGGCGCGCCAGATCGATGGAGCGCGTCGCGCCGAGGGCCATGTTCCCGGGAAGCATCGGCACGTCGTCGCTGAGGCGAACAACCTCCCCCCCTTCCTGGTCGATGGCCATGAACGGCGGCACGCCGCGGCCGCCGAGCGCGCGAATGGACCGCGTCAATTGTCGAAGCTGCGCCGCCGTGGTGATGTTGCTTGCGTAAAGGACGACGCCTCCGGCGTGCCAGCGCCCGACCACGCGCCGCAGCTCGTCATCGGCCTCGGTTCCGGTGAAGCCGACGAAAAGGAGCTGCGCCAGACGCTCCTCCGGCGGCATGGCGTCGATGCGCCGATCGAGTTCATCGGCGAGGCAAGGGATGGCGAGCGCGCAGAGCAGGCCGACCGAGAGCCATGCTCTGTGCGCCCGTTTCAACGGTGCGAACCGTGCGACTGCGTCCGGACATGACGGGGCGCCTGGTCGGCTGTCAGCGCGCTGCTGCTGAGATATTTCAGAACGAAGAACTTCTCCGCGCCGCCGCCGTTGCCGGTGACAAACGCGAACGGCGCGGCCAGAGCGACGCCGTCGCCCACGAACTGCTGGGTCGGGAACTGCAAGCCCGGCACGCGTGACGGAACGGCGAGGTCGACCACGGCCGCAATGTTGTCGACGCTGAAGTCGCTGCCGGCGGCGACCAGCCGCGCGCCGGACACGGCCATGGCGAAGGTACTGAAGCCCTGCAACGGAGAGGTGATGGGACTCGGCGAGCCCGGCGAGCTCACGTCGAACACGCGCACATCGCTCGCCGCAACATAGAGCTGCTGCGCGGCCAGCGACAGCGCCCGCACGTTGCCGTTGACCTGCACGTTGCCCAATTGAACCGGCGTTGCTGGAGTGGAGACGTCGAGCAGACGCGTGGTACTGCTGCCCGGACCGCCATACGCGCCCGGCACGGATTGTTCGGAAACCGCCACCAGCGTTCCCAGCGCCGCCACGCGCAGCACCGGTCGCCCAAAGCCGACGGTTGCCAACTGCTGCGGCGAGTCGGGATTGGAGAGGTCGTAGATCATCAGACCGCCGCCGCCCGCGGCCACGAAGAGCAGGGAGCCGTTGACCGCCAGCGCCTCCGCGCCGCTCGAATTCGCCAGCGGCGCGAGCGCCGCCGGATGATTCGGATCGGTGATGTCGACGACCTGCACACCCCCCTCCTCCGTCGCTACGTAGGCTCTCGTCCCGATGATGCGCACATCCGCCGCGAACCCCGGCAGCATCTGGCGTCCGGTGGCGAACGGCGCCACCGGGTTGGACACATCGACCAACTGGATCTCCGAGACGCTCTGAGCGATGACACCCTCTGCTCGCGGAAGCAACTTCGCGGCGCCGGCCGATGACGATGCCGCCTTCGGCTTCATTCCCGAAAACAACTGGACTCCGCGAACGCCCAGCGCGACCGCGGCGACATTGCCGCGGACGTCGATGCCGTTCGCCTTCGCCCGCAGCGGAACCGACGAGACCGTTCCCACGGGCAACGGCGCCACGGTCACGTCGAGCAGCGTGATGCCGCCCCGCACCGGCGGAACCGGTCCGGCCACTCCGGTCATCAGAGTGCCGCCGATGGTCACCGTTGCCGCGGCGACGAGATCGCCGTTCACGGTGGATAGACCGGTGATTTCATAGGCTCCCGCGGCATCGGTGGCCGCGGTGCGCGATGCAACGGTGACGTTCGCGCCGGAAGCGGCGGCGCCAGTCGTGGTGCGCACGAATCCCCGCACTGTGGTCAACGGGTCGGGGATCACGGAGACGGTGACGGGCGTCGCGTGTCCGATGTTGCCGCCGAAATCGACGGCGGTGGCGTCGATGGTCAGCGGGCCGGGGGCCGGCACGCCGATGGTGGTGCTGAACGGCTGGCGAAGGTTGGCCAGGGCCTGGCCGTTGAGGCTGACGGTGGCGAAGTCCACCGCGACGTCGTCGGTGGCGTCGAGCGAGATGGTCATCTGCGAGCCGCTGATCAGCGTGGCGCCGGCGGCCGGCGCGGTGATGCGCACCGTCGGCGCGATCCCGGCGGTGTCGGTGATGCTGCTGTACTGCGCGATCATCAGCGCGGTCTGGCCGGTGTCGCCGAAGTCCCGCGTCACCACGAACAGCTCGCCGGTGATGTAGACGTACTGCTGATCGGCATCGATGCCGGTGCCGGCGTAGTCGCCCAGCGAGGAGAGATCGATCACCGCGCGGAAGATGGGATTGTTCGGGTCGGTCACATCGACGAACGGCACGGCGTTGGGGAAGAGCTGCTCGGCGCAGATGGCCGTGGTGCCGCGCACGATCACGTCGCGCGGCACGAACAGGTTCTGCGTGCCGCCGAGCGTCCGCGGCGACGCCGGCGTGGAGAAGTCGACGATCTGCATGCCGCCGGTGTAGGCGGCCACATAGGCAAGGTTGCCGGCGGTGACGACGTCCTTCGGATCGCCGGGGACGGTCGCGGTGCCGACGAGACGCGGCGCCGAGGGAGTGCTGACATCGACGATGTCGACGTTGCCCACGCTGCCACCCACGGCGACCACGGCGTTGGAGCCCGACACCGAGACGCCCTTCGCCACGTTCCCTCCCAGCGCGAGCGAGCCGATGATGGCCGGCGCCTGCGGGCTGGAGATGTCGATGATCTGCAGCCCGGCGTCGCCGTCGGCCACGTAGGCGCGGCCGCCATCGATCCAGACGTCCTGCGCCGTACCCGGCGTGGCCACGCCGCCCACCAGCACCGGCGAGGTGGGGACGTCGATGCGGACGATCTGCAGACCGGCGTTGCCGCAGGCGACGTAGGCGAGGCTGCCGCGGATGCGGACATCGATGGCCACGCCGGGAAGCGCCAGCGACCCGATGATCGCCGGCTGCGCCGGATTGCGAACGTCGACCACTTGCAGACCCGCGTTGCCGGCGGCGACGAAGGCGAAGCCGCCGCTGACCTTGACGTTGTTGGCGTATCCCGGAATGAGAATCACGCCGACCGGCGAGGGAGTGAACTGCTCGACGACCACCGGCACGGCAACCGTGAAGGTGTTGCTGCTCACCGTCACGGTGGCCGAGCCCGGCGCGCCGGCAAAGAGCAGCCCGTCCTGCGGGCCGAAGTTGACGACGGATAGATTGCTCGACTGGTAAGTCGTTCCGCGGGCGGCGGAAGTGAGACCGATGGTAAAGGAGTCGAGCATGGTGCCGGTGACCACGAGCTGCTGCGTGGCCTCGCCGAACAGCGGGTTGGAGCGGAGGACGACCGTCGGCGGAGCGACGTCGACGCGGCGCAGCGCGCGCGCCAGATCGTAGCTCCGCGGGTCGAGCGGATCGGTGCCGAGCTGCACCTCGAGACCGTCGCGGACGCCGTCGCCGTCGGTGTCGGGGTTGCGCGGGTCGGTTCCGAGCTGATACTCGCGGAGGTTGGAAAGACCGTCGCCGTCGAGATCGCCGGCGGCGTCGGAGGGATCGTTCGGGTTGAGACCCACGGCGCGCTCGTAGTCATCGGGAATGCCATCGCCGTCGGTGTCGAGCGGGCCGCCGACCGTGAGACTGATCAGTCCGAGGGAACCCTCATTGACGGCGCTGATGATGGCCACGCCGTTGCCGGTGGCCGTTGCCACGCCCAAGCTGGAGAGCGTAATCACCGACGCGTTGCTGGTGGTGTAGCTCGTCCCCTGCGCGGTAGGTGTAACGTCGCGGGTGCTGCCGTCCGGATTGGTCACCACCGCGGCGAGCTGGACGCTGTCGCCGGCGCCGCTCAGCGTTGCGCGCGGCGCGGAGAGTCTCATCGAGGCCGGTACCGGCGCGACGGCGGTGAAGTGGATGTTCCCCGCGAAGACGATGCCGTCGCGCGGCACGAGGAAGAAGTCGGAAACGCCGACGGTGGTCACGCCGTTGCGCACGCACGTGGCGCGCGCCCGCACCTGCCCGAGGTTGGTCGGCACGTTGGCCAAGCGCCAGAAGCCGTCGGCGTCGACGCGCGCCGTGCGGTTGAGCACCGCAACGGTGCAACTGTCGTCGAGCTGGGCAAAGGATGTGGCGGCCGCCGAAAGCAGCAGGGCGACGGCGAGCAAGCACAGCAAGCGAGGGGCCGGTGTGAACCGGCGCAACCAATCGGCGCGGCAGATGAGGGTGGTCAGCATGTGGTGCCCGCTCCTTCCGTGGTCGCTCAATGGAAGATCACTCCGGTGACGCCAGGTTCCGGCTTCCGCGCCGCATGGTTTCTCGGATCAGGCGAGGCAGAGGCCCCACCGAGGGTGATCCCGACGTAGAACCCGACGAGGGACTGCCCTTGGAAGTCTGCCTCGTCCGCGTACTCCTTGCCGTATGAGGAATCGAGCCAGCGGTGAGTGATGCCTGTCGAGGCCGGGACTTCGATGATGGCGTGATCCCCCCACGCCTTCTCGGACGGATTCGGACTGTTCTGGCCCGCCGCGCCGAAGCCGTTGGTGAGGTCGCCGTAGTTCTCATCCGCCGGCTCTGGCTGAATCTCGTTCGACGACGACAGATCGGGCGTCTTCCAGAGGTACTTGAACCCGGGCAAGAGCGGCGCGGCGGCGAAGCGGCCCGGTTCAGTGTAGGTCCAATTCTTGACGATGAACCCATGGGCGAAGAAGGCGGTGGGATGCGCCGGATCGGGGGCCCCGGCCGCCGGATTGACCGTGACGATGCGAGAAGAAATCCCGTTGATGTGGAGGGCTCGGTCCATCAGCTCGGCCATCATCCCGCAGCGGCCGCCGCCGGAGAGCGAGCTCTTGAGGAATCCCTCGAAGTCGCTCAGCTCCACGTCATCGAATTTGTGCCCGGTCTTGTAGTAGACGAACGGGCGGTCATCCCATCCCTTGACGTCGTTGGGACCGCTCCCGCTGCCGAACTTCAACCAGGTGTTGTCGACCGCCGCCTGCAGGCTGCCCGCCGGCGGACCGGCCAGTGCGATGTGCAGCAGCGAGAGGTAGATCGGCGAGGTGGTCGGAGCGGCCAGGGTCACGTAGACGACGACCTCGCTCGTTTTCAAGTCCACCTTGGAGCTGTCGTCCGCGCAGGCGTTGTTCGGCTTGAGGCTCCATTTGATGGCCATCTTGTTGAAGTAATACGTGGTCCTGGGGAGGGTGAAGTCGACGTCGAAGTCGTCCACGGTGAGCTTCTGCTGGTTCTTCTTGATCGTGACGTTCTTCTTGGTCAGCTTTCCGCCGGGGAAGCCACCCGGATCGGAGGGCACCTCGCCGACCAGGTCGAGGTTCTTGACGTCATCGGGGAGGGGTGGATTGATCTCGAAGACCGCCTTGACTTTGATCTTGCGGCTTCCGCCGTCGAAGTTTCCGACGTAGGCGACGCGGTCGTTGTCCGCCCTTCCCTTCTTCCAAACGGGATCGCTGACCGGCGTGATCGACCCGGCAACGTCTTTCACGATGGAGAGGTCGTTGAGATACGACAGCTCCGAGATTTCCATGGTCAGCTTGACGAACTTGATGGTGGCGTCCTTCTTGTCGCTCCCCTGGGCCGAGGTGTACGTGACGCGGACGACGACGTCGCTCGGATCGGTGGCCTTGATCCGCGCCTCGCACGTCGGCGCGTTCGGGCAGCTCGGTTGATCGACGAACGAGGCGGTGCCGCTGACGATGGACCAAGAGTAGGAGGTGTCGCCCACCGGCGGGCTTCCGCCGCCCGGCTTGCCGGTCGCGATGAGCTTCATGCAGGTGTTGATCAGCGCCGTCTTCGGCCCGGTGAGACCCACCTTCCCCTGCGGACCGCCGCCGACGGTTTTCGCCGTGGTCTGGGCGTGCAGGCGTTTTCCCGGCGGCAGCGCGGCGCCGGAGGCGCCGACATCGTCCTCGACGTCGAGCTCGACCTGGATGCAACCGGTGGTTCCGGTGCCGGCGGGATCACCGCCGCAGTGCCAGCCGGCCTTGATGATGCCGACGCCGGGATCGCTGCTGACGGTGGTGCCGTCGGCGGTGACCGAGCCGGTGCCGATGGCCACGAACTGCCCGAGGTCGTGATCGAAGGAGTAGAGCTCGGTGATCTGGCCCGCCCCGAAGCCGTCGACGTTCGGAATGGTCAACGCGGCGGGAGGATCGAAGAGTGCGCCCGGAGGCTGGATGGTGACCAGAAAACGCGGCTGCTGCCCGAAGCCGGGCGTCATCGGCATCTTGTCGTTGTGCACCAGGGTCGCCGAGACCGTCCCGGTCCTCAGGCCGCCGGGGAACGTGGTGGCGCCCGGCGCGATGGTCAGCGAGAAGCCGGGGAGCTCGGGCAGCGTGATGGTGCCGCCGTGCTGCTCGTCGACCTGTACGCCGCGCGTGACGTCGATCGGCAGAAGAAAGATGGGCATGCCGATGGTGTTGTTCTGCCCGGAGTTGGTGTACGTCGCGAACTCGAGCGAGGGCCAGGTGCCGGGCCGCTGCGCGGTGGAGCCGTCGGCGATGAGGCGGACGTAGCCGATGGGAGCCGGTTGAAGCAGGAACTGCCCTTGGGCGTCCGTTTGCGTGACGAGCGACGTCCCTTCGATCCGCATCGTTACGCCCGGAACCGGCGTGCTGGTGTTGTCGAGAACGACGCCGCTGACCTTCGTCTCCGCGGCCGGCCCCGCCGCCGACGACGATGCGTTGAACACCGCCGGAGCGGCGACGCCCGGCACGAAGGCCCAGAAAATGTTGTTGTCTGCTCCGGCGCTCGCGCCGAGCGTCGGCGCGGTCCAGGCGCGGCCGTCGCTGTCGGTGCGGATGACGACGCTGCGCTGCCCGTCGAAGCTGCCGCCGCCGTCGGTCACCGAGAACGTGACCGGCACGTCGTTCAATCGATTGCCGCCCGCGTCGACGACCGCCACCACCAGCGGACGTGGGAGGCGCTCGCTTGTGACGCCGAACTGGTTGTTGCCCATGTCGACGACGATGCGCGCTGGGGAGCCTATCGTGCCCGAGGCGAAGAACTGCGCCTTGCGATAACCCGCCGCCGTGACGTCGACGCGCTGATTGGCGACGCCGGCGCGCGTGCCGAGCGTCCAGGTGGCGGTTGCATCGCCCTGCGCGTCGGTGACGACGGTGATCTGCCGTCCGGCCAACGCGCCGGCGGCCACGCTGCCGTTGTTCACGGCCACGCTGAAGTAGACGGGCTTGCCCACCACCGGATTGCCGCTGGCATCGAGCGCGCGCACGCGCAGCGGCGCGGCGAGCGCCGTTCCGATGGTTCCGCTCTGATCGTTGCCGCTCTGGATTGCCAGCCGCGCTCCGGCAGGGGCCACACCGCGCACGCTGTGCGAAACGGTGATGGTGTTGCCACCTTGATCGGTGGCGGTGACGATGATCGTGTTCATTCCCGGCGTGATGGTGACGTTTGAGGCCTTGAACGTCCGGTTCACTACCTGCGCGGGAAGGCCGTTCACGGTGACGCGCACCTGTCCGGCGTTGATGGTGCCGACCACGATGTCGTCCACCATGCCGGAGACGATGGCGGCCGTGGTGTCGACGTCGCTGTTCGCCGGCGGCGAATAGACCGTCAGCCGCGGCGGGATGCTGTCGCGATAGACATTGATGCTGGCGGTGGAGACCTGGCCGCCGGAGGTCGTGGCGGTGGCCGTGATGACTGTGCGCCCTTGCAGCAGCGGGACGCCGCTCGCGGTGAAGGAGGTGCCGCTGAGCGACGCGGCGATGCCGTTGATCTGCACCGAGGCGATCGGTCCGCTCACCGTGCCAGCCACGGTCACGGTCGTGCTGTGGAGGACGGCCAGATCGGCGGGCGAAGTGATGGCCACGGCGCCGCGCGGGACGTATCGGACGTCGATCGATGTGACGGTTGCATTGCCGGCCCGATCGACCGCCCGAATCTCGATGTGATTGAGTCCCTCGGAGAGCGAAACCGTCGCCGAGAACGTATCGCCGCTCAGCGACACCGCGTTTCCAGCCACGGTCAGTGACTGGACCTGATCGTCGTCGGTGGCCGTCCCGGTGATGACGAGGGTCGGGCGGTTGGTGGTCACCGACGCCGATGGTTCGATGAGAGTGATCTGCGGCGGCGTCTGGTCGAGCTTCGCGCTCACCTGCTCGCTCGTCTGGTTGTCGGCTAGATCGGTTGCCGTGACGACGATGGTCTGGCTTCCGGCCGACAGCGTGACGGTGCAATCGAATGCGCCCGCCGAAAGCGTGGCGGCGATTCCGTTGCACTTCACGCCGGCCAGTCCGGAGAGCGCGTCCGATGCCGTGCCGGTCACGTGAAGCGTGGCCTGGTTGGTCAGGACGTCGTGCGAGCTGGTCACGTTCAGCAGCGGCGGAGTGCCGTCGACATTGAGAGTGACGCTGGTGGTGGCCTGGTTTCCGACCGCGTCGAGGGCCAAGCCGGTGACGACCTGATTGGCGCCGTCGTTGAGATATCGCCTGCCGTTGCAGACCGCGACGACCTGATTGTCCGAACAGATGAAGTCGACCGTGACCGGCCCGCGAATCCAGCCGGCGGCGCTCGGCGCCGGCAGCGGCGCCACGATGATGGTCGGCGGGACGTCGTCGATGGTCAGCGTCAACTGCCGGGTGACCACGCTGCTGTTCCCGGCGCGGTCGGTGGCCTTGACGGTGACGGTGTTCGCGCCCGCCGCCAAGGTGACCGAGCATTGGTACGTCTGCCCGGTGACCGTCGCCGGCGCTCCGTTGCAGGTGACGCTGTCGATTCCAGAAAGAGCGTCGGCCACGTCGCCGATGATCGTGGTGCCGGTGCCGCCTCCCCCCTTGGCGTAGTAACGGCTGACCGGGTCTTGCGGGAAGGCGACCTGGAGCACCGGGGAGCCGGTATCGAGTTTGATCGTCACGCTGACCATGCCACTATTGCCGGCGCGGTCGGCGATGCTGCGGGAGATCGTTTGGCCGGGCGTGTCGGTCGAGACGGTCACCGGATCGGGGCAGGCCACCACGCCGCTTCCCGCGTCGGCGCAGGTGAAGCTCACCGTCACCGCCGCCCGATTCCACCCGGCGGCGTTCGGAGCCGGTTGCACGGCGGCGCTGATGGTGGGAGCCGTGGTGTCGATGACCACATGGACCTGCGCCGTCGACTGATTTCCGGCACCGTCGGTGGCGACGGAGGCGACGGTCTTGCTCCCGTCGACCGTTCCGCCCACCGGCGGGACTGTCCCCGAGGCCGTCCCATTGTGCCCCGACAGCCTCCGCGCTCCGCCAGTTCGGCGCAACGGGGCAGGGCCCGAACGCGCGCCCGCCCGTCCCGGAG